>Ga0302234_10001797_pt1 | contig 14437 bp, 10 predicted proteins | sample II_Palsa_N3_2_FD_193576 | JGI IMG/M metagenome (GOLD analysis project Ga0302234, IMG submission 193576) | Peat permafrost microbial communities from Stordalen Mire near Abisko, Sweden - II_Palsa_N3_2 | ecosystem: Environmental > Terrestrial > Soil > Palsa > Peat permafrost | place: Sweden... | reverse complement strand
CGCCATCGAGCACACCGGGGATGGCCAGCAGGCGACGCGTTAGATCGGCAAGCGACGCACGCTTGCCGGCGATTTCCAGCATGTCCGCATGGCGCCCACGCAGGCGGAAGCGACGCCCGCCGTCGGACAGGCTGACGATATCGGCAAGGCCGATCGGTGCACTCAACTGCGGCGCGTCCACCATCGTGCCGTCCGGCTGCGGATGCAGGGTGACATCGTCGTAAAGCAGCCAGTCTTCGTCCACGGTGGGGCGACGGCTGGCGAACACGCAGGTTTCTGTTGAGCCGAACACCTCCTGCAGTGGTGCACCGAAACGCTGCTCGGCAGCAGTGGCCAACTCCACCGGCATCGGCGCCGTCGCCGAAACCATCGCCGCAATCGGCGGTAGCGCAATGCCGGAGTCGACCAGCGCGCGCAGGTGCACGGGCGTAGTCACCAGCACACGCGGCGCAGGCACGGATGCAAGCGCAGCAGCCACATCGGCGGGGAAGAACGGCCGCCCGGCATGCACGCCAACGTCGCCGAGCAACGGCATCACCACTGACAATTCCATGCCATACATGTGCTGCGGCGGCACCGTGGCCACCACGTCAAAGCGCTCGCCAACGACGGCATGCAGCATCGCCAGATTGCCTGCGTTGCTGGCGTGGAAACTGCCCCATGTTTTCCGATTGGCGCTCGGGGTGCCGGTGGAGCCGGAGGTGTAACCGATCGCCACGACGTGATCGGCCGAAATCAGCGGCCACGCGTCGTGCGCTTCCATCGCTTCGATGGAAAGCGTATCCAGCGGCGGCAATTGCCGGTAACCCGGCGGCGCGACACTCAGATTCAGATCACCCAGTGCGTAGCAGCCCGGATACGCTGACATCACTTCGTCTACCGCCTGCGGCGCGCGCGATGATGGCAGCAGATTGGTCTGGCCACGCAGCACGATGGCGCAGAACGCGACCAGAAAGGCGTAGCGGTCCTCGCACAAGTTAACCGCGGCCGCCGCCGCGGGCAGCAAGGTTGCCACCGCACGCACCTGCGCCAGAAACTGCGCCGCACTGACGGCCTTGCCGCCGCGCCATGCCAGGACGCGATCCGCATCAGCCACGTTCAACAGAGGCAGTCGTGCCGGTGCTTCGCGCTGGTAAGTGTCGTAAACGATGGCCACGCCGCAGTCTCTCCGATGTTTCGATAGGTCACTCGGGCGCAGCATTACAGCAGCAGTCAGACGCCAAGGTGAACGTGGCGACGTGAAGATCCTGCGTTTCGCATGCCGCTTGCCTGCCATGTCACGGCAACCGGCAACGCGCCCCCAACGCGCTCAACTGCGAACGATAGTGCCCGAAAGCGCATCCCGGATCACCGTAGGGCTGACCTGCCCGCCCAGCGGTGCGTCCAGCAAACCATCCAGTGCATCTTCGAAAAAAATCTCCACGGCGTGCGCTGTGCGGGCAGGCGGCTCGCCGTGGGGATTCGCGCTGGTCGATACCAGCGCGCCGCCAAAGGCCCGACACAGCGCCACAGCCGGCGGATGGGCGGTAATACGCAGCGCGATGCCGGCATGCGCACCAACGACCCACTCCGGCACTTCTGGCGAACGAGGGAAAATCCAGGTATTTGGCCCAGGCCAACTCGCCTGCACCTGTTGCATGATCGCGGCCGGCACCGCATCGAGCGCGATGTAGCGTTCGACTTGCGCGAAGTCCGCCGCGATCAGCAGTACGCCCTGAGTCGGCGGACGCTGCTTCAGCGCGAACAGCCGCTCGAAGGCCTCGTGGTTATGGGGATCGCAGCCGAGACCGTAGACGGCCTCGGTCGGATACGCCAGCACGCCGCCTTCGTGCAGAAGCGCGGCGGCGGCATCTATTCCCTCAAGAGTGAAGTGTCGCAGCACTCAGGCCTCGATGGACTTTTCGGCTGATTTTTTCGTTGCCGCCTTCTTCGCAGCGACCTTCTTTGCCGCTGTTTTTTTCGTTGCCGATTTTTTGGCCGCGGTCTTTTTTGCAGGAGCCTTTTTTGTGGCCACTTTCTTGGTCGCCGGTGCTTTCTCTGCCACGGCTTTCTTGGCCGCCGTCTTTTTCGTGGCGGTCTTCTTGCCGAAACGACCCTTGCGGACCGGTGCAGCGGCAAGCAGTTCGAGACACTGCGCTTCCGTCAGCTCCTTGGGCTCCTGCTCCTTGGGAATGCGCGCGTTCTTTTCGCCATCGGTGATGTACGCGCCGTAGCGACCGTTGAGCACCTGCACGCCGTTACCGAAGTCGAGGATGAGACGATTGGCCAGCATCTCCAGCCGTTCCTGCACGATCTGTAGGGCGCGCGGCAGTTCGATCGTGTACGGGTCATCTTCCGGCTTGAGCGACGCGTAAGTGTCGCCCTGCTTCACGAACGGGCCGAAACGACCGATCGCCACGCTGACTTCGTCGCCGTTCTCTGCCTGACCGAGCTTGCGCGGCAGCTTGAACAATTCCAGCGCGTCGGGCAACGAGATGGTGTGCATGCTCTGACCGGTGCGCAGGCTGGCGAAGGTCGGCTTGTCCTCGTCCTCCTTGGTCCCGATCTGCGCGAACGGCCCGTAGCGGCCCAGCCGCACGGAAACGGGTTTGCCGCTTTTCGGATCGATACCCAGTTCGCGCGCACCGGTCGCTTCGTTGCGATCAACCGATTCGGTTTTTTCGTCAACCTGTTGCTTGAACGGCAGCCAGAAGCGCTCCATCAGCGGCACCCAGGCTTCTTCGCCACGGCTTACCGCATCGAGCTCGTCTTCGAGCTTGGCGGTGAAGTCGTAGTCGACATAACGGGTGAAATGCGAGGTGAGAAAATTGCTGACCGCGCGGCCGACGTCGCTGGGTTTGAAGCGGCGGCTGTCGAGGAAAACGTACTCGCGGTTCTGCAGCACCTGAATGATGCTGGCATAGGTCGACGGACGACCGATGCCGTGCTCTTCCAGCGCCTTGACCAGGCTGGCTTCGGAATAACGTGGCGGTGGCTCGGTGAAATGCTGGTCGGCGGCGATATCGTGCAGCGGTACCTGTTCGCCCGTTTCCATACGCGGCAGGCGACGGCCTTCGTCGTCATCCTCGGCGGTTTTCTGGTCGCGGCCTTCCTCGTAGACAGCGAGAAAGCCCGGATCGATCACCGTGGTGCCACTGGCGCGGAACGAGGCATCGCCGCCAGGCACATCACGCAGCGCAAATTCCACCGAGACGGTGTTGAGCGTGGCGTGGATCATCTGGCAGGCCACCGTGCGCTTCCAGATCAGCTCGTACAGCTTGCGCTGGTCGTCGTTGAGGAATGCGGCAACGTCGCGCGGCGTGTACATCGCGGAGGTCGGACGGATGGCTTCATGCGCTTCCTGCGCGTTCTTCGACTTGGTCTTGTAGACCTGGGGCGCATCCGGCAACGCCTTGGCGCCGAAGTCGCGGGTGATCAGCTGCCGCAGCTCGGCCAGCGCGTCGTCGCCGAGCATGGTGGAGTCGGTACGCATGTAGGTGATCAGGCCGACATTGCCCTCCTCACCGAGCGCCACGCCTTCGTACAGGCCCTGCGCCACCTTCATGGTGCGGCTGGTGGTGAAGCCGAGCTTGCGCGCGGCCTCCTGTTGCAGCGTGGACGTGGTGAACGGTGCCGCCGGGCGGCGCTTGCGTTCCTTCGAGCTGACATCGCTGACCGTGAGTCGGCCGCGGGCGGCCTGCTTCAGCGCATCGCGTGCAGCCAGCGTATCGGCCTCATTGGTGAGGTCGAACTGCTCGAACTTCTTGCCGTTGAGCTTGCTCAGGCGTGCGGTGAAATCACCGTCCGCATGCTTGAGCTGGGCTTCGATGGTCCAGTATTCGCGGGCGTTGAACGCTTCGATCTCTTCCTCACGCTCGACGATCATCCGCAGCGCTGGCGACTGCACGCGACCGGCGGACAGGCCACGCTGCACCTTGCGCCAGAGTACCGGCGAGAGATTGAAGCCGACCAGATAATCCAGCGCGCGGCGCGCCTGCTGCGCGTCGACCAGATCGTGCGACAGCTGCCGCGGATTGGCCACGGCGGCCTTGATCGCCTTCGGCGTGATCTCGGAAAACACCACCCGATGCATCCGCTTGCCTTCGACCAGGCCGCGCTCTTTAAGGATCTCGCTGATGTGCCAGGAAATGGCTTCGCCTTCGCGATCCAAGTCGGTCGCCAGATAGATGTCGTCGGCCAGCTTGGCCGCCTTGGCAATCGCATCGACGTGTTTCTCGTTGCGCTCGATGACCTCGTAGGCCATGGCAAACCCGTTCTCCGGATCGACCGCGCCTTCCTTGGGCCGCAGATCGCGCACGTGACCGTAGGACGCCAACACGTGGAAGTCCTTGCCAAGGTATTTGTTGATCGTCTTGGCTTTGGCCGGCGATTCAACGATGAGCAGATTTTTTGCCATGAAGCTTGAGTTTCCACGAACCGAAAAGCGGCGCTTGTGGCGCCGCACACATATATAGTTGAAAACACGCCAGAGCCGCGGCTGTCAAGCCCGAGCAGTCCGGATGCCGCTTCCGACATCGATGAAACCCTTCCAGATGGCCGCTTCAGGAGCCGGAAAGGCGCTGATAGCGATTGCCCGGCAACGTCTCGACCTTGGCTTCCAGTTCCAGCATCAGCAACAGGGAAGACACCATCGCCGCCGACTGCCCGGTTCGTTGCACAAGTTCGTCCAACGTCGCCGGTTCATGACAAAGTTCGCCCCAAAGGCGGCGATATTCAGGATCTTTGCTCAAGCCGGAATGCACGCCGAAATGCGTTCCGTGGTCGATTCCAACCGGCTGCTCGCCTACATTTCCATCGTCATTCGCCACCAGCCGAGCTGCGAGTTCGCCACCAAGCATGCGCGCTGCGGGCGCCAATGTCTCGATAATCTCGGCGGCAGTCTCCACCAGCCGCGCGCCATCGCGGATCAGACGATGGCAGCCACGGGCCAGAGGATTGTGGATTGAGCCGGGTAACGCAAACACTTCCCGACCCTGTTCAGCGGCCAGGCGCGCCGTGATCAGCGAGCCGGATTGCAGTCCTGCCTCAACCACCAGCGTACCGAGCGACAAACCAGCAATGAGGCGATTGCGTCGCGGAAAATGATCAGCACGTGCTGCCGTGCCTGGCGGAAATTCGCTGATCAGCGCGCCTCGTTCCGCGATCCGCTTGGCCAGCAGATGGTGTTTGCGTGGATAGACGCGATCCGGTCCAGTGCCGATCACGGCTAGCGTAGGCACGCCATTATCCAGCGCCGCAAGATGGGCCGCGCCATCGATACCATCAGCCATGCCACTGGTGATCGCGAATCCGGCCTGCGCCAGCGCAACTGCGAACGCACGGGCATGCGCCAAGCCTCCCGTGCTGGCATTGCGCGCACCGACAATCGCCACCTGCGGATACAAAAGCAGGCTGGCATCGCCAACAACAAATAGCGCCGCGGGAGGCTGCGGAATATTGTCCAGTTGCGGCGGGAAGTCGGCTTCGGTGCAACGCAGGAGCCGATGCGCGGGTTGGGCAAGCCATTCCATGTCACTGGCCAGCAGCGTCTCGTCAGGCTGCTGCAGCCACGCACGGGCCGGCTCGCCGAGCGATGTCAGCTGCTGCAACCGTGCCAGCACCTGAGCGACGTCGTTGTTTGCTGCAACGAGTCGCTCGCGCAGGCCTCCCGGACCGAAGCCGGGCGTGCGCAGCAAGATCATCCATGCGCGGAGTTCATCCATGTCGTTCATGCATTGCAGTTTACGAACAGAGCACAAATAAAAACGGCGCGGTGATGGCCGCGCCGTTGTGTAGGAAAAACCCGCTGAGCTGCGCTTATTCCGGCATGCGCAGCTGATTTCCTATCTGTATCGGCCGCAGGCCGTCCATGATCAGGCCGTAACTGACCCGATCAAACGTACGGAATACCATGACGTGACCGACATACTCAGCCGGCAGAGTGACTTCCTTACCGACGCCACGGTCCCAGCTATTGCTCGCCACGTCGTCGCTGATGGTCTGCCCTGGTTGGTAGATCGAGTAAGTCTGGCCATTGTCGACGCCGTCCCGCTTGCCGATCGAGAGTGCCACCACTTGATGGGGACCCACCGCATCCATCGCGTCAGCGAACCCGATCACGCGCGCATCCTTGGCTACCGACGTCGGCGCATGAGGGTAGAAGTACGGATCGTAGGGCGCGTCATCGAGTGGCATGACTCGATCGCCGCTACGGATGTCAATGGTGGAGTCAAGCAGCAGAAGGGTCGATGGATCGCCCATACGCAGCGTTTCGGCTCTGCCGACCACGCTGACTTCGACGCCCATGTCCTGGCCTTTTCCGTAGTGGCCATCATTGCGGGTGTCCTCATCCCACGGGGTCTTGAACACCGCAACGTTGCTGTCCAGATCGTGAGCGACCAGATCGGCTTTATCGGGGTTCCGCTGGTCGAAACCGCGGAAAAAGTGCGTTGGTCGCACGATCGCCCAGCGCTGACCCGGCGCGCCCTGCAGACCTCGCACGTAGATGTTCTGCCCTGCCGTACTGCGTAGCCGTCCCTCTTCCAGCCCAACGACATAAGGAGCGGATTTGACGGTGCTGGAATCCACCACGCGCAAGTCCTTGAGGAACGTCTGCAGTTCGGCCAGTGGAATCGCCGGCACAGCGTCACCCTCGGCATGCACGCTGGGTTCAAGTCGCAGACTCGGTCCACCACCACCGCCGTTGATGAAAGACAGATTGAGCACGTCGCCCGGATAGATCAAATGCGGATTGCGCACCTGCGGGTTGGCCTGCCAGATCTCCGGCCACAGCCAGGGCTTGGTCAGAAACTTCGCGGAAATGGCCCAGAGCGTATCGCCCCGCCGAACGGTGTAGCTGTCCGGGTGGTTGGCTCGTAACTGTGCGCCTGCCGCGTAGGCAGCCACAGTGACCAGCATGCCGGCCAGCAACACGGTAATTTTTCGGATCATTGGTGGGAATCCCCCTTCCCCAGATGCTCGGTCGAGTGTAACCGAACCGTTAAGACGCGCAACAGGCGCTAATTGGCAAAAATCGTCTGCGCCCGGATGCTTGCCGACGTACAATGAGAAACATTCTAGATCGTGCCGGGGTGGTTTTTTACCAAGCCGCCCGCATTTTTGGCGCCGAGGTGAAACCCATGTCCCTACTTACCATCATCGAATTCCCCGATCCACGCCTGCGCACGCGCGCTGAGCCGGTCACCGTGTTTGACGCCGAGCTGAAACAGTTCGTCGCCGACCTGTTCGAAACCATGTACGACGCTAACGGCGTTGGACTGGCTGCGACCCAGGTCAACGTACACAAGCGCGTGCTGGTCACCGACATGAGTGATGACCGCAACGAGCCGCTGGCATTGATCAATCCGCAGATTCTCGAAAAGGCCGGCTCGCAGGTCTACCAGGAAGGCTGCCTGTCGTTTCCCGGCCTGTATGCCGACGTCACTCGCGCGCTGACGGTCAAGGTAAAAGCTCAGAACGTCCGTGGTGAAGAGATCATCGTCGAGGTAGAGGGCCCACTGGCCGTATGCATCCAGCATGAAATGGACCATCTGGAAGGCAAGGTGTTCGTCGACTATCTCTCGTCGCTGAAACGCAACCTGCTGCTCAAACGACTGGAAAAGGCGCGCAAGCAGGCGGCCACCGCTTGAGTGAGCGCCCCTTGCGGCTGATTTTTGCCGGTACGCCAGAGTTTGCCGTTCCCTGCCTCGAAGCCTGTATCGCCAGCGATGCCATCGTCGTTGCCGTTTATACCCAGCCGGATCGTCCCGCGGGCCGCGGCCGCAAGCTGACACCCAGCCCGGTCAAACAGGCCGCGCTGGCCGCAGGTATCGCCGTCGAACAACCCGAGTCACTGAAATCGACTGAGGCACGCCAGACGCTGGCGAGCTATCAGCCGGATCTGCTGGTGGTGGTGGCTTACGGCCTGATTCTTTCACGCAAGGTCTTGGCCACACCACGCTTGGGCTGCTGGAACGTTCACGCCAGCCTGTTGCCACGCTGGCGCGGGGCTGCACCGATCCAGCGCGCCATTCTTGCCGGCGATACGGAAAGCGGCGTCGATCTGATGCAAATGGAAGCGGGGCTGGATACCGGTCCGGTGATGTTGCAGCGACGCACGCCGATCACCGCCGATGAAACCGGCGGCAGCCTGCACGATCGGCTATCCGCCCTCGGCGCCGAAGTACTGACCGAAGGGCTGCTCCGCACGGTGGCCGGTGAGGCATTGACCGCTATGCCACAGCATGAAGATGGTGTGACCTATGCGCACAAGCTCGACAAGGCCGAAGCCAGGCTCGATCTGAGCCAAACAGCGGTGGCGCTTGAGCGCAAAGTGCGCGCATTCGACCCCTGGCCCGTCGCCGAAGCGGACGTGGCCGGCGAACCGCTGCGGATCTGGGCAGCGCACGCGATGGAGGGCGATCACCATGTCACCGTTGGGAGCGTGCTGGGCGCCAGTCGCGCCGGCATCGACCTGGCCTGCGGCGATGGCGTACTGCGCATCACCGCGCTGCAGCGCGATGGTGGCAAGCGTATTACCGCCGCCGATTACCTCAACGCGCGCCCCGAACTGCGCGGCCCGCGATGACGGTCGACACCCGCGCACTGGCGGCCCGATCCCTTGCCGAAATCGCCATGCGCGGCGCCTCCCTGCGCGAAGTCATGGAGCGCAACGCACCGAAGCTTCGCGATCCACGCGACCGTGCGCTACTGATGGCCTTGCTCAGCGAGGGCGCACGCTGGTGGCTGCGCTTCGACGCTGCCATCGATCACCTGCTGGAAAAATCGCTGCGACACAAGGACCCGGCGATCCACGCGCTGCTGGTGCTGGGTCTGGTGCAGCTGGAAATCCTACAACTGCAGGATTACGCGGCCGTGGCGGCCACCGTCGAAGCCACCCGCACCCTTAAGCGTCCGCAGCTGGCCGGACTGGTCAACGCCGTACTGCGCCGCTGGCAGCGCGAGCGCGAAAACCTGATCGCCCGGCTTGATGCCAAGCCACAAACGCGCCATGCACACCCCGAATGGCTGGCCAAGGCGCTCGCCAGCGACTGGCCGGCACAAGCCGATGCGGTGATGGCTGCCGACAACCGCGAGCCGCCGCTGATGCTGCGGGTCAATCGCCAGCATATCGAGCGCGCTGCGCTGCTCGCGCAGTTCCAGGCGACGGGCTACGAAGCATCCCTCCATCCATGGTTGCCCGATGCGCTGGTGCTGCCGCATAGCGCCGACATCACCCGCATGCCTGGCTTCGAGAATGGCGCGTTCGCCGTGCAGGATGGCGCTGCACAAGTCGCCGCCGATCTTGCCGACCTGAAGCATGGTATGCGCGTGCTCGACGCCTGCGCCGCGCCCGGTGGCAAGGCTTGCCATCTGCTCGAACGCGCGCGCATCGACCTGACCGCATTGGAAGTCGATGCCAAACGCGGCGAACGCATCCGCCAGAACCTGATGCGCCTGCGGCTCGATGCCAAGATCGTGATCGGCGATGCCGGCGCACCCGCCGGCTGGTGGAAACGCCAACCCTTCGACCGCATCCTGATCGACGCACCCTGCTCAGCCACCGGCGTGCTGCGACGCCGGCCGGACGTGCGACTGCATCGGCGCGAAAGCGACATCGCTGCGATGCACGAGCAGCAGCGCCGAATACTCTCGGCGCTATGGCCGCTGCTCGCGCCGGGTGGACGGCTGATCTACATCACCTGCTCGGTACTGCGCGCGGAAAACGAGGTCATCGTGGGCGATCTGCTCGCTCAACAGGGCGACGCGCGCGTGGTGCCGTTCACTTTGCCGGTAGGGCATGCCGCCAAAGTCGGCTGGCAGATTCTGCCGGGTGATGGCGATCTCGATGGCATGTATTACGCCGTGCTGGAAAAGCAGGCCGTGCCCCAGGACTGACCATGACGACGCGCGGCGCGGCAAACGCGTCGAGTTTCAAACCCTCGCATCGGCCCGGCTATGCTTGCGCCCTTACCTGCCGAACGGAACCTGCTTCGCCGTGAAGTCCTTGTCCCACGCCCGCCCACTGTGGCTGCGCAGCGCCAGCTGGGAATTGCTGTTGTTCGGTGTTTTCGCCTTGCTGCTGCTCGGTGCTGGCATCGGCCTGCGTGATCCGTGGCCCTCGGACGAACCGCGTTTTGCGCTGGTCGCGCGGCTGATGGTGGAGCATGGCCAGTGGCTGTTCCCGCATCGCGGCGCGGAACTGTATCCGGACAAGCCGCCAGTATTCATGTGGCTGCAGGCGCTGGGTTATTTCATCACCGGCAGCTGGCGCGTGGCCTTCATGCTGCCGTCGCTGGCCGCTGGCCTGGGCGCTCTTGCCCTGACCTACGATCTGGCGCGTCGCCTGTGGAACCACCGCAGCGCCCTGCTGGCCGCAGCCACCCTGCTGGTCACCATCCACTTTACCTATCAAATGCGCAACGCGCAGATCGACCCGCTGCTGCTGGGCTGGGTCACGCTGGCCAACTACGGCCTGCTGCGTCACCTGCTGCTGGGACCATCGTGGCGCTGGTTTGCGGCGGGCTGCTTTTTTGCGGGTGTCGGCGTGGCGACCAAGGGCGTCGGCGTCATCGCACTGCTGATGCTGATTCCCTATGCCGTCGCCCGCCGCGGCCGCTGGCAGCACATCGCGTGGTCCAGCGGCGGCTGGCGTTGGGCCGGCGGACTGGCGATGTTCCTCGTACCGATCCTGGCGTGGCTGTTGCCCATGCTGCTGGTCGCACACGCCGACGGCGATCCGCAGCATGCCGAGTATGTGCAGAACATCCTGTTCGGCCAGACCGTGCATCGTTATGCCGCGCCGAGCGGGCACTTCCATTCGCCGTTTTATTTCATTGGCATCATTTTGATCGACTGGCTGCCGCTATCGCTGCTGCTGCCATGGGCGCTGCCGGCATGGTGGCGACGGCTGAAACGTCGCGACGCGCGATTGCTGCTGCCGCTGGGCTGGGTGGTGCTGATCCTCCTGTTTTTCTCCATCAGCCCGGGCAAGCGCGATGTGTACATCCTACCGGCCTTGCCGATGACCGCACTGGCGCTGGCGCCGCTGCTGCCGGGCCTGCTGCGCAAGCGGGGCATCCGCGTGCCGATCTTCGCGCTGACCGGGCTGATGAGTGCCGGCCTGACCGCCGCGGCGGCGCTAGCGCTAACTCGGCATCCATCCTGGGCCGCGCAGTTCGAGCAAAGCCTGGATCCGCGGATCTGGTGGCTGCTGCTCAGCATCGGCCTGGTTGGCCTGGTCATCGTCGCGCTCACGCGCGTACGTCGCGCCGCAATGGGCTGGCTGACGTTTGCGGGCGTACTGTGGGGCCTCTACGGCCTATGGGGTTATCCGATGCTCAACGGCGATCGCTCGGCTCGCGATGTCATGCAGCACGCGCGTGTCATCGCCGGGCCTCAGGCAACCATCGGCCTGCTCGCCTGGAAGGAGCAGAACCTGCTGATGACGCAGGGGCCGACTGTCGAATTCGGTTTCCTGAAGCCATGGCCGCAGCAATATGCCGACGCCATCGCATGGCAAGGTGCCGAGCCGTCGCAACGCTGGATCTTCAGTCTCGACGTGGCAATGGGCCAGTGCGTGGATCGCCGCAAGGCCACCTACGTCGGCCACGCCAATCGTCGCGAGTGGTGGATGTTCAAGGCCGATGCAGTGCTGCCCGGCTGCGTGCCGCACGGTGATGACAACGACAGTGATGCCGCCGACTGAGCGTGCTCAGCGACTCGCCGCCAGCAAATCGGTGTAGGCCGTCTCGGTACGTTCGACGAACAGGTCCAGTCCAAAGGCCTGCTCCGCGTGTGCGCGGGCCACGACGCCCATCGATGGCAGATCAGCGCGTTGCTGCAGAAGTTGCCGCAGTCGTTCGGCCATGGCCTGGTGATCGCGCGGTGGCACCAGCCAGCCATCGACATCAGGACGAATATTCTCCGGCAGGCCAGCGTATTCGCTGACCAATACCGGTTTGCCCATCGCCATCATTTCGCGGCAGGCAAACGAGATGGTTTCGACATCCCACGACAGCACAAAACCCGCATCGATGGCTGCCAGTACCGGCCGCACATCTTCGAGCAGGCCAGGAAAATGCACCTGCTCACTCAAGCCCAGGTCGCCAATGCGCTGCTGCCGGGCGGCATCCGGCGTTCGGCCAGCGACCAGTAGATGTATTTGGGCACGCACGTCTAGCGGTAGCAACGCCAATGCTTCGACCAGATCCATCCAGCCCTTGTAGGCCGCCGTGCCTGCGTTGCTTCCGAGCAACAGCACCGACGGATCGCCTATGCAATGCTGCCGCTCCACGGCCGCCAGCGAACGAGTCCACGGTGCGAAATGGGCAATGTCGACTCCGTTGTGTACCGTGGTCAGTCGGCAACCTCGATAAGGTGAGATCGCTAGCGCCCGATACGTGTGGTCGCAGACCGCAATGACCATGTCGGTACCACGCCTTGCGCGCCACCAGTGACCAAGACCAGTCATCGGCTTGGAGTTGTGCTTGGTCAGCACAATGCGTGGTCGGCGTGGCAACCCACGCACGGCCGCCATCACCAATCGATGGTCGGCCGAGCCGTTGACATGTACCAGATCGAAATCCTGCTCTCGCAACAAGGTTGCGAGCCGCCGTCGCGCCTGCCGGCGAGCCGCCAGCCTCTTCAGTCCATTGGGAAACGGTTGTGACCAGGCATGCAGAGACGGTTCCGCGCTCGCCTCAAGGTACAACCGGCTTGTCGGCGGCACCGCTACATGCACCTCATGTCGAGTGGCCAAGGCCTTGGCCAGCGTCATTACGTAGGTCGTATGGCCACCGCCGTCACCGTCATGGAAGTTGGTGAACAGAAGCTTCAAGGCATCGACCTATGCATCCGAGCGAAGAACTTCGCGGGGGAAGTGGCTAGTAATAGACAACAAAGTGGGTAGCAATAGATAACATGAACGCGGCTGTTATGGCCTGATAATGCTTTGCCGTCGAGGGGCTTACCTAAAGTACCATGCGTAAACTCAAAGCTAGTGCTGAAGACCTCAAACCCTTCGTGCAGCACAGGGAGATGATTTGACTGATAGGAGAAGGCGTGGACGCAAGATCGAACGCATGGGGGTTGGGCGCATTGTCTCTGCTGGTTGCCCTGATGCCACTGTCGTTTTCCGTCTCCTGGCATGTCAAAGCTCTACCCGCGCTAATGTTGCTGATCGCTGGCTTGGGCCTGCTTTTCAGAAGCGCCGCCACGCGGAACAGCTATCGCAAGGCCTGGCCCGTGATGGTTGTTTGTGGCCTGGGCGTACTCTATACGGCGCTCAATATTCTTGGTCACGGGCTTGGCTGGAACGCTTTCGATCTGCCGTCCCATATTCTGCTTTACATGGCAACGGCAGCCGTCTTCAGCCTGCCACTACGCATGCGCTGGGTATGGCTCGGTTTCAGCCTTACCGCGATTGTTCTCGGCATCGTCTGCCTCATACAGCACTTTTTCCTTGGCATTGACCGAGCTTTCGGTCTCAACGGCGGCGATTGGGGCGCTATTGAATTCGCCATGACCCTACTGGTGTTGTCATTGAGCGGGTGGCTGCAAGTATTTTATTCGAGCAATCCTTTGCTTGAAAAAATCTTGCATGGCACTGGCGCCGTATTTGGCATGTATGGCGCTCTGCTGACCCAGAGCCGTGGACCGCTGCTGGCTTTCGTACTCATCTTGCTGCTTTTAATCGTGATCTACGCCCGCCGCACCCATCGCTGGGGCAAGGGATTGCTGATGCTTGTCGCGATTGTGGGTGGCGGTGTTCTTGCCGCAGGAAGCGTGCATAACGTCAATATGCCAGCCACTGTCGAGGCAAACGGCCCGGGGACGGCAAATGTGAATGTGGCAACCACGGCGGCCAGCCCCACGACGACGCCCCTCAACAGTCAGCCCGTGTTTGTGAAGCGATTTGCAGAGGTGGGTTCGGAGATGACAAGCTACGACTCCAAGACCGATGCCAGAGGTGCCGTACGCGAGCGGCTGGAGATGTGGCACACGGCAGGCCACGCTTTCATGGATCATCCACTGGCGGGCGTGGGTATCGATCAATTTGGTGTGTATGCACGCCAGCAGGTCGCCGAGGGTCACACCAACCCGGCTATCGCAAAATATGAACACCCCCATAACGAATACCTGGAAGCTGCCGCTACCGGCGGCGCACCAGGCTTGCTGGTCATCTTGCTGATGTTCGCTGTGCCATTGGGCTATTTTCTTCGTCACGCGCTGCATGCTCATGACAGCGAGATCATCACTGCCTCTGTCGGTGTCGCCATTGTCAGCATGTATGCGTTGTGTGGATTGACTGACAATGTCTTCTATCGGGCTATGCCGCATTCGCTGTACTTTTTCCTGGTGCTTGGATTGGCGGTTTTACTCGGTCGGCGGAAATCATCAGAAGAGGTCGCGCTGCGTGTCTGATCGGATGCCAACAACGCGTATCAACCTGATCGGC
>Ga0302234_10001796_pt1 | contig 14448 bp, 16 predicted proteins | sample II_Palsa_N3_2_FD_193576 | JGI IMG/M metagenome (GOLD analysis project Ga0302234, IMG submission 193576) | Peat permafrost microbial communities from Stordalen Mire near Abisko, Sweden - II_Palsa_N3_2 | ecosystem: Environmental > Terrestrial > Soil > Palsa > Peat permafrost | place: Sweden... | reverse complement strand
TGGCTCTGGCATTGCTGGGCGCAGCATCAGCTGCCCAAGCACAAAGCAGCGTGACCCTGTACGGCATTATCGATGCAGGTATTGCTTATACCCATAACAATGCGACCTCGACCGGTAATCAAGTCTCGAAAATCGGTTTCAACGACGGCACGATGTCCGGCGATCGTTGGGGCTTGAAAGGCACGGAAGATTTGGGTGGCGGTCTGAAGACCGTATTCCAGTTGGAAAATGGTTTTGACGTAGCCAACGGTACCGCATCGCAAGGTAGCCGTGACTTCGGTCGTCAAGCTTTCGTCGGCCTGTCGAGCGATACCAACGGTACCGTGACCTTGGGCCGTCAGTACGACCCGCTGGTTGACATGGTGCAGCCGCTGACCGAAGACAATTATTTCGGTTCGATCTTCGGCACGCCGGGTGACGTCGATAACTACGACAACAACTTCCGTGTCAACAATGCTGTCAAGTACGTCAGCCCGGTTTTTGGCGGCTTCCAGGTCGAAGGTTTGTACGCATTCGGCGGCGTAGCCGGCCAGACTTCGGCTGGTCAGTCGTATAGCTTGGCTGTGTCGTACACCAACGGCGGCTTGGGCTTGGCTGGCGGTTACTTCTACACCAAGACCAATTCGGTAACGGCGTTCGGCTCGACCGCGGATACCAATGAAGACGCTGCAATCAACCAGGCGTACTCGGAAGGTGCTCGTTCGCTGGGTATCGGTCGCGTTGGCGGTCAATATGCATTCGGCGCGTTCACCGTTGGCGGTTCGTACAGCAATGTTCAATATCGTCCGCTGGCTGACGCATTGTACGGCTCCAACGAAACGTATAACGCCGGTTCGGCTTTCGCGAACTTCCAATTGAACCCGGCACTGTTGCTTGGCGCCGGCGTCACTTACATGAAGTCGTCGGGCAATACCAAAGCTAATTACACCCAGTTCAGCCTGGGTAGCGACTACAACCTGTCGAAGCGCACTGACTTGTACGCAGTTGCTGCATGGGAAAAAGCCAATGGCCAGTCGTTGGATCCGGTCACGGGCGATGCAGTTAGCGCAGATGCATCGATCGGCTCGTACGGTTCGCCGTCGGGTACCGACACGCAAGGCCTGTTGATCTTGGGCATTCGCCACAAGTTCTAATCAGCCAAGCTGACGCACTAGTTAAAAACCCCTGCCGGTTGATCCCGGCAGGGGTTTTTTCATGTGCGCCGGGTTTTCAACGAGGCGGCAGGCTGCTCATGGGGTCAAGCGTTTTGCCCTGATACCGCACTTCGAAATGCAGCATGACCCGATCGCTATCGGTCTGGCCCATCGCGGCAATCTGTTCGCCGGCCGTGACGCTTTGACCTTCTTTGACCAGTAGCGCGCTGTTATGCGCGTAGGCGGTCAAATAATCGGCGTTATGTTTGATGATCAGCAGATTGCCGTAACCGCGCAAACCGTTGCCGGCGTAAACCACTTTGCCCGCCGCCGCGGCAAAAATCGGTGCACCGGCGGCACCCGCGATGTCGATGCCTTTGTTGTCGCCCACATTAAAGCGGCCGACCACTTGACCTTGCGCCGGCCAGACCAGGGCCAACGGCGTGGCGGGTGTGGTTACCGCCACCGGGGCGGGTGCCGGTGCGCTACGCGCGGCCGGCTGCGGCGCGCGGCTCGTGGTTCTGGGGGCGACGCCGATGCCGGCGTTGGCGGCGGTCCCGGCCGTGGTGCGCTCGGCACCGAACGTTTGCACCGGCGGCACCACCCGCAAAATCTGATCGACTTCGATCGCATTCGGATTATTCAAGCTATTCCAGCGGCCGAGATCACGTACGGTAGTGTGGTTGCGTTGCGCGATCGACGACAGCGTATCGCCGCGCTGTACGCGGTAATAGCCCACTCCCACCGGTCCGGGCGAGGCGCATGCCGACAGCAGCAGAGCGGTAGCGAGCGCCGCCATCAAGCGGTTGGTTTTCAGTTGCATTGAACCTCTGATCTAACAGCGAAGGTGGCACCGGGCGGCATGCCGAAAGCGCGATTTTAGCGGTAAATGGGCGGGCGCAGTGAGCCTGCTGCGCGCTTGGGCTACTCTGCGGTTGCACTCCTGTCCTGACGCCCACGGCGCGCTACGCAGGACTTCAACTCAGGGCTGGGGCGTCGAGTCGACGGTAATGCGCAAGGCGGCACGTTCCTCTTGGCCCGGAGCGATCCAGCGCAGGCCATGACCATGATGGATTGCATCAGGCAAACCGAGCCAGGGCTCGACGCAGTAGAAATCTGCATCGGGCCGTTCGGTCCAGGTGGTGACGGCATACCATGGCGCATTCCCGGCGGCTCCGGCCGGTTCGACGTCAAGCGCCAGAGTAATGGTGCGGCCCAGCGCCGGCGTATGAATCGTCACGTTGCCGCTTTGCTCCAGCACATGAAAGCGGTCGATGATTTGCGCATCGTCGAGCCGGTACTGTTGCTCACCGGGAATCGCCGGCGAGGGCGAGCCGTCGGCGCTTTGGAACTGGCGCCGATTGCGAGGCAGGCTGAGCACGGTGTCGGCGCGTAAGCCGGCTGGCAGGGCAAAGTAAAAATGATGGCCCGCGTAGTAAGGCAAGGGCGCCTCGCCAGTGTTATGCGTGATGAACTCGACCTCAAGCGCATTGCCGTCCAGGCGGTAATAAGTTTCGAAGCGAAACGCGAAGGGGTAGACGGCCCGCGTCGCGGGCGTGTCCGTCAGCGTCATCCTGATGGCCGAGTCCTGCTCTTCGAGCCGATAGGCAAACGGCAGGTCGCGCGCGAAGCCATGCATGGGCAGGGCGTAGACCTCACCGTGCGCATTGCGCCAGGCACCAAGCTTGCCGTCGACGAAATGGCGTCCGAGAAACGGAAACAAAATCGGGTTGCCGCCGCGGATCCGCGCCGGATTTGACCAGTCGGCGTGCTCCGGCCAATAAATCACCGGCTGGCCGTCAACGACCCAGCGCAACAAACGGGCGCCGAACTGCGGCGCAACTAATAGGCTGGCCCGTGGTCCATAGAGTGCCAGGACATCTTGCTGATCGAAGGAAATGTGCGTCATGGATTTAGAAAAGCGTGGCTGGTACCGAAAGATAACAGACCGGCGCATCGCCGGTCTTGGCGTGCATGCAGTCAGAGGGCATAATCGTCGCCGTTATCGCAGCTTAAGCGGTCGATCGGAATGGGTCGGTTAAACTGATGGGCGTTGGGCTTACGGCACTGAATTCAGACCTCCGATTCAGCCGCCTAAGCTGGATTCCCGAGCCAAGCGCCTGGCCGGGCGCACGAATTAGTCATATGAGGCTGGCCGCGAGGCCTGCCGGCATGTATTTTCGTTTCTACTGTTTTTGTCATTGAGGGTCGTCGCGTGAATTTACTCTTTCTATTGTTCCTGAGCGTTCTGCAAGGCGTTACCGAGCTTTTCCCCGTCAGCAGCCTCGGCCACACCTTGCTGGTGCCCGCCTTGTTCAATCACCCGCTGGACATGCATACACCGCAAGTCCTGCCGTTCCTGGTGGCGTTACACCTCGGCACCGCCTTTGCCCTGCTGTTTTATTTCCGTGCGCGCTGGATCGCCTTGATCGGCGGCTGGTGCAATTCGCTGCGCGGCCGTCATAGCGAGGACGGTCATCTGGCCTGGGCCTTGATCGTCGGCACCATCCCCGCGGGCATTATCGGCTTGCTGCTGGAGAAACGCATTGAAGTGTTATTCCATGATCTGCGCATCGTAGCCGGCGCGTTGATGGTCAACGGCGTAATCCTATGGGTGGGCGACCGGATGCAGCGCAAAAGCCTCTATGGCGGCTCGCAGCGTCTGGGTTTATGGCAGGCAACCTGGGTCGGCATGGCGCAGATCCTGGCCTTGATCCCCGGTTTCTCGCGCAGCGGTTTGACCATGGTTGCCGGTTACCGGGTTGGCTTGAGCGCCGAGAAGGCCGCGGAGTTTTCGTTTTTGCTCGGCACGCCGATTATCTTCGGCGCCGGTTTGCTCGAACTGCCGAAGCTGATGCATACGCACGGGCAGATGATGGATGCGCTGGTCGGCGGGGTGCTGACCGGCATCGCCGCTTATTTGAGTATTCGTTTCCTGATGCGCTATTTTGAAGGCCGCGGCCGCTTGGCCAATTTCGGTATCTATTGCGTATTGGCCGGCGGTTTGTGCCTCACCTGGTTTGTCTGGCATCCGGGCGTGGCGGGCTAAGTATCGGGTATAATCCGCGTCGCAAGCACTCTGTGCGACGCGCACACGACCAATATCTGTCCGTAGCTCAGTTGGATAGAGCAACAGCCTTCTAAGCTGTGGGTCGGGGGTTCGATTCCCTCCGGACAGGCCAATAATCTGCGTTAAATCAATCGTTTATATCGGGCGTTTACGCTGACGGGTCAATCATCGCCGCAACTTGCAGCGATCATCCCCGCAACCTCGGCTATTGGGTCGGATTTATCTACTGTCCAGTCCCGCGGTATACGTCGGCGGTAATGCGTTGCCCTGCACGACAGCTCGTACCGGACCGGATTGTTAGCCCCGACCGATGCCCGCCAAACTGAATTCGGCGGAAGAAATCATATCTTTCGATATCGACCAGCATCTGCATCCGCTCCCAACTCTCGTTCATGGCCGAGCCGATGCCGGTAATCAATCCTGTATCCACCACCTACCCGATGTCGGGGACCGCACGGATATGCGCGAGGTCGAGGCGACTGCCATCCTCGCCGCAGTGGACACGATAAAGACTTGCCCGCTGACACAAGCGAAAAACGGGCTGATTTAGAGGGGGTAAATGTCCGACCAGATCGATTTACTTTTCGTAGAATTTTATTCCCGATGATTACTTTGAATTAACCGAGATAACTTTCTGCAATTTCTGAATTGCGCAGACGTCTTTACTTCTCACGTCCGAGCCATGAATGATAGGAAAATCATGTACCAAGATCTGGGTTTGACCGTGTTCGAAGAAGTTGTATCGTCGCAATTAATCCAGCGCATCAATGCCTCGATAGATGTCGCTCGCGCGCAGTGGCGGCCTGCCGATGGCAGGCGTGAGGTTGCTGCGGCCGCGTCTTTTGCCGAGTGGTTGCGGCAGTCGGACACCTTTCGTGCCGTCGAGGCTTATGCTTGCTCAACCACCAGGGCGTGGGCCGACGCGACGTTAGGTCGCTGCTTGCCGGAAAACGTTATCAATGTATTGCGCTGTGTGAATCATGAAACGTCACAACAGGCTCACTTACGCCATTTCGATTCGCATGCCCTGACCTTGCTGATTCCGCTGCAGGGGGCCGAAACCGGTGAGCGCAATGGAGATCTGCTGTTGTACAAAAAACAACGGCAATCGCTTTCCTTGTTGCACAACATATCGGATAAGGCTTGCCTGTTGTTTCAGCAGAATTTTCCGCTCTCGATACGCCGTGCTTTGACGCACCATGACATACGTCGGCAACACTGTGCTCGGATCGCATGTGAGCCAGGTAACGTCTATATGTTCAACGGCTTTACGACGTTGCATGCCAACCTTGAGGTTGCAGCGGGAGAGCGCCGCAGTCTGGTAATGCATTTCTATGATGCCGGTCTGACAGCGGGGTTGGGGCATCCACTGCGCCTATTGCGTGAGCTGCGCGATCATATCACCGACAAGTTATAGTGACGGCGTTGTCGGATTGTTGGCCGACCAGACCAACCATGGCGCGGGCGGCGGACCCGTCCAGTCGCGATTTCCCACCCGTCCTGACGTTCATCGCGGCGAGTATCTGATCGGTCTCGACGTACTGGCGCTGAAGTTCAAAGCGGCGATGACGGAACAAGCCAGTGCCGCGGCACAATCGCTGGAAGAGCAAGTTGAGTATCTGTATAGCGCGGTGCATGTGTTCAAGCTGAAAAGCCCCAACCGCGAGCGGATCTTGCTTTAGTCGGTGAGCGCACTGTCTTGGCACTAGACCGAGTTCGCGACGACCCAGCCGAACACTACCGCGCCGCGTCGCCCATACGATATTCGGCGCTGATTTGATCGAGCTGCGCTTTGAGCGCGGGATCGAGGTTCAAGTCCGCCGCGGCCAGGGTTGCCTCCAATTGCTCAGGCCGGCTTGCGCCGAGAATGGCCGAGGTGATGGCCGGGTTGGCCAGGACCCAGGCAACCGAGGCGGTGGTCAGGGACAGGCCGGCCTCGCGCACGGCGCTCTGCAGGTTTTCAATGGTGCCGAATTCGCGCTCGTGCCAGTAGCGCTGCTGGTACATGGACGCCGAGTTGCCGAGGGTGAAGCGGCCCGCAGCGGGCGTTTCGCCGCGCTGGTGTTTACCGGTCAACAAGCCGCCCGCCAGCGGGTTATACGAAATCACCCCAAGCTGCTCTTCGGCGGCGAGCGGCAGCAGTTCGCGCTCGATCTGGCGGAACAGCAGGCTATAGCGCGGCTGCACCGAGACCAGGCGGGTCAGGTGGGCGACGTCGGCGCGACCGAGTGCACGGGCCAGCCGGTAGGCCAGGAAATTCGACACGCCGACATAACGAGCCCGCCCGGAGCGGACGATCTGATCCAGCGCCGCGAGGGTTTCATCGAGCGGGGTGGTGGGGTCGTCGGAGTGAAGCTGGTAAAGATCGACATAATCGGTGTCGAGTCGCCGCAGCGAGGCATCGATGGCATCCAGCAGGTGCTTGCGCGATGCACCCTGATCCCAGGCGTTGGGCCCCATCTTGCCGACCGCCTTGGTGGCCAGGATAAATTGACTGCGCCGGCCTTTGAGCCAGGCCCCGACAATTTCCTCGGTGCGCCCGACCGTGTTCAAATCACCGCCGAGCGGGTAGACATCGGCGGTATCGATGAAATTGACCCCGGCGGCAGCGGCCTGGTCGATAATCTGGAATGACACATCCTGTTCCGTCTGCAGGCCGAAGGTCATGGTGCCCAGACACAGGCGTGATACCTGAAGGCCGGTTTGGCCCAAATTTTTATACTGCATCGCTAGCCTCCTGTCGCGTCCACGTCGCATGCCCGCCGGTCGGGCATGCGGCTGTTTGACCTCTAGTTTTACACATAATGCCCGGCAGGGTGGGCGCAGCCGATAACCATGCCGCGTCTTATGCTTGGCGTCACGGCGCGTGGTCAAGAACGGCGATGTTGCGGCTTATTTGCGGCTTATGTCTGAGTTTTCCACAAATCAGGCCGAAATCGGTGAATCACGTGATATGGCTCTTGTTGCTTAGTGCTTCCTGTAACGGCTCAGTACGCGTATAAAACACACACCGACCCACTCCGATCAGGAATTTGCCATGAGCACCCATGAAGCTAAACAAGACCAACTCGACGTGCTGTACGCTGAATTGGCCGATATGCAGACCCGCCACGCGACCGAAGAGGCCGAGATTCAAGACCAGATCGACAGCCTGGAACAGGAATTGGACGACGGCGCGGAATAGGCCTATCGATTGCATAGGAAGGACACACACCAAATGAATCTGGGGCTGAGATATTTTCTGTTGGCGGCGACATTATTGACGTTCGCATTCAATTGCCGCGCCACTACTGCCGTGGCCCAGGATTTCATCTATACCAGTAGCGGCGAACTGCAAAGCCATGAGCGCTTGCTGCGTCGCCCCGACATCGCCGGGGCTCAGGTGGTTTACAACTGGAAGCAACTGGAAACCGGCCCGGGACAGTACGACTTCTCTCGTATCGAAGCGGATCTGGCCTATTTGCAAGCAATGCACAAAACCTTGTTTATCCAGGTGCAGGACCGCTTTTTCAGCCCCGATGCGCGCAATATCCCCCGCTATCTGTTGACGGACCCGAGCTACGGCGGCGGTCTGGTGGCGCAAACGGATCAACCCGGCGAAGGCCGGCCGGCTGTTTCGGGCTGGGTCGCGCAGCAATGGAATCCCCAAGTACAACTGCGGTATCAGAAGTTGCTGCAGGCGCTGGCGGAGAAATTCGACGGCCGCATCGGCGGCGTGAACCTGCCCGAGACCGCCGTGGATATCAAGATGCGGGGCGACCGTACCGGTTTTAGCTGCGATAAATATTTCAATGCAGAGTTGGAAAACATGAAGTTCGCGAGGCAGGTTTTTCGTCAATCGATGGTGGTTCAGTACGTCAACTTCTGGCCCTGCGAGTGGAATAATGACCACAACTACATGGGCCGCTTGTTCCGCACGGCGGCCGAGCAAGGGATAGGCCTGGGCGGCCCCGATATCGTGCCCTACCGCCGCGGCCAGATGAAAAATGCCTATCCGTTCTTTGCCAAATATAAGGACCGGCTGCCGTTGATCGCGATGGCGGTGCAGGAGCCGACCCTGACCTATATCAATCCCGATACCGCCAAGCCCTACACCAAGGCGGAGTTCGAGACCTTCGGTCGCGACTATCTGGGCGCGCGCATCGTGTTCTGGAGTACTTCCGCACCGTGGCTGAAGTGATAAATTCTTCGGCGACGCCCGTCCTTACGCTCCTTTTTTATTCTTTAGGCAGCGCCACCAACACCGGCTGAGTTTGATAAACCTCAGGGAACAGGCGCTTCAAGTTATTCACTTTGGGGATATCGTTGATCGCGATATACACGTCGTCCGGATGCAAGGTCAGATAATTCTGGTGATATGCCTCAGCCGGGTAGAAGCCTTTGAACGGCGTGACGCGCGTTGCAATCGGCCGCTTGAATAACTGGCTCGCGCTTAACTGCGCGATGTAATGCAATGCCACTTTTTCCTGCATCGGATCGACGGCAAAAATCACCGAGCGGTATTGCGTGCCGGTGTCGGGGCCTTGTCGATTCATTTGAGTCGGATCCAGGGCGACCGAGAAATAGATTTGCAGCAAGCGGCCATAACTGATTTTGCTTGGATCGTAGTCGATCGCCACTGATTCCGCATGGCCGGTGTCGCCTCCGCTGACGGTGTCGTATTGTGCCGTGTCGGCACTGCCCCCGGCATAACCCGAAACCACACGGGTCACGCCGCGCACATGCTGGAATACCCCTTGCACGCCCCAGAAACAGCCGCCTGCCAGTACCGCGACCGCCTGATGGTTGGGTGCCGCCGGCACATCCAGGATGGGGGCCGGCAGCACCTGGTTGATTTCGGCCGAGAATGCCGGGGATTGCCAGCTCATCAGGCTGAACAGAGCGACCATCCCGAGCAGGGGGGCGAGTAGCCGCGCGGATGGTTTGCGACCGCGGTCAAGCGCAGAATGGGGTTGCCGGTTCATCAAGGTTTCTCGCTATTTGGACGTGGCTGGAATCGATGCTTCAATAGTACGCGCTTGGCGCGCTTCAGGGGCGTGTGTTCCGGCTCGACCGCGACTATCGCAATGGGAGTTTAGGGTTGCCGGCCGCGCCAAGCGGATTTCCTTTTTTTGGGGGGGTAATTTTGGGTAAGCGTATTCAACTGCTGCAAGTATTTGATACGCTCGCAGCACTCCGGTTCCGCAGGCTAGAATTGCGCTCAAGCGTACTCCCGATTTCTCCAGAACTCACTCATTCATTCCCCATTTTTCATGCCCAAGCAAAAACTTAACATCGCGGTGTTATTTGGCGGTACTTCCGAAGAGCGCGACGTTTCCATCGCGAGCGGTGCTCAAGTGGTGCGAGCCTTGCGTGACCAGGGCCACGCCGTGCTCGCGGTAGACACCACGCGTGGCGTGCTGGGCACCGAGCAAGAAGCGCAATTCCTGCTCTCGCGGGTCAGCGAAGTGCCGCCCGATGCGGATGCGTTGGCCATGATTCGCGCCGGCAACACCAGTGTGCTGGGTTCGCCCGCACTGGCTGAGGTTGATGTGGTGTTTCTCGCTTTGCATGGCGGCAGCGGTGAAGACGGCACCCTGCAGGCGATGCTCGATCTGGCGCAACTGCCTTATACCGGCAGCGGGCATGCCGGGAGCGCGGTGGCAATGGATAAAGATCTGGCCAAACGCTTGTTTGTCGCGGCAGGTATTGCCACGCCGAACTGGTTGATGGCACCGGCAGACGCGGCGCAGGTGGCCGAGCAACTGGGTTATCCGCTGGTGGTGAAACCGGCAAGCCAAGGGTCCACGGTGGGTTTGTCGATCGTACGCCATCCGCGGGCGTTGGCCGATGCAATCGCGCTGGCCCGCCGTTATGACACGCAGGTGATGCTGGAGCGTTTTATTGTTGGACGTGAAATCACGGTCGGCGTGCTGGACGATCAAGCATTATCGGTCGGTGAAATCATGATCGCGCCGGATGCCGCCTTCGATTACAACGCCAAGTATCAGGCTGGAGTTGTGTCCGAGGTATTTCCCGCCGACTTGCCGGCTGCCATCACGCAGGCCGCCCAGGATCTGGCATTGCGGGCTCATCGGGCGCTGAAACTGGACGGGTATAGCCGTGCCGATTTCCGTCTCGATCAAGAGGGGGTGCTGTGGTGCCTCGAAGTCAATACGCTGCCGGGTTTGACCGCGAGCAGCTTGTTGCCGCAATCCGCCCGCGCCAGCGGTATTGCCTTTGGCGAGTTGTGCGAGCGTATTTGCCTGCTGGCGATAGAGCGGCACCGGCGGCGTATTTGAGGATTTGAGGGGGTCGCGAACCGCGTCCAGTATCGGGTTGCGCTGCCGGCTCTTGGGCATCCTTCGCCCCCTTTGTTTTCGGCATGATTTAAGCAGAATCCTTATGACACCTTCCGCCCTTGCAGTGGTAAAACATTTTTGGCAATTGATGGCGTCGAACGATTTCGAGTCGGTCGGCGCGGTGTTATCCGATGATTTTGTGCTGGAGTGGCCGCAGTCCAGGGAACGCATTCGCGGCCGCGACAATTTTGCGGCGATGAACCGGAATTATCCGGCTCATGGCATGTGGCGGTTTACCGTCAACCGCGTGTTCGGCGACGAATCTCGGGTGGTGTCGGACGTCAGCATCACCGACGGCGTGCAGCACGCCCGCGCCATTTCTTTTTTTACCGTGGAGCGTGGCCTGATCACCCATTTGCATGAATTCTGGCCTGACGATTATCCGGCTCCCGCCAACCGCGCTCAGTGGGTGGAAAACATCGAATAAAGCGGATGTGCGGCAAGTGGTTCATCGGCTTACCGGCTTACCGGTGTATCGGCCCAGGCGGCCTTCAATCCGGTTTTATTCCGTTTCCTGGGGGGTGAATTCAAATTCCCTCAGCACTTCCAGATCCAGCCATTCCAATATCTTCGCGTTGGTACTTTCCATCACGACCTGCGGTGCGACACCCGCTTGCCATGCTTCGACCCAGCGCTGGGCGCACAAGCACCATTGATCGCCCGGTTTCAGGCCGGGAAAGTGCCACTCGGGCCGGGCTGTGCCCAAATCGTTACCGCGCAATAGGCTGAAACGCAGAAAGGCTGCGCTGACCACCACGCAAACCACGTGGGTGCCGGTATCGTTGTCATCGGTTTTACAGCATCCGTCACGGAAAAAACCTGTCATCGGTTTGAAGGAACAGGCGACCAGCGGTTCGCCGAAAACATTTTTTGCGATCGGTAGGGCAGGGTTTGTCATGAGGATTCCGTATGGTCCATGGACTAAGATGTGGGCGCTAACGCGATGATAAACAGTTTTTCCGGCGCGGCGCGCTTAGCCGCAGTAGCATTCAGTCAGTCGCTTATTTTTAAAAATTACAGGCCCTGGAAACAGCCAGGTTTAGAGATGAAGGATGCAAGCGCAATACCGGCCGGTTGGGTAACAAGGATATTGTGTTGAAACGACAGTACTACCGCGGCTCTGACTTGACCCGTGTGCAGAGCATAGACGAGTTACGCGAACTGGCACGCCGTCGATTGCCGGCCTTCGCCTGGGAATATATCGAGTCGGGTGTCGAGGACGAGCATACCTTGGCGCGCAATCGCGAGGCCTTCCAGGACTATCGCTTTGCGCCCGCGACGCTGGTCGATACCTCGGCGCGCTCCATCGGTATCCGCTTGTTCGGCCGCGATCTGGCTTCGCCGCTGGTGGTCGCTCCAACCGGGTTTAACGGCCTGGCCTATCCCCGCGGCGATCTGGCTCTGGCACGCGCGGCGGCCAATGCCGGCGTACCGTTTACCTTGAGCAGTTTTGCCAATACCGCGCTCGAAACCATCGCGAGCGAAGCGCCGGGACACCTGTGGATGCAGTTGTATTTGCTCGATAATCCGGCCATCGGCGACGACATCGTACGGCGTGCCGACGCTGCCGGTTACGCGGCATTGGTGGTCACCACCGATGCGCAAATTGCCAGCGGGCGTGAATGGCAGCGGCGCTGTTATCGCGCCCCGGGCCAACTGACGTTACGCCATGCGCTTGATGCGGCTTGCCATGGACCATGGATGGCGGGTTTTTTACGTCATGGGACGCCGCGTTTCGAGAACCTGCGCGATTTTTTCCCGCCCGAACAACTGAGTGCCATCCGCGGTGCGCCGGCGATTACCGGCCAATTGAAACCCAAGGTGACCTGGCAGGATCTTGAGCGGGTCCGGCACCGTTGGTCCAAACCTCTGTTGATCAAAGGCATCATGTCGGTCGCCGATGCCCAGCGCGCGCATGAACGTGGGGCCGATGGCATCATCTTGAGCAATCATGGCGGCCGTCAGATGGATGACGCCATGGCGCCGCTGGAGATTCTCGAACAAGTCAAACAAGCGCTGCCCGATATGCCGGTGCTGATCGACAGCGGGTTCCGCCGCGGCAACGACGTATTGAAAGCCATGGCGCTGGGCGCGGCCGCGGTGATGGTCGGGCGTGCGCCGCTATATGGGCTGGCCGCGGCCGGGCAGGCGGGGGCGGAGCAGGCCTTGCGCATCTTGTTGGCGGAAATCGACCGCTCTTTGGGGCTGCTGGGATGCAATACGCTGGCCGAAACCGGGGCGTGCCTGGTGCGGGCGCATGCTCGTTCCTGATTAAAGCCGGAGCCGGGATGTTGGCCGCCCCGCGGCAAGTTTTGAGCGCGGGCCGGGGCAAATCTCCCGGACACGGTAAAATCTCGCTGGTTTTGTCTGTGGCCGCCGGCGGATGGCGCGGCTGGTTTGCTTCAGCTTCGACCCCGGTCGTATGCGTATTCGGATGTCTTTGGTTTTGGCGGGATGGCCGGCCCGGTTTATCGGCGGTGCCCAATAAATAGTTTTGGAGAGGGTGGTAATCATGGATTCAACGCAAGCGAGTGCGCTCTATCTTCAGTTGCTGGGCGAAACCGCCCGGATTAGCTGGAGCGAATTGGAGCCGTTGTTTGCTCGTGGCATCTTGCTGCGGGTCGCGGGCGCGCTCGATCTGGTGTCGGTTGCCGAAGCCGTGGCGCTGGACGCCAAACAGGAGGTCGCCGCGTGGCTCGCGAGCGGCATGCTGGAGCGTCTGCAGTCGGACGAGGCGGCCGGGTATGTCGCGCGCGACCCGGAGCTGTGGGCTGTGGTGGTATCGCCCTGGGTGCTGGTACAAGAACGTGGTGCCGGTTCCGCTGCCGGCATGGAGAATGTGAACGTATCCCAGTAACGGTTTGCCGCTCGCCGGCAAACCTGCCGCATGTGTTCAAGCGCACGCTTGGCTGTTCGAGCCGTGCCGATAAACGGCATCAGATGCACGGAGTGTGGGTAGGCGCGAGTCCAACATAAAAATTAAAAAGGACTCAAGCGAACCGCGCGTCTGCCGTTAACTTAGTTGCGATGAGGGAATACCCCGCCATTTGAGTCGGTCCGGCCGATTCGACAATGTTGCACCACGGCATAGACCTTCTTCGCGCTTGCCCTAGTGTCCTGAATTGGAAGTTCGCATAATATGAAATCGCCCAAATGGCCGCCATGCGGCGTCACTCGTCGTTGCAATAGCAAAGGCTATTGCGCCTCCTCACTCCTTGCCTGACGACCATTTGGACGATTTCATTTATCAAGGAACTTCCAACTCAGGACACTAGGCAGTCACCCGCGTCGATCGCGCCGATATTTTCCCTGGGCTGCCGTCCGGTCGTTTATACAAGGTATCGCCATAACCGTCTGAATCCAGCCGTTGTAGCGAGGTCGTTTGCGTAGCACCTAGCCATATCGTCGCGACGTTGCCGACTCCAACCGCGGCCGCCGAACTTTCCGTCGGCGCGGGCTCGCTCGGCACGGTACCGCTCGCCGTTCCCGCCTGACCGGGTTGACCATCGGCTTTGGCCGCTTCAGCGACCGTGGGCAAGCTCTGCAAAAATGCGGCGGTTTCTTTGTTTCCCAGTAGGCTGACCTGGTTCAATTCCGCAAATAACTGCTGCAAGCTTTCACCCGAGCTGTCCTCGGAACCTGACGAAACAGCCGCACTTTGTGTGGTGGTCGAAGAATAGCTATCGTTGCCAGTTACATGCGAATCGAAGGTAAGCGTCTTCGCCGCCCCACCGGGCTGGGTCGGGGACAATATCTGCCCATCGGGTGAATATTCCGTCAAGGTGAGCTTGAGGCGTACATCCGAGGTGTATGTGTCGTCTTCACTTTCTGTCAACGGCGAAAAAGCCGTCGACGGCTTGAATCCCGATTGGCCCGAGGCCGATGGGGTTCCAGATGGGGTTCC
>Ga0302234_10001763_pt1 | contig 14632 bp, 13 predicted proteins | sample II_Palsa_N3_2_FD_193576 | JGI IMG/M metagenome (GOLD analysis project Ga0302234, IMG submission 193576) | Peat permafrost microbial communities from Stordalen Mire near Abisko, Sweden - II_Palsa_N3_2 | ecosystem: Environmental > Terrestrial > Soil > Palsa > Peat permafrost | place: Sweden... | reverse complement strand
GGGCGGCCTTATGTGGATTTGATGAAGGGGCTGGATGCGGCGGAGGCTCAGTTTTCGTTCATTGATAAGACAAGGGAGTGTGCGCTGGGGGCGAGTTATGGCGGGTTCATGGCGAATTGGGTGCTCACGCATACGAATCGGTTCAAGTGCATTGTGACGCATGATGGGATGTATGACCCCGTGAGTGCGTTTGGTGCGACTGAGGAGTTGTGGTTTAACGAGTGGGAGTTTCGGCCGCTGAATAGAACGGGGCCGGATGCTGTTGTCGAGCAGACGAAGGCGGCGCATCCCTGGGATTTTTATGGGAAGCCGGCAGGGGAGGATCCGTTCCGGAAGTGGTCTCCGATGATGTTCATTAAGGATGCGCGGACGCCTACGCTGGTGGTGCATGGGCAGAGGGATTATCGGCTGGATGTTAGCCAGGGGTTGCAGTTGTTTACGGCGCTGCAGTTGCTGGGTGTGCCGTCCAAGATGCTTTATTTTCCGGATGAGGGGCATTGGGTGCTGAAGCCGCAGAACGCGCAGCTTTGGTGGGAGACGGTGGATGACTGGTGCGATCGGTGGACGGGGATGGGTAAGTATGCGGCGGTTGGACCGGAGCGGAATCCTAAGAGCGAGGGAGGGAAATAGTTAGCCGGAAACTCAGAAGAGGAGTGCAGGTGTGGAGAGTGTGGCAGGTCCTTCGGCTTCGCTCAGGATGACAGATTCGTGGAGTGAGGTCTTCGATGGCGTTTGGGAAGAAGAGCTATGGCGGGGCGGGAGGGTTCAAGGTGAAGAAGCCGAAGCCTCCGCTGGATGCGGCGGGGTTGCTGGAGTTTGCGGTGCGGTCGTTGAGCTCGCAGATGAAGAGTGTGCGCGATCTGCGGCGGAAGATGAGTACGCGCGCCGAGCCGGGGGAGGAGGGCGAGGCTGCGATGGATGCGGTGATTTTGAAGTTGAAGGAGCTGGGGTATCTGAGCGATGAGCGGTTTGCGGCGGACTATACGCGGCTTCGTAAAGAGAATGAGAAGTATGGCAAGCGGAGGGTGCAGCAGGGGTTGATGCAGAAAGGGATTGCGCAGGAGCTGACGCAGTCGACGCTGGCTACGGCGTATGACGAGGTGGATGAGGTGGCGCTGGCGAAGGAGTATGTCGCACGGAAACGGATGAAGAAGCCGGAGGGGGATAAGGAGATCGCGCGCGCGATGCGGCGGCTGATGGGGGCAGGGTTTTCTACTAAGACGATTTGGAAGGTGCTGAGGGGGTGGGGTGCGGAGGTGGAAGAGGTGGATGTTGAGGACAGTGAGTAGGGAATAGAGGATAGAGTGTAGGGAAAACTTATGGTGCAGCGGGTGGTGGGGATTGACTGGTCTGGGAGGGTGGATGCGGCGGGGCAGCAGCGGCATATCTGGGCGGGGGTTTGGACGGAGGATGTCGGCGGGAAGGTTAGTGTGCGGTTGGAGGCGGGACGGACTCGCGTGGAGGTTGCGGAGTGGCTAATCGAAATGGCGAGAGAGACGCCGCGGATGGTGGTGGGGTTTGATTTTTGTTTTAGCTTTCCGGCTTGGTTTGTGCGCGATGAGCATGGGGTTTCGAGCGGGCCTGAGTTTTGGAGGCGTGTTGTTGAGGAGGGGCATGCGGAGAGATGGTTGGGGCGTGGGGCGGAGGATCGGCGGTTTTGGGGGAAGCCGGGGGTGGGGCATAAGGGTAAGAGGCCGGCGGAGTTTTCCGGGGAGTTTTTGCATCGGATGCTGCGGGCTACGGATATTGATTGCAAGATTGCTGCGTTGATTCCGGAGGCCGAGCGGCAGGCTCGGGTAAGGGGGATTACGCCGAAGAGCGTGTTTCAGATTGGCGGGTCGGGGAGCGTGGGAACGGCTTCGCTGCGCGGGTTTGCGGTGCTGCTGAGGCTGAGGGAGGCGGGGTTTCGGGTGTGGCCGTTTGATGCGCCGGAGCTGGTGGGGCGGGATGCTCGTCCGTTGGTGGTGGAGATGTATACGCGGTTGAATACTGGGGCGGTGCGGAAGTCAAATGCGGAGGCGCGGGCGGCTTATTTGTTGAAGAAGCGGAAAGAGGATGTGGCGTATGCAGGGCTGTCGCGCGGGGTTCTTCAGAAGGCGAGGAGTGGGGAGGATGCGTTCGATGCGCTGGTGAGCACGATGGTGATGGCGGAGCGGAGAGAGATGTTTGCGCGGCTGCCGCGGCCGCGAGATCCGTTGTGTGGGATTGAGGGATGGACTTGGGCGCCGGAGGTCTAGGGCCAGGGCTAAAGCCCCTTTTCAGCGCGGGCTATTTCAGGGGCTTATGCCCCCTGCTAAATCCGAAGAACAGGCAACGGCTTTGACGCAAAGGGCGCTAAGTTTGCGACGTTTCGCCACGTAAAACGAGCAAACGCAAAGGAAGAAGCAGATTCCGAGAGGGAATGACAGAAAGAAAGGCAAGGGCAAAAGCCAATGTGGTGGTCCTTCGCTCAGGATGACGGCGAAGAACAAACAACGGCGGCGGCAACTGCACAAGCAAACGCAACTGTAGCGGCAACTGCAACTGCGACTGCGTCTGCGTCGCGAGCGAGGTTAGGGGGTTAGGAGGTTCAGGGTGGGGAGGGGCGGTAGGGCGTTGATCTGCGCGGCCAGGGTGCGGAAGAGTTCTATGGCGCGGAGGCAGTCGGGGTCCAGGGTGTAGTGGATGTTGTGGCGGAGATAGGTGCGGATGGTGTTGGGGGAGAGGTCTAGTTTTGGTGTCCACTCGTCGACGATCTGCTCGGTGTGGGCTAGGCCGGCGTCGCGGCTGGCGGTTAGGTCGTTGATGAGTTGCTGAGGCGTTAGGCCGGACGGGGCGAGGGACTCGGGGCGAACGGCCCAGACCGCGGCTACCCAGGGGAGACCGGTGAGCTCGCGCCAGAGATGGGCTAGGTCGAGCCAGAGGAGCGGAGTTTTGGTGGTGGCGTCGATGGCGGTGCGATGCTCGCGGGCGAGGAGTGCGGGGTCGCCGATGAGGAGGGCGGCGTCGGAGTTGGGGAGCATGGTGGCGAGGTCGGCGGGGAAGTCGACGAAGTCGGGGTGGGTTTGGTGGAAGTGCTCGAAGAGGATGCGGGTGTAGGTGACGGAGCTGCGGCTGGCGGTGTCGGTGGCTACGGTGCGGACACGCTGGAGGGCTTCGTTAGGGGCGAGCCAGTCGGGATTTTTGACGAGGAGGAGGATGCTGCGGACTTCGTCGCGGCTGGCGATAGCGCAGCCGGGAACGATGGCGAGCTTGGGGGTGAGGGAGGCGATGGGGATGAGGCCGAGGTCGGCGGTGCCGGAGTTGAGTTCGGCCGCACAGATGGCGGGAGAGGTGTAGTGGACGTCGTAGTGCTCGCGGAGGGCGGTTGCGGTGGGCTCGTGTTCGAAGTTGTAGAGCAATGGGGCGGGGTTCAGGAAAGCGATGGTGGAGACGCGTAGAGGCACAGTTTGATTTTAGAAGAAGCGTGCGACACAGCGGTCGGGGGCGCGTTTGGTATACGATGCGAGCACGACGCAGCTGAGAGGTACGCGTAATGATCAGTGGAATTGAAGACCGGGCCGCAGCCGCGGTGCAAGAGGCGAGGCTGGCTTGGCTGGCGTTGACGCTGACGCCGGGAATGGGGCCGACGCGATGCGGTCGGGCGGTGCGCAAGCTGGGGTCGGCGGGGCGTTTGTTTCATGCGAGCCTGACTGAGCTGGAAGGTGTGGGGATGCCGGCGGAGTCAGCGCAATTTTGCTTTGATGGACGCGCGCGGGCGGCGGCGGTTGAAGAAGCGGCGCGCATCCAGGAGCAGCAGGCGAGCTTTCTGACGCCTGAGGATGAGGCGTTTCCGGATAGGTTGATGGAGATTTATGATCCACCGCCGGTGATTTGGGTGCGGGGTGATGTGCGGCTATTGAGTCGTCCGGGAATTGCGGTGGTGGGGACGCGGCAGCCTACTCCTTATGGTGCGGGCATGGCGGAGATGTTGAGCCGGGATCTGGCGCGGCGGGGGATGGTGATCATGAGCGGGATGGCGCGGGGCGTGGATAGCTGCGCGCATAAAGGTGCGCTGGAGGCAGGGGGCGCTACGGTTGCGGTTTGGGGTACGGGAATCGACGTGATTTATCCAAAGGAGAATAAGAAGCTGGCGGAACAGATTGTGGCGCAGGGTGGAGCGATTGTGAGTGAATTTCCGCTGGGGACGTTTCCGGCGCCGCAGAATTTTCCGATACGCAATCGGACGCTGAGCGGGATGAGTGTCGGCGTGCTGGTGGTGGAAGGTGGGGAATATTCGGGCACGAGGATTACCGCGCGATGTGCGCTGGACCAGGGGCGCGATGTGTATGCGGTGCCCGGGAATGCGACTAATAAAAATGCGTGGGGACCGAATACGCTGATCAAGCAGGGAGCGAAGTTGACGGCGACGTGGGAGGATGTGTGGGAGGATCTCCCGTCGCAGGTGCGGATGGAGTTGGAGGCGGCAGCGGAGGCGCAGGCGGCCCGGAATGAATCTTCTGGACAGGGGAGTGCATCTTTATTTAACGAGCGCCCGACAACCCCGCCGATGAGCGAGCATGAACGCCTGGTGATGCAGGAGTTACGGCAGGACGAGACACTGCAACTGGATGAGCTGATTGAGCGGCTGGAGTTGAAGATGGTCTCGGGTGAGATCTTTACGGCGTTGTTCGAATTGGAACTTAGCGGTAGAGTGAAGCAGATGCCAGGGAAACAATATGTGAGGTGCTTCTGAGGAGACGGCGGATATGGCGTGTCGTGCTCACACTGGTAGCAGGATTGATTGGCCTCGCATTGTTGCCACGCGGCATTTGTTTTGGCTGGTTGATGATGACAGGTCGCCTTGTATCAACAAACTACCCTGGAGCGGTGCTTGCCATTCCAGCAGAGCTGTTGATTCTGCCAGTTGCAATCCTTTCGATCTGGAAGCAAGAATTTGGCGGTAAGCTTGCGGTGATTGTTGGGATTGCGGGTTGTGCGGGAGCGCTCGCCACACGATGTGCCTGGGAAGCGGCGAATCGAAGAGACTTGGCGGAATGGGTCATACTCTTTCTAGTGACCGCTGCGGTTGGATGGTTGTTGGTTGAAGATGCGAAGTATGTAGGAATCGTTTGGAAGATTTGAGGATTTCTCATGCTTTCACAGGCCAACTGAAAGCGAGATTGAGAGTCTATCGGTGTAAGCTCGTCGCTTGGATGAGTGTCGGATGTCGGGGTAGGGTTTGACTTGACCTTGGCAAAACGTGATAGGTTGCAAGGGAATTAGGAACGAAGACGCGGTCTCGGCCGTACGTCTTTGAATGGGTGTGTGGTATGGCAAAGAATCTGGTGATCGTTGAGTCGCCGGCGAAGGCGAAGACGATCGGTAAGTATCTCGGCAGTGATTACGTGGTGGAGGCCTCGATTGGGCACATCATGGATCTGCCGAAGAATGATATTGGGGTGGAGCTGAAGCATCGGACGTTTGAGCCGACGCTGATCGTGTCTCCGGGCAAAGAGAAGGTGGTGGACCGGCTGAAGAAGCTGGCGGCGAAGAGCGAGTTTGTGTTTCTGGCGGCCGATCCTGATCGCGAAGGCGAGGCGATTGCTGCGCATTTGAAGATGCAGCTGCTGCCGTCGATTCGCGTGAAGAGCAATATGCGGCGGGTGACGTTTAACGAGATTACGAAGAAGGCGGTTACTGCGGCGTTCGGGCATACGCGGGATGTCGATGAAAATCTCGTGGATGCTCAGCAGACACGTAGAGTTTTAGACCGGCTGGTGGGATACCAGATTTCTCCCTTGCTTTGGGATAAGGTGAAGCGCGGGTTGAGTGCGGGACGTGTGCAGACTGTGGCACTTCGGCTGATTGTGGAGCGCGAGCGGGAGATTAATGCGTTCCAGTCGGTGGAGTACTGGAATATAGATGCGGTCTTGAGTCCAAGTAAAGGCGGGCAGGAGTTTACGGCTCGGATGACGGGCGTGCAGGGGTTGCCGATTCGCGTTTCCAACGGGACCGACGCGGATGGGAAAGAGGTGTTTCTGTCCAATGCGCTGCCCGATAAGGGCGCTGTCGATGAGGTGATGGAGCAGTTGGAGCGCGCGACTTGGCGGGTGAAGTCGATTGAGAAGAAGGAGCGGCGGCAGAACCCGCGGGCTCCGTTCACGACGAGCCAGTTGCAGCAGCAGGCGGCGGGGCGGCTGGGCTTCAATGTGCGGCGCACGATGGGCGTGGCGCAACGGCTGTATGAAGGCATCGAGCTGGGGAGCGAAGGTACGGTGGGCTTGATTACGTACATGCGGACCGACTCGACGAATATGAGCGCGGATGCGGTGAAGGAAATTCGCGAGTGGGTCGATAAGAAGTTTGGCGGGAAGTATTTGCCGGAGAAGGCGAACATTTATAAGAGCAAGAAAGATGCGCAGGAGGCTCACGAGGCGATTCGTCCGACGAACGTGAGCTTCGTTCCGGATGAGGTGCGGCGGTATCTTTCAGATGAACAATATAGGCTGTACAAGCTGATCTGGGAGCGCGCGGTTACGAGCCAGATGACGGCTGCGGTGTTCGATCAGACGACGGTGGAGATTGAGGCGAAGGCCGAAGCTTTGTATGACTTCCGGACGACCGGGAGCATTCTGAAGTTCGACGGCTGGCTGCGGTTTGAGGAAGAGACGAAGAAGGCGAAGGCTTCGCGGGCGGCTGCGGAGGCCAAGGCGGAGGCTGCGGAGAAGAAGCAGGTTTCGCAGAGTGCGGATGCGGAGGATGCTGAGGGGGCAAAGGATTCGACTTCGGAGGAGAGCTCGGCGGATCGGCGGCTGCCTGAGTTAAAGGATGGGCAGGGATTGGAGAAGGTGCGGCTGGATCCGCAGCAGAAATTTACGCAGCCACCGCCTCGGTTTAACGAGGCGAGTCTGGTGAAGACGCTGGAGGAAAAGGGGATTGGGCGACCGTCTACTTACGCTTCCATTATCAATACTATTCAGGAGCGAGACTACGTAAAGAAGCTCGCGCAGAAGCTGGTTCCGACTGAGATTGGGATGGTCGTTACGGAGCTGCTGGTGAAGAACTTTCCGTATATCTTCGAGACCGGCTATACCGCTCAGCTGGAGAGCGAGCTGGATGCTGTGGAAGAGGGGACGGAGAAGTGGACGGACCTGCTGAACGGGTTCTATACGCACTTTGAGAAGGAGCTGAAGGTCGCCGAGACGGGGATGGAAGACATTAAGGCGATGGAGCAGAAGACGGACGAGATCTGCGAGAAGTGCGGAGCGCCGTTGATTTTGAAGTGGGGCAAGTTTGGGAGCTTTTATTCGTGCTCGAACTTTACCAAGGTGAAACCGATTACCGTGGCGCAGGGGCCGCTGAAGAAGGATCCCAAGGCGGCGGTGAAGAAGGTGCTCGACACGTTTGAGTTCCCGATGTATGTAAAGGCAATGAATGAGGATACGACCGAGTCGAGCGCGAAGGTGGGGGACAAGGCCGAGCTGATTGCGGCGCTGCAGGCGGCGGCGGGCCAGGGAAATAAGCTGGTGGTCGAGCCGGAGAGTTGCGACTTTACGAAGGAGAATTTTGCGGCCAAGCCGGATTTGAACTCGCCGGAGGCGCAGGATGCGGAGCAGGAAGAAGAGTTCTGCGATAACTGCGGGCGGACGATGGTGTTGCGGAATGGGCCGTGGGGACCGTTTATGGCTTGTCCCGGATACAACGAAGATCCGCCATGTAAGACGATTCGGAAGCTGACGCAGAAGGTGCAGTCGAAGCCGCCGGTGGTGTTGGAAGAGCCTTGTCCCAAGTGCGGGAAACCGTTGCTGCAGAGGGATGGGCAGTATGGGGAGTTCATTGCCTGCTCCGGGTATCCGAAGTGCAAGTATGTGAAACAAGAGCTGTTAGAGGTGCCCTGCCCGAAGTGCGGCGGGGAGGTGGCGGTGCGCAAGAACAAGCGCGGCGACACCTTCTATGGGTGCACGCGGTATCCGAAGTGCGACTTCACGAGTAATCAAAAGCTGGTGAACGAGACTTGCCCGAAGTGCGACTCGGCTTACTTGGTGGAGTATGCAAATGCCGAGGGGACGTTCCTGATTTGCCCGAACAATCGGGAGGCGTTGCCGAAGCGGAGGCCGCGCAAGGGGGCCAAGGAGGAGGAGGTTTTGGCGGCTCCTAACTGTAGCTATGAGAAGAAGATAGGGCCTCCCAAGATGAAGGAAGAGGTGCCGGAACGGCGGCGGCCGGATCCGGAGAAGACGCGGGCGGTGGTGGAGGCGGTTGCGTAACCATTTTGCGCGCAAAGGTATATGGGGTTCTGGAGGAATCGCGCCGAGGACTTCCCGTTTCCAGTAGGTTTATGGTATAAAGGTAGAGGCACGCGGCTCCAACTGCGGCTTAGACGCTTCTACTGCTTCGCCTGTGCGAGGACGTCTGGTCGCTGCAACTGACTGAAACGATTGGAAGGGCGACTATGGCAAAAGCGATTTGGAACGGACAGACGATTGCTGAAAGCGACAAGGTAGAGACCATTGAAGGGAACATTTATTTCCCGGAAGAGACTGTAAACAGGGCATTTCTGCGTCCCAGTTCGACGAGTTCGAACTGCCCATGGAAGGGTATGGCACGGTATTACACGGTGCTTGTGGATGGCCAGGAAAACCCGGATGCGGCGTGGTATTACCCGAATCCGAAATCTGCGGCGAAGACCGTCAAGCACCATGTGGCGTTTTGGCGCGGAGTTGAGATTATCCCCAGTTAGTTGTTGAGTCGTAGCGAGAATTATTCTGGACTGGCAGCACAAGAATCGCCCCTCTTCGGGGCGATTTTTTATGCGCGACTGAGGTGGGTTTCGGGTTACGAACCGATGGCTTGAGCTTGGTTTCGGGTTTCGGGCGTAAAGAGTTGGGCGGCGGCAGCGAGGAGGAGCAGGGCTGCTAGCTTGGGGAACCAGGTGCCGTAGCGATCGAAGAGGGTGCGGTCGTGGTGGAGGGGGACGTCGACGAGGAGCGAGGCGAAGGGTGCGGTGTTGGTGCGCGTCTCGCCGAGGATGCGGCCGCGGTCGTCGGTGACGGTGAGGAAGCCGCTCTTGGCGGCGTGGGCGATGGCATAACCACCTTCGACGCCGCGCATGATGGCGATGTGTCCGTGCCAGGCGCGGTCGAGGTTGAAATCCCAGGCTGGGTCGAGGAGGAGGTCGATGCCGGCGCGTCCGTAGTCGAGTGCGGGGTGGATGAAGTCCATGTCTTTGCAGATGGCGACGCCGATGGGGGCGGGTGATTTCGAGAGCAGCGTGAGCGCGGTGCCGGGCTTCAGATCCGATTCAAACGGAGGCAGCATGTGCTGCTTGTTGTAGGTGGTGATGGGCAGGAGGGGGGTGTAGATGCGCGCTTCGTTATACGAATTGCGGAAGGAATCGTGAGCGACTACGTGCAGGACGCCGAGGATGAGGGTTGCGCCGGTGCGGTCGGCTGCGGACTGCAGGATGGGGTCGATGGTCTGCGTGTTGCTGCTGAGCAGCAGGCCGGTCTTCTCGGGCATGAGGACGATGGTTGCGCCCTGGCGGGCGAGGCTCTCGGCCTGGTCGGCATAGCTTTGGGCGAGGGCTTGCATTTGGGAAGCGTCGGCGAAGACTACGGTGTCGGTGTCGAGCAGACCGACCCTGATGGTCTGCGGCGAGGTGGGTGCTGCGAGGCGGAGGGTGCCGAAGAGGATGGCGGCGGCGAGAACCGCGAGGGTCGATCCGAGGACGAGCGTTGCGTGCGGGAGGTTTCTGCGGCGGAGATAGAGAGTGGTGACGACTGCGGTTTGAAACAAGAGCAGCAGGAAGGTGATGCCCCACGGGCCAGTGAGAGCGGCTATTTGCAGGATGGGGAGAAAGCGCTCCTGCGTGTAGGCGAGGCTGCCGGCGGTACCGTTGGCGGGGATGAAGCTGGCGAGATATTCGACGGAGGACCAGAACGCGGGCAGAGCGATGAGCGCGCTGAAGACGGCACCGCGATGGAGGAGCGCACGGAAGAGGAGGACGCCGGCGGCGAAGAGTAGCGAGGCAATTGAAAACGGAATGAGCCACGCCGTGATGGGGATACGCAGCATGAAGTGGAGGTAATAGAGCATGGTGAGGCTGCCGAGGAGCATGGAGAGTGCGGCTGCTGCGGCGGCGAGGAGCCACGAGGTGGTCTCTGCGGCGAAGACGAGAACGGGGATGAAGGCTAGCCACATCAGGAGCCAGATCGGGTTCATGCCGTTTCCGGCGAGCAGCAGGGCTGCCGTGGTGAGGACGGCGAGGGTTGCGGCGAGGATAGGACGTTTTTCAACGAAGGCCATTGAGGTATCTCCTGAAGCAACGCTGGTAGAGTGAGCGGAATTGTTTTTCGGTCTGGGCGACGCGGCCACCGAGATAGAGGACGATGAGGCCGTGGGAGAGCGCACTGAGTTCGAAGGCGATTTCGATTGCGTCGTCCGGCTGCAGTTCGCCGTTGCGCATGGCGTCTTCGAGAATGTTGACGGTGGGGTTGAAGGTTGGGGAGCGGCGGGCTTTGAAGTCCCGGGGATAGACGCGTGCGCCTTCACGAGGCACGAGGAACATGAGTTCGTAGAGGTTGGGGGATTGCAGAGCAGCGTCGAGGAAGACTTCGCCGACCTGCATGAGGCGGTGCTCGACGTCGCCCTTGAGGTGAATGGACTGGAGCTGGGCTGCGAGGTCGTGGAAGCCCGCGTTGGCGACGGCGTTGAGCAAGCTGTCGCGGTCGGCAAAGTGGCGATAGATGGCCATGGGGGTGATACCGACCTTTTCGGCGACGGGACGCATGGCGACGGCGGCGACGCCTTTGCGGTCAAGGAGGTCGCGCGCGGCGGCGAGGATGGCAGCGGCTGTAGTTGGCGTGGTCGGGACGGATTTGGTTGATCGGCTCATATGTATACATCGTATACTGAGATAGGTATACACCGTATACGGGATGCCTTGCAAGTCAGGATTTATGGATTTAGGAATTACAAGCTGGCGCTTTGGGAGGTGAAGGCTGTACGACGGTCGGTGGGCGACCTTAGAATTTCGGTGTGGAGATGCGATGAGAGCGGAGTTGCTGCGATTGGATGGGACGGTGGAGCATGATCCGGCCATTGATGCGTGGTTTCAAACTCATGCGGGCGAGTTGGGGAAGATGGCGCGGCGTTGGTTTGAGGTGATGCGGCGATGCGGGGATGAGGTGCGTGAGGTCCTGCATGATGGGTGCCCGGTGGCATGTTTGGGGGATGTGCCGTTTGCTTATGTGAACGTGTTTACGGCGCATATGAACGTAGGGTTCTTTCAGGGCGCGGGGCTGAAGGATCCGGATGGGTTGCTGCAGGGGACGGGCAAGTTTATGCGGCATGTGAAGCTGCGAGCCGCGGATTCGCACGAGGATGCGCTGCGCCGACTGATTGAGGCAGCGTACTCGGATATGAAGGGGCGGGTGGAGAACGGTTAGGCGGGGTCGTGTTGTCGCCTGGCGGACGTGGGCCGCGGAGGGCGGAGGCAGCTTCATGTGCGGGCGTTAGCACTGTACATTCCCACCCATCCGCAAAGGCGCGTATGGATGGGGCACCCGGCGATTGTGGTTGAGAAATTTCTCCGCTCAGAGACGGAGGATGATAGGTTTGCGGGGTGGGAGCGTGTTGCTTCCCAGGGGCACTGAGTTGCTATCTGGAGGACGTGCAGATGGGTACAGAGGTTCTGGGAGCGGTGGCGGTACGGCGGGTTAAGCCGGGGCATAGAACACAAGAGCGTGTGTTCTATTGCGTGATGACGCTGTTGATGGTGGGGACGATCCTGCTGGGATTTCGGAGGTTTTATTTTCCGCTGGGTGTGAAGCCTGCCGCGCTTTCAAGCGGGGTTATTGTTGCGCACGGGATTGTGTTCTCTGTGTTCCTGCTGCTGTTCGGCGTGCAGGTGGCGCTGATTTCGGCGCGGCGAGTGAAGCTGCATATGACGTTGGGGCTGACGGTGTATGGGCTGGCGGTGTTGATGATTCCGCTGGGCGTGGTGTCGGCTGCCGATGAGATTCGGCGGGACCTGATTATGCCGAGTGCGTTCCCGGTGGCGGATCCTTATACGTTTTCGCTGGTGTCGGTGATGGGGATGATGATGTTTGGGACGCTGCTGGGGTTGTCGTATGTGTGGCGAAGGCGGCCGGAGATGCATAAGCGGCTGGCGCTGTATGCGGTGCTGTCGATGATGGATGCGGGGATTGACCGGTGGCCGTGGGCGGCGTGGGGGTTGAGCCCGGGCTGGTCGCACTGGGCGTATACGGGGCTGCTGTTGCTGCCGGTGGCGTATGACTTGTTGAGCCAGAGGAGGGTGATGGCGGTGACGTTGGTGGCGACGCCGTTTGTGTGGGTGCTGGAGCGGATGGAGATTCCGCTGGGAGGGACGCGGGGCTGGCAGTGGGTGGCGCACTGGATGCTGAAACACCTGACGTAGGTCCTACGCGGACGGCGGGAGGCTTTGCGTGGGGAGTTGGCATTGTGCGAACCCACCCTGCCGCGCAAAGGGCGCGCGTCGAGGATGGGGCACCCAGGTCCTGCGCGGACGGCGAGAGTTTTTGTGTGGGGCGTGTTGTTAAGGGGAGGGGCGGCGGCTGGCATGGAGCATGGCCCAGCAGCCGGCTAGGACGAGAGTTGTGCAGGCGATGGCCAGCGCGAGGGTTGTGGGGTTGAGGGTGGGGAGAGTGTGGGGGGCGAAGCGGTAGGCGAGCCAGGCGATGGCGATGATGGCGGTGAGGGTGCCGAGGGTTTGCATGATGAGGAGGGGGCGCTCGGCGCGCTCGATGGCGGCGCGGCGGCGGCGGCGTTCGGCGCGGAAGAGGATGGCGGCGGCGGGCGGTGGGGTGAGGTCGGTGGAGAGGGTGGCGGCGTAGGTGCGGAAGGCTTGGCGGAGTTGATCGTCTTGCGGCGTGTTGTGAGGGGTGGAATTTTCGGAGGTCATAGAGAAGCTCTCGCGGGGGCTAGAAATTGCTTGGCTTTGTTGCGGGCGCGGAAGAGGAGAGTGCGGACGCTGAGGCGGTTGAGGCCGGTGGCGTTGGAGATTTCTGCGTGGTCCATGCCTTCGACGTAGGCTAGCCAAAGGAGCTCGCGCTCGCGGGGCTTGAGGGCTTGGAGCATGGTGCGGATGTCGATTGTGTTGTCGAGGGAGGGATGCGTGGTGGGCTCGGGCGGGTCGGCGAAGGGGGTGGTGTCGCCAGAGCGGTGGCGGTCGCGGAGGAGGTTGGTGGCGATGCGGAAGAGGTAGCGGCGGAGCTCGAGGGTGTCGAGGCGGGCGGCGGTTTCGGGATGGAGGAGGAGGCGGCAGAAGGTTTCTTGCAGGAGGTCGTCGGCTACATCGCGGCGGGCGGAGACGGCGAGGAGGTAGCTGTGGATGGAGGTGGCGTTGGCGTCGTAGAGGCGCTGAAAGGCCAGCTCGCTGAGGACGGTGGCCGTGGCGGCGGCGTGCTCGAGCGAGCTGGGCATGGCTGCGGTGGTGGGATCAACCGCGCGATTCACGGCTGATGAGCCCGAGCTTGCGGGATACGAAGAGGCTGGCAGCCGATGCAGTGAGAAAGCCGAGTCCAAGACCGATGCCTCCTGTACCGATAATGGTAAAGCCTCCGACGGGGTCGTTGACGTGGTGGTGGAGGAAGAGCATGGCGGCGCCGAAGCAGAGGAGAACGAGGCCGGCCTGGACGCCGAAGAGGATGCGGCCGAAGGGGGAGCTGACTTTGTTTTCTTCGACGGTGATGGACTCGAGGAAGCGGCGGCCGGATTCGTTGGCGGCGAGGGAGGTGAGGGCGTCAGAGGAATCAATGCGCTGGAGGACTTTTTCCTGGAGGCTGGCCTTGGTTTTGGCGATCAGGAAGCGACGGACGTTGGTGAAGACGACCCAGATGATCCAGCAGATCGTAAAGCCGGTAGCGATCGAGTCGATGGCGTTATTCATGGCGCTCCTTGTTTAACCGATGAGTAGGTGTTCACTCTGTACAACGGCTGGGGAGGGCTTTGGTTAACAGGTCCTGCGCGGACGGCGAGAATTAATTTGGTGGTGATTGGTGGAGAAGACATGCACCGTCTTTCCCACCCGTCTGCGAAAGCGCGTACGGGTGGGGCGGCTGACATGTTGCGGGTTAGGGTTGGGGCTGGAGACTTTTGATTACTTCGAAGAGGTCGGGGGTGACGGTGCGGGTTTTGGCGATTGCGTCGGCGATAGGGATGCTGGAAATTTGCGTGCCTTTTAGGACGACGAGTTGGCCGAATTTGCCTTGGTGGACGAGGTCGATGGCGGCGATGCCGTAGCGGGTGGCGAGCATGCGGTCGTAGGCTGTGGGGGTTCCGCCGCGCTGGGTGTGGCCGAGGTTGACGCTGCGGGTTTCGTAGCCGGTGCGCTTTTCTATTTCTTCGGCGAGGACCTGGCCGATGCCCGAGAGACGGACGTGGCCGAAGGAGTCGAGCTTGGTGCCGACGGAGGTTTGGCCGGTGTGCTCGGGGAGCTTCGCGCCTTCGGCGACGACTACGATGGCGAAGCGCTTGCCGCTCTCCCAACGGGCGCGGAGTAGGCGGACGACGTCGTCGATGTCGATGGGATGTTCGGGGGCGAGGATGACGTCGGCGCCGCCGGCGATGCCGGAGGTGACGGCGATCCAGCCGGCGTCGCGGCCCATGACTTCGACGACCTGGACGCGGG
>Ga0302234_10001761_pt1 | contig 14641 bp, 10 predicted proteins | sample II_Palsa_N3_2_FD_193576 | JGI IMG/M metagenome (GOLD analysis project Ga0302234, IMG submission 193576) | Peat permafrost microbial communities from Stordalen Mire near Abisko, Sweden - II_Palsa_N3_2 | ecosystem: Environmental > Terrestrial > Soil > Palsa > Peat permafrost | place: Sweden... | reverse complement strand
CTTGTGCATCGGCGTGTCGACGATGCCAGGCGCCACTGCGTTGAAGCGGATATGATTCTTCGCGTATTCGCTCGCGAGGCTAAGGGTAAGTGTTTCAAGTCCGCCCTTGGTAATCATCGGAATCGATGCCGGAACACCCGCGATAGGATTCACGACCAGCGACGTCGTGGTGACTGTTACGCTGCCGCCGGTGCCCTGCAACAGCATCTGCTTCACTGCGAGCTGCGTGATAAAGATAAACCCTTCCAGATTGATATTGACGAAGGTACGAAACTCATCGATCGTATAGTCCGTGAAGGGCTTGGCCGAGAAGATGCCCGCATTGTTGACAACATGGTCGATCGTGCCGAACTTCGTGATTGCGGCCTGTGCCATCTTCTCAGCCGTCGCTGCCTGACCGATGTCTCCGTCGACGAGTGCGAGATTCGGTGACGACGCGAAGCCGGCTTTGGAGATGTTGCGCGAGCTTGCAACAACGTTATAGCCGCGCTCCAGAAAAGCCTGGACAACGGCCGCTCCGATGCCTTGCGAAGCACCGGTTACGATGACTGTCTTTTTGCCTGCCATACTTACCTCCTGATGTTTCTGGTGCGCTCTGGTAAACCGGCCATCGAAGCCGGTCTCATTGGACGTTCGTTAACCGCGCTTAACTGAAAGGCGTGAACAGCATCACCCTGACCGAAGAAATAAGGTCAATGAGTCGGTGCACTTCATCAATAAAAGTGAAGGTCAGGCGGCCTTCTGGGCGAACCATGTCAGCAGCGCCTTCGCGGCGGCCGTCGAGGATGCGGGATTCTGCCCGGTGATCAGACGGCCATCAACGATTGCGAAACTCTGCCAGTCGGGAGCTTTCTCATAGAGCCCGCCCAGTCGCTTCAGTTCGTCCTCGACCAGGAATGGCACGACATCGGTGAGGTGCACAGCCGCTTCTTCGCCGTTGGTAAAGCCGGTCACGCGCTTACCTTTCACAAGTGGCGCCCCGTTGAACATGACTCGATGAAGGACACCAGGCGAGTGACAGACGGCAGCAACCGGCTTGCCCGAATTGTAGAAGGCTTCGATCAAAGAGATGGAGTCGGGATTATCGACAAGATCCCACATCGGGCCATGTCCGCCCACATAAAACACCGTATCGAAATCTTCCGCTCTCATATCGGCAAGCTTCGCGGTTTGCGAAAGCGCTCTTTGCGCCGTCTCGTCCTGCTTGAACCGCGCCATCGGGGGTGTCTGATTTTCCGGCAAATCGCTCTTCGGGTCGATCGGTGGCTGTCCGCCTTTCGGTGAGGCGATGGTTAGCTCCACATCGGCGTCTCTGAAGACAAAGTACGGGGCCGCGAATTCTTCGAGCCAGAAGCCCGTCTTGCGGCCTGTATCGCCGAGTTGATCGTGCGATGTGAGTACCATCAATATCTTCATGTTCCTTCTCCTTGATTCTTCCTGCTGCATATTCCAATGGATGAGGGCGGCCCATAGCGATCACACCAGAAGAGCGGAAGTCCAACAATTGGACGAAGGTATTGTCCGATACCTTCGTATCGATCGAAGTAGTGCTGCCACTGGCATACGGAAACCTGCACGAACACGGCTTTACCCGCTGGGATATGCTTCCTGCCCAGGCGCAAAACTTCCAGCTCAATCGAATCGACGAACGATTGCAACTTCGAAAGCCCTACCGCACCCACGCCTCACGCAAAAAATCGAAGCTCCCCGCACCGCGCGTCCGAATCCCTTCCACCCTCCGCGTATGCACCACCTCATTATTCGGATACCACATCGGAATCCCAGGCAGCTCCTCCGCCAGAATCCGCTGTACTTCGAGATAGTCCTTCTTCCTCACCACTCTGTCCGACGAAGCCGCCGCCTCTGTCAGCAGCGCATCCACCCGCGCATTCGAGTAGCGTCCCCGATTGCCTCCCTTCGGCGGAAAGCTCCCCGACCCATACGCATACCGAAAGATATCCGGGTCTTCATTACTTCCAATCCACCGCAGCGCATACATCTCGAACGCACCCTTCGTCACATCCGCATAAAACGTCCCAAACTCCGCCGACCGAATCTCCAGCGCAATCCCCGCCGCCCGCAGTTGCTGCTGCAGCACCGCCGCCATCAGCCGAGTCGTCTCATCCGTACTCGTCTTCATCGTCAGCCTTAGCCGCACGCCATCTTTACCGGCAGGGAAGCCAGCCTCATCCAGCAGCCTCTGCGCCCTCGCCACATCCTGTGGATACCGCGCCAGCTCATCATCCGTCGCCGCCGCCCAGTGCCCCACAGGCAACAGCGTATTCGCCAGCCTCGCCTGACCCCGCCATATCGCATTCACAATCGCCTGCCGATCCATCGCGCACGCCACCGCCTGCCGCACCCTCTTATCCTTCAACACCGTGTCTGTAACATTAAAAGTTACATAAACCACCGCCGACGACGCCCCCGACTCCACCTTCAGGTTCGGCGCACTCTCCAGCGTATGCACCATATCCAGCGTCACTACATTACTGGCCAGATCAGCCGACCCCTTCTGCAGCTCCAGCGCGCTCGTAATCGTATCCGGCACCACCTGGAAGCGCACCCGTTCAATCCTCCGCGCTCCTTCCGGAACCACCGGCTCTCCCGCCCAGTAATCCTGGTTCCGTTCCAGGATGACCTCTTTATCCTGCACCGCGCTCACAAATCGGAACGGCCCCGACCCCACCGGATGCATCCCAAAATTCTTTCCACTCCCCCTCGGCACCACCCCAAACAACCCATCGCTGACATTGAACAACAGCCCCGCATCCGGCCGCTTCATATGCACCACCACCGTCAGACGATCCTTCGCCTCCGCCCGCTCCACATTCGCAAAGCTTCCACCCTTCGCCGTAATCAGCGACCCATCGATGAGGCTCTCAATCGTATACGCCACATCTTCTGCCTCAAGCGGCCTGCCGTCATGAAATCGCACCCCATCCCGCAGATGAAACACCCACGTCAGCGCATCCGGCTGCTCCCAGCCTGTCGCCAGCCACGGCTGCAGTTCATAGTGATCGTCCTTCTTCACCAGCGCATCGAAGATCAGCCCACCCACCCTCTCCGACTGCGCATCCGTCCCCTGCCGCAGATCGAGATTATTCGGACTACTCTCGATAAGCATCACCACCGAACCAGGCTCTTCCACCCTCCCCCTGCACCCCACCATCAGCAGGCAGCCCATCACCATCATCCAGCCACAAATCCGGGCACCCCATGTCCCGATTCTCGGCCACAAGCCTTCCCCGCGCGCCACCCCACAAGAACCAGCAAAAAACATGACAAAAAAAACACAGAGAATATGGCGTATTGTCAGCCCGTCAAAAACATGGTGACAAAGCACCACAAACCACCACGAACTCACCACAAAAACACCATCAAAAACCACGTTTTTGCACCCTGTTTTTCATTAACCCCCCTGTAAAAACGCACTCTTCACCACATTTCAAAAAAAGTAACAAAAAAACCTAAACCCGGCTGACCTTCCCCAGCACCACCGCCCTGCCTGCCCCCGTAGCCGAGGGCACATTCCCTGGCAATCCAAACCAGCTCAACCACGCCAGCAGCGCAAACGCGACCCCCTCCTTCGCCTGCGCCGGAACCCCCAGCTCCTCCATCGACCTCATCTTCACCCCCAGCGGTTCGAGCTGCTCCTTCAGCATCCCCATCAGAGCAGCATTCTTCACCCCACCCCCAGCCGCCACAAACTCCACCGGCGACAGCGGCGCCGCCTGCCCCACATGCCCCCAGACAAACCTCCGATAAGCATCCACAATCGAAGCCGTCGTCAGCGTCGTAGCCGTAGCAATGACATCTTCATCCCGCCCCCTGCGTCCACCCACCTTCCTGCACATCGTCACAAACCGCGAAACAAACGCCTCCCCAAACTGCTCCCGCCCACAAGACTTCGGCGGCAGGGCAGAGAAGTACCTCTCCTTCAGCACCGCATCCACCACTCCCTGCAGCACAGCCCCCTTGCGAGCCACCACCCCGCCCCGATCGAACTCCCGCCCATACAGCCTTCGCATGCACCCATCGATCACCATATTCCCCGGCCCCGTATCGAACGCCATCACCCCATCCGTCCCCGCCTTCGCCGGAATCGCCGTCAGATTCCCAATCCCCCCCAGATTCAGCAGCACCCGGCTCACCTTCGCCGAACGAAACATTACATAATCCAACATCGGCACCAGCGGAGCCCCTTGTCCACCCGCCGCCAGGTCCGCCGGCCGAAAATCACTCACCACCGGCACCCGCAGCCTCTCTGCAATCACTGCGGCCTCACCCATCTGCCACGTCGCCCTCAGAGCCTTCCCCAGATACCTCTCCGCCTGCCCCTGGTGATACAGCGTCTGCCCGTGACACCCCACCAACCCCAGCGCCGGCTTAGCCAATAGCCCCCTCTTCGCCGCAGTCTTATCGCGGCGAAGGCGACCCTCGCGCAAAGACCCGACCGCATTCGTCTCCACTCCGAACTCAGCACAGGCCTTCGCCACCGCATCGGCATACACCTCACCCAGTCTCCAGTTCAGCCTCGCCAGCGCCGCCACCGAAATCGTCTTCGCATCCATCGCCTCCAGCACCGCCGCCCGAACCCCCTTCGGATAAGCCACTCCCACATGTCCCAGCAGCTTTACTCGTGGCGTCCCTGCAGCAGGCGAAATCCTGCACACCGCCACATCCACCCCATCCGCCGAGGTCCCACTCATCACCCCCGCCACCACCATGCTCTTCATGCAACGCTCCTTTGGGCAACCGGCCGAGCAACGCTCGGCCCCATGCATTTCACCTCACCCCGACCGGGACACACACCACGAAGTGGTCGCCCCGCGCGCAGCGGGCCCGTCCGGCAGGACACTATCCCTTCAACTCCTTCTGCAACTCCGCCAGCAGATTCAGCGCCTCCCGCGGCGTCAGCCCATCCACATCCGCCTCCGCCAGCCGATCCACAATTCTCTGCGACAGCGGCGTAAACATCGTCATCTGCATCTGCGGAGCAGGCGAAGCCTCGCGCACCTGTTGCGTCTCCGCCCGTTCATGCACCTTCAGCACCTCGCGCGCCCTTGCAATCACAGCCTGCGGCAACCCCGCCAGCCGAGCGACTTCGATCCCATAGCTCTTACTCGCCGGCCCAGCCTCCACCGTATGCAGAAACACAATCCCCGCCGCCGTCTCCTTCACCGTCACCCGCAGATTCGTCAGCCGCGCCAGCCTCTCCGCCAGCAAAGTCAGCTCATGATAGTGCGTCGCAAACAGCGTCCGCGCCCCAATCCTGTCATGCAGATGTTCCACCGTAGCCCACGCCAGGCTCAGCCCGTCATAGGTAGCCGTGCCGCGCCCCATCTCATCCAGCAGCACCAGCGACCTCGCCGTGGCCGTATTAAGAATCGCCGCCGTCTCGGTCATCTCGACCATAAACGTCGACCGTCCCCGCGCCACGTTATCGCTCGCTCCAATCCGCGTATAAATCCGATCGACGAGTCCTAACCGCATCCTCTCCGCCGGAACAAAACACCCCATCTGCGCCATCACCACCAGCAGCGCCGCCATCCGCAGATACGTGCTCTTACCGCCCATATTCGGCCCTGTAATCAGCAGCACCGCAGGCCCCGCCTCCGCATCCAGATGCACCGAGTTCGGTACAAACCGTCCCCCACCCGACTCCTCCAGCCGTCTCTCCACCACCGGATGCCGCGCCTGCACAAACTCCAGCACGCCGCTCGCCTCCACCTGCGGCCTCACCCATCCCCGCATCGCCGCCAGATGCGCAAAGCACCCCAGCAGATCGATCTCCGCGACCTTCCTTGCGGTCTCCCGCATCCTTCCTGCAGCATCCAGCAACTTCCTCCGCAGCTCCGCAAAGATTCGCTTCTCAATCTCCCCACTCCGCTCCTGCGCGGTCAAAATCTTCGATTCGTACTCCTTCAGCTCCGGCGTCGTAAACCGTTCCGCATTCACCAGCGTCTGCTTCCGCTCATAGTCCGCCGGAACCGCCTTCGCATTGGCCTTCGTCACCTCCAGGTAATACCCAAACACGTTATTGAACCTTACCTTCAGCGACCCAATTCCTGTCCGAGCCCGCTCGCGTTCTTCAATCGCCACCAGCGCCTGCCGCCCGCTCTTACTCAGCTCCCGCAACTCATCCAGCTCCGCATCCACGCCCTCGCGAATCGCCCCGCCATCGTTCAGTGACACCGGCGGCTCCTCCGCAATCGTCGCGACAACCATCTCGTACAGATCCTCCAGCGGATCCATCCCAGAGAAAAATGCAGAATCGACACCCGGCAGGGAAGCGGCCGCTCCATGTCCCGCCTCCGGGGCATGGCTTCCACCAAGCTCCCGCCACTTCCTCGCCTCAAACGTCCTCACCGCCGCCACCACTCCGGGCAGACACCCCAGCGTCTTCGCCAGCGCCATCACCTCTCGTGGCCCGGCCGAATCCAGCGCCACCCTCCCCAGCAGCCGTTCCAGATCCAGCACTCCATCCATCGACCGCCGCAGCCCCTCCCGCCGCCGCAGATCCCCCGCCGCCTCACCCACCGCCTCCAGCCGAGCCTCAATCTCCGCCAGCCCGCTGAACGGCCTCAGCAGCGTAGCCCGCAGCAGCCGTTTTCCCATCGGCGTGCAACACGCATCCAGCGTATAAAACAGCGTAGTCTGCGCCGACTCCCCCGAAAACAGCGGCTCAACCAGCTCCAGGTTCCTCACACTCACCGCATCCAGCTCCAGGCAGGTAGACCGCTCATAAAACCGCAGCCCATCCACATGCTCCAGCCCACCCTGCCTGGTCTGCCGCATATAGTGCAGCAGCGCCCCCGCCGCCACCGCAGCCGACTCATGCCCTCCCAGCCCCATCCCATCCAGCGAATGAACCCTGAAGTGATTCCGCACCAGCGGCACCGCATAATCCGCCGTAAACACCCACTCATCCAGCGCCGTCTTCGTCCTGATCCCATCCAGCCCGGCGGTCGTCTCGCTCTCACCCGCCAGATTCACCCCACCCAGCAACCCCGCGCCATACAGCAGCTCCACCGGCCTCACGCGCCCCAGCTCATCCACCACCGCGGCCCACGCTCCAGCCCCCGCAAACTCCGTCGCCCGAAACTCCCCCGTCGAAAGATCCAGCATCGCCAGCCCCCATACCGCGCCAGCCCCGCTCCCCGACACCGTCACGCTCGCCAGATAATTACTCTGCTCCGCTCCCATCGCCGGATCGACCGAAGTGCCCGGCGTCAGCACCCGCGTCACCTCTCGCCGCACAATCGTCTTCGTCTGCTTCGGGTCTTCCATCTGCTCCCAAAGGGCGATCCTGTACCCCTTGCGCAGCAGCCGCTGCAGATACACCTCTGCCGCATGGTACGGAACCCCGCACATCGGCTGCTTCTTCTCTTTATCCCTCGCCGTCAGCGTCAGCTGCAGCTCGCGCGACACCAGGATCGCATCCTCATAAAACAGCTCATAGAAGTCCCCGATCCTGCAGAACATCAGGCAGTCCGGATACTGTTCTTTCGCCGCAAAATACTGCCGCATCACCGGCGTCAACCCTGCCAACTCGCTACTCATCGAACTACCTGCCATCTCACCAGCCACGCCTGATTCCGCCTATATATAAGGAACTGCCAGAATATCGCACCCTCCGGCCCGCCACCTGGCCGCCTGTGCATCGCGCGCCCATACATTTTTTCAATCCACCGCGTAAACGAAATCCATGCTGCCGCCTGCACAGCGAACTCCATGCTAGCCTGAGCCTTCCTTACCATCTGTATCAACCCACCGTTTCGCCTCGGGGAGAAGATCGTGAATACGATGTCCGCACGCAAAGCAATGCTCCATCTCTTCACCGTCACCGTCGTCATTTCGGCCGCCGGCCTCTGCAGCGCCCAGACCGCAACCTACGGAGCGCCCGCCCATCCCACCATCTCACTCGACGGCCAGAGCTACACCCCGCTCTCCATCGTCACCCGCAACATGGGAACGCCCGCTGATCAGACCGACCAGTTCCCACCCCATAAAATCATCGGCAATATCTACTACGTCGGGACCAAAACCCTCAGCTCTTTCCTCATCGTCACTCCGCAGGGCAACATCCTTCTCGATACCACCTACGAGCGCAACGTCCCCACCATCGAAAAGTCCGTCACCGCGCTCGGCTTCAACTTCTCCGATATAAAAATCATCCTCGGCAACCACGCCCACGGCGACCACCAGGAGGGCGACGCCCTCGCCAAACATATGACCGGCGCTCAGGTCGAGGTCATGGCGGAAGACGTTCCCGCCCTCCAGGCCATGAAGCCCGGCGGTAAAGATCATCCCATCGACAAAGTCCTGCACGACGGCGACGCCGTCACCCTCGGCGGCACAACCCTCGTCGCGCACCTCACCGCCGGCCATACCCGTGGCTGCACCACCTACACCACCACCGCGCAGGAGAACGGTAAAACCTACAACGTCATCTTCGGCTGCAGCCTCCGCGCCCCTGCCGTCCTCACTCCAGCCATCGAGGCCGAGTTCAACCACTCCTTCCAGGTCATGCACGCTCTCCCCTGCGACGTGCTGCTTGGCGACCACCCCTCCGAGTACGGCATGATCGAGAAATACGCGAAGCTCCAGGTCGGCGGCCCCAACCCCTTCATCGATAAAGCCACCTGCCACAAAGAGCTCGACATCGAAGAGTCGATGTTCCACGCCATCGAGAAGGAACAGGAAGCCGCCGCGACCCATCCCTGACGCCTCCACGCCCTCAACCTCCTCAAGGTAGAAGACCCCGTATGCCCTCGGCTGTAATCCGCACCGTCTCCCTGATCGCTCTCATCAGCGCCTCAGCCTTCGCGCAACAGCCGAAGATTCTGCAACCCCTCGCCGACCAGCCCGGCCCCGCACCCGCATCCCTCCACACCGGCGCACAATACTACGTGCCCGCAAACCTCAAAACCATCCGCTGGGGCTACCTTCCCGCTGCCGATGCACCCCCCATCCTCACCGTACCCTCCGCGTCCGTCATCACCTTTGACACCCTCTCGCACGAAGGCATGCTCGAAGACCAGGGCCGCGACCCCATCCGTTTCTTCGGAAGATCCGGCGTCCCACCCAGCGAGGTCCTGCAGGACGCCGAGGCCATCACCCGCTCCTCCCTCATCCACAGCTTCACCACCGACGGACCCCACATCGTCATCGGTCCCATCGACGTTCAGGAAGCAGAGCCTGGCGATCTCCTCCGCATCGACTTCCTCGCCTTCCAGCCCCGCGTCCTCTACGGCATCATCAGCACGCGCCACGGCAAAAGCGCCCTGCCCACCGAATTCCCCGAGTCACCCCCACCCGACCCCGACGCCTCCGCGCAGCATCCTGAAAAATTCCACAACTCCTCGCAGTTCGTCTCGCTCCGCACCATCAACGGCCACCTCTACAGCGTCATCAACACTCCCCAGGGAAGATCCATTACCTTCCCCGCCAACCCCTTCCTCGGCACCGTCGGCGTCGCCCCTGCCGCCTCCGGCAGAACCAACTCCATCCCGCCCTCTGACTACGGCGGCAATCTCGACATCCATTACCTCGTCGCCGGCACAACCCTTTACCTTCCCGTGCAGGTGAAGGGAGCAAAGTTCTTCGTCTCCGATCCCCACTTCGCTCAGGGAAACGGCGAAGTCTCCCTCACCGCCGTCGAGGGCTCCCTGCGCGCCACCATCCGCCTCACCGTGCTCAAACCCGGCACACCCGGCTATCCTTCGAAGCAGCCGATCACCAGCCCCTTCGCCGAAACCCCCGACTACTGGATCCCCATTGGCCTCGACCCCGACCTCAACGAGGCGATGAGGAAGGCCGTCCGCAACGCTATCGACTACCTCAGCATCAACCACGGCATCGACCGCGCCACCGCCCTCGCGTATCTCAGCGCCGCCACCGACTTCGAAGTCTCCCAGGTCGTCGACCGCACCAAAGGCGTTCACGGCCTCATTCGAAAACGCGACTTCGCGACCGATAAACCACCCCTGAACCACCCCTGAGCTGTACTCCAATGCAATCCGGTACGGCAGCTATGATTCGGTCCTAATGCGCTTCCAGCTCGATATGCTTCTGCCTCGCCGGACGCTTCAGGAAGAAGATCAGCGGAACCATGCAAAGCATAACCCCGCACAGCATACGGAACTGGTCCATATACGCGAGCAGCGTCGCCTGCCGCTGCATGGCGTTATAGAGCTGCGCCATGGCGTAGTAGTGATTGTCCGCGGCATTGCCCGGACCGCTGGCCATCTGCCCGACCGTCTGCTGCACCGCGCCGCTCGACGCCGTAATGTGCTGCCCCAGAGTCTGCTGAAACACCTGCGTCTTCCGCTGCAGCATCGTACTCACCAGCGCAATGCCAAGACTGCCGCCCTCATTCCTCACCAGCGCATACAGCCCGGCGGCCTGCGAGCTCTCCGTCTTCGGAATAAAGCTGAACACGATCGTGCTCACCGGCACCGTGATCAGCCCAAGCCCCAGCACCTGCACAATACGCGGCAAAATCAGATCGCGTTCTGCGATATCGAGGTTCAGTGAACCCATCCACCAGCACGACGATGCAATCAGCAGTATCCCCGAGAACACCATCTTGCGCGGATCGTATCCCTTCGTCAGAACGTAGCCGACAAACGGCACCTCGATCATCGTGAACAGACCCGCCGGAGACAGCGCCAGCCCCGCGGTCGTCGCGTCATATCCCATCATCTGCTGCATAAACGTCGGCAGCAGATACGTCGTCGCATACAGCACCGCATACAGCCCCAGAATGATGATGCAGCAAAAGAGAAAGTTTCTCTCCTTCAGCAGCCGCAGATTCACCACAGGATTCTTCCGGTGCAGCTCCCACACCACCGCACCCGCCAGCGCAATCAGCGACACCGTCGCGAAGAACACGATAAACGGCGAGCCAAACCAGTCAAGCTCCTGCCCTTTATCCAGCACAATCTCCAGCGTAGCCAGCCCGATTGAGATAAAGCCCAGGCCGCCCCAGTCGACCGACAGCTTCCGCGCCTTGACCTTCAGCTCCTTCATATGCGGCGGATCTTCCAGCACAATGCGCGTCAGAAACACGCACAAAATCCCGATCGGAATATTGATATAAAAAATCCATCGCCACGAGTAGTTGTCCGTAATCCATCCACCCAACGTCGGCCCCAGCACCGGCGCAACCAGAATCGCGACGGTATACAGTGCCATGGCCATGCCGCGTTTCTGCGGTGAAAACGTATCCGCCAGAATCGCCTGCACCGAAGGCTGCAGCCCACCACCGGCCAGCCCCTGCGCCACGCGAAACAGAATCAGCATCGCCAGCGTCGGAGCAAGCCCGCATGCAGCAGAGAAGACCGTAAAGAAGAAAACGGAGGTCAGGTAGAAGTTCTTGCGACCCATAATCGACGACAGCCACCCGCTGATCGGCAACACCACCGCATTCGCAACCAGATAGCTCGTCAGCACCCACGCGCCCTCATCCTGCGACGCCGAAAGGCTCCCCGAAATATGGGGCAGCGCCACATTGGCAATCGACGTATCCAGCACCTCCATAAACGTGCCGATCGTCACCACCAGCGCAACGATCCACGGATTGAACGTCCTCGCCTCGGGCAGACGCTCGTTATCGAACTGCGGTGCCGCATCTGCCAGCGATTGCTCAGCCGGCGCGGCGCTTTCCTCAATCAGTGTAGGCATAGTGACTCGTCAGTACTATAAGATGACCGTTCAGTCATCCGGATGCACATTTATGCTGGACAGGACCGAAACAATCTCCTGACATGCCACGAACCCCCACAAACCGAAAACAAAAGATCGTCGCCGAGTTTCGCCGATCCGAGATCCTCGCTGCTGCCACAAAGGTCTTTGGAAACAAAGGCTTCGAGGCGACCCGCATGGAAGACATCGCCAAAGCCGCGGACCTGGCCAAAGGCACCCTTTACCTCTACTTCCAGTCCAGGGACGCGCTCTACGAGGCGACCGTCCGCCATGCTCTCGCCGAACTGGCCGCCCTCACCGAAGAGCATGTGCAAAAAGAGTCTGACCTCGTCGGCAAACTCGCCGCATTCATCCGCGTCCGCATCGCCTACTGGCACGAACAGCAGTCTCTCTACCGCGTCATCCTCAGCCTCAGCCGCGACAGCCAGCACCAGAAGCGCAACATCGGCTGGCAGCGCGAGACCGTCGTCTACCTTCAGGCCATCTTCTCCGAAGGCGCGAAGAACGGCGAGATTCCTGTGCAGGACTATCAGGCCGCAGCCTGGGCAACGATGGACGTCATCCGTGGAGTCAACGAGCGCAGAATCTTCTCCGAGGGTCGTTCCACCGAAGACGACACAAAGTTCCTCACAGAGTTTTTGCTGAAAGCCCTTCACGCCCGCACCTGGCTGCCTGCACCGCCAACTCGCAACGTCAAACCGGCAGTTCAGGCCAAACCCTGAGCGAACACCGCCCACCGCCCGCTCCACCATCCCTTCATAACCCGATATACTGAAGATTCGCATCCCAGCGCGAACGAACCTACTGTATGTCTCTCCTCTGGCTCAGAGTCGCGGTTTTTCTCTACGGCATCGCCGCCCTCGCGGTTCTGCCCGTCGCGCTCTACGACCGTCCCCGCTGGCGTCACATCGCCATCCCCGCCACCGTCGCCGCCGTCTTCTTCCACTTCGTCTCGCTCGCCGAGATGCTCAACGCCGCCCACCATCGCCTGCCCGTCGACACCCACGAGACCCAGGCCTTCCTCGGCCTCATCCTCGCTCTGGCCTTCCTCCTCGTCTACAGCCGTTACAAAACCGTCTCTCTCGGCATCTTCGTCCTCCCCATCTGCTTCCTCCTCGTTCTCATCCCCGCCTTCCATCCCGGCCAGGAGTACGCTGCCTTCCCCCTCTTCCACACCGGCTGGATCTTCCTCCACATCGCTCTCCTCCTGGCCGCCTACGCCGCGCTTCTTGTCTCGCTTCTCGCCTCCGTGCTCTACCTCATCCAGGAGCGCCGCCTCAAACAAAAATCCCCCACCATCTCCTGGCTCCCACCGCTCGAAACCACCGACCAGATCGCCCTCAGGTCTCTCCTCCTCGGCCTTCCCTGCATGACCGCCGGCCTCCTCATCGGCTCGCTCATCGCCCAGGTCACCATCGGTGCGTCTTACTTTCGCGATCCCAAGATCCTCCTCGCCTTCGCCATGTGGCTTGCCTACGTCGCGATGATCTACATCCGCCGCCACGCCGGCCTTCGCGGACGCCGCGCCGTCTATCTCTCCAGCTTCGTCTTCGTGGTCGTCCTCGCGGTATGGGCGGCAAACCAGTTCTCCGCGGTCCACAGGTTCACCGCCCCATGAGTCAGCCCACCCAGACCAGACCGGGCAGCCTCGTCCTCCTCGGCATCAACCACAACACCGCGCCCATCGAGGTCCGCGAGCGCCTCGCCATCCCCACCGAGCGCCTCGCCGACGCCGCCCGCACCCTCGTCCACCAGCCCGGCATCCGCGAAGGCCTCATCCTCTCCACCTGCAACCGCGTCGAGCTCATCACCCTCCAGGACAACACCGGCGAAGCCAGCCACCCTCAAAGCAAAACCGACCTCCTCCGCTTTCTCCACGAGTACTTCGCCGTCCCCGCCCAGGACATCCAGCCTCACCTCTACGAGTTCCGCGAGAGCGAAGCCGTCCGCCATCTCTTCCGCGTCGCCAGCTCCCTCGACAGCATGGTCGTCGGCGAGCCTCAGATCCTAGGCCAGGTCAAAGAGGCCTACACCATCGCCCGCGAGGCCGGCGCCGTCTCCACGCACCTCGAAGCCCTCCTGCAGCGCACCTTCACCGTAGCCAAAAAGATCCGCACCGAAACCCAGATCGGTTCGAGCAGCGTCTCCATCGCCTCCGTCGCGGTCGACCTCGCAAGAAAAATCTTCGGCTCTCTCCAGGGCAAGACCGTCCTCCTCGTCGGAGCAGGAAAGATGTCCGAGCTCGCCGCGCGCCATCTCATCCAGCAGGGAGCCGCGTCGATCCTCGTCACCAACCGCACCCTCGCCCGCGCCGAAAAACTCGCCGCCGAGTTCCTCCACTCCTCCGTCACCACCGCCGTCATCCCCTTCGACGATCTCTACGATCAGGCCGCCCGCGCCGACATCGTCATCACCAGCACCGGCGCTCCGCAAAAGATCTTCGGCCGCTCCCACGGCCAGCACTTCCTCCAGCGCCGCCGCAACCGCCCCATGTTCTTCATCGACATCGCCGTCCCCCGCGACGTCGACCCTCGCATGAACGAGGTCGAAGGCTGCTTCGTCTACGACATCGACGACCTCCAGCAGGTCGCCTCCGCCAATCTCGCCGACCGCAGCCGCGAAGCCGCCGCCGCAGAAACAATCGTCAGCAGGGAAGTGGACAAGTACCAGGAGCGCCTCCAGTCCCGCGACGCCGTCCCTGCCATCAAAGCCCTCCAGCAGCAGGCCGAAGCCATCCGCGAAGCCGAACTGGCCCGCTCCGCAAAACGTCTTGCCGCGCTCACTCCAGAGCAGCTCGAAGCCGTCGAAGCCCTCACTCGCAGCCTCACCGCCAAGCTCCTCCACCCCCAGCTCACCGCCCTCCGCGAATCCACCCGCAACAAAGACACCGACACCGACTAAGTACTATCCGTCAGCTCTCCAGACAGCA
>Ga0302234_10001747_pt1 | contig 14710 bp, 12 predicted proteins | sample II_Palsa_N3_2_FD_193576 | JGI IMG/M metagenome (GOLD analysis project Ga0302234, IMG submission 193576) | Peat permafrost microbial communities from Stordalen Mire near Abisko, Sweden - II_Palsa_N3_2 | ecosystem: Environmental > Terrestrial > Soil > Palsa > Peat permafrost | place: Sweden... | reverse complement strand
GCTGCTCGGATTGGTGATCGTGATCGCGTTCGTGTTCGGCTGCGCGTGGCTCGCACGCAAGTTCGGCGTGGCCGGCACGAAGCGCACGGGGCTGGTGAAGGTGATCGGCGGAGCGTCGCTTGGCAATAAGGAGCGCGTCTCGGTGGTGGAGATCGGCGATACGTGGCTCGTGCTCGGCGCCGCGCCCGGTAATGTGCGGCTGCTGCACACCATGCCGGCGGGATCGACGGAACTCAAACTCGATGGCACGGAAGCAGGCGTCTCTCCCGACGGCCAAGCGCTGCAAGGCAGTTTCGGTCAACGTTTTCGCGATGCCCTCGCCGGTGAAGCGAACAAACGTCTGCAAAAATTCGCAGGCGGGAGCAAGTAATGCAGGCTCGTTTTTTTGCGCAGAGCGTAAGACTGGCGAAGTTGTTGGTACCGGTCCTGATCGCCGCCCTCCCCTACACCGCTTTCGCCCAAAGCACAGCAGGACTTCCCGCGTTCAACACCAGCGCCGGTCCGAACGGCGGCACGACGTATTCGCTCAGCGTCCAGACGATGCTGCTGCTCACCATGCTGTCGTTCCTGCCGGCCATGCTGCTGATGATGACGGGCTTCACGCGCATCATCATTGTGTTGTCGCTGTTGCGGCAGGCACTGGGCACGACCAGCACGCCGCCTAATCAGGTGCTCGTCGGACTCGCGCTGTTTCTCACGCTGTTCGTGATGTCGCCGGTCCTCGACAAGGCTTATGTCGATGCGTACAAACCGTTCTCCGACGGCACGATCACGATGGACCAGGCCATGACGCGCGGCGTCGCGCCGTTCAAGCAATTCATGTTGCGCCAGACCCGCGAAGCCGATCTCGCGCTGTTCGCCCGGATCGCGAAGGCGCCCCCGATGAACGGTCCCGAAGACGTGCCGCTCTCGCTGCTGGTCCCGTCGTTTGTGACCAGCGAGCTCAAGACCGGCTTCCAGATCGGCTTCACCATCTTCATCCCGTTCCTGATCATCGACATGGTGGTGGCGAGCGTGCTGATGTCGATGGGGATGATGATGGTGTCGCCCACGACCATTTCGCTGCCGTTCAAGCTGATGTTGTTCGTGCTGGTGGACGGCTGGCAGTTGCTGATTGGCTCGCTCGCGCAGAGCTTCGTTTCATAGCGTCAGGAATTACACGATGACACCCGAATCCGTCATGTCGATCGCGCACCAGGCCATGTATGTGGCACTGTTGCTCGCGGCTCCGCTGTTGCTGGTCGCGCTCGTGGTCGGCCTGGTGGTGAGCCTGTTCCAGGCCGCTACCCAGATCAACGAAAGCACGCTCTCGTTTATTCCGAAATTGCTCGCCGTGGCGCTCACGCTCGTGATCGCCGGTCCGTGGATGCTGGAAACGCTGCTCGATTACATGCGCCACGTTTTCACCATCACGCCCGCCATCACCGGCTAACGATGTTCTCCGTCACTTACGCGCAGCTCAATGTCTGGCTGACGTCGTTCCTCTGGCCGTTCACGCGCATCCTCGCGCTGATTGCAACCGCGCCGCTGCTCAGCCACCAGGCCATTCCGATTCGCGTCAAGGTCGCGGTGGCCGCGTTTATCGCGTTGATCGTGGCGCCGACTATCGGCGCGGTTCCGCAGGTGACGGTATTTTCCGCCGATGGCGTGATGATCATCATCAACCAGTTCCTGATCGGCGCGGCGCTCGGCATGACCATGCAGATTGCGTTCGCTGCCATCGATGCCGCGGGCGAGTTCATCGGCATGCAAATGGGCCTTGGTTTTGCGATGCTCTACGACCCGCGCGCCGGGGGAAATTCGGTGGTGATATCGAGCTATCTGAACACCATCGCCATGCTCGCGTTCCTTGTGTTCGACGGCCACCTGCAAATGATCAGCGCCCTTGTGCAGACGTTCCAGAGCGTGCCGGTGAGCGCGAACGTGCTGGGTTCAGCCGTGCATGCACGCGGCTGGCAGACGCTTGCGACGTATGGCGTGAGCGTATTTTCGACGGGCTTGCTGCTGTCGCTGCCGGTGGTCACGGCGTTGCTGATCGCCAACCTGGCGCTGGGCATCCTGAATCGCGCGGCGCCGCAGATCGGGATTTTCCAGGTGGGCTTTCCGGTCACCATGCTGGTCGGATTCCTGCTGATCCAGTTGATGATCCCCAACATGATCCCGTTCTTTCAACGCATATTCGATACCGGCATCGACCAGATGGGGCGCGTGGCCGCTGCGCTTTAGCAGCCGGCCAAGGTAGTCAATCGACCAGTTCGTACGCCGTACTGCGCCCGCCCGACACCGATCTCCGCAGCACTCCCAACGCCACCAGTTCGCCGATGTCGCGTAACGCGGTATCCGGCGAACACTTCGCGATGGCCGCCCACTTGCTGCTGGTCAGCTTGCCATCGAAACCATCGAGCAACCGGTTCAGCAGCTTGATCTGCCGCTCGTTGAACGGCGCGGCGGCCCAGCGCTGCCAGAAACGCGTCTTGACCAGCACCGAGTCCACCGTGTGCTGTGCGTTGTCCACTGCGCGATGTAGCGCGTCAAGAAACCACGTAAGCCACGCGGTGACATCGAGCGATCCGCTCTGGGTCTGCTCGAGGATGTCGTAATAAGCGCTGCGCTCCGACTGGATCTGCGCCGACAGGCTGTAGAAGCGCTGCGGACTGCCGTCGGCGCGGGCGAGCAGCAAGTCCCCTATCGCGCGGGCGATACGGCCGTTGCCGTCGTCGAAAGGATGCAGCGTGACGAACCACAGGTGCGCCAGCCCGGCCTTGATCACCGGCGCCACAATGGAGTCGCGATTGAGCCAGTCGAGAAAGCGTGTTGTCTCGACGTTGAGGCGATCGGCCGGTGGCGCTTCGAAATGAACCCGCTGACGGCCGATGGGACCAGAAACCACTTGCATGGCACCGTTTTCGTCGTTGCGCCATGCGCCGATCTGGATCCGTGACATACCGCTGAAGCCGGTCGGAAACAACGCCGCGTGCCACGCAAACAAGCGCTCGCGGGTCAGCGGGGCGTCGCAGCGAGCGGTAGCGTCAAGCACCATTTCAACCACGCCCTCCACGTGCCGGTCGACCGGCGCGAGCGCGCCGATATCCACCCCGAGCCGGCGCGCGATAGACGAGCGGACCGAATCCGCATTCAGCCTTTCTCCTTCGATCTCGCTGGTCTTGAGCACGTCCTCGGTGAGCGCGGCCAGACTTGCCTGATTGCGCAGGGTCAAACCGACATCGGCGAGCCGGCCGTGCAGCAAACCCTGGGCGCGACTGACTGCGGCCAGCGGCGCCGCGATCACCGACAGATCGTAGCGCCAGGCCGGCCAATCAGGATCTTCCCAGATAAAAGTCCATTCTCCGCGTTTCATGCGGTGATTATGAGGCGTAATCACCGCAAACGGTGATTTATTCTCCGCATAAAATGCGGAGAATAAGACCGCTATTCACCGCACGCGTTCAGCAGAAAGGGTTCCAACCGCATCGACATCAGCCAATAACACCAATAAAACCCAATAAAAAGGGCCGCCCTTAAAACCGGCGGCCCAAAGCACATCCTACAACCCACATCAATTCCTTTCCCTACTCGCCCCCCGGCGCTTAACTGCTCAGATAGTTGAACAGCGACATTTTCTGGATCTGTGCAAAAGCCTGCTGTGCGGCCTGCAGCGAGGTCTGCGTCATCTCGTACTGGCTGATCGCACTGGGCAGATTGACGCTGACCAGGTCCGCCAGATTGTTGGCGGTTTGCGTCGAGGTCGTCTGCATGGCGGTCTGCGTCGCCGTGACTTCCTGTTCGCGGCCACCCACCGCCGTTTGTGTCGTCAGCACGTTGTTATACGTGTTGCTGATTTTCGAGCCCGCAGTGGTCAGCGCGTTTTGCAACGTCGCCTGCGCGGTCGCCGAATCGGCGGGCTGTTTCAGCGCAGCCACCAGCGAATCGAGCGTCGCGAAAATGTCGGTATCGCTGGTATTGCCGGTGTTCGCCGGCGCGACGGTAAACGTATCGCCCGATGCCGGCGTGCCGGAGATAGCGACGGTTTGCGAACCGACCGTGATATTCCCGCCCGCCGTGTACGGCGTCGGCGTGGTCGGCGCGGTCACGGTGGGCGGCGTCGTCGACGGATCCGAGGACGTGATCGAGTACGAACTGACACTCGTTGGCGGTGTGCCGGTGGTCGTGGTCCCGAACGTGATGGTGTAGATCAACGAGTTGGCCGGATCGCTGCTGTTGCTCACGCTGGCCGGACCGATCGTGCCCGAACCCGTGTTAGCGGCTGATCCCGACGAAACCGGCGAGCTTTCGTTCGACGAAACGCTTTGGAATATTGCCGAACCTGCATCGGCTACGTTGATCGTGCGGGTGTCGGAAATCTGCACCTGCCGCTGCCCGGGGCCGCCATCGTAGGTCGCGCCAATGCCCGAGGCGTTGTTGGTGAACGGCTTCGAGCCGCCCTGGAAACCGGCAAAGATGTAATTGCCGTTGGCATCGGTGGTGTTGGCAAGCGTCATCAGCGTACTGCGATAACCCTGGAGCTGGGTCGCAAGTGCGCTGTTGTCGGTGTCGTTGAGCGTACCGTTGCCGGCGTTCACCACCAGCGACTGAATGCTCTGCATCACGTTCGTCACGCTGCTGAGCGTGGAGTCTTCTTGCTGCAGCGAGGTCAGCGCCGACGACTGGTTGGTCGCGTATTGCGCCAGATTGGCCGCCTGCGAAGTCAGCGCCACGGCCTGCGCGGCGCCCAGCGGATTGTCCGCGGCGGTCTGCAACGCCTTGCCCGATGAGATCTGCGCGTACATGTTCGCGAGCGACGCCTGCTGATTGCTCATCGTCTCGACGTTCATCGTGAAGTACTGGGAGCTGGAGATGCGCATCGTGAAAGCCTCAGTTGAAAATGCCGAGCAGCGTCGTGAACAGCGTGGAAGCGGTCTGGATAACCTTGCTGTTGGCCTGGTACAACTGCTGGTACTGAATCAGGTTGGCGGCCTCTTCATTCAGGTTCACGCCCGACACCGATTGCTGCGCCGACGTCGCCTGCGTGAGCACCGCGGTCGCCGACGTACTCGAACTCTGCAGATTGTTGGTCTCGTTACCGATCTGATTGACGTAGTTCGCGTACGCGCTCGTCAACGAGTCCGTGCCGCCGTTCAGCGACTTCGCCGTCCCGAGATTCGCCATCGCGAGTGCGTTGCTGCCGTCGCTGCTGCCGCCCTTGTTCGCACCGATGCTGAAGGTATCGCCGTTGGCCGGTGTGCCGCTGATCGTTGCGCTGACATTCGTGCCGTAGGACAGGGTGACACCCTGGGCGGGGTTGTAGGCGAAGGCCGCGCCTGCCGCGACGCTCGTGCCGTTCGCCAGAGTGACCGCCAGGTTCGACGTAAATTGCTGGTTGGCCGCGTTGTACGTCAGCGTCAAGGGAGTTGCCGGGATCGAATAACCCGCGGTAACCGTCGCCGCCGAGATATTCGCAGTGCCTGCGTTGCTCGCTCCCGCCGATGCCACCGCCGGGGAAGCTGCGGCAATCGCGGTCGGGTTCGTGGTGACCAGCGAGAACGCGGCAAGCGCGCCGCTCGTCGGCTGGATGTTGAACGAATCACCGGCCTTCATGATGCCGCTCGTCACCGAAATATTCAGGCCTGCAATCGTGCCGCTGGCCGCGCCGGTTACTGTCGACGTGGGCGCGAGGGTGCCGAGCACCGCGCCGCTCGCGCTATCGGTAAGCGTGTAGTTGGTGCCGTTGTAGGACAGCGTGTAGTTGCCGTTAGTCGGCTGGGTCGGATTCGCTATCGATACGCTCAGCGGAGCAGTGCCCGTATTGCGTGCATTCGCATAAATGGTCGGGCTGCCGGTCGAGAACAACGCGGTACCGGGATTGCCGTTCAGGTCCACGCCCAGCGAATTTTGCTGGTTCAGCTGCGCGGCAAAACTGGTCGCGAGCGAGCCAAGCTGGGCCTGCGCCGGATCGAGCGACTGGCTGCGAAACGCGAGCAATCCGCCGACCGTGCCGCTGCCGAACGTGGAGTCCGGCAGATATTGCGTTTGCGCAGGCGTCTGCGGCGAGCCGTCCGGAGATGCATACGCGATCGACAACTCGCTCGGGTCCGATGTCGATGTCACCGCTTGCAACTGATACGCCGTTGTTCCGGAAACCAGCGGCTGGCCGGTCCCGATCGACACGTTGTACGCGCCGTTGACGGTAGTGACCTGCACGTTCGTCAACTGGCTCAGGTTCGATACCGCCGTGTCCCGCGCATCGAGCAACTGGTTCGGCGGCTGGCCTTGCGCGCTCGCGGCGGCAATCTGGCCGTTCAGCGTGGCGATCTGGCTGGTGTAGCTGTTGATCTGCGTGACCGCGCTGGTAAGCGACTGGTTGACGCCGGAACGGAGCTGGTTGTAGTTCGCGGCCGCGGCGTTCATCTGGTTGACGAGCGATTGCCCGCTGCTCATCAGCGACTGCCGCGTCGACGTCGTGGCGGGGCTGTTCGCCACCGACTGCAAGCTCGTGAAATAGCTCGTCATGCCGGAACCGATACCTGTGGTCGGATCGCCCACGAGGTTGTTCAGCTGCGACAACATCGAGTAGTACGTGTTCAGCGAACTGCTGTTGGACTGCGCGGCATTGAGCTGCGTGGTCAGGAACGAGCTGTATGAACGCGCGACGGTCGCCGTCTGGACGCCCGAGCCCAGATAACCCGACGTCGTGTATTGCCCCGACGCCTCCTGGTACACCGGTTTCTCCTGGGTGTAGCCCGGGGTCGCAGCGTTACTGATGTTTTGTCCGGTGGTCGTCAAACCCCATTGGGCTGCATTGAGACCGCTGACGCCGATATCGAATAGGGACATGCAAGGAATCCTGGTAAAGGCACGAAGCCCGGGCCGTCGCTGTTTGACGACAACTGGTGTATATCGGCCGATTGCAGAAAAAGTTGAATCCCGGCGCGGTGAGTCGGGGCGCGCGTGGTTTGGGCACAGTGCGCGCGCAGATAAAATCCGCGCGTACCACGCCATGACGGATTATTCCCCGGCATTGATCGGAGCAATCGGTGAAGCAGCGGGGGGATTGGGCGTCAGTTCGCCGAATGGAAGGGGCGTTACGGGGGGAAGAGCCGGGTACTGCGGCGCGGGCGGAGCGAGCACGGGGCTCGCCACCGCATCAACGCATCAACGTTATCGCGCCAGTGACCGGCGCTTCATCTCGAGTTGCGTAATCAAGCGCTGCAGCGTGTTTTCTGCTGACCCGGGCAAGCTCATGAACTTGAAGCCGAGCGTATAGCGCAGATCGCCCCTCGAATTCACTGTTTGCCGGTTCGACATCAGTTGCAGGTCGAGCACTATCTTGCCCGGGTTGCTGAAGTGCAGTTCCACGGAACGCAGGATCAAGCCGACTTCCATCGATGCAACCCGCTCGTCCATGGTCCGCAGCGCAACGCCGCCCAGCGAGAGGTCGTTCACTTCGAAGCGAAAACGCTCGCCATTCTGCAGTTCGCCGCTGCAGATGTACGGATCGAGCACCGGCGCTTCCACGCGGAAATACTCGCGCCGCTGCATGTAGAACAGCACCGGCGGAAAATCCGCTTCAAACGCCGGGTGCCCTTCGAAGAGGATTTCACGCGGTGTGCCAGTAGCGAATTCGACGCGGATTCCGTCGGGACTCGCGTGGAACATCAGGTTTTCCGAGCGCAGCATCGCCTTGTTCTGCTCGGGAATGCCACCCCAATCGAAGATGAACGTGCGCGCGCTCGGATTCACGTCGAGCAGGCGGGTAACGATCTGTCCCGTGCCGTGATCGACGGTCAGAAAATCGGCTCGATTAACGAGGTTGCGTAGCGAGACACCGATTTCCAGCGGATTACGCCGGCCGAAATCGGGAAGGTCGGTCTCGTCGTCTGGGATGTCGGAACCGTTTGGCGGATTCATGTTCATGGGGATTGCCGTGTTCGTTTGCTCGCTCGCGTCACGATTCCCGAGACTGTTCGAGCGTCCAACCAGACCCTGTGGATCTGGCACTTCGATGTTTCATTTAGCGGCAACCGGGATCGAATATTTAGGGTTGGCTGCAAAAAAACTTCCCTACTCTCGTATCCGGCGGCCGAAAACGTTCGCAAAGCGCGCAAATCGAAACGAACCAGCACATTCTCTCCATTTCGATGCCTTGCGGCCGGCCGGCTGCCTTCCGGGCACACCATGCACCCGTTCCTCGCCGTCAGCCTGCATCGTCTTTTATTGCGACATTGGCCCCGTCGCTTTTGACACATTACTCGTAATACGTTTCGTCTACCTATATTAGATGCAGCAAAAGGTGCGCCAGTCCGCACTCCGTTCACACTCGATCAAGCAATGTGCCGCATGATCGAAATCAACTTTTTAGCGTATTGCGGGTCGGTTGCATATCCTGCTTTCTGCATTCCGTGCGCAAAACCAGCGGCATCGCGCGAGGCTTCCACGACTGGCGCGTAGCGCGGATTGCTCTTGAGCACGCTGGCGTAGTCGGTGAGTGCGTCCTCGTACGAGTCGTAGGCGCGGAATTTCTCCACCACTTTCTGCGGTTTGCCGTTCACGTATTCCGTGGTTACCGCGCTCGTGGTCTTGCCGGTCCATTCGCTGGTCGCCTTGATGCCGAACACGTTGTGGCTCGAGCTGCCGTCGGTGTTCTTGATCTCGCGCTTGCCCCAGCCGGACTCGAGCGCCGCCTGGCCGATGATAAATCGCGCCGGAATCCCGGTCGCCGCGCTGGCGGCCTGCGCCGGCGCAGCGAGACGGTCGACGAACGCCGCGACCTTGTCCGAGCCCACGCCGCGTGCGGGCGGCGTCAGCGCGCTGTCGGCGCTATAACCGTTGCCATCGAGCGATGCCTTCGAGGACGCCGTCGATGACCCCGCCGCGTTCGCATAGGCCTTCGCCATCGCGTTCATCGCGGCCATGTTGCCTGCGTTCGCGCTGCTGTCACCGCTTGCGCCCGCGCCGTCCGCCTGCGCGCCTGTGCCTGTACTGGCGCCGGCGTTGCGCATGAGTTGCTTGAGCATCATGTCGGCTACGCCAATGCCCTTCGCGCCCATGTTTTGCGAAAGCTGCTGGTCGAGCATCGACGTGAAGGTCTTGCTGTCGTTCGAATCGAAAGGGCTATCCGACGGCGTGGCGTCCCGCATGCTCTTCAACATCATCTGCGTGAAAACGGAGTCAAACTGCTTGGCCGCGGCCTTCAACCCCTGCTGCGGGTTCGCGTTGGCCTGGGCGCGCATGGCGTCGAAGCCCTGCACGTCGAGCGCAAACCGGTTCGACAACGAACCCAGGCCGCTGCTCGTGTCGGTTGTGTTCATTGATGCGAGCGCGTTGCTTGTCGTACCGGTCCCGTTCGCGTTCATGACCTGTCGCCTTTAAATAATTTCAAGATCGGCGCGCAACGCACCCGCCGCTTTCATCGATTGCAAAATCGAGATCAAATCCGCCGGCGTCGCCCCGAGGGCATTCAACGCCTTGACCACGTCCGCAAGGGTCGCGCTGGCTGCCACCTGCTTCAGCGCGCCCGTGTCCTGCTTCAACTGGATACTTGACTGTTTCGACGCCACGGTCTGACCGTTGGAGAACGCGCCCGGCTGGCTGACGGCGGTCGTCGTGTTGATCACCACCGACAAATTGCCATGCGCGACCGCGCAGTTCTGCAGCGTGACCATCTGGTTCATCACGATAGAACCGGTGCGCGCATTGACGATCACCTTTGCCGCGGCCTGCGCCGGCCTGACATCGATATTCTCCAGCTGCGCCATGAACGACACCACTTGCGACGGGTCGCTCGGCGCGCGCAACTGGATCGTGCGGCCGTCGAGCGCGATCGCCGTGCCCATGCCGAAGTCGTTGTTCACCGCCGCCACGATCTTCTGCGTGGTGTCGAAGTCGAGCGTGTTCAGTTCCATCGTCATCACGCCGCCGGCTTGCGTCACCGCGGCGGGCACGGCGCGTTCGACCAGCGCTCCGCCCGGAATGCGGCCGACCGCAAGCTGGTTGACCTGGACCTTGCTGCCGTTGGCGCTTGCGCCCGCGCCGCCGACCGCGAGATTGCCCTGCGCCATCGCGTACACCTGGCCGTCGGCGCCTTTGAGCGGCGCCATCAGCAGCGTGCCGCCGCGCAGGCTCTTGGCATTGCCGAGCGACGACACCGTCACGTCAATCGCTTCGCCCGGCCGCGAGAACGGCGGCAGAACGGCCGTCACCATCACGGCGGCGACGTTCTTCAACTGCATGTTCTGCGTGGTCGCCGCATTCAGCGTAATGCCGAGGTTGCCGAGCATGTTCACCAGGCTTTGCGTGGTGAACGGCGTCTGGGTAGTCTGGTCGCCGGTGCCGTCGAGCCCGACCACGAGGCCGTAGCCGATCAGCGGATTGTCACGCACGCCCTGGAACGAAACCAGGTCCTTGAGGCGCTCCGCTTGAGCTGCCTGCGGGAGTGCGGCAGCAAGCGCCAGCGCAATGAAAACGAATCGAAGAAAGAGTTTCATGGTCAGAAGGGCGCCACGTTGAGAAAGAAGCGCTGGAGCCAGCCCATCTGCTGCGATTCATCGATATAACCCTTCGCCGAATATTCGATCTTCGCGTCCGCCACCTGGGTGGAAAAGACCGTGTTGGTGCCGGAGATGGTCGTCGGATTGACGACACCGGAGAAGCGCACGAATTCGTTGCCCTGGTTGATGAGCATCTGCTTCTCGCCGCTCACTTCCAGGTTGCCGTTGGGCAGGACGCCCGTGACGGTGACCGTCAGTGTGCCGTTGAAGGTATTGGCCGCGCTCGCGCCACCTGCGCCGTTGAATCCGTTCGAGCCGCTGGCGGACAGGTTGGTGTTGTGGAACAGTCCGCCGAAGATACCCGGCGTGACCGGCACGGCGAACGCCTCGCTGGCGTTGCGCGCCGCGTTCGCTGCCGACGATTTCGTCGCGTTGACGTTTTCCGCGATCACGATGGTGATGATGTCGCCGGTATTGCGCGGGCGCTGGTCTTCGAACAGCGGCCGTCCCGCGTAGCCCGCGTTGTAGATCGCGCCGGGCGATGCTGAATTGAGCGGCGGCGCCGGTGGCCGCGCGGTCATCGGCTGCTGGGTGATCGGCTCTTTGGGCACGAGGGCGCAGGCCGCCAAGGCGACCAGCGCCAGCACCGATATGCTGCGGAAACGTGAAAATTGTGATGACATCTTCGTGGTCCTTCGGAATGACGCTGCTGATGCGGTTGATGCCGGTTGGTGCAACTCAAACCTGCATCTGGCTCAGCGTCTGCAGCATCTGGTCCGACGTGGTCACGGCCTTGCTGTTGATTTCATAGGCGCGCTGGGTCTGGATCATGTTCACCAGTTCCTGGACCACGTTCACATTCGACGCTTCCACATACCCCTGCTGCAACTGTCCCGCGCCGTTCAGGCCCGGCGTGACGACGTTCGCGGTACCGGACGAAGCCGTCTCGGCAAACAGGTTTTCACCGCGTGCGTCGAGGCCGGCCGGATTGACAAAGGTCGCGAGCTGCAACTGCCCGACCGTCGTGTTGGCCGAGTTGCCTTGCTGCGTGATCGTGACCGTGCCGTCCGAGCCGATGGTGATGCCGGTCGCGGTCGAGGGGATCGTGATTGCCGGGGTGACCTGATAGCCGCTCGACGTGACGAGCTGGCCCTGCGCGTTGGTCTGGAACGAGCCGTCGCGCGTGTAGGCGGTCGTGCCGTCGGGCATCGTCACCTGGAAAAAGCCGTTGCCGTTGATGGCGACGTCCTTCGAGTTGCCGGTCTGCGACAGGTTGCCCTGCGTATAGAGACGTTCGGTCGCGACTTGCTGCACGCCGGTGCCGATCTGGCTGCCCGACGCCAGTTCGGTCTGTTGCGTCGAGTTCGCGCCTGGCTGCCGGACGGTCTGGTACAGCAAGTCCTCGAACACCGCGCGCGAGCCCTTGAAGCCGTTCGTGCTGACGTTGGCGAGATTGTTCGAAATCACGTCCATCTGCGACTGCTGAGCGTTCATGCCGGTTGCGGCGATGTAGAGAGAGCGGTTCATGGTTTTTATCCTGGTACTGCGGATTAACTGAAGTCGAGCAGCTTGTTAGCCGACTGATCGTTCGAGTTGGCTGAATCGAGCAACTTGGTCTGCATCTGAAACTGGCGGGCGTTGGTGATCATGTCGACCATCGCGGACACCGCATTCACGTTGCTGCCTTCCAGCGACGCGGGCGCCACCGTCACCGTCGGGTCGGCGTCGGCGGGCTGGTTGTCGGCGGTGCGGAACAGGCCGTCGTCACCGCGCGTCAGGGTTCCCGCGTCGGGGTTGACGAGCTTCAACTGGTCGACCGTCGCAATCGAGGTCGGCGGGTCGCCCGGCATCAGCGCAGTCACCGTTCCGTCCTTGCCGATGGTGACCTCCGCGCCCGGCGGAATCGACATCGGACCGCTGTTGCCGAGCACCGGCAGGTTGTTTGCCGTGACCAACTGGCCGTTGGCATCGACGTGAAGATTGCCGGCGCGCGTGTACGCCTCTCCGCCGTCTTGCGTCTGCACGGAAAGCCAGCCCGGACCCTGGACCGCGACATCGAGAGGATTGCCGGTCTGCTGGATCGGACCCGGTGTGTAGTCGGCGCTCGGCGTGGACGACAGCACGAAAGTGCGCGTGGTCGCGTCGCCGGACGCGCCGTTCTCGAAGTTCATCGGCACCTGACGAAACGCGGAAAGCTGCGCACGAAACCCCGTCGTCGACGCGTTCGCGAGGTTGTTCGCCGTGACGCTCTGCTGCTCGAGCGCCTGCGCGGCGCCGCTCATCGCGGTATAGATCAGACGGTCCATTTATGACTCTCTCGTGCCCGGCCTGGCGGCAACGCTTACAGGTTGATGAGCGTCTGGTCGACGGTTTGCTGCGTCTTGATCGTCTGCGCGTTCGCCTGGTAATTGCGCTGCGCCGTGATCAGGTCCACCAGCGAGCTGGTCAGGTCGACGTTCGAGTTTTCCACCGCACCGCCTTGCAGCGAACCGTGGTTGGTCGAACCCGGCACCGACACCTGAGCGAGGCCCGATGCCGCGGTCTGCTGGAAGTTGTTGCCGCCAAGGTCCTGCAAGCCGTTCTGGTTGGCAAACGTTGCCAGCGCGATCTGACCGAGCGCTTGCGTCTTGCCGTTCGTGTACGTGCCCGTCAGCGTGCCGTCCGTGCCGACCGAAAAGCCCGCCAGTTCGCTCGATGAATAGCCGTCCTGGGTGCTGCTCACGAGGCCGGTCGTTGCGCCGTACTGGGTCGTGCCTGTGAAGGACATCGACATGGTTTGCAAGGCGGTGGTGGAGTTGGACGCACCATTCGGAATCGAAAAGGAGAACGGAGCGATGGCGGTGGCGGGCGGCGTCGGGATCATGTTGCCCGACTGGTCGAACGTGACCGTGCCGAGATCGCCGGTTGTGTCAGTCGCCGAACCCGTCGTGACAGGCGTGTTGGCCGTGCCGGTGGTCGCATACGCTTCCCACGAACCCGTCGACTGCTTGACGAAAAACACGTTCACCGCATGGGTGCCGCCGAGCGAGTCGTTGACGTTGATCTGGCTGGTGGCGCTATAGGTGTTCGCGTTGGTCGGATCGAATGGCGTCTGGGTCGGCAGCGCTTGCTGCGAATTCAGGTTGAACTGAAAACTCACATTCTTGGTCGCCGACGGCGGCAGGTTCGAGTTCGGCACGACGAGCGGCACGGTCGACGAGCTGTTGATCACGCCCTGCGCATTGGCCGCATAGCCCATCAACGTCTGGCCGGCGGCGTTGACGATCGTACCGTTGGCCGCGAGGTTGAACACGCCGTTGCGCGAGTACACGTTCGCGCCATTGCTCGACATCTGGAAGAAGCCGTTGCCGTTGATCGCGACATCCAGTGCCTGGCTGGTCGTGGTGATCGTGCCCTGGCCGAACTGCTGCTGCACTTCCGACATCTGCGAGCCGATGCCGATCTGGTTGTTCACGGCGGTGGCCACCGAGTTCGCGTACATATCGGCGAATTGCGCCTGGCCTTGCTTGAAGCCGACGGTGTTCGCGTTGGCAATGTTGTTGCCGATCACATCGAGATCGTTCGACGCGCCCGACAAACCAGATAAACCTTGTTGGTAACCCATGACGGTCTCCGCTTCTAGAAGAATGCGCTAATGAATAAGGGCTTAGAGAATCGACGCGATGCTGGTCAACGGCACCGTCTTGCCGGTCGTCAGCATGACGCCCGTCGTTCCGTCGGCCTGCTGCACCACGCTCTGTACTTGCGAGGAGGACAGCGCGGTCGCGGTCGCGGCAGCGCCGTTGATCGTGCCTGCCGCCGTGATGGTGTACGTACCGTCCGGCAACGTCGCGCCGGTCTTGTCCGTCGGCGTCCAGCCAGTGATCGGCACGGTGCCTGCAGCCTGCGGCCCGAGGTCGATCGTGTTCACCACCTGGCCGGCGCTGTTCGTCACGCTCACCGTCATGTCGCCGAGCGCGTTCGCCGTCTGCGCGCCGAAAGCGCTGGCCTTGCCGCCGGACACTGTCATCGTGCTTCCAGGGGCAAGCACGGTCGCGCCGATCAGCGACGCAGCCTGTGCCGACTGCCCTGCCGACAACTGCGTGGCAAGCGAGCTGAGCGACGTGTTCAACTGGCCGATGCCCGACACCGTGCTGATCTGCGCGAGTTGCGAGGTCATCTGCGAGCTGTCGGTCGGGTTCGTCGGGTCCTGGTTCTGGAGCTGCGTGACGAGCAGCGTCAGGAAG
>Ga0302234_10001745_pt1 | contig 14719 bp, 10 predicted proteins | sample II_Palsa_N3_2_FD_193576 | JGI IMG/M metagenome (GOLD analysis project Ga0302234, IMG submission 193576) | Peat permafrost microbial communities from Stordalen Mire near Abisko, Sweden - II_Palsa_N3_2 | ecosystem: Environmental > Terrestrial > Soil > Palsa > Peat permafrost | place: Sweden... | reverse complement strand
GACCATGCAATCGCCATGGGCTTCGACTTGGAAGTCGATGCGCTTTTCGCGAATGAGGGGATCGATGAGGAAGCGAATGGAATCGAGGGCGGCGCAGATATCGATGAGTTCGAGGTGGTCGGTCTGGCGAATGAAGGAGAGGCTGGATTGGGCGATGTCGAGGACCCGGCTGGCCTCGTCGGCGGTGGAGCGGGCGAACGCAGCGACTTCGCGGGGGATGCCTTCGGTGGTGAGGATGAGGTGCTGAAGGTTCTGGATGGCTTCGAGGGGACCGCGGATCTCGTGGCTGACGGTGGCGGACATGCGGCTCCAGTCCTCGAGCTTGCGTGCGGCGAGGAGGCTTTCCTGCATTTGGAGGCGCTGGATTTCGGTGCTGGCGAGGCGCTCGGAGTAGTCGTTAATGCTGAAGGCGATGGTGGCGGCGCGGCGGATGAGCATGATGGCGACGTACGCGGAGAGTAAGGCGGTGATGATGTTGGCCCAGGCGTCGATCCAGAAGGCATCGACCCAGGTGGTGATGACTTCGAGCAGATGGGTGGAACCGCAGGCGATGATGAAGAGCGCGAAGCCGATGACGAACCAGGCCCAGTCGCGGGCGATGACGCGGCCAGTTCGTTTGGCGAGATAGACAAGCGTGCCACTGATGCTGAGATAGCTGAGGAAGGTGATCATGTTGGTGATCACCATGGTCCAGATGAGTTGTGGAGATGAAGCCCAACAGACTGCGTGGGGCATGAGAGGGACAAGGTCCATTGTCAGCTGCTTTCCAATCCGATGTGGGAGACATCTCTGGTCGGGGCCCAACGAATCTTGTGTCTCGCTGCTAATGAAGAAATCATGCTGCGGGATTGGTTTGCAACAGTTAAATCTTGTTGCGGGATATTTGCGACGCCGACGGTATGGGCGTTGATGTCATATAGAGAAAATATTGTTTGCTATAACGAAAGTTGGAACGTGGGAGAGTGGTTTTGTTGGACGGCAGATTGGATTCGGTGCGCGGGCGAAAGGTTGGATGATAGGCCTCCGGGCAAAGGAGGCTGTGACCCCGAGGGAATGACAGAAAGAAAGGCAGGGGCAGCGGCAAGAGAAGAAGCAGATCCCTGCGGGATGACAGCCAGAAAGACAAAGGCAAGTACAACAGCAATGGCAAGGACGACAGAAAAGGCAAGTGCAGGGGCAAAGGCAAGAGCCAATGCAGGGATCTCTCCACTGCGCTTCGCTTTGGTCGAGATGACGGAGTTTGTGGTGGTCGAGATGACGAGGGTTGGTGGGTGGATGAGACGCGGCTAGTGGGCGGCAGGGGTGGGGAAGAGGGCGGCCACTTTTTTGGTGGTGGCCAGGGCCCAGGGGGTGGTGGAGATCCAGCCCATGAGGAAAATGGCTGCGCCGGCGGCGGTCATGGCGAACCAGACGGAGTGGGTGGCTTGGGTGAAGTCGGTGCCGCGCGCGCGGCTGATGGTGACGACGGTGCCGGCCGTGGCGACTCCCATGGCGGCGCCTACCTGGCGGCTGGTGGAGGCGATGGCTGCGGCTACGCCTGTTTGGGTTAGAGGCATGCCGGCGATGGCGGAGTTGGAGATGGCGGGGTTGATCATGCCGAGGCCTGTTCCGAAGAGCGTGTAGGCGAGGAGCAGGAGAGGCAGCGGGGTGGCGGGGGTTAGGCGCGTGAGGATGAGGGTGCTGGCGATGAAGGCTGCGCCGGCGAAGAGGACGGAGGGGCGCGGGCCGTGGCTGGCGACCAGGCGGCCGGAGAGTAGCGAGCAGAGGAACATCGCGATGGCCAGCGGGAGGGTGGTGAGGCCGGTGGAGAAGGCGGAGAGGCCTCGAGCTTGCTGGAGGTAGAGGGCGTTGAGGAAAAGGAAGGCAGCGAATCCGGAGAAGGCGAGGACGCCGAGGACGGCGGCGGTGGCGAAGGGGATGCTGCGGAAGAAGCGGAGGTCGAGGAGGGGTTCGCGGCGGCGGGGCTCGTACACGAGGAAGAAGACGAGCGAGAGGGCGGCCGTGGCGAAGAGGGCGAGGATCATGGGCGAGGACCAGTGGGCGCGCGGGCCTTCGATGACCGCGTAGGTGAGGGAGGCGAGCGAGAGGAAGACGAGGGTTTGGCCGATGGGGTCGAAGCGGCGGGCGTGCGGTGCTTTGGATTCGGGGATGAACTTGAAGGCGAGGGCGATGGCGGCGATGCCGATGGGGAGGTTGATCCAGAAGATGGAGCGCCAGCCGATGGTCTGGGTGAGGGCTCCTCCAATGAGGGGGCCGATGGCGAGGGAGATGCCGGCGACGGCTCCCCAGATGCCGACGGCGCGGGCTCTGGCTTTGGGGTCGGGAAAGACGTTGGCGATGATGGAGAGGGCGACGGGGTTGAGCATGGAGGCGCCGAGGCCTTGCACTGCGCGGAAGGCGATGAGTTGGCTGATGGTGTGGGAGAGCGAGCAGAGGAGCGAGCCGATGCAGAAGGTGGTGAGGCCGATCATGAAGACGCGGCGGCGGCCGAAGCGGTCGGACATGGAGCCGGAGAACATGAGGAAGCTGGCGACGACGAGGGTGTAGGCGTCGAAGATCCATTGCAGGCCGGAGAGTTGGGCGTGGAGGTCGCTCTGGATGGCGGGGAGCGCGACGTTGACGATGGTGACGTCCATGCCGACGAGGAGGAGGCTGCAGCAGCAGATGGCGAGGACGGCGTCGGAATGGGTAGCGGAGCGGGTGGTGGTGGGCATGGGGGGGCCTTTGAAAGTTGAGGGTTTCCTCGACTTTGATCTATGGCTAGTATATGAGGATGGCCTCAAGTTCTGCAAGCTCGCATCTTAAGCAAGGGCGTCTTAAGCAAGCGCATCTCAAGCTAGCGCAGCGCAGGGAGCCGCAGCAGGAGAGAGCAGCGCTGCGTCGGGCGGGGTTGCTGGAGGCGGCGGAGCGGCTGATTGCGGAGCTGGGGTATGAGGCGGTGACGATGACGGCGATTGCGGAGCAGGCGGGGGCTTCGATTGGGACGCTGTACGACTACTTTCCGGATAAGACGGCGGTGGCGGTGGCGTTGAAGACGGGGTACGTGGAGCGAGGGGACACGCACTGGAAGGAGTTGCTGAATCGTGCGAAGGAGATGACGCGGGCGGAGTTGGCTGAGTTGTTTGTTGAGGGGGCGCTGGAGTTGGTGAAGGAGCTGCCGGCATACCTGGAGCTGATGGGGGCGCCGGTGATGTATACGCGGTCGTCGTCGTTGCGGAGGCCTTTGCGGAAGTCGGTGGTGGGGGCGTTGCAGGCGATGAAGCCGAAGTTGGGGGATGAAAAGGCGTTCATCTATGCAGAGGTGATTGTGCAATTGATCAAGGGGATGCTGACGGTGTATCGGGAGGCGGCGGCGCGAGACCGGGAGACGGTGGCGGAGGAGTTTCGGAGACTTTTCCGGCTGTATTTGGTGGAGATTCTGGGGTAGGGCGGAGACTTGCGTGTTGACCGGGTGAACATCTTTGGGGAGGTATACGGGGGGTGAAAAAACATCGAGTGCTTATGTCGGGTAGCGGACACTAAATCTCGACTAAAAGTGATAGTTTAGCTGGACTTCCAATCTTCCTAATTCCGTAAGTCAAGGTATCGGGGATGTCCTTGCACAACAGATTCGATAGGACGGCCGAAATGATTGATGAACGATCTGGGGCGGTTCCGGTGAACGAAGGGGTGCGGCCGGACGCAGGACGGGTGTATGCGGCGGGGGAGATGGCCGAATGCATACGCGAGTTTGCGTGGGAGCGGACGCCGCTGGGAGCGATGGAGGAGTGGCCGGACCGGCTGGTGACCGCGGTCAACATGATTCTGGAGAGTTATTTCCCGACGGTGCTGCTGTGGGGGCCGGACCTGATCGTGATGTACAACGACGCGTACATGCCGTTCATGGCGGAGAAGCATCCGCGGTTATTGGGGCAGCCGGGGCACACGGTGTGGAGCGAGGCGTGGCATATTATCGGGCCGCCTCTCGAGGCTGCCATGGAACGCGGCGAGAGATTTTATTTTGAGAACAACCTTGTTCCGGTGGTGCGGCAGGGCGTTCTGAAGGATGTGTATTGGACGTACAGCTACAGTCCGCTACGCGATACGGCGGGCACGGTTTGCGGGGTGATGGCGATTGCCCAGGATGTGACGGCGAAGCTGACGGCGGAGCAGGAACGGGATGCGAGCGCGGCGAGTCTTAAGCATGTGCTGGAGAGTACGACGGACGGATTGGCGACGCTGGATAAAGAGTGGCGCTATACGTACATGAATGAGCAGGGCGCGGGGATGGTTGGGCTGCGGCCTGCGGACTTTGTTGGGAAGGTGGTGTGGGACCTTTTTCCGGAGGCGTTGCAGGCGGAATTTGGGCGGGAATATCGGCTGGCGGTGGAGACGGGGAAACCGCGGCACTTCGACGCGCTGTTGCCGGGTCCGCTGAATGTGTGGCTGGAGTGCCATTGCTATCCGACGGAGCAGGGGCTGAGCGTTTATTTCCGGAACGTGACGGAACAGAAGATCACGGAGAAGGCGCTGCGGGTGAGCGAATCGCGGTTCCGGAAACTGTTTGAGTCGGACCTGATGGGGATTGGGATGCCGGACAGGTTCGGAGGGTTTAGCGATTGCAACGAAGAGCTGTTGCGGCTGACGGGTTACACGCGCGCGGACCAGGAGGCGGGGTTGGTGCGCTGGGACCTGATGACACCTGCAGAATATAAGGACGTGGATGCGGCGCACATCAAGGAGGCGCTGGAGCGAGGGAGTTGCACGCCGTATGAGAAGGAGTTTATTCGCAATGACGGGACGCGGGTTCCGATCTTGTGCGGGTACGCGCTGCTGCAAGATTTCGGCGATGAGTTTATTGGGTTCGCGCTGGATTTGAGTCGGCAGAAGCAGGTGGAGCGAGAGTTGCGGGAGAGGGAAGAGCGGTTCCGGGTGCTTTCCGAGAGCTTGCCGGCGATGATCTGGATGTCGAATGAACTTGGCGAGAACATTTACTGCAACCGGAGGTTCTCGGATTACCTTGGGGTGAAGGAAGCAGAGGCGATGGGATTTGGTTGGAAGAAGTTTCTGCATCCAGAGGATGTCGAGAGGACGGAGGCGACCTGGAAGCGCTGCTTTGAGACAGGGGAGACATACGTGGACGAGATGCGGATACGGCGGAAAGATGGCATGTACCGGCATTTCCTGGCGCGCGCGGTCCCGATCAGGAACGATGCAGGAGAGGTGGGGCGCTGGATCGGCAGTACGACGGATGTACACGATCAGAAGTTGGCGGAGGCGGCGCTGCGGAAGACGGAGAAGCTGGCGACGGCGGGGCGACTGGCGGCGAGCATTGCGCACGAGATCAACAATCCGCTGGAGGGGGTGACGAATGCGCTGTACCTGGCGCTGCTGGATGAATCGTTGACGGACGTGACGAGAGGTTATTTGAAGACGGCGGAGCAGGAGTTGATGCGGGTGTCGCATGTGACGACACAGACGCTGCGATTCCATCGGCAGTCGGTCTCGCCGGCGCGGGTGGATATTTGCGACATTGTTGACTCGGTATTGTCGCTGTATCGGGGACGACTGGCGAGCAAGAATATTGAAGTGAACACGGAGTGCGAGCGGGGCGCGTATGTGACGGGGCTGGGCGATGAGATTCGGCAGGTGGTGGCGAGCCTGGTGAGCAATGCGCTGGATGCGACGTCAGACGGCAGGGTGCGGGTACGGGTGCGGCGGACGAGAAGTTGGACGCGCGGGAAATTGGTGGAGGGGGTGAAGCTGGTGGTCGCAGATACGGGGCATGGGATGCCGCAGATGGTGTTGAACCATATCTTCGAGCCATTTATTACGACGAAAGAGGCGACGGGGATTGGGTTGGGGCTATGGGTGTCCGATGAGATTGTGCGCAAGCATGGCGGGTGGATCCGGGTGCGGAGTTTGAGTGAGGGGCCGGTGTTAGGGACGGCGTTCGAGATATTTCTTCCGGCGAACGGGGAGATGATAGAGCGTTAGCTAGGGCGGTGTGAGAGCTAGGGATGGGGCGGGGTAGCGGCGGCGGCGGCTGGCTTGGGAGCGGGTACGGAGGGAGTCGCGGTGGGGAAGTCATCGCGGACTTCGAAGACCAGGAGCTTTGCGGGGCCGTTGGGGGCGGGTTGGTACGCCACGAGAGCGGGGAGACCGGCGAGGTGGTGGCAGGGCGTGTAGTGATCTTCGCCGACCCAGAGGGTGTCGGCGAATCCGGACTCGAAGGGGCCTGCGGACATCAGGTTCAGAGGTGGGGCGTTGGGGTCGGTGGGTTGGAGTACGACGGTGAAGCCGGGTTTGCCGCAAGCGGTGCTGAGGATGGTGCCGCGCGCCACGGTGGCGTCGGTGGGAAGAGAGAGGGTGAGGGGAGGGCCGTCACCGCGATTGGCGACGGGCACTTGATTCCAGAGGTCGACTGCTTCGTCGTGATCAGAGCCAGGCCAGCGGTCGGCAACTTGTCGCGCGAAGTTTGCCGCGATTGCCGGCTGATTGCCCTGGAGGAGGATGTGTGCGGTGAGGAGGTGATACTCGGCGCGCCAGGGCTCGAGTTTTTCGGCGGCGAGCGAAGTCTTGTAGGCGTCGATGAGATGCCCCAGGCGCCACTGAACCAGGGCGAGCTCGACGAGGGCGGGAGCAAACTTGGGGGCCTGAGCGTTGATGGCTTCGAGAGCGTGCCGGGTCTGCTCGAGCTGCTCGGGAGTTTGCTGCTTGAGGGGAGTGCCGGACATGAGGAGAGCGAAGGCGGAGCGGTAGGAAGCGGGATCTGCGGCGACGGCTTTCTGCCATTGCTGGCGGGCTTCGCCATCGTTGCCGGCGCGCCAAGCGAGGAAGCCGAGCTCTTCATGGGGGCCGGCGAGGTTGGGGTCGGCGGCTTCGGCGGCGTCGAGTTGAGTGCGGGCGGCGGCAATATCGTGGGCGCCTAGGTCGATGGAACCGAGATAGTAGTCGGCTTCGGCTTTGGAGAGGACGCGAGCGGGAAAGGATTTTGCGTCGAGACCCTGGATGGGCGGCAAGACGCCAGCGACGATGCCGAGACGTAAGAGGTATTCGGATAGTTGTTCTTGAAACGCTTGAGGGTCGCCGAAGGCCTGTCGAAAGGCTTCGGGCTGGGGTGTGCCCTTTTCGAGCAGATTCATAAACGCGTTCAGCTTCGCGCCGCCGCCCATGTTCGGGCCGAAGGCCATGTAGTGAACCATGGCCCAGGATTCGGCGTAGAAGAGTTCCTCGCGCTGCTGATCTTTCATGAACGTGCGATCGTTTGCGGTGAGCATCTCCGGCATCGGGATAAGGGTTTGGCTCCTCAGGAGCCTGTAGCGGATGGTGGGTGCGCCGATGTAGATGTGGTCGCTCTGGAAGCGAGTGTAGCCGTAGAACTCAGCGAGGCCTTCATCGAGCCAGGCGGGCAGCCAATGGAGGTTGGCGTGGAAGATGCTGTGCGTGTATTCGTGAAAGATGACGGCCTGGTTGAGATCGCCGAAGGAATCGAGACGAACCATGGCGTACTTTCGCTCCCAGCCTTGGAAGAATTCGCCGGCCCACTTATCGCGCTCTTTCCAGAAGATGGGCGCGAGCGAGCGCAGGCCGTCCTCACGCACGGCGATGATGAGCAGGGGTGCGCCTGTTTCGAGCGTCCAGTGGCTATAGCGAACCGCAAAGACGGAGCGCATCTGCTCGAATTCTTTGGCGACGTTGCGACCGTCGCTGTCGGAGCCGTCGGTGATTACCGTGAAGTGGGGGGATCGAATCTCGCGCCAGGTTTGAGCTGAGGCTGCGGAGGAATGCGCGAAGGCAAAACAAGCCACGATGCAGGCCAGCAGGTGGCGGGGAGAGACAAGACGTTGGGGCATTCGAGTATTGTCGGGAGCAGTGCGCGGCCCGTCAAGGGGAACTTCGGGATGGGGAGAAGCTGCTGGTGATGGTACGCGGGTAGGTTGGTGGTGGCGGAGGTAGAATTCGAGCTTGAGGGGCTGTAACTTGACTGCTATGGAATGGGCTGGGCGGCGAACGGGTTGGCGACGGACGTTGGGATGGATGGCGCTTGGGGTGGTCGCGGTGGGGATCGCGATGCAGGCGGTGCGGCCGTCGTTGGGGACGGTGAGGGGACCAAAGGCGGAGGCGCAGGTGCCGACGGAGGTGAGGGAGATATTGGTGCGGCGGTGTTATGCGTGCCACTCGGATGAGCCGCGGCTGGCGTGGTGGGATCATGTGGCACCGATGTACTGGGTGGTGGCGAGCGATGTGCAGCGGGCCCGGGCGGTGCTGAATTTTTCGGAGTTGGGGACGAAGCCGGTGGCGGCGCAGCAGGCCGCGCTGTATGAGTCGGTTAACCAGGTTGCGTTGGGGGCGATGCCGTTGCCGCTTTATCTGAAGGGGCATCCGGGGTCGGGAGTTACGGCGGAAGAGTTGGCGGTGTTGAAGGAATATCTTGCGCCGTTCAAGCCGGGGGTTGGGGCTAGTGGCGTGGCGGCGGGTGAGGCTCCGAAAAAGCTTGCGGAGGCGGGTGGGGCTTCGCCGAATGGGGTTCCGTTTCTGCCGGGGTATGCGGATTGGCGGGTGGTGAGTACGACCGATCGCGGGGATAATCACACGCTGCGAATTATTACGGGGAATGATTTGGCGATTGGCGCGATCGAGAAACACCAGTTGCCGTCGTGGCCGGAGGGTGCGGCGTTTGCGAAGATTACGTTTCAGGCGGTGGATGATGGGCACGGGCGTATCGTGCCGGGGAAGTTTGTGCAGGTGGAGTTTATGGAGAAGCATCGGGTGCAGTATGCGGGGACGGGCGGATGGGGGTACGCGCGGTTCAAGGGGGCGGAGTTGAAGCCTTATGGGAAGGGGCCTCACTTTGATAATGAGTGCATGGGGTGTCATGAGCCGGTGAGGGAGAACGACTATGTGTACACGTTGCCGCTGCCGCGATCGGGAGGTGCGCGATGAAGATGCGTGTGATGGTTTGCGTGCTGATGCTGATGGTGTGCGGGTGTGGGCGGAAGAAGATCGCGGATGCGGATTTGTATAACGTGCAGGCGGGAGTTGGGGCGGGGCTGCCGTATCCGGTGATGGAGTGGAAGGCGATTACTGCGGTGGTGGATCGCGCGCAGGATACGACCGCTACGCTGTTTGGAAATGATGCGGCGGTGAGCGCGGCGCGGGCGGGGGTGGCGTATCCTGCGGGCGCGGTGTTGGGGTTGGTGACGTGGAGGCAGAGGGAGGATCCGCATTGGTTTGGGGCGCGGATTCCCGGGGAGGTTGTGTCGGTGGAGTTTGTTGAGGTGGGGTCGGGGAAGGATCGGGAGTTTGTGGGGACGCCTTGGAGAGAAGTGGCGGGGACTTCGGCGGGGGAGATTGTGGGGATGAAGGCGGCGGTGGCGCCTTAGCCTGCGGGCTCGCATTTGTTTTTCAACGTGCTGCTAGATTTCTTGCGCGGGCGATGGCTGGGGTTGGGGTTGTGCGGCCTGGGTCGCCAGCGTTGCGAAGTCGCGGAAGGTTTCGCGGAGTTCAAGGGGGCTGTGCACTACGATTCTGCGCCGCGTGCTGAGAAGCATTGCGGCGAATAGCTCGAGGCGATCGCGACCGCAACGCAGGCGCGTGCCGCCATTCTCGGATTCGATTGCAACCCTCCAGAGGGCGAAGCTGCGCTCGGTTTCTTCGAGGGGCATGTCGATCCAGACATCGATCGCGTAGTCGGATTGAACGAAGGGCATGTGCTGGGCGAGATAGAGGCGCGGGTCGAAGTCGATGGGGGGATGGAAGTCGGCGGGGCAGATTTCGAGGTGGGTGGCGCGGTCCAGTCGGAAGGTTCGCACGGCTTGGCGGGTGAGGCAGTGGCCGATGAGATACCAGCGGCCGTCGGTGTGGAGGACGGCGTAGGGTTCGATCTCGCGGCAGGTGGTGGCTTCGCTGTGAGACTGGTAGTGGAAGCGCACGCGGTGGCTGGTGCGGATAGCCGTGGCAGCGCCGATGACGCACTCCATGGACGCGGGCACGACCCAGGGGCTGGGTTCCATGGAGACGACGTCTTCGACGGTGCGGATGCTTTCGCGCAGGGTTTTGGGGAGAACGCGTTGTAGCTTGGCTAGCGCGGATTCGGTGGCGGGCGCGAAGGCGGCGAGACCGACTTGCCGGAGAGCGCGCAGGCCGAGAGAGAGGGCGAAGGCTTCTTCGTTCGTGAGCAGAAGTGGGGGGAGACGAAAGCCTGAGCGAAGGCGGTAGGCGCCCCCAACTCCGGGGGACGACGCGACGGGGAAACCCAGGTCTTTGAGTCGGACGATGTAGCGCTGGACTGTGCGGAGGTCTACTTTGAGGCGATCTGCCAGCTCGGCTCCGGTGATGCGATCGCGGCTTTGCAGAAGTTCCAGCAGCGTGAAGACGCGAACGATCGGATCATGCATAACTTTCATTCTCATTCGATTTGCGACAGTTATTGTCGGGAATCATTTGTAGGCTGAGTTTAGCCCTAAATGGGGTCTTGGAGGATGAAAATGGCAAGCGCAACGACAAGCATCAACCTGATTTCGGCGGACACTCTGCTGCAAAACTGGCAGGGACATCGGCGGCTTACGCGGAGGACGATTGAGGCGTTTCCGGAGGATAAGCTGTTTGAATTTTCTGTGGGGGGTATGCGGCCTTTTGGGGTGCTGGCACAGGAGATGATCAGCATGGCGGTGCCGGTGGTGGAGGGCGTGGCTACTGGCAAATGGGCGTCGTTTGAGTACCAGAAGCCGAAGACGAAGAGTGAGTTGCTGAGTCTTTGGGATGTTCAAACGAAACTGTTGGATGAGAAGTTTCCGACGATTCCCGAGGCGCGATTCTTTGTGGTGGAGAAGGCGTTTGGAGAATGGGAGATGCCGGGGATCGCGACGATCCAATACGCGATCGACAACGAGATCCACCATCGCGGGCAGGGATACGTGTATCTGCGGGCGCTGGGGATTGAGCCGCCGCCGTTCTGGGAACGCTAACGCGATTGCGTGACGGGTCCGCCGTTGATTGCCTGGGCGGCGGGCTCGTCGAGTTTAGTCTTCGGTGGATTGGCCGGGGGTTTCGGGGTTTTGTTCGGCGCGCTCGAGGTCGTTGGTTGGGGCGGTGGGGGTGACTTCGGCTTTGGCGAATGCGTGGGGGGCGGTGGGGGTTGCGCCTTGCTGATTGGCGGCGAGGGATTCTCCGGCGGCGGCCATGGTCTTGCCGCCTAGCGCGCCGGTTACTGCGGCGTCCATCATGAGTTCGGCGAAGCGGCGGGTGGCCTTGTCGAGGTACTCAATGCCTTCGCGGATGGCTTTGTAGTCGTCGCCTTGCATGATGCGGCGGAGCTCGGTGGCATGGGACTCGATGGAGGCGTGCTCGCCGAGAGAGAGCTGCTGCCAGGCGGGAGATTTTTCGCCTTTCACGAGGGCGTCGAGAATGGTCTGGGCTTCGTTGCGGGCTTCGATGAGTTGACGCGCAGAGATGTCGGACTCGGCGTGGTCGAAGGATTCGAGGATCATGGTTTCTACCTGCTCGTCGGTGAGGCCGTAGGTGGGTTTGACTTCTACCTTGGCTTCCTGACCGCTGCGCTGTTCGCGAGCGCTGACATGTAGGATGCCGTTGGCGTCGATCAGGAATTTGACCTCGATGCGGGGGAGGCCGGCGACCATCGGGGGGATTCCCTTGAGGTCGAAACGGGCGAGGGAGCGGCAGTCTTTGGCTAGTTCGCGCTCGCCTTGCAGGACGTGGATGGCTACGTTGGTCTGGCCGTCGACGCCGGTGGTGTAGTGCTCGGTGGCGGAGGCGGGGATGGTGGAATTGCGCTGGATGACTTTGGACATGACGCCGCCGAGGGCTTCAATGCCGAGGGAGAGCGGCGTGACGTCGAGGAGGAGGAGGTCGTTGGTGGCGGCGTTGTCTGTGCCGGAGAGGATTTGCGCTTGCACGGCGGCGCCGAGGGCTACGACTTCGTCGGGGTTGAGCGAGGTGTGGAGCTTGCGGCCGCGGGCTTCGAGATCGAAGAGCTGGGTGACGAGGGCGCGGACCGCGGGGATGCGCGTGCTGCCGCCTACCATTACTACTTCGTCAATTTGATCGGGAGTGAGTTGCGCGTCTTTCAGCGCTTGCTTCACGGGCGCGGCGGTGCGCTGGATGATCGGCGCGATGAGCTGCTCGTATTGGGTGCGCGTGATTTCGCGGGCGTAGAGTTTGCCGTCGGGGAGGGTTAGGGTAATGCGGGTGCTGTCGGCGGAGCTTAGAGCGATCTTGGCGTCTATGACGGCTTTGCGGAGTTGCTGGATGACTTCGGGGTTGGTGCTGACGTCGATGCCGAGGTCGCCCTTGATGTCGTCGAGGGCTACGGCGGTGAGGAGGAGGTCGATGTCGTCGCCGCCTAGGTGCGTGTCGCCGCCGGTGGCGATGACTTCGAAGATGCCGTCGTGGAGCTTCAGGATGGAGATGTCGAAGGTGCCGCCACCGAAGTCATAGACGGCGATGATGCCGTCCTTCTGTTTGTCGAGGCCGTAGGCGAGGGCGGCGGCGGTGGGTTCGTTGACTAGACGAAGGACGTCTAGTCCGGCTATTCTTCCGGCATCCTTTGTTGCTTGGCGTTGAGCATCGTTGAAGTAGGCGGGGACGGTGATGACGGCCTTGGTGACTTCGGCGCCGAAGAAGCGGGTGGCATTATTTTTTAGCTGCAGGAGGATGTAGGCGGAGATTTCGGGGGGCGTTAGGGTGAGGCCGCCTACGTTGAGCTTGAGGACTTCGCCGGGCTTGAGGTCGGGCGCGAGGTGGAACGGGAAGAGTTTGAGTTCGGGCTCGACGTCGGTGAGGTCGCGGCCCATGAGGCGCTTGACGGAGTAGACGGCGTTGGCGGAGTTGGTGAGGAGAACGTTGCGCGCGGCGTTGCCGACTGCGAAACCGTTGGGCGTGTCCTGGTCGAAGGCTACGACGGAGGGGACGATGGGGGTGCCGTCTTCGCCGGGGATGACGACGGGGGTGTCGCCCTGCATGAAGGCGATGAGAGAATTCGTGGTGCCGAGGTCGATTCCGACGACTGGGGCGGTGGGGCGGTGGGGCTGATCGGGCACTGCTTCCTCTGCTTTCGTGGGCGCGGGGCGTGGAGATTGCGCCAAGAACTATTGTCATCTATCCGATGGGTTTTGTGCGGGATTGGATGCAGAGGGGGTGGGGCGGGATACGCTACGATCAGAGAGTCATTTGTGTGCGGAGATTGATTGCTGCTTTCGGGGGTCCAAAAGATGCGTATAGGTTGGCGTCGTTGGAATGTAGGCAGCAGAAGGCTCGTGGCGCGGTTTTTGGTCGGGTGTTCTCTCGTAGGTGCGACAGCCTTTTGTTTTGGACAGAGTGATTCAGGCTCCCAGTTGCATACGCTGTATAACGCGCATGATTGGTTTGGCTTGCGAAATGCGATTGAAGAGGGAGGGGCGTCGATTTTCTATCGCGGGGCCAGCGAATCTGTATTCAATCAGATCAAGCCCGCGGAGAAGCATCTCGATGCTGTGATTAAAGCTGCGCCGCATTCGGCGGATGCTCGCGAATCCCGCGCTCTGCTGGCACAGATGTATTTCCGTAACGGGCTTTATCGCGAATCCTATCTGCAACTAGAGGAGATGCAGGTGGAAGACCCGAAGGCGGAGGACGTGAAGAATATGAGTTCGCTGCTCCGCGTGCTGAGCCAATCGGACCAGATTGTCCTTGCGAAAAAAGCGTCCACACTTCCAATGTTTATGAACGGGATCGGGGTATTTATCCCAATCACACTTGACGGGCATGAGGCTCACTACAGTCTGGACAGTGGAGCGAATACATCTATGATGAGCGAGTCTGAGGCCAGGCGGCTGGGCCTGGAGATTCGGGATACCACGACTCAAATGGGTTCAGTCACTGGAGGGCAATTCGGTGCTCGTATTGCTTTTGTGAAGGACCTGGTGATCGGCAGCCTTCATCTGCAGAACGTTGCGTTTGATGTTCTACCGGATGCGCAGGAGCCCTTTGTTGATTCGCCGGAAGAGCAACGCGGCATTCTTGGAATATCCGTCATGATTGCGATGCAGACGTTGCGATGGGAGCCGAAAGGAACCTTTGCTCTTGGTTTCAAGCCAAAGCGAAAGGAGCTATCCACCTCAAATCTTGTCTTCGACGGGATGTCGCCGTTTACACAAGTGACGGTAGAGCAGAGGAAGTTCGAATTCAGTCTCGACACAGGGGCGACGCGTTCGATTTTGTACTCGCCGTTTGCCAAGGCGTTTCCGGATCTTCTAAAAACTTCGGGGAAGAAAGAGTCTCATAAGCTGACGGGCCTAGCCGGAAGCTCCAACTACGATTCCATTGTGCTTCCCTCCGTAACACTTGGATTAGGGGGATTGGACACACGCCTCGCGCCGGCTCCTGTGCTGATGCAGGATAGCAGCGACAAGAGCAATTTAGTCCTTGGGAATCTTGGCAGAGATTTGCTCAACCAGGCGCAGGCGATCACGCTTGATTTTCATGCGATGACACTCAGTTTGCAATAGGCGTTCGCGCACAACGGTGGAGACTAGTTGGGGTTGGATTCGACGAAGGTGCGGAGGCGCGAGAGGGCGGAGTCCCACTGGGCGGAGAGGGCGTCGAGGTAGTTTTTGAGGGATTGAACGGGGAGGGGGTCGAGCTCGTAGAGGCGCTCGCGGCCGGAGCGGGTGCAGCGGACGATGCGCGCGCGCTCGAGGACGCGGAGGTGCTTGGTGATGGCCTGGCGGGTGAGGGGGGA
>Ga0302234_10001726_pt1 | contig 14781 bp, 20 predicted proteins | sample II_Palsa_N3_2_FD_193576 | JGI IMG/M metagenome (GOLD analysis project Ga0302234, IMG submission 193576) | Peat permafrost microbial communities from Stordalen Mire near Abisko, Sweden - II_Palsa_N3_2 | ecosystem: Environmental > Terrestrial > Soil > Palsa > Peat permafrost | place: Sweden... | reverse complement strand
ATCAGGAACTCGTCGGCACGCTTTGGGCCGATGCCGGGGCATCCTTTGTAGTTGTCCACGGTGTCGCCCGTGAGCACCTGCTTCATCCAGAACAGATTGGCTTCGTGCTCACTGATCGTACGAGTGCCGATGTCGGGCTTGCCGGGGTTGAACAGTCGCCCCGGAATCGTCTGCATGTCCTTGTCGATGGACACGATGATTCGCTTGCCAGGGCACAGCCGGGGCTTCGGCATGGTCGCCAGGAGACCGAGGATGTCATCGCCTTCGAGGTACTCGCGGGTGATGATCTTCTCGGGGTACAGCTCGTGGAGGAATCCATCCACGGCATTCCACAGGGCTGGCTTGGGCTTCGTGCGGTTGCCCTTGTAGGTCGGCAGGATTGCCTTGCGGAAGTTGGTGCTGACCGAGAGGGGCAGGAGGAAGTGCGGTGTGCCGAACTTCTCCAGAAGCTCCCCGATATAGTCATCCAGGTCGGCCTTCGCCTTCTCCGGATTGACCACCTCAGCCGTCACCACCTCAGCGCCGTCGTCTTCGTCTTCCCACTTCACTGTCTTCGTGTTCTTGAAGGAGAGCTGGTAACGGAGAACGTCGGCGTCAATGAGGATCGTTAGCAAACCTGTAGCGACCCTTCGATGCGCAGCACCTTGCAGTAGCGGCGGTGGTCATCTTCGAGCGTTTCGTTGAACTTGATCGAACCACTTCGCAGCAGTTCGTCAGTGATGAAATGGGCCACTTGGCGACGCATGTGCTCGCGCATCTGATCGACATGGTGTAGATCGACCTTGCTCCTGTGAAGGTCCAGGCAGGAAACCATGTGCTCAACGTTCGCATGCACGCTGAGACTTTCCTTCATGTTGTTCACGGCGTCTTTCAGGTCGGCCACTTGCTTCAGCAGGGCTTCCTTTGTGGTCTTGGGACATCAGTGATCCTTGGGATTAAGTTCATTGGTTGCGCTCTGCTTATCCGCGTTGCAGCGAAGCAGTGCGTCTTCCGCCTGACCGGCGAAGTTGAATAGGTCGCCGCCAGTGCTCTTGGGGTCATCCACCAGGGCATCGAGAGATGCGTGGCGGCCCTCAATTACGGTCGGGGACAGGAAGGCGCTGCTGCTTCGCACGGTCGTATGCTTCGCGCAGCCCTGTAGGCAGAGGGGTATCAAGAAAAGCAGCAGTGGGCTGATCTTCACGTGCGGTTATCTCCAGTTCGTGAGTGACTCGATCCCGGTTGTTGCGGATCAGAGAGTCGAGGTCGCGGCGGTAGGCGACCTCCTTGGCGAAGGTGTCGAACCGTTGCGTTAGGTCGTCGAGTTGCTGCGCTGTTACTTCCAGCTTCTCGACGCGGGTTGTCATCGAGCGATACGAATAGACTCCGTATGCGCCGGCACCGAGGGCGACGAGGATCAGCAGGGACACGATGTAGTAGAGGGCCTGCTTCATGGTCGACCCATGGAGGCTTGAACCGTCGCGATCTGAGCTTGAATGTTCGCGAGTCGTAGGCTGTGCAGCGCGGCACGCTCACGGGACTTGATGACCCTGCGTTGCTTGATGCTGTCGATCAGGCCACCGAAGATGAACTTCAGGGCCTTCACAGGTGGTAGTCCTCGGGGGTCGTTGCCTTCGGCTGAAAGTGACGGGCTAGCACGCCACACTTCCATGGGCTACGCGAGGTGCGCTCGCTGTCGCACTTGATGTAGTGGCTCAGCGGAGTGGTGTTGACCCTCTTCGTACCGCCGCGTACCGGATCGACCAGCGTGATGGAGGTGCGCTTGCGGGTGCAGTTGTCGTACTCGGACGGATAGCCGGGTGCGCGCTGATAGAACTTGCAGTCTTTGCAGGACTTCATCTGTGCTCCTGGTAATAGGCGGCCACGCGCAGCAGCTCCTCGGGAGTTGCGTTGCTCTTGATGGCGTTTGCTTTGGACGAGATGACCGTGACGTTGCCCTTCGTGTAGCCGAGGGTCGGGTCATTGCGGTCGAGGGATGGGGAGTTCGGGCCTTGGGCCAGTCCTCCGGTGTTGCGGTAGAGCGGTAAGCCCAGCACCGGGCAGAAGTCGGGGATCACCACGTCCTCAATCGTGAGGTCGAATGGGATGCCCCGCTTCTTCGCCCGGTGCTTCGTCAGTGCAAGGAGACGGCTCGCCGGTGTGGCGCTCTGCCTCAGTGGCAGTCGTGCCAGTTGTTGCCGACTTTGAACTCGCCGGCCAGTGGGCAACGGAAGCCATAATGCTGACCGGCGCGGAAGATCGCATCGGTAGCGGCGGCACCTACGGTCTCGGCGAGTTCCTCATCGACCTCCATTTGAAATTCGTCATGCACGTTGGCGACGAACTCGTAGTGGAGGCCGGGGATCAGGCCGTTCTCTTGCAGACGCTCATCAAGTAGCACGAGAGCCTTCTTCATCACGATTGCACCGGCACCCTGCAGCAGAGTGTTCAATGCAGCGTGAGCACTGCGGACATGCACTTTGCGGCCATCCAAGCCCTTCAGGTATCCCTGCTTGCGCACGGTCTGCTGGATTGCCTTAATGAGCGCATCCAGTGCCGGCAGTCCCTTCAGGAACTGTGCCTTCAGTTCGGCACCACGCTTCGCACCCTTGCCGACAATCGAGCCGATCTTCGCGTCGCCTGCTCCGTAGAGGAAGGCGTAGATGAAGGTCTTGGCTTCGTTGCGGGTGAGAAGGCCAGCAGCGAGCTGGTTGGTCGTGTGTACGTCACCGTCCAGGATCACCTTCGCGTATGCGCCGTGATCCCATCGGCCCATGAAGTGCGCGAGACAGCGCAGCTCAAGACCACTGGCGTCCGCGCCTACCTGCTTCTTCCCTTTGGGCACACCGAACAACGCACGGCACTCAGGGCCGTACAGGGAGCCGGAGGAGGGCACCTGCGCCATGTTGGGCGAGGAGTGCGTCATGCGGCCGGTGACAGCGCCGTTCTGATTCACTCGACCGTGGATACGGCCATCCGCCTGCACTGCCTTGAACCACGCCTGCTTGCCTTCGCTGAGCTGACCCAGCCGTTTCTCGACGGTAAGGTACTCGGTCAGCAAGGGAGCCTCGGGGTACTTCAGACCTTCGAGGGTGGTCTCGTCCATCTTCGGCGTGCCGGCGTCGGTGAACTCGGTGGGAGTCCATCCGTACAGATGCTTCAGGCGGTCGCAGATGTGGGCGCGTGATCCAGGGTTGAAGGTGACCGTCTTCCACTTCTGGAAGGGGACACCGACCACATAGCCTTTCGACTTGTTGGCACGCTTCGGGATGATGATGCCGGCCTTCGCCTGCCACGGCGGGAACACCGCACGCAGCTTCTCGACCAGCTCGGCGCGCAGGCCGATCAGCGTGGCCTCCAACTCCAGGCCCTTCGCCTTGTTGAACAGGAAGCCGTAGTTCTCCTGACGACGAAGGATCGGAGCGATGTCGTGCTCCAGCCGAATGCTCTCCTCACTGAAGCCTTGAGCCATCAGCTTGTCGTAGAGCTTGCAGGTGACGCGGATATCCTGGACGCAGTAGTCGTCCATCTCCTGGCTCCACTCCGCCCATGGGTCTAGCCCACGGGCTTTCATGATGTCGGAGTAGTCGCCCTTCCAGACGCCCATACGCCAGCCCCACGCTTCGAGCGAGTGCTTGCCCATGAGCTTCTTCGGGAAGATGCCAGCAGTGCGACGGCCGGCAGCGGCGTCCTTCTCGTGCTGCCGGATACGTTTCACGTCATCGTTGAACAGATCGGTGAACATGAGCTGGGACATGATGAGCGTGTCCCACACTCGGCCTTTCGGCTTGAACCACGGGTAGACCTTCTGGATCGCCGGGATGTCGAAGCCGATGATGTTCTGGCCACAGATGTCTGTGGCCTCCATCAGCATGCGAACAGCGTCCTCGTTGCTCATCTCCGAACCGTGATCGTTGGCCCGGTAGGTGATTCCCTTCTTGATGTCGCGTATCGCAATGCAGTGAATGCGATCCAGTTCCGGGATGAGGCCGTTTGTCTCGATGTCGAATACGAGCATCGAGGGCTTAGTCGATCAGGGCTTTGACGCGGGCAGCGATGCGCGTGGCGCGGTCGGCTTCGTCATGTGCTGCGTCAGCGAAGTCCAGGAAGTCGTGCGCCATTTCGGTGTGCGACTCGGCAGCGGCACGATGATCCAGGGCTAGCTTCTCCAGGTTCTGCACGTCCTTCTCGAAGCGGGCAGTGATCGAATCGACGGTGAACGGGAACAGGCGGGCCAGCAGCAGTTCGATGTAGAGCTTCATGTGATTTCCTCGACGGTGATGGTTACGCGCACGCGCTTGCCGCCCTCGGGGAATCGACGGGCTGCATCGGATGCGGTCATGGGTACTGCGTATGGGAAACATGCAGACGCACCAGCGAGTGCCGGTGCGGCCATGGGGATGTAGAACTCGTGAGTCGTTACAACGGGGTCAGTCAAAAGTCTTGACTGCCTTCCCCTGGCTCCGGTGGGAACATCGGGGTTTCTTCAAGCTCCTGCTCGAATAGTCGTCCGGTCTCCACGTCGTAGCCGAGGCCGATGGTCTTGCCCGTGGCTTGTCCGGTGAAGCGATCCTTCAGGATGCGGAAGATCGTGTGCTGTCGCACCGCGATGTCTTCTGCCTGTTGGTCACGCTCCAAGCCGAACATGAAGTGTGCCCAGAAGCCGATAGCGCGGGAGCCTTTGAAGTGGCGGATCATCACGCGGCCACCTTCCTCATGCGGCTTGCCTTCGGGCGTAGCCAGATGCGAGATGACGTACATGCACACGTTGTATGCCTGCGCGAACGAGGCAATCTCCGCTGTGATCTTCTCCAGGGCCTTGCGCTCGTCTTCCTCAGCAGCCGCGAGGGCCGTAAGGTGATCGAGGAAGAAGTGCTTCACGCCTTCAGCAGCCGCGAGGTACTTCATCTTGGCAAGGACAACCGACCATTCGGTACTGCCAAACGAGTCGTACATGAAGACGTTGCCGCTGGCTTCGACCTTCTCGAACGTCTCGGTCAGTTCCTCCTGTGTCCACGAGCCGTCGGGCACATGGAAGCGGCGACCAGCGAGTTTGCCGGCGACGCGCTTGCCGGTCTCGACGGGTGGTTGCTCCAGGTAGAACAGGCCGCACTTCTCATTGAGGTCAATCGCGGTGTGGACGATCTCCTGGGTGAACCAGTCGGTCTTGCCCACGCCCGTGCCGGCGCCAAAGAAGTAGGACTCACCGTAGCGACGCCCGTAGGTTGCGGCGGTGAGCGACGGGAGGAACCAGGGGAGGCCCTGGGTGACGGCAGCTAACGCCTTCTGCTTGATGTCACCGAAGGTCACGATGCCGTCGGGGCGGAACACCTTAGCGTTCCAGATGGCCGTGATGATCTCGCGGGCCTTGCCGGCCAGCAGCAGTTCGTTTGGGTCTTTCATCGACAGGTGCGCGATCTTGCACTTGCCCGGTGTGAACAGCAGCGCGCACTCTTTCGCAGCAGCCTGACCAGGTTCGTCCATGTCGAACACGAGGACGATCTCCTCGAACTTCTCCAGCCACTCAACTTCTTGGGCGATGGTCTTCTTCGCACCTTGAGCGCCGTTTGGTACGGACACGACGGGCCACTTGTTCTCTTGCGCCTGACTTACGCTGAGGCAGTCGATCTCGCCTTCAGTGATGACGATGCGGCGACCGGGACTCCAGAGATGCTGACCGTACAGGCCGGCACCTTTGAGTGAGCCACGGACGTTGAACTCCTTGCCGGCGTAGCGAACCTTCTGCGCGACCACTTCGCCGTCGCGCATGTAGTTGGCAATTTGTACTGGCTTCCCGTGATGCTCTCCGACTGTGTAGCCGAACTTGGCACAGGTATCCTCTGACAGCCCACGCTTCGTTAGAGCCTGGGACTGTCCGTGCAGAAACTCAGCGGACATGCGCTTGCTCCGTTGTGGGGTGTGGGTGCTGTCGCCCTGGCGGGTCTTGCCGCAGGAGAAGCAGTGCGTGTGCCCATCGGAATAGAGGGCACACGCATCAGAGGAACCGCAGTCTTCGCAAGAGCCTTTCGAGACCAGCTCGGACTCAGCGGTTTCCACGCTGGATCGACCACATGGTCTTGCGGGTCACGAGGCCGACCTTGCGGCGCAGTGCAGACTTGATCTCGCCCTGAACTACGGACGGCTTGGAATTGCGAGCGGCCTTCTCGAACGCGGCGCGCATCGTTGTTGCAACCTGGGTCATGCAGTTTCCTTGAGGAGCGTGAGGATGGCTTCGATCTCGGTGTCGAACAGGCACATGTCGTCCTGGTGCGTGCGGAGAATCTTCTCCACGTCGGCGAGACTCACTCGCACGGACTTCGCGCGCGGTGGGTTGATGGGTGTGGCGTAACGCTTCTGCGTCGCACTGAGGGAGTAGCGGATGTACCGCTGACCAGTGGCGTCTTTCGCTTCGGTCTTGATGACTTCGTAGCCCGCAGCAACGATCTCGTCGATGCGAGATGCCAAGCGGCGGATGCGGTACACACCCTCGGCTTGCCAGGAGGTGATGTGCGACTCAGCGCGGAGGTGAGCGAGCACGGTTCGGGATTGCTGCGGGAGTTTCATCAGGAGTCCTTGAGGAGTTCTTTGAGAGCGAGGAGGGGAGCCTCGTGACCAAACGTGAGCGGCACGCCGTAGTTGGCGGAGAGACGCTTCAGCGCATTCACCTGTTCGCTCGTGAAGGTTCCCTTCGTCTCCAAGAACTCAGTGAGGCCGCCGATGAGGCAGACCTGAAATGAGCTGGAGGCATGGGTGGGCGCTACAGCACCACGCACACTTTCGTCGCGTCCCTTCTCGACCCAGCCATCCCGTCGAATGACGGCATGAACTGCGATCTCGGAGTAACCCTGTCGGCGGTGTGCGCCGGCCAGCTCCGCAACGCCGATGTCGGCGGAGGGAGCGGTCATGGAACAGGTGACGAAGATGCGCTCGATGGTGTCGAGGGCTTTGATCTTCACAACGAGTAAATGCTTACGGAGGTGTATGCAGCTTCGCCTGGAGCGGCGAATCGCTTGGTCGTGACCAGGTGGACGATCTGATTGTCGTCAGCCCAATAGCCGCCGATCTTCGTGATGATGTCGAGTGCCGCCTTGGCGGTGTTATCGACATCCATGCGGGGGAAGAACAGCTTGGACGTGCGGGCCTTCGTGCAGACGGCCGTGGTCACAACGAGGAGGGGTCGGTGCTTGTCGATCCAGAGGTTTCCCTCGGGGATCACTTCGAGTGCAGCGTCGATCCACTGCTTGTACGGCTTGGCGATGTAGGTGCCCCAGCGGGTTACGCGGGGACGTGATGCGGGTAGAGGTTCGAGTGGGATGACAATGGTGGCGAGATGTCCCGCCACCACTGCTTCCGGCTTCATGCCCGGTGTCAGGAACTTAGAAGTCCCCGCTGCCGCCACTGGTGTCCTCGTCGCCCGTGTTGTCGTTGTCGTCGAACGACGGTGCCGGTGCGTCTTCCGCCTCGTAACCACCTTCGTCTTCACCGAAGCCACAGCCCGCAGCGGTCACGCTGCCGAAGCTGACCAGTTCCAGCAGCTTCACGCCAACCAGTTTCGGGGACAGGTAGAACTTCTTCGCGCTCGGCACGCCGCCGCCGCCCAGCTCACAGGCAACGCGGAGAACGGAACCGCCACCGATGGTCGGCGGGTTCTTGATCTCTTTGCCCTTGCTGTCGAAGATCGTCGGCTTGCGAGTCCACGGCTTGTTATTCTTCTTGCTGACGCCGCTCGCCTTCATCTTGAAGTTGATGGTGATGCGGCCGGTTTCTTCGCCTTCCTTGTCCAGCTCCTCGGCGAACACCGGGGCGGCCTCGAACTTCTTGTGAGCCGGCTTCTCAGCCTTGAACTCCTCGAACAGTTCGTCGCGCACCTTCTCCAGCGTGGAGATGAGCTGCTGCACTTCGGGCAGGTTCGGATCGAACGCCAGTCGTGCGGTGTACTCGCCTTCGGGCTTGAACTTCGTGTCCGGGGCGTTGAGGTTCGGCCATACGGCCACACCCTTCGGGGTGTTGAGGATCGGGTACTTCTTCTGTGCCATTCAGTCTTCCGGGTAGGGGTTTGAGATTGCAGTCAACACGGCGGTGTCGATGCCGGCCGTGTGGAGATTGCGCAGGGTCTTGAGGGACAGCGAGCCGGTTTCATCCAGCTCGCGGTAGGCGTCCCGAAGGAGTTCGGTTGGGGTTTTCAGTTGAACCTCTGTTTGATTTCACCTTCGATGTAGGCCGTCACGGCAGAGAAGGTGTCTTCGTTGCGGAAGTGGCAGTTGTTCTGCATGCGATCCACGATGCTCAGCAGCTCGCGTGGGTCGATCTCAAGAACTTCTGCGGTCACCTTCAGCGCGGCGGCCAGTGCGAGAACTTGGCGGGCCGGGTGAAGGTCTTGCAGCGCGTTGATGACCTCGAACGCCCCCTCCGCCGCAGCGGCAGGGGACGAGGCGAGAACACGGTCGCGAACGGTGGAGACGATGCTCACGAGAAGCGGGCCATCAGTCCGAGGTTGGCGTCGATTGCGCCGTAGTTGACGCCCGTGCGCTGCGCCGGCCACGAGTGGCGGATCAGATGGTGGAATGCACGGAAGCGAATGGCGCGCTTGATCTCACCAGTGACAGCCAGGATCAGTGGCAGATCGTTCGTACGCGACGCGGCGACCGCCATGCGCTGCATGCGCTTGGTGTAGAACGGGGACAGCGTGCGTGCCTTAGCCATGAAAGCGACTCCAGAGATTGCGGAAGGTGTTGCGGATGCGGCGGCAGACGCTCGTGACGGCGACCACCACGAGGAACGAGACGGCGACGGCCGCAAAGAGCGCGAGGAACGCGGCGCCGATCACGTCGTTGAATGTCCAGACGAACATCGGCTCAGCCCCCCAGCAGGGAGCGCGCGGCGACTCGGAAGTCAGCCAGCGTGCCGTGGACGGCGGGGTCATAGATCGCGAGCACAACGCCGTATCTGTCGGTGGCGGTGTGGGTATTGAGTTGGCTGTTGTATTGAATGCTCATGGTGTCCTCAATGATCAAAAGGAATCAAGTAATCAGGCAAAAAAGTACAGCGACGATTCGACCAAAGAGAGGTCGAGGTCGCCGCAAGGCGGAAGCTCAGGAAGTTCGACGGCTACTTCAGCGGGAAGCTGATCGGCCAGCTCGTTGCGGAAGTCGGTGAGGACTTCGCGGGTGTACTGCTCGCGGAAGGCTGCTCTCAGTGAGGCGGCCAGCACGTCCGTGTCGGCCGCGTGCGCTCCATACGAGTCGTGAATCATGGCGAAGTCTGTAATGCCGTTCTCAAGGGCCGTACAGACAGTGAGCATCAGGTGAGCTGCATCACATGAGTGGATGAAGTTCGGCGAGATGCCGAGGGCCTGTCTGCGTGAATCAAGTTTTGTTCCTTCTACGTTCCTACTTATATCCATCGCACGGCCGCCGACGTGAGCACGGATGCGCTCTCCGATGCTTTCGCGGTACTCCTGGAGCACCGGGAAACCAGCCGGCGTTGTCCAGCTCACCGGCATGTCGCCTTTCGCTGCGACTTTGGCGGATGCCTTCAGCCAGTCCATCGCCACACGCGCAGCGATCACCACTTGGCCGATGGCGTCCCACAGGACATCGGCAAGGTACGAGGCTTCCTCGTGGGCCTGCTTGTCCCGGTCGTTGCCTATCTTCTCCATGATCTGACCGCGCATGCCAGCCTTGGTCACGCCGTAGGGCAGGGTCATCACGGGGCGCTTCACGATGTCGCGGGTTAGCTGGCCGTCCCATCGAACGGCAAGAGGACAACCACCTTCGGCTTCCTTCTTGACGCGCTCGGCAGCGACCTTCATCACCTGTGTATAGATGTCGGCGGGTTTCTCCTGCGGGATCAGGTTGGTTGCGTTGCCACCGATAGGGTCACGCAGCATGGCGCTGAAGTTCTGAAGGCCATTGCATGAGCCGTCGAGGGCGATGGGGAGATGCGACACGTACTCAGTGCCCATCATCTTGTAGCCGGCCCACTCGAAGCAGGCGGCCAGAGCCGACCAGGGGGAGTCAGGTTCCTTTGAGGGGTTGCCGGGGTTGGTCGCCCAAAAGCGTTGACCGTCCAGCGGGTCGAGCGCGGAGTCGATGATCTGATCCTCGTGATCCTTGACCCACTGGATGCGCTCCTCGAACGTCAGCTTGTCGATACCGAACACGTTGGCGACATGGATGGCGAGCCAGCGGGCACCCGAGGCACCCAGAGGTTTCCCCGTGGCGAACGTAAGCAGGGCCTTGCCTTGGTCGTCACCCTGGGGATTCAGGGTTCCCGGTACGGGATAGACGCGGCCTCTGAAATCAAGCGAGTGCGGGAAGTAGATGGCCTGCTCGGGGGCGAAGCGGGTCGCCAGGGCGATCTTCTGCGCTGCCGAGACACGCTGGGATGTTGAGCGGGCGTTCTCCTCATATATATCGGCGCGGCTGCGCTTCCATGCCTTGAACGCTTCCGGCTGTTCGATCTTCCAGGTGTCCATATCTAATGAGGGAGCGACCGGGATCGCCGTCAGGTCACGGCAGGGCAGACCGGCGAAGCCGCCACCAGCGTCCCATGCGTCCCGCATGACCTGGAGGACGGAGGTGTTCACCTTCCAAGCGGTTGACTGGATCGCATTGAGCGCCTGGTACACGGCCGGCATGTCCACGTTGCCCAGCTCACGCAGGTAGGACTTGTTGCGGGTACGCACCAGCGGCACGAGACCACCAGCGTCGGTCAGGTAGCCGCCGCCCTTGGAGGACACCCAATCAACCGGGGGAACCAGCATGGGCATGCGGATCGGGGCGAAGTGCGCCGCCGCGTCGTGCGCCTTGTCCAGCCAATCGAGCACTTGCTGGGTGCCGCGAAGCAGCGTGCGGCGTCTGTCCTTGCCGTGGCTGGAATCGAGGAACAGCTCCCCGAACCCGGTGGATTCGATGAACAGCTCGACCATCTTCATACCGAAGTGGATGCCGTCGTGGCCTGGGAACGCGAACTGCTCCAGCTCGGTGCGGCGGACGGCCGCTTCCATGACGTTGCGGGAGTGGCGCTTGGACGTGCTCTTTTTCAGCGCGACCTGGATGTGCTTGTAGAGGCCAGGGGAGACCTCCTTGAACTTGGTGTAGTTGATGGAGTCTTCGAGCGAAGTGGCGATGGCCTCGGCCACCGACTGCACGCGGGTATCCCGGTTCGAGATGGCGTTCAGGCAGTGACGGGTCGTGATGTAGGCAAGCTCGGACGGAGGGAACATCTCGACCCAGCGGACGGCGGTGTGTTTCTTGCCGGCCTTTCCGTTGCGCGCCTCGGCCACAAAGGCAGCGAGGGCTTCGGACAGGGGAGTAATGGCTTCGTTGATGAGGCGGCGGCCGGGGCCGGATTCTGCCTCCTCCTGGCGCCCGCGTTCCTTTTGGTAGCGGTCTATGCCGAGGGTCAGGGATTCTTCTTCAAGGGCAATCTGTCTGTCGCGGAGGGACGGGGTGTTCTGCACGGTATCCATGCGGGTCTCCTAGAAACGAAAAAGGCCCCTTGCGGGGCCTTGAGGTGTCGAATGGGGTTTGGGTGGATCAGGCTTTAGCGGTCTTCAGCTTCCCGTGGAGGAACTTCAGTCCCTCGCCGGTCACGCGGCACTGCTGCCGAAGACCGTTGTTCGCGTCGATCAGTACCGATTCCAGGTATCCGCCGGCCAGCATCGGCTGCTTGGCCAGCCAGGGGCCGCCGCGCTTGTAGATGAATCCCTTGGATTGCATCCAGCGGCCGAACTCCTGCCCGCCGACACCCAGCAGGTGCCCGGCTTCGGTGATCGAGAAGGTCTTGCTGGTATCGCCTACATCTATATGGAAGGACACAGCAGCCTCTGACTGAGCCACCTGCTTCTTCAGCTCCTCGTTCTCATCAGCGAGCGCGGCCAAGTCGCGGTATGCCTGCGCGAGACTGGAGGGGAGGATGTGCCCCGGCTCGGCGGCGCGAGCCATTGCGTCGTAGGCATCGACCACCTGGTTGTGGAACCGGGCGGACACCCACATTGAGTAGGAGTAGACGAGGCCCTTGATGGCATATGTGCCGCCGTAGCGGCCTCGGGTAGCCACCACTGGCGCTAACTCAGGATTTCCTGAGATTAGACGGTCGGCTATGACCTCCTGGGTCTTCTTGTTCTTCAGCCAGAATGGTGGGCGGTGCCGGTGAGCACCACCGGACGCGATATGGAGGTCGTTGAGATTGAATCTCCCGTTGCTGTCCAGGCGGACAGACGTGGTTCCGATGACGATGCTCATGGGGTTCTCCTGGACAAAGAAGCCCCGGCACCGTGAGGCACCGAGGCTGAAAGGAAGGGGTGGTCGGGGGTACACTGGAGACCTAGAGGAGACCATCAGGAGCACCTAAAGAATCTTTAGGTTCTCTCTCTTGGATCGTCTCCCCTAGGTTCCTACTTTTATCTATCGCGGCACCCGAAACGGCACCTCACCGGAGTAGGCGGCACCTGGGTTTGGCACACGTGGCGGCTCTTGGTATGCTAAGTGGCTGAGTGGAGGCATCGCGCGGGCGGCTTTAGGTTCTGACGGCTAATCCCCGTGCGGGTTCGAGTCCCGCCTCTCGCACCACTCCCGTGATTTTCTTTATTTTGCAGGCGACAGTTGTCGCCATGGCGCCTGTGCCGGGCCCACAACATAGGTAGTACCAGGAGACGTCATGCAGGTTTCGGTTGAGAACATCGGCTCGCTCGAGCGCAAGCTCACGGTGAAGTTTCCCGCGGAGCGATTCGAGACGCAGGTGACTGCCCGCATCGCGGAAATGGGCCGCACGGTGCGCCTAAAGGGCTTTCGCCCGGGCAAAGTGCCAACCACGGTGATCAAGCAGCGCTTCGGCGCGCAGGTGCGTGGTGAGGTGCTGTCCGACCTGATCGGCAGCACACTGCGTGAGGCGGTGGAGCAGGAGAAGCTGCAGCCGATCGCGAACCCTGCCATCAATACCACCGGCCAGCCGGAAAACGGCGAAATCGCCTATACCGCCACCTTCGAGGTGATGCCTGAGTTCCCCGCTGTCGATGTGGCCGCACTCGAGATCAATCGCCAGACGGCGGTGGTGACCGACGCCGATATCGACAAGATGCTGGAAACCCTCCGCCTGCAGCGCCGCAGCTTCGACGAAGTCGAGCGCGCGTCGGTCGAGGGCGATTTCGTGATGTTCGAATACTCCGCCGAGACGGGTGACTACCGCTTCCCGGTGGAAGGCCTGGAGCGCGCCGGTAGCGTGCTCGGCTCCGGTACCCTGTTCGCGGCGCTGGATGAGGCACTCACCGGCCACAAGGCAGACGACAGCTTCGAGACTGAAATCGCTTTTCCGGCGGACTTCCGCAACGACCAGCTGGCCGGCAAGACCGCCAAGGTCACCTTCAAGATCATCAAGGTGCAGGCGCCGAAGCTGCCCGACATCGACAGCGACTTCGTCAAGCTGTTCGGTATCGACGATGGCGACCTGGAGACGTTCCGCAAGGAAGTGCGTGCGAATCTTGAGCGTGAGCTGAAAGCTGCGCTGATGGCGCGGTTGAAGTCCGAAGTGGCTGAAAAGCTGGCCAATGCCCACCCCGAACTGGATGTGCCCCGCATGATGGTGCAGTCTGAAGCGCAGAACATGGCCGCTGGCAACGTTCCGCGCGGCCAACAACCGCCGCCGCAGTTGATCGAGGCAGCGACGCCGATCGCGCGCAAGCGGGTCATTGCCGGCCTGTTGATGGGCGAAATTGCCCGCAAGCAGGAGCTCAAGATCGACCGTACCCGTGTAGCCGAGCAGCTCGCGGCGATCGCCTCGACCTATGAGGAACCGGAAAAGGTCATTGAACTCTATAACGGCGACCCCCAGTTGATGTCTGGGCTGCAGAATCGCGTGATGGAAGATCAGGTAGCCGAATGGGTGGCGGAACATGCTAAAACGACCCAGCAGGACCTGAGCTTTGACGACGTCATGCGCCCAGCCAACGCCTGAGTTACTTGTCAGGCCCACCAACCGGAGAGCTGCAAGCATGGCCGTGGATCAGATCCAGAACCTCAATTTGGTGCCGATGGTCGTCGAGCAGACTGCTCGCGGCGAGCGCTCCTACGACATTTACTCGCGCCTCCTGAAGGAACGCGTGATCTTCCTGGTGGGCGAGGTCAATGACCAGGTCGCCAACCTGCTGGTCGCGCAAATGTTGTTCCTGGAGTCGGAAAACCCGGACAAGGACATCCATTTCTACATCAACAGCCCCGGTGGTGCGGTGACCGCAGGTCTGGCGATCTACGACACCATGCAGTTCATCAAGCCGGATGTCAGCACGATGTGCATCGGTCAGGCCTGCAGCATGGGCTCGCTGCTGTTGACCGCGGGTGCCAAGGGCAAGCGTTTCTCCCTGCCCAATTCGCGCGTCATGATCCACCAGCCCTCCGGCGGTACCCAGGGGCAGGCGACCGACATCGAAATCCAGGCGCGGGAGATCCTGTACATGCGCCAGCGCCTCAACCAGATCTACGTCGACCACACCGGTCAGCCGCTCGAAAAGATCGAGCTGGACATGGAGCGCGATCGCTTCATGAACGCCGCGGATGCCAAAACTTACGGCCTGATCGATGAAGTACTCGACAAACGGGCCGGCGAAACGGTGAAATCGGCCTGATTCCGGCACCACTCCTCGTAGTCACGAGAAGCGCTCCGCGTCTGCAGGCAGACGCGGAGCGCTGTGCTATTCTCGCGACGCATTCAGATTTACCAGCGGGATCGAAAGTATGAGCGACGACCGGCAGGGGCGTTCCAGCGACAGCGGCAAGATTCTCTATTGCTCCTTCTGTGGCAAGA
>Ga0302234_10001723_pt1 | contig 14793 bp, 7 predicted proteins | sample II_Palsa_N3_2_FD_193576 | JGI IMG/M metagenome (GOLD analysis project Ga0302234, IMG submission 193576) | Peat permafrost microbial communities from Stordalen Mire near Abisko, Sweden - II_Palsa_N3_2 | ecosystem: Environmental > Terrestrial > Soil > Palsa > Peat permafrost | place: Sweden... | reverse complement strand
GTTCACGTATTCCTTGAAGTCCAGACACTGGTTCTTCTCCGTATCGAACATCGCCATCGGTGGCGCGGACTTGCCGGCGTGCTGGATCAGTTCCAGGTGGGCGTACTCCGCCGCGTTCAGGCAACCGTTCTTGTCGGTGTCCATCGCCACGAATTGTTCGTGCAGGCGATGCAGCTCGGCCGTGGCCTGCAGCTGATGCCAACCGACCCGGAACTCCTGGGGCGACAGCACCCCGTTGTGGTCGGTATCCCAACGGGCAAAGATCGCATCCGCTTCATCGGCCGGCGGTGCCGGGGTGGCCTGGGCGGCGGGTGTCTTTGCCGGGGTTGTCGATTGGGCCTGCGCCGCGGTCGCCACGAGCAGCGTGGCGATCGCGCACACGGCATAGCCTGCCCGGCTCCCGTGCATCGTCATGGCGTCACGCCCTCCGCCTGCAGCTCCGTCTCAAACGTGATCAGCTCCCGGATCTCCGGTGTGCGCAGGCCCACCATCATCGGGTTGCGCACATTCGGCAGGAAGCACAGGTCAAAGATCTCGGTAATGTCGCCCTCGAAACGGATCCAGTGCAGCACATCGCCATTGGTCAGCGAGATGATCTGCACACCGCACCAGGGCTCGACATCGTGCTGGGTCAGTTCGGCATCCAGCTGCAGACCTTCGAAGCGCTGGTTCCTCGGCTTGGACAAACCCACCGCCGCAACATTGCCGAAGATCGACAGGCCGCGCACGAACCCGGGCAGGAACGCGTGCGGTACAAACGATTTGGTCGTGAAGTCCACCCAGCCCAGATGACCGGTACCGGCGTTCAACACCCACAGCTTGCCGTTGGCCCAGCGCGGTGAATGCGGCATCGACAGGCCTTCGCAGACGATCTCGTTGGTGCCGATATCGATCACCACGCCACCGTTGTGGCGACGGTCGCGCCAGCCATCCACCGCATCGCTCTTGCACACCGCGGTGACGTACTTGGGCGCGCCGTCGACCATCGCCAGGCCATTGAGGTGGCAACGGTCTTCGGGCGCCAGCTTGGTGATGAAGTCCGGCTTCCAGATCGCCTTGAAGCTGTGCGTCTGGCTCAGCTCGGCCACGCAGGAGTACTTGGTGTTGATGAACACCACCTTGCCGTTCTTGCGGATACCCAGCTCGTGGATATCCAGGTCACCGATCGTCTGCGCGTTGCGCGGGACATAGCACTTGTCGAACTGGGCATGGATGACCTCGTTCGAGCGCAGCACGTTCTCGAAGCGCCACAGCTGATACAAGCCACCCAGGTAAATGCGTTGGGCATTGCCGACAATCCCCATGGCGCGTTCGAACAGGCGCTCGAAGAACGACACCCGGCCAAGCTTGTCGCTGCCGACGAGGTAGACCCGGCCCGTCTGGTAGGACGAAATCGCCAGAGACAGGTTGCTGCTGGCCAGCCAGGCGGCCAGGCCGCGCGAGCAGCTTTTTTCGACGACCTGCGGTGGCGGCGTCGGGGCCGTCTGCACGACTGGGGCATCGGTAGATGCAGACGCGTCTGGCGCACCCTCGACCGCTGGCGCAGCCGCCTCGTCGCTTACCGACTGCAGGCCCACCGCCATCTCGCTCTTGTCGCTGACGTCCTGCGGGCCGCTATCGGACGCTTGATCTTTGCTTGCCACGTCATTCTCCTCATTCGGGTAAAGGGTCGCGCTTCAACGATGGATCCCATGTCGTCCACCAAGAGTACGCCCTGGAAAGTTATGGCGAGGTGCTTCTTGATCGACACCGTCATGCCTTGCGCTTGCCCACCACCACCGGTTGCAGGAGGGCTACGCGCCAGATCCGCACCGAGTCGTCATCGATCTTGCGACGTACAGTGTGAATTCCCTTCGATCGCGCCCACTGCATGAGCCGCTCGGCGTTGTCGGTCAGGAACGCTCCAAAATGCACCGCGAGAACAAGACTCTCGCCATCCTTCAGTTGCAGGAGCTGCTTCTGTTCGATGGAAAGCGGCTTCTTGTGTCTGGCCGGAAATGGAATGCCCCGCTCGATCTCACCAACCGTATAGCCTTCAAAGACGGTATGACCCATGCCTGTTCCTCAGACGGTGCCTAGCCGCCAGATCCGGGCGGTGTCGTTGTCGATCATGCGATATACGAGCCGCACCTGACGGCCCCGCGCCCAACGCGCCAGACGAGCAGCGATGTGTGACGCATTTTGGGAAAGTCCCTTCGCAATGACACCGTTGTCTTCCGCGATCCATATCGTGTGCAGCACGAAGCTGTCGCCATCTTCCAGTTCGAGCACACGTTGCTGGCCGGACGTGAGCGCCGTATCCATGCCTTGGGGAAGAGGCACACGGGACTTGATATGTCCCACGTCGTATAGCTTGGTATCCATGGTGCCCACCTTGAAGTTGTTTGCTTCCGATCCATGCTGACGTGCTCGACCCGCCCCTTGAGAGTGCGCCGCTGTGCTTATGCGCCGTTCCAATGGGGCGCACATGCTGCCCCAACGCTTCTGTTTTCCTGAAGATGAAAGAACCCGGCAGATCCTTACGATCGCCGGGCTTCCTCATTCCCCCTTACATGCGTGCTCAGAGCATCTTCCAACCATCCTAGAAGGTATAGCGCAGCCCCACCTGGCCGCCGAAGAAGCTCTTCAACGCCCCACCGTCCTGCCAGTTCAAGCCGCCGTACAGCGACAGCTTGCCGACCTGCACGTTGACGCCGGTCTCGGCCAGCACACTCGTGCCCTTGGTGTTGGTCTGGCCGAAGAACGTGTCGTTGACCGAGTAGCTGTTCTTCCCGTCCAGCTCCTGCACCGCCGACAGCGAGGCATACGGCATCCATACCGCGTGACTGCTGGCCGGCGTGTACGCCTTGCTGAACATCACACCCAAACGCGCGCGGGAGGCGTCGTCGCCATTGGACTGGAAGCCGGCCAGACTGCCGGTCTGCGCGTTGATGTTGTCCACCTTGGTCAGCGTGTACTGGAACTGCGGGGCGATCTGCAGACCGTTCTGCAGCGTCCACGTCTTGCCCAGTTCCAGGTTGAACGCATCGGCATTGCCATGGATCGAGGCGTAACCGGTCGGTGCATGCAGGCGATCATTGAAGGTCATCCAGCGGTAGGACCCATCCACGTAGAAGCCACTGGTCGAGATCCACGTGCCGTACAGGCCGCTGGTGTCGCCGGTGATCTTGCCCGAGTCGGCCGGGTTGCCATCGAGCGACTGGTTCGCTTGCGACTTGGCGAACAACGCACCGGCCTTGAACTCGTCGGAGAGCGCAAAGTCCAGCCCCAGTTCCGCACCGGAATTGCTCTGGTCAAACCCGAAGTTGCCGTTCTGGCCGAAGTTGCCCGCCGAATGCCCCGGGTCCACCGTGCCGCTGTCCGCGAACGCACGCGTCCACACACTGAAGCCGCCCTTGATCGTCTGGCTCACCGCGCCCATCCGATCTTCCAGGGTGCCGATCTGACTGTTCATCAGACTCTGCACACCCGGGGCGGTCGATGCAGCCAGCGTGCCCAGATCACTCAGGCCCGCCACGCTCTCTTCAAACCCGAAGGCCGGTCGCACCGCGTTCGATGCGGTCTGTACGACACCCAGGGACGAGGCTGTCATCGGGGTGCTGGCGGTCGATGGACTGGCCGTCGTTGGGCTGGCCGTGGCCAGGGAGGTACCTGCCGTGAGGGACGTGGCCTGCGACAGCCGTGCGCCCGACGGTGATGCGGTTGCCTGCGTCAGCTGTGTGTCTGAGGCTGATGCGGCCGCGTCAGGGGCGGTGAGGCTCAGCGAGAACACCCCGCTCTTGCTTACCAGCACATCCAGGAAGCTCTTGTTCTGCACCACCGTGCCCAGGACGAACGAACCGGCCGCCGAGGTACCGCTCACCGTGATCAGCGGAATGAGGGTCGAAGCGGACGTGGGATCGGTCAACAGGTCCACGTTGACCCGGTTCACGTTACCGGCCAGCACGTTCCCTGCAATGGCCAGCTGGTCGCTGGTGCCATTGAGGCCGTTCACGTCCATGTCGATCACACCGTTGCCGCCGAAGTTGCCGGCGATCGCCAGCGTGTCGCCAGCCACGCCGTTCTGGAAGTTCAGCGTGCCGTTGTTCTCGAAGGTGTTGGGTGTGGACGTACCCATAGTGATGCTGCTGCTGCCGGCCACCGTGATCACCCCTCCGGCGGCGTTGGTGAACCGGTTGCTGCCGAGCGCACCGAGGCTGCCGAGGCTGATCGTGCTGCCGTTGAGATGGATCGTGCCGACGTTTCGGATGAAGTCGTTGCCCGTACCGAAGGTGGAGATACCGGCCGCATTCCAGGTCCCGCCGGCAAAGTTCGTGAACGTGAAATTGCCGGTGCCGTTCCGCAGTTTTCCGGTGATCGTTCCACTGTTCTGGATGACCGCGTTCGGCGCACTGGTCTCCACCGCAATGCCGTTGGTGCCCAGCACCATCGGTACGGCGTTGATCGTGCCGGTATTGATCAGGGTCGCGGTGGTGCCGCTGGTCAGATCGACCGCCACGGCGTGATCGGCGTTGGCGCGGATGAGACCGGTGTTGGTGAAGGTCAAAGCGCCAGGGGAGACCAGCTCTGCACCGTAGGCGCTGGTGGTGGTGCCGGTGGCGATAGCCTTGAGGGTGCCGAGATTGCTGGCCGACACGGTCGCGCCGGAAGCATACAACCCGGTCGCGACGCTGCCGGCACCGTTCGCGGTCGCCACGATGAAGCTGGACTTGCCCAAGGCGACGGTAATGTCGTTGGCGGTCGTGGAAATGCCCGTCGCGGTCGCTACGCCGGGCGACGTGGCTGTGGCGTAAATCGTACCGGTGTTGTTGATGTTGGCGAAGCCCGCGGCCGAGCCGTTGATGGCGGAAATGCCGGTGGCATTGGCCAAGCCAGTCGGATCGTTGGCAATCAGCGCCGTCGCCGACACGATGCCTGCATTGTTGATCGTAATGCCGTGACCAGCGCTCACGAGCGAGGAGCCGTAACTACCGACCGAGACATGTGCAGAGATACCGCTGGCCATCGCCGTGTCGCCGGAAGCATCGCTGGACTCGGCGGTGGCCGCGATCGTGCCGGCGGCACTGTTCGTCACCGCGATATTGCCGGCCGTAAAGGCATTGCCGTAGTAGTTTTTGAAGTCACCGACAAAACTGACGGCCGAGATGCCGTTGGCCGCGGTGACACCGTTGTCGGTGCCGCCACCCGCATAGTGGTCAGACCGAGCACTGGCGGTGATGGTACCGGCATTGGTGATGGCCACATCACCATACGTATTCGCGGCAAGGATGCCCGTCGCGGTGTTGGAAGGGCCGAAATAAGTCGGGCCGACGTAACCCGACCTGGCGGCGCGCGACGCGTTGCTGGATATCAGGGAGGCATTGATCGAACCAGTATTGCTAAGCACTGTATTGCCATAAATCGGATGATAGGCATTGCTATACCCGTTATCCAAGAAGACACCAGACGCCGAGCCAGGGGCCTGGCTATTCTCCTGCGTCACCGCCGTGATGCTGCCGGAGTTGGTCACGGTGGAGGCCCCAGCATAGGTGGAGGTATGGATTCCTGCGGCGCTACCGCGGGCTCCTTGATATTGGAACTGCCGGGTATTGATGGGCGCGTTGGCGTAGATCGAACCGCTGTTGTCGATCATCAACGTGTCGGCGTTTTGTACGACTGCGTTCACGCCTTGCGCTCTGACCTGGGCCGTAGCCGTGACATCGCCCGAGTTGGTGATCTCCAGAGGCACGCTACCCACCGAATTGCCGCGAGAATAAGCGCGCAGGCCAATAGCGATATTGGTCCCCGTGGCGGAGATGGTACCGCTGTTGTCGGCGATGGCACCGCCCGTATCCGGTGCAACGATATTGCCGACGCTCACCGAGATGCCTACGGAGCTGAAGCCATTCAGCGTGATATCGCCGGCGTTGGTGGCCCTCGCCGTCCCATAGAAGGAGAGCGCGTCCATGCCATAGTTGAAATTGGAGTTGACCGTCAGCTGGCCCGTGTTCAGAAGAATGGCGTCGCCGCCGCCCTGGTAATAGTGGCTTCCCGGTCGTCCGGCACGCCCCTCCATGCCAGTGCCAAGATTGGCTGCTGAATAGGGGTCGCGGCCCGTGATAACGGGTGCCGACGTGATCGCGATGTCACCGGAGTTGACGAGGTTGATGCCGCTGCCGGCATAGGCCGCTTTCCCATATTCGCCGAACAGTCGATTGGTAGTGCCGCTGCCGGCGACGGTGATGCTGCCGGAATTCGTCTCCGATATCTGACTATCAAACGAGTACGCCCTGATGCCATATCCGCCACGCGTCGTATCGACCCCGATGCTGCCCGAATTGGTTACCGCGATGGCGCCGCCGAAGGAAGACAGCACACTGATGCCCGTACCATATTGAAGAAATCGAGGTCCGCTGAAACCCTCAAAGTAGCCTGTCTGGGTGACCCCGATGCGGCCGGCATTATTGACGGTGATGCCGCCGACACCGTAGCCGGCGGACGACTGAGCTGATTCAATCGCATAGATGCCTTTGGCGACAAGCCCGCTGGCAAGGATGGTTGCGCCCTTGCTATTGGTGATCGTTGTTCCGCCATCGGACAACGTATAGATGCCGTTGGCATACCAGGCGCCATGCGCGTTGATGTAGCCTTTGCCCGTATTCTCCACCGTCACACCCGTGACACCCTGGGCTTCGATGCCGGCCACGTGGTTAATGTCTTGAGTGGTCCCAACATCATCAAGCGCAGTACCGAAAATGTTGCCAGCGTTGATGACCGCCACCGATCCGGCTGTCGAACTCGCATCAATGCCAATCCCGCTCCCGTAAATGGCACCGAAGCCAGTGATATACGAGTAAGCGGCATTGCTGACGGAGACGTTGCCACCCGCCAAGGCGCGAATGCCGATGCCTACCCCATGGAGGGATGCCCCATAGACAGTACCGGCATTGCTGACGCTGACATTGCCATGGGTGGATTCAGCCGAGATACCGATGCCGTAGGAGCCCGCCCCGTAGGCGACTGAGACACCCGTCGTGGCGACCGCATGAGTGGTAGCCCCGGCACTGTTGGTAACACCGACATCCCCATAGACGCTGTTGGCCTGAAGGCCTGTTGCGCTACCCACCGCGGAGGCCGCGAGCACATAGCCTGAATTGATGATGCTGCTGTTGCCGTGCTCGGAGTACGTCTCCAGGCCGACCGCCAAACCGGGCGCGTTGTTCGCACGAACATAGCCGGTGTTGGTGATCGTGGCTGGACCGTTGATGGAAGAAGCCAACACACCGATCGCGGCTTGGTATGGGCTACTACTGGAGCTTATGATCGTGCCGCTGTTGGTGACACTGGCACCGCCTCTATAAGCCTGGGCCTCCACACCGATCGCCTCGCCATAAGTCGACGTGGCGGTGACGTGGCCATAGTTTTGGACCGTCGCACCCATGGCACCGTACGCCGTGATGCCGATCGTCTCTTCCTGGCCGCCGGCCGCCGTCACAGTGCCGGAGTTGGTGACCGTGGCGTAACCCGTGTTGGAGGTGGCCAGGATGCCGACGGCCTGATAGTTGGTGGACGTCGCCGTGATGCTGCCGGTGTTGGTCACGCTGACGCTGCCGCCGACGGCCTGAGCAAGGACACCCACGGTGATGCCATAGACCGAGCTGGCGCTGATCGTGCCTTCATTGGTGATGGTGACCGCACCGATCGTGGCGTAAGCATTGACCGCGACAGCGTTGCCATCCTGCGCGGTGGCGGTGATCGTGCCAGCGGCCTGGTTGTCGACCGAGACATTTCCGTTGGTGGAGTAGGCATTGACTGCCGTCACGTCGTAGACGCCGGTGCTGTAGGCGTTGATCGGGCCGTTGTTGACCACGCTCACGTCGCCGTACGCATTGACGTCCATCGCCTTGGCACCGGCGGCCGTGACGTTGGTAGTGATGCTGCCCTGATTGTTCACCGTTGCCGTGGTCACGCTGTCGGCAAAGATGCCGGTGGCGCCCTCGGTGGTGATGTCCGCGTAACTGGTCACGCCCACGCTGCCACCCCAGTTGGCATCAATGCCCATCAGGCCAGCAGCGGGAGTCACACTGGTCGGCACGCTGTTCGTGCTGTCGCCCAGCACCAGGGTGAGATCCGTGACGGGGGTGAAGAGGGAGGGGTCAGGCAAGGTATTTGTGAAAACGCCCTCGCACGACACCGAGGTCGGTGTTGTGAAGGTGCAGTTGCCCTGCGCGATCGCCGTGCCACAGCCGCCCAACGCCAGCAGGGTGGCCGAGATGGCCAAAGCCGCACGGATGGCGCGGGTGACGGGCGCGACCGGGAGGGTCGGGGTGAGGTGCGTCTTGTTCAGACGGCCATTTGTATGTGTGTGCATGTCCAACCCCATCATGAAATGAAACCCCCAAGTCGTGTCATCGGTGATGGCGTCCCCCGGTGTCCGGAATCGCCATGTGTTTTGTCTTTGGACATCTCGTACGAAAAGCCATGTTTCAGGAAACGGCCTCGAACCCACTCGCGTATTCCGCGTGGGTCAGTTCGAGGTCAATGTCGGTCATCCCGCAGTCGGATCCGCGATTCGCCGCCGTCGTGGCGACGAACCGCGATCGTGGCTACTTGATCGTCACGTTCGAGGTCTCCAGAGCGGAATAACCGGCGCTATCGCTCACCGTCTCTGTGACGCTAAAGGTGCCTGCCTTGACATAGAGGTGGCTCGGATTCGTGGCGGTAGAGGTGCCGCCGCCGTCACCGAAGTTCCACGCATGCGAGGTGATCGTGTCGAGGCTGTCGGTGGAAAGGTCCGTGAATTTGGCGATCAGACCGCTGCTGGTCTCGCTGAAGTTGGCGACCAGCGGGTTGGGCTTGCCGACCGCAGCCGCCAAGGTGCTGAGGATCATGCTGCCGCGACCGCTGGCGAAGTCGTAACCCACCTTGGCGGTCTCGCCACCGTTGTTGCCTACGGTGATGTCATGGAAGACGGGCTTCGGCAACAGGTACAGCTGCGGGGCGGCAAAGCCGACGGCGGTCCCCTTGCTCGCGATCACGCGTGCCCACTCGGCCGAGAAGATCGGCGCCGCGAGGCTGGTGCCGCCATACTGCTGGAGTGTTCCATAGACGTAAATGATCGAGCCCGAGTTCGGGTCGCCATCGAAGGCGACATCGGGCAGGCCGCGTGTGGTGCCGGGAACACCGAAGGCTTTCTGCCAGCTCGGCATCGGCTCGAAGTTACTCGGGCTGCCACCAGAAAGGTTCCAGACGGTTTCGTTGCTCCACGTCGTCGTCGAGGCGGTGAGTGTGGTGCCGCTTACGGCGACCACGTACGGTGAGTCGGCGGGCCAGCTGGCACCAGCTTCGGATTCGCCCGCGCATTCGTTGGAACCGGAGTCGCCGGTTGCGATCGAGAACGTCTGGCCTTGCGCGTCCGCGATCTGGAAGATCTGATCCGACGCGGCGGCCGTGCCGTCGAGCTTCTCGTCGGTTTCGCATCCGCCGATCGACACGTTGATGATCTTGGCGACGTTGTCCGTCACCGCCGTGTTGAAGTCGGCAAGCAAATCGGCGTCTGAAAAAGACGGTGTGGCATAGAAGATGATCTGACCGACCGCACCACCGCCCGCGCCGTCGATATCCTGGCTATCGAGGCTCCATTCGGCCGCACCAGTGGTTGTGCCGGGATCTGCGCCGGTATAGATCACCTGGGTAGTGACCGGCGCCAGTTTGTTGTTGGTCGTGAAAGTAGTCAGGTCAGCAAGAGCTGAGCTCATGTCACCCACGGTAATGATGCCAACAGTGACGCCCGCGGCGGTCGGCACGCCAGTGCCACCGTAGATCGACGAAAACTGCGTCGGGTTATGGCCGGTGATGGTCGCCGCGCCGCCACTGGCCGCCCGTAGCGCGAACGCGTGCGCGTGGTAAACATTCTGCAGGCCGATCACTGACAGGACGCTGCCCTGCAAATTAGCAGGAACGTGCGCGTCGCTGTTGTTCGCAAACGCTACGCGACCGTCTTGCGTCTGTACCCGCGAGAACGAGGTCTGGAATGCGGCCTGCGCGTTATCGGCCGTACCATCCGCCGATACCAGAAGGCGATTGGGCGCGATCACCACGTTGGTGAAGCCCATCTGTCGCAGATACGTCGCGACCGCATGGCCCTGCGACACCGTTGGCGCATAGTTCGCCGAGAATTCTTCTGGCTTCAGCATCTGGTGCGCGGCGACGAGGCTGTTGAGCTGATCGCGGTTCTGCACCTTGAGCGCGACCACAATATGCATCGGCTGTGTGTGCGGCAGCACGCCCGTGAAAACATCACCTGGGTGCAGCGCGGTACTACGCGCAACCGCGATACCCAAGCCAGCAGGGATATCGCTGGCTCGCGCCGACATGATGGTGGTGGCAGCGAGCGCAAGCGAAATCGTCATGGCCAGCGCAGGCACGGGAGAGTTACGAAGCGTCGTTGGTTTCATTTGATCCACACTGGGTTGGTGGTTTGCGGAAACAAGAGAGGTTCTGTCAAAGCCATCGCGCGTCAGACATGCGGCTATCTCCAACTTGAGCAGCCGTGACATCGTGATACTTCAAGCTGTCGCCTACCCTCGATTAGCTGCGGGCCTTGGCGGCTAACCTCGCCCGCGGTCAACCAATCATCGAGCGGTTCGCGGTGACTCGAAACCGTAATAGGAGTAGGTATGTACCTAATCGAAAGAGTAGGTTGAGGTTCGGTGCATCGCTGTAGCCTGTGACATGGCCATCACGTCCGCGAGCTTCTCAGCCCGAGGTGCAGCGCCGCGACGGCGCTTTCCGCCTGCTTTGTCGAACTCCAGCAGATTGGCGGGAGTTGATGCGTCGTGATGATGTTGTGAACGAAACCATGCGAGGGTTCCAGTGCGTACCGGTGCAGTACTAACAATGGATTGGCTATCGAAGCGCCTGCTACCACTGACGCTCGGACTGCTTTGTCTGGTGCTTCCGTTGCGATCGGCAAGAGCGCTAGATCCGGCCAAGGCCATCACCCAATACGTGCACTCGACGTGGCGCGTCGAGGATGGCCTTCCTCAGAACGCCATCACAAAAATCCTGGAAACCAGAGACGGTTATTTGTGGGTCGGCACCCAATCAGGCCTCGCCCGATTTGACGGCCTCAGCTTTACCATCTTTGACCACACCAATACCCCATCGCTTCAGGGCGACTACGTTTCAGATCTTGCGGAAGACAGTCAGGGCACGCTGTGGATCAGTACCACGAATGGCGGTGTCGGATCATTTCACGACGGGGTCTTTTCTCATTTGAACGCCGTCGAGCCCCGTGGCTCTTCCGTTTTAGCCGCCGACCCTGATGGCAGTTTGTGGGTAGGCGGCTACAGCGGATTGAAGCACTTTAAAAACGGGGTCTTGATCAAGGCCTACACGATCGCCGACGGCTTATCAGGTAATCCAATCAGATCCCTCGTCGTCGATAAAGAACGAACCTTGTGGATCGGCTCCCCGGGGGGACTGAATCGCCTGGTCAAAGGCAAGATGCTGACGTACTCCATCCACGATGGGCTACCGAACACGGACGTCACTGCTTTGCGTCCCGACACCGACGGCACGTTGCTCATCAAGACACAGAATTCGGAATTCGTGCGGTGGGACAATGACCGTTTCGTACCTTGGCATATTCCAGGTGTAATCGGCAGTAACGTCCGTGATGTGATCCGGGACCGCGACGGAAACTACTGGCTGGCCAGCGGCACCGAAGGTCTGCTGAGATTCAGCGGATCACAACTCAGTCAATTCACCACAAAGGACGGACTGGCAAGCGATGCGGTTGCCCATGTGTACGAAGATCACGATGGTAACCTCTGGGTGGGCACATTGGGCGGTCTGGAGCGTTTCCGGGACGGAAGTTTTACGACGTTCGCAGATGCGGAAGGCATTTCCGACAACGCAGTTTATTCCGTCATCGAAGACAGCAATGGCGACATCTGGACGACAGGTCCTGCCGGCCTCCATCAACTGCACGGGACCGAAATACATGTCTACAAAACGTCAGACAAGATGCTCGAAGTCTGGTCGTTGTGGGTCGATCATGCATCCCATCTTCTGGTAGGTACTTCCAAGACATTGATGCAGATGATTCATGGCTCGCTGATGCCCTCCCCTACGGGATGCGCCGGCATCCCTCCCTATTTGATGACCGCTGTCTTTGAAGGCACCGGCCATCAACTCTGGGTAGCGACGCTTGGCGGCGGGTTGGCTAGCTGTGCTGATGGCAAGGTCACCGGTCACTACACCACATCGAATGGGCTGCTCAGCAATGCGCTCTATGCTCTCGCGCAAGGCCCCGACGGCACCATCTGGGTCGGTGGCGACAATGGACTCAACAGCATCAAGGACAACCAGATAAGGGGCTACCCAAGGTTGAATGGCCCATCCAACGCTTGGGTAGTCTCGCTGTATTTCGATAGCAAGAGCATTCTTTGGATAGGTACTTTCGGACAAGGGTTGTTTCGACTGGAAAACGGCCACTTCACGCAGTACACCACGCACCAGGGCCTACAAAGCGATACGGTCTACGGCATTCTGGAGGATGGCGCCAACAATCTCTGGATCGGATCGGACAAGGGTATTTCCCGCATCACTCGCGAGGATCTGGATGACGTCGCCGCAGGTTCCCGAAGATCTCTCACGCCCATAGTCTTCGGCAAGGCCGATGGCATGAAGAGCATTTCCTTGAGCGGCGGCACGCAGCCCAATGCTTGGCGCGCACATGACGGGCGACTCTGGTTTCCCACAGAGCGCGGAGTGGTCGTGGTCGATCCGACACGACTCAAGCTCAACGATACCGCACCGCCCTCACGCATTGAGCAGATGGTCGCTGACGAGACGCATGTCGACCTTGTCTCCGCGGTGCGACTGCAACCAGGAACGCGTCGGCTGCAAATTCGATACACGGCTCCAAACCTTTCATCACCAGAGCGCACGCAATTTCGCTATCGGTTGGATGGCTTCGACGAGCAATGGATCCCGGGCGGAATTCAACGCGTTGCGCTATACACCAATCTCTCGCCAGGGCATTACACGTTCCACGTGACTGCCAGAATCGAGAGTGGGCTATGGAGCACGCATGAAGCCACTCTTGCATTCGATCTGAGCCCCCAGTTCTACCAGACGATATGGTTTCGGCTGTTGTGTGGGCTTGCGGTCATCTCCTTGTTGTGGGGCGCCTATCGACTGCGCGTCAGCTTCCTGCATGCGCGCGCCGCGGTCCTGGAAGAACGCCAGCGCATCGCCCGCGAAATCCATGACAGCCTGGCGCAAAGCCTGAGCGGCATACTTTTTCAAACGGAGGCGGCGCTGATCAGCATGACACGTGCGCCAACCATGACTTCGATCCATTTGATATCGGCGCGCGATCTTGCCAAGAGCAGCCTGGATGATGCGCGATACTCCGTCTGGAACCTCAGCCCTCCCGTGCTTGATCAGAAGAACCTGTCCGAATCTCTCTCGTCCATGGCCCGGCAGCTTTCACATGGGCGCGTGGAGGAGTTGGACATTCAATCGACGGGGACAGCGTGGGATATGCAGCCTGAAGCAAAGCACCACGTAGTCATGATCGCGCAGGAGGCTATATCCAATGCCATACAGCATGGTGAGGCCCACACCATTTCGGTCAACCTGACTTTCGACGATGACGCATTGAGCCTCGCCGTGTCAGATGACGGTGGAGGCTTCTCCCAGCTGGTAGACGTGCATGTACCTGCGCGGGGTTATGGTTTAAGGAATATGCGCCATCGTGCGAACTGCCTGGGAGCACGGCTTGCAGTGACGAGTCAGATCGGCAGTGGCACACGAGTAATGCTCTTCGTCCCTCGCCTGGGTAGGGTGGCGAATTTATGGCGCCGATTGCGCGGCAACCCCACTGTGAGAATTGACTTATGAGTATGCAACCAGAAATCAAAGTGCTGGTGGTAGATGATCATCCCGTTGTACGGGCCGGACTTTGCGCGATCGTTGCTTACCAGGAAGATTTGGAGCTGGTTGGTGAGGCCGCAAACGCGGCGGAAGCCATTGAACTGTTCATGCTGCGTCAGCCGGATATCACCCTGGTGGACTTGTCGCTTCCGGATATGGACGGCATCGAATTGATTTCGGTCTTGCACACGAAGTCGTCCACCGCGCAGTTCATCGTCCTTACGGCGAATGCCGGCGGCAGCGAGATTGGAAAGGCGCTGCACGCGGGTGCGCGTGCTTACCTGTTCAAGAACGCACCTTCCGATGAACTTCTGAGTGCCATTCGCACGGTGCACCGCGGCGGTCGGTACATGTCGCCCACGGTGGGGCGAATGGCTGACGAGATTTCAAGTCACCCCGACCTGACCGCTCGCGAATTGGAAGTACTGCAGTGGCTGGCCCGCGGACATAGCAATCTTCAGATTGCCAAGGAAATGGGGGTCACTGAAGACACGGCAAAATTCCACGTTGGAAACATCCTCGGCAAGTTGGGCGTCCCCTCCAGGAGCAAAGCGGTTGCTCTGAGTCAAAAGCTTGGCTTGGTGCATTAAATGGAGCATGCACCTACCCCCTCTGACCACTGACTCTCTGCCAGGCTGTCGGGCTCATGTTGCGAAGTCGGCTGAAGAATCGGTTGCACGCGACTCGCGTGACAGTCCTTTCACTGGCACAAAACGTATCCCTTTCCGCGTGACTCAATCCACTCAAAGAGAAGCATTAAAACCTTACGATCCCTCACGGGTATGCGGGTTCGATGCCAGTCCTGGGCGCCATACCTTGCTCCTTATTGCCATAACCCCAGTTGGCACGAATAGCAGGCTTGTACGC
>Ga0302234_10001720_pt1 | contig 14799 bp, 8 predicted proteins | sample II_Palsa_N3_2_FD_193576 | JGI IMG/M metagenome (GOLD analysis project Ga0302234, IMG submission 193576) | Peat permafrost microbial communities from Stordalen Mire near Abisko, Sweden - II_Palsa_N3_2 | ecosystem: Environmental > Terrestrial > Soil > Palsa > Peat permafrost | place: Sweden... | reverse complement strand
TCAGGAATTAACCGAAATTGCAAAGATACTCAACTCGGGCGACAAAATAGCAATCTACGGCGGCTCCGGTTGCGAGGGGGCTCTGAAGGAAATTATCGCTGTGGCGGAACAGCTCAAGGCCCCAATTGCGCATACGTCGCGCGCGAAGGATTTCCTGGAACCCAACAATCCTTGGAATATCGGTATGACCGGTATCCTGGGTAACGACGCTGGCTACCATGCTGTGCTGAAGTGCGACACGTTGTTGCTGCTCGGCGCCGATTTCGCTTGGCGGCAGTTTTATCCGGATCACGCCAGGATTGTGCAGATCGACATCGATCCGATGCATTTGGGGCGTCGGCATCCGGTCGAAGTTGGTGTCGTCGGTGACATAAAAGCGAGCATGGAAGCGCTTCTACCTTACCTAGACAAACGCGAAGATACGGGCTTCCGGGATGAGTACGTCCATCGCTATTCGAAAGCGATGGCGAGTATGCGGGGTCACGCAAAGCCAGGTGCGAGCGATTCGATTCCAGGATCCTATCTAACATCCGTCATCGATCGATTCGCTGCCGATGATGCCATGTTCAGCGGCGATGATGGCACGCCGATCGTCTGGGCGATGCGGTACCTGCATGCCAACGGAAAACGCCGTATTTACGGTAGCCTGCTGCACGGAACCATGGCAACGGCACTTCCGGCCGCGTTGGGATTGCAAAAGTCTCATCCAGGGCGGCAAGTGATCTCAATGTCCGGTGATGGAGGCATTGCCATGCTTTTTGGGGAGCTTCTTACGGCGGTCCAGGAAAACCTTCCGATCAAGATCGTCGTCTTCGATAACGGCAAACTCGGTTTTGTCGAGATTGAACAAAAAGCCGAAGGCATGCTCGATACGTTTACACACCTCAAAAACCCAAACTTTGGCGATGTCGCTAAAGCCGTTGGGCTTTGGGGGAAAACAGTTAACAAGGCGGCTGACCTTGAGTCAGCCGTAACGGAATGGCTTGCGCAGGCTGGGCCAGCGCTACTTCATGTCCACGTCAATCCAATGGAATTGGTGCAGCCGCCATTCACCGAGCTCAAGCCGGTCATCGGCATGGGGCTCTATTCGACTCGAGCAATATTGCACGGGCGCGGCGGGGATGTGTGGGAGATGGTCAAAGAGAATTTTCTGTAAGGCCCAAATTTTTTCAGATACCTATTCGCCCCAATCGTGGAACTCAGTTCTGAGGACCTCACCCAGAAGTTTCTGACTCAATGGTGGCTGATGGCACGTCAGCCTCCATTTCACTACAAACAGGGATGCTCATCATGAACAAGGTTCTGGACAGCGGAGACAGTTCGATAGATGGCAACGAGGCCAGATTTCATCGGATGCTCGGAGACATCGTCGAGCTACTCGGTCGGATTTTTATTGCAGGTCTATTTCTTTTTCCGGCATCGGAAAGATAACCGGGTACGCGGCGACGATCCTCTACATGGCGTCTGCGGGAATCCCGGGTGCCATCCTTCCCTTGGTGATCGCTACCGAGGTTCTTGGTGCATTGGCCGTTATTTTGGGTTGGCATACTCGCTTGGTGGGTTTCCTACTAGCCGGTTATACATTGCTCACAGCTGTTTTCTTTCACACGAACTTTGCTGATCAGACTCAGACGCTGATGTTCCTGAAGAATGTCTCGATCACCGGCGCATTTCTGTTGCTCACAGCCCACGGTGCGGGCAGGCTGAGCCTGGACAAACGGCGAGTTTGATAGTGGGTTGAGAATCCATTCGGTCTTTTCAATGTATCCGGGGTCTCTCACGCGGTAGTAGTGTTACGTCGCGAACTGTCTCAACTCAACAGGAGCCTTTCCGTGGAGATATCTGATCTGCTTGCGATGATGGCTTCAGAAGGTGCGTCTGATCTCTATTTGAGCCATGGAGCACCGCCGGCGATGGTCGTTGCTGGGACCGCTAGATACTTGGGCGAAACGGCTCTGACGCCCACTGATACGCATGCCATCGCCTATTCGGTCATGAACGATCGCCAGCAAAAAGAATTTGAGTCTACGCTGGAGATGAATCTTGGTATTTCGCCGGCTGGCATAGGGCGTTTTCGCGTCAACGTTTACCGCCAACGCGGAGAGGTCGCTATCGCTATTCGATATATTTCTTCTGAAATACCCAGTATTGCAAGCCTCAGGGTACCTCCAACGCTAAGTGACTTGGTGATGCTGCCACGTGGCTTAATCTTGGTGGTCGGCGCGACCGGATCAGGGAAATCGACGACGCTTGCGTCCATGCTGGACCACCGAAATCGAACAACGGCTGGCCACATCCTGACGATTGAGGATCCGGTCGAATATCTCCACCAACACCGAAAATCGATCGTCGACCAACGCGAAGTAGGTGTCGATACGTTGAGTTACGAGAATGCCCTGCGCAACGCGATGCGTGAGGCGCCTAACGTCATCATGATCGGCGAGATTCGAGATCGGGAAACGATGCAGCAGGCGATCGCTTACGCCGAGACGGGCCATCTATGTCTGTCAACGCTGCATGCGAACAATGCCAACCAGACCCTGGATCGTGTTCTTAATTTTTTCCCTGATACGGCACGGCATCAGTTACTGATTGACCTGTCGCTTAATCTCAAAGCCGTTGTCTCGCAGCGACTCTTGCATGCCTTAGATGGAAGCCGAGTGCCTGCCGTTGAAGTGATGCTTGTGACTGCCTACATTTCTGATCTGATAGAAAAGGGAGAGATAGCGACGATTCGTGACGCGATGAAACAAAATAGCGAAGCGGGCATGCAGACATTTGACCAGGCGTTGTACGCGTTGTATGCCGCCGGGACCATCGGCTACGCCGAAGCGCTCGAGCATGCCGACTCACGGACAGATCTAGGCTTGCAAATTCGACTCCAGGGACCACCGCCGCATGAGTCCGCGCGCGGGGTGGTCGATGGAGTCGATCTGCCGTTGTCGCTTCAGCTGGGCAAATAGGCGGCGAATTAAAGCGGCCCTCTGGCTCCTTGCTAGAACGGTTTGCTACCGTCACTGCGCCCCTTCAAAAGAGCCGTCGTCACGTTCGCAATGTGCTGGCCCTGGAAGCGAGCGCCCTCCAGTTCGTTGGCGCTTACGTCGCGGGATCCGTCAGCGCCGGCAAGCGTTGCGGCACCATAGGGAGAGCCGCCGGTAATTTCATCCATCTTCATCAGGCCTCCAAAGGAATAGGGCAGGCCGACGATGATCATCCCGTGATGCATCAGGGTAGTCAGTACAGAGAACGTTGTTGTTTCCAGACCGCCATGCTGGGTTCCTGTGCTTACAAACGCACCGCCGACTTTGCCGATGAGCTTGCCTTGAGCCCAAAGCGCCCCCGTCTGATCCAGAAAGTTCGCCATCTGTGCCGACATTCGGCCGAAGCGAGTCGGCGTACCGACAATAATGGCGTCGTAATCAGCCAGCTCGTCTGGTGTCGCAATCTCGGCCGCCTGATCGAGTTTCGCACCTGACGCTTTCGCAACCTCCGGTGTCATTAGCTCAGGTACCCGCTTCACTGTCACATCGGCGCCAGTCGAGGCAGCACCGGCTGCAATTGAGCCGGCTAGCTTTTCGATGTGGCCATACGTTGAGTAATAGAGCACCAATATCTTGGTCATGCGAAAAGTCTCCAAAGGGATAGGGTTGGTACAGTTGGATGGCATGCGGTCACGTTTGCTTTAGCTGCCGCAATGTCGTTGCATGGAAAGGCTCATCCATGTGATTTCAGATCCCTTGCAACCCTATGGCGACAGCTTGTACGCAATGACGTAGTCGCCGATCTTCGTGCCGAACGATCCATGGCCGCCGGCTGCGGTAACCACATACTGCTGTCCATTGATGGCGTAGGTCATCGGCGTGGACTGGCCGCCGGCTGGCAGGCGGTCCTGCCAGAGCTGTTCGCCCGTCGTGACGTCGTAGGCGCGGATGTAATAGTCCAGCGTCGAGGTCAGGAAGGTAACGCCGCCGGCGGTGGTCATCGGCCCGCCCAGGGTCGGTACGCCGAGCTTGAACGGTAGCGGGATCGGCGAGCTGTCGCGAATCGTTCCGTTCTTGTGCATCCAGACGATTTTCTTGGTCGTCAGATCGATGCCGGCCATGTAACCCCACGGTGGGCGCATGCACGGAATGCCGACTGGCGAGAGCAGCGCGTGCAGGTCGACGCCGTAGGGCGTGCCGTACATCGGCTGCACGCCGTTTTCGGTGCCCGACGGATGCGCGTCGTTCGGCGCGGACGGGTTGTTCGGTCCGCGCGGGATCAGCGTGGAGACGAACGGGATCGCCATGGGATTGGCGATGGCGATATTGCGGGTTGGGTCCACCGCGATGCCGCCCCACTCGAACATGCCCAGGTTGCCGGGGAACACCAGTGTGCCCTGCAGGGACGGCGGGGTGAACGTGCCCTCATAGCGCAGCCGATGGAAGGTGATGCGGCAGGCCAGCTGGTCGAAGATCGTGGCACCCCACATATCGGCGCCGGTGAGCTTGGCCTCGGGGCGGAAGGTGAGTTCGGAGAACGGCTGCGTGGGTGAAGTGCGATCGCCGGGCGCCGCACCCTGCGGTACCGCACGCTCCGGCGCCGGCACGATCGGCACGCCGGTGCGCCGATCGAGCACGAACAGGTTACCGGTCTTGGCCGGCTGCAGAATCGCCGGCACCACGCCGTTGGCGGTGGGCAGATCGGCCAGCGTCGGCTGCGAGGGCAGGTCCATATCCCACAGATCGTGGTGCACGGTCTGGTACGACCACACGCGCTTGCCGGTGTTGATGTCGAGCGCGACCAGGGCGCTCGAATAGCGTTCGGCCAATGCCGTGCGGTTGCCCGCCCAGATATCGGGCGTCTGCACGCCCATCGGCATATAGACCAGACCGAGCTTGGGATCGTACGACGCCGTCATCCAGGAGTTGGGCGAGTTGTTGGTGTAGGTGTGCGTGGCCGAGGGCAGGGCGTTCTCGTCCTGCGCGCCCGAATCCCACGCCCAGACCAACTTGCCGGTGTGGATATCGAAACCGCGGATAACGCCGGACGGCTCGCGTGTGGAGTAGTTGTCGATGACCGCACCGGCGACCACCAGAATTTTGTCGCTGACGATCGGCGGCGAGGTGGGTTCGTAGAAGCCGGGCGTGTGCTCGCCCATGCCGACCTGCAGGTTGAGCGTGCCGTGCTCGCCGAAGCTTTCGCACGGTTTGCCGCTGTCGGCATCGAGCGCAATCATGCGGCCGTCGTTGACCGGTAGAAAGATCGTGCGCGGGCAGTCCGTCGGTGCGGGCGAGCCGTCGGCATTGAGCGCGCCGGCGACGGTCTCGTGATACGACACGCCGCGGCACGTCAGGTGCTGGAACGTCGGGTTGTCCTGCACCTTGGGATCGTACGACCAGCGCAGCGTGCCGGTCTTGGCGTCGAGCGCGAACAGGCGCTGATGCTGCGAGCAAAGGTATAGCGTGTCGTTCACCTTGATCGGGGTGACCTCGAAGGTGGTCTCCACCGGATCGTTCTTGCCCGGCAGGTCGCCGGTGCGGAAGGTCCAGGCGACCTTCAGGTTTTTGACGTTGGCGGGGGTGATCTGTCTCAACGGCGAATAGCGCTGGCCAAACTGGGTACGGCCATAGTCGCGCCAGTCCGCGTCCGGCTGCTTGTCGTCATTGGGTAGCAGCGACGCGGCGGCGGCCACCGCGGCCGGCAGGCTGCCGTTGATGTCGTGATAGTCGGAGCAAAGGCCGATGCCGAGCACGACTACGCTCAGCAGCGAGGCGGCCCACAAGGGCAAGGTCGACGCGCGCAAAGATGTGCCGACGTCGCTCAATCCGCGTGTGACCCAGGGCGTCAGCAGCCATAGTCCCAGCGGAAAGATCACGTCCAGACGTGCAGCCAGCGGCCACCAGTCGAAGCGGATATCGCTGATCGACCACAGCACGGAGCCGACCACGACGAGTGCATACAGCCACAGCGCCGCGCGGCGCCGCGCGATCAGCAGAGCACCGGTAAGCGCAATGCCGAGGCCGGCGATGGCATAGAACAGCGAGCCGCCCAGCGCGATGAGCCAGGCACCGCCGCCCGCCAGCGACAGACCGATCAGGAGGAAGACGATGCCGGTGACGACGGGAGTTTTACGGGATCGATACGAGAGGGGCATAGCTTTCCCTTGGCTGTTGCTCGGTAACAGTGTTTTCAGATGAGAGCTGACACGGGCGGACAAAACAGACAATGTTCTTGATTCGAATGATATTTTTGCGATTAAATGTGGGACAGTTCCAGATCGTCAAAGCCCCTTTCTCGGTTGCAATAGTGACCTTTGAAAAGTGATACGGCTTGTAAGAAAGTGCGGTCAAGCTTTGAGAGTAAGACTAAGTGCGTGTAGCCCACTCCCGAGCCGAGTTATGTAGCTGCACACAAAATATCCTCTTCCAAAATATGAAAGTAGCCATTCTTTTGGTGGGGCCACGTTCCTGCGTTGATGCGACTCGCTTTATTGAAATATAGCTACTCGCTTGCGCCGTAATTTAGAAAGTGCTCCTATTCCTTGCGGGGGTTATGCAACGATGGCTTTCAGGTCTTCGCGAGCCGGCAAGAGTCCGGCGATTCCGATGGTGGGCATGGCCGATTAGTCGGTGCGCCGTGAACCCGAGTCAGAACGTAACTTTGTCAGACGGCCGAAGCGGGTGTTGGCCTGCGTAATCTTATTCTGTTGTTCTGGACAAACGCTTTGTCAGCGGTTTCTCCAAGGGGCGAGTCAGCGGATTTCGCAAGAAGGAGCGTATGCGCAGGTCACTTTTTATTGCAGAGCCAGCAAGCTATTGGCGGCGACTTCGCACCATCTTCGTCGGCGCGTGGTTTGTTGCGTTACTCATGCCAGCGGCTGCGCGGTCATTCGATTCGACCCCATTTCCCAAGGCCGGCCATGCCAGATGGAGTACTTCAGACTCTCCGCTAAATGTTCCTATTTCCCAGCTTATGCATCGGAGCATTACGGCCGAAGAAGGCGCTCCCATCGGGATTTCATCGATCGCGCAGACACCGGACGGTTTTTTGTGGCTTGCAACTCCGCATGGGTTATTCCGGTTTGATGGCGTTACGTTTCAGCAAATGTTTCAGGAGCAACTTCCTGCTTCGGGCGCTCTGAAGGTGTGGGTCGACGAGGATGGCAGTCTTTGGGTGGGATCTTTCGTCGGCGGCGTCAGCCACATAAAGGACGGTGCCGTCGTCAACTATTCTGGTCACGGTCTTCCTGGCGGGACTGTCTTCTCGATCATTCGGCGGTCCGATGGGCGGATATGGATGGCCAGCATTTTGGATGTTGCTTATCTTGATGGGGATCATTGGGTGTCGGCATCCAAACACTACGGGCTGCCATTTCAGCATCCTGCAAATTTGAGCCTAGATTCAGACGGGACGCTTTGGATAAAAGGCCAAAACAACAGTTTTGCTCTACCTGTCGGCTCAGAAAAGTTCCAAGTAAAGCCCAAAGATGCTGCAGCTAGCTCAGGCGTAGGACTTCCTAGTTCGGTAGCGTGGACGGATGACGATGAGGGTGATGGTGAGGCAGTAACGGACTCTTCCGGTGCGATTTGGCTATCTAGATTGGGAGGATTCGAGCGATTTCGTCATCCTTCCGAAGGCAGGGCCGCAGCGGAGAAGTCCCCGGAGTTCGTGAAAGGCAAAGATCAGCTTACGGATGCGTACGTCTCTAACTTTCTGGAGGATCGGGACGGAAACATGTGGGTAGCGACGCAGAAAGGCCTCGATCTTTTTCGGCGTCCGAGGTTTACGCGCGTCGCATTTCCCGATCCTGTGCGCAACCCAGGAGTCGCTGCGGGGGACCAGGGAGATGTTTGGATTACTAGCTTTTGGCAAAGCTTGTTCCACCTCTCAAGGTCGAATGAACTGACGAGTGATTTGTCGCTAAAAGGGGATAAATTGGAACCGGCTTTGAAGCCGGAGCGAGGCATTTCTCTCGCCATAAGGGATCAGTCTGGTAGCGTCTGGTTCGCGGGCACGGACACGTTCGTAAGGCTTCACAATAACCAGATCGAACATTTCGAGCTGCCTGACGCTTTGAAAAAAGCCGGGACGCAGTACCAGTCGCTTGCATTCGACGAGAAGGGTGCTGTTTGGGTCACGATTTCGGTAGTGGGCCTCTGGAAATATTCCAATGGCACCTGGAGTATCAATGGCGGAAGAACCGACCTGCCCACGCAACAATGGCCGTTGAGCTTGGTGTTGGATCCTCTGAAGGGCCTTTGGTTAGGCTATGCCAGCGACCATCTAGCTCTTCTTCATAACGACCGCATCGAAAATTTTTATAAAGAGCAGGGGCTAAACGTAGGAAACGTTCTTACCATCAACCCATTCGGACAACACGTCTGGATCGGCGGCGACCAGGGAGTATCGCTTTTCACAGACGGAAGCTTTCATAGTCTCTTTGGAGTGGGTGATCAGCGATTTCGGAGCACCACTGGCATAGTCGAAACTCAATCGGGAGAACTCTGGATCAACGGCGCGCTGGGCATCTTTAGAATTCCCGCTGACGAGCTTAGAGCCGCAGAAAAAAATGCTAATTACGCAGTACATTTTGATAAATATGATGCTGCCGACGGCCTCGATGGCGCCTCTATTAACGTCAGACCAAAACCGACTTTGATTATTGGAGGCGACGGTCGAATCTGGGCAACTACGTCGAGCGGAGTAGTCTGGATTGACCCTGCACATCTTCAAAAAAATAGTAGTCAGCCTACGCCTCTGATCGAATCCGTTACCGCTGATGGCCAAACCTACAACGTAGAAGGCGACGGTGCCGTTCGTTTGCCAAAACATGCTAATGCCATTCGTGTCGACTACACATCGGCGGTGTTGGGCATCCCCTCCCGTGCTCAATTCAGATATCGCCTTGTAGGCTTCGATCCTGCCTGGCAAACGGTTAGCGGAAGACGCCAGGCGTTTTATACCAATCTTCCGCCTGCCGAATACCACTTCGAATTACAAGCTAGCAACGAGGATGGTGTTTGGAGCAAAACGACGGCTAGCGCAAGCATTAAAGTCACGCCCACGTTCTGGCAGACACCCTGGTTCACGGCACTTTGGATCATTTCAATCATTGTCATACTGATTGTTTTCTACATCGTGCGTATCAGGCAAATTGAAGTTCGTGAGTGGGTCCGTCGCAATGAACGCGAGCGCATCGCGCGAGATATGCACGACACTATTTTGCAAAGTGTGCAGTCCCTGATTTTCCAGGTTCACACAGCGTCTCGTCTCAATGTGGATGGGGATCTTCAGCGCAGAGAGATGGATGCAGCTATCGGAGCGGCCCAAGAAGCACTGGTGGAAGGTCGCGACAAGCTTATGGAACTTCGAGGTCAGTACGAATCGAGCTATGGCTTTGTGGAGAAGCTCATGCGGCTAGACACGGTAATCGGCATAGGCGACACACCTAAATACTCCGTCATCGTCAAGGGCACGCCGCGAACGTTGCGCTCAAAAGCTGGGGACGAGCTGTATCAGGTGGCGAAGGAGTTAGTGACCAACGCGGTTCATCACGCCGATGCAGAACACGTTGAAATTCTGATCAGCTACGGCCGATGGAAACTTTTGGTGCGCGTGAATGATGATGGGTGTGGCGTCGACAGAAGTCTGTCTAAGGGCATGGCGCCCGCGGGTCACTTCGGACTTTTGGGTGTACGCGAACGGGTTCGCGCAATGGGCGCGCATATCAGCATACGAACCCGGGCGGAGGGCGGTACGCAGGTCGAGGTGCGGGTCTCGGCTGTGAGGGTCTATGCCAGAAGCCCTAGGCGCCAATCGGAACATTTGGGAACGCCCCAATCTCGACGACCGAATTAAGTCCGGTGGCGGAAAATTGTAGGCTTCGGCGCACAGTCACCTTTGAAATTCTTTATGCTGGCCACTCGGTTAGGGATGACTATGAGATGGATGCATAGACGAATCTCGTCAAATTCGTTTAATTGAGTGCATTCCACCGAAAGCTAGAAACTCACTGGTGGCGGGCCGCATCGATAAGAGCCGATCTTCCTTATTTATTTGAGAAGACTCAGAGGTCGGTACTTCATCCACGTCTACGGTTTAGTTACGGCGACCACGGCGAGTTTTAACAAGCGCAAATAAGTCATGGGAAAGCCTGCCGACTGAGCCATTCGGGCTGGGACGAACCGCGCGGTTCGAGCACGTGCTCGTAGTGTCCCGGCGTGACGGACATGACCACCTGTTCGGTCAACCCTGTATAGCGTCCCATCGGCGTATCGGCGGTAAAGAGATCGGGTTCAACATTGGTGTGTTCGTCACTCGAGCCGGCTGTCCATCGCGCATAGTCTTTATCAAAGATGCCGAGAGACATTAGCCAAAGTGTCGTACGCGAAAGAGAGACCGTGACGCGATAGCTGCCTCCCTCAATGGCACGGCGTTTGAGCGCCTGCAGGATTCCGACCGTGGCCAACCAGCCGGTGACAAAATCGTTGATAGCAACGGGTGGATTCTTCGGCTGTTCGTCCGTACCTTCCAGACAGGCAATGCCCAGTGAGAAGCTTGTCGAGGTGTCGAAGCCCGGGCGATTCGACCATGGACCTTCTCGCCCGGTGTAGTACACACGTGCGTGGATCAGGCCTGGAAACTCACGGCACAGTCGCTCTGCGCCAAGATCATACTTCTCAATGTAATTAGGGCGACGGTTCGAAAAGAACACGTCAGCCGTACCCATGAGTTCCATGAATTTCGCGTATGCCTCCTCACTTTTCAGATTCAGCCGAGCGGAGCGCATGCCGATGTGTGAGGCGTACAACAGAATGTCATGCTCCCAGTCTTGCGGATTCCAGACGTTCAGCACGTCGGCACCGTGCAACGCCAGCGCGCGCCCGATTGCAGGTCCAGCGATCACGTGAGCAAGCCCAAGAGCCCGCACGCCATCTAGTGGCGTTTTCGCGTCAGGCAAAAATGGCTTAGGCTCGCTATCGGCGATTTTCGTTACCTCGATAAGTGGCATGTCGCGTAAGGACTTCGTATAGACGTCCATCTCAAGAATTTGGCGCAAGGGCCTTGCTAGGGCCATAACGACGCCGGACTCCGCGGCGGCTTTCTCGAGATCCTCGCCGTTCCATCCGCGAATCGCCCGTGCGGTTGCTGCGTGGGTGCTCACCGCATTTAGAAGCTCCGACGTGCGTTGGTGAAGCTTTGGGTAATAGTCGGTAGGTAGCACCCAGCGCCCATCTTTGGTTTTGTACTGGGATTCCGCGAAAGGGCTATCGGGATCGGAATATGCACCGCCAACGTAGCCGTTTACCGTTTCCCACTTGAATTCGTAGAAGCCCCCGTAACGTCGTCGCGCCTTTCGAACATCCACATGAATGTCCTGTGCCAAGCCGGTTCGCAGCCGCCAGATCGAGGCCACCTGAATCGCCTTGCATGCCAGTCCGATGGCCGCCATCGAGGCAAACGGTACTACCGTGGGTAGGATCGGATCTTTGCCATAAAAGGAGAGCTTTCCACCGGTTTCGTCTGTGGACGCACCGACCAAGTTGAGCAAGCTTTCGGTCTCACCAGCCAGATCGATATTGGAATCTTTCTTTCGGTTGTCCAGATTTTCTCGGAGCACCTGCGTAAGGGCTTCTCCACTCCCGATCATTGTCACGTTCTCCGGCGGCTTGCTGGCGTAATCACGTCATTCGATCCCGTTTGGGCATCGTTGTTTAGAGAGTCCTGTGCGCTCCGCATTATTCATAGACAGACAGGAAGGGTCGGCATTAGGCGCCCATGATTCGAGGACTGGGCTAATGCTGGCTCAGCGCCGAATTCTGGCTAATGCAGTAATTAGGCGGAGATCAAAGTCCGAGGACTTCAACCTTCGCCGTTGTTTGTACCGTCGGCCAAAATATCGCTTCCATGCCCGTCGCTACGGCCACCTTCTGGGAACCGCTGGCGGCATAAGTGATCACACCACCCCCAAAAGCACCCTTGAACTGGCGGGCGACGAGTACCTTTCCGGTCGCAGCGTCGATGCCGTAAAAGTTACCTCCCACATCGCCGAAGAAGATCAAGCCGCCAGCTGTCGGCGTCATGCCACTCAGAATTGGGTAGTTGGTGTGAATGCGCCATTTCCACTCACCGCTATCAGCGTCGACACCGTAGACCCAACCCGCCCAGTGGGTGAAGGCGGGATCAGGAACTCCCAGCGCGTGATAGGGGTTGAAGAACTTCATCCCAAACCAGGCTTGGCCAGCTGGGGCTTTCTCTATTTCGGCGTCGGTCTGAAGCTTGGCAGTGCTGCACCAGTCCACTTCGCCGATGGCTACAAGATTTGTCTGGGGGTCGTATGCGGGGCCGTTCCATTCGGCCCCACCCGTAGCGCCAGGGCAAAAATGTACTGACTTTTCACTAGAGAACGGCACATCCGTGTTCTCCATTTTTGTCACAGGTATGCGGTACAGCATTCGATCGTTAGCCAGATCGAAGCCATAAAGATGGCCATCTTTCGGAGCGACCGACATCAGGTCCAACCCACCGCGTGTATGGAGGAGGACGGGGGTGGTTCCTTCATCCCAGTCATGCCAATCACGAGGGACGATCTTGAAATGTTTAACGTAGGCGCCCGTCTTGGCGTTCAATACCACCACAGAGTCCGCGTAAAGGTTGCTACCTTCGCGAAGTTGAGCGGCGTAGTCAGGAGCTGGGTTGCCACCCGGGACGTAGAGCAGACCTTTCTTCGGATCAAGTGTGTAAGACGTCCACATCCCGCCGCCGGAAATCGGCTGGCCCGGGGGTACTTTCCAAGTTTCCTGCATGGGGGAGCCCGGGCCCTGCGGTCCGCGCTCCGGATCCCCCGAGGCCTTGGGTACCATGTAGAACTCCCAAACAATTTTGCCGGTCGCAGCGTCGAGCGCGTACATCCGGCCTTTGACGCCTTTGTTGTCCCCGCCGGCGTTTCCGATGAACACGAGTCCGTTCCATGCGATCGGCGCGGACACAGTCGTTTCGCCAAGATTGAAGTAACCAAGCTGTGTCGCCCACAGCCTGTGGCCTGTTTCTACGTCGTACGCCAGCAAACGTCCGTCCTGCGTTCCACGGAAGAGGCGGCCGTCCAGATAGGCTGCCCCTCGGTTTGTGTTCAGTAGGCTCGCCGCTTTCGCGTCTTCATGGGTACGCCACTTCTCCTTACAGGTATTGGCATCTATGGAGAAGATGTCCTTTTCGGTGGTGCCGATAACTTGGCCGTTCACCATGATTAGGCCGGTCTGGAAGCTGGTGTGCAGTCCCGTATCGTAGGTGCATACAACATGGAGATTTTTGACGTTGTCTTTGTTGATCTCTGCGAGTCCGGAATATCGCTCCGACGTCAGGACCTTGTTGTAACCGGGCCAGTCTTTTCTTGACGTGGCTTCTGAATTTGGCGGAGTCGTTATTGTGACTGGGCTAGATGACGATTCTTCTGTAGTAATTGTCCCCTTGGGTGCCGCCATAACGCGCGCGCGATTGACGACGCTCCCAACGACAGGAACAAGCCGCTTGAAATTAAGTATGACCGCGATGCCCACTACGAGCGCAACGAATCCAGCCCCGGCTAGCAATAGCTTCGTGCGACGTTTCATTTGTAGCCCTGTCAGTCAATAGCGCATGACAACGAGACCAAATGGTTCGTGTGCGCAACTGACGCGAATATACGGCGCGAGAGTTCAGTCTAAATCCCTCATTTTGGTGAGAGATACTGGTTACTTTCATCGCCTCCAGAATTCGATCTGAGTTAAGCGAGCTCAGCTATACGACGGGTCGTGCATAGTCGATCGCTTCACTGCATAAGAAAGGGCGTCGTTGGACACACCGCAGAAGCGCCGGTTCATCGAGCAGCGGTCCAATGCGCCTCGGGATATCTAACTGTCCAAGCGTAACCGGCTGCTGATGAATGGGTTACGGAAGAGAGCGAAAAAAATCGAAATCGACAGGATCATTCGTTGGAGTAATGGCTTCTGCGTCACACAGCTACCTTCGCGCCTCTTCTGATTAGGGAGGGTTATCAGGGGTAGGGAAAAGTACACCTGCAGCTTGTGCTGGACGGTGACGGCGGGATTGCCATCCCATTAGATGACGAAGTGCCAGCTCAGACATGCGCGATGGATATCTTGATAACTGTGTAGCTCATGCGAGAAAACAACTGTTAACCCGGCACAGCACTGTCGGTGAAAGCGGAACTCTCCAGCCGTCACCGTTCTTTTAAGGACAGGAACGCGCCGAGGAAGCAGAGCTTCAGGACGTTCTATAAGAGGATGAGAATGGTTAGGGACAGCACAAGAGTGTAATAGCATTTGATGCTACGGCCGCCGAAGTCGATACCCAAGGACGGCGTACTTCGACCAGCAAAAATTTTGCGTGTCGAGTCCGTACTAAGAAGTTGTCATGTCTACCTTTCGATTTTCGGTTTCCCTCCCAGACGAAACTCATTCGAATATTGAAGTAAGCGTTGAACAGGCTCGGGAGTCGTCCGTCGCCTTCTCGGTGTCAGTTCCCGATGGGAGCTTGATGGCGACTAACGCAGGCAATTCAAAAACGCGCGCAAAAACAGGTGCGAGAGAGAAGATTGATCAAGCGGTAAGTTGTGTTATCGCCTGTAGTAAATCCTCAGATCCATACGGCTTTAGGATCGTGCGCGTATGCTTTTCTGATGGTATACGGTCATCGTCGAAGCGTCCCGTCGCGAACAGCACCGGTAGCTCAGGGGTACGTTGTCTAATGGCTTTCGCCAATTCAACCCCGGAGCCGTCGGGGAGCCCGACATCTGTGACCAGAACGTCGTATATTTTC
>Ga0302234_10001709_pt1 | contig 14855 bp, 9 predicted proteins | sample II_Palsa_N3_2_FD_193576 | JGI IMG/M metagenome (GOLD analysis project Ga0302234, IMG submission 193576) | Peat permafrost microbial communities from Stordalen Mire near Abisko, Sweden - II_Palsa_N3_2 | ecosystem: Environmental > Terrestrial > Soil > Palsa > Peat permafrost | place: Sweden... | reverse complement strand
CCGACCCCCGTCGGCTATCCCTATGTTCTAACACGTGGCGCCGCGCCATGGTTGGCGCGGCGCACAAGCGGCTCACTGCTGGGCAAGCCAGCAGCGAATCCCGGCGATCGCTTGAGCACTGCTCCTCCCTCTGCTTGCAGGGGGAGGCTGGGAGGGGGGCTCTACCGGAGGTCCCAGATCAAGAGCGTGACCCCACCCCAACCCTCCCCTGCAAGCAGGGGAGGGAGTCAACAACTCGCGCAGGTTCGACAACGCGTCACAGAACCGGCGAATCCCGGCGATCGCTTCAGAACTCGGGGCACCGCTCCTCACCCCTGCTTGCAGGGGGAGGCTGGGAGGGGGGGCTCTACCGGAGGTTGCAGATCAAGAGCGTGACCCCACCCCAACCCTCCCCTGCAAGCAGGGGAGGGGGTTCAACAACTCGCGCAGGTTCGACAACGCGTCACAGAACCGGCGAATCCCGGCGATCGCTTCAGAACTCGGGGCACCGCTCCTCACCCCTGCTTGCAGGGGGAGGCTGGGAGGGGGCTCTACCGAAGGTTGCAGATCAAGAGCGTGACCCCACCCCAACCCTCCCCTGCAAGCAGGGGAGGGGGTCAACAACTCGCGCAGGTTCGACAACGCGTCACAGGACCGGCGAATCCCGGCGATCGCTTCAGCACTCGGGGCACCGCTCCTCACCCCTTCTTGCAGGGGGGAGGCTGGGAGGGGGCTCTACCGGAGGTCCCAGATCAAGAGCGTGACCCCACCCCAACCCTCCCCTGCAAGCAGGGGAGGGAGTCGACAACTCGCGCAGGTTCGACAACGCGTCACAGGACCGGCGAATCCCGGCGATCGCTTCAGCACTGCTCCTTCCCCTGCTTGCAGGGGGAGGCTGGGAGGGGTGCTCTACCGGAGGTTGCAGATCAAGAGCGTGACCCCACCCCAACCCTCCCCTGCAAGCAGGGGAGGGAGTCGACAATTCGCCGAGGTTTAATGACGCGTCGCAGGACCGTCTTGGTGCTACTCGCCGATGGTCAACAGCGACGCGTTGCCGCCCGCGGCGGTGGTGTTGATGGTGAGCGTGCGCTCGTTGGCGAAGCGCAGCAGGTAGTGCGGGCCGCCAGCCTTGGGGCCGGTGCCGGACAGGTTTTCGCCACCGAACGGCTGCACGCCGACTACCGCGCCGATCTGGTTGCGGTTGACGTAACAGTTGCCGACGCGGGCGTGACCGGCGATGTAATCGACGGTGTCGTTGATGCGGCTGTGGATACCGAGCGTGAGACCGTAGCCGGTGGCGTTGATCTGCTCCACGACCTGCGGCAGCGCGCTGCCCTTCCAGCGGATCACATGCAGCACCGGTCCGAATACTTCGCGCGTCAGCACGTCGAGTGACGGGATTTCGTAGGCGCGCGGGGCGAAGAACGTGCCGTGGCCGGTGAGTGCTGGATCAAGCTTTACTTCGCCGATCTTCTTCGCTTCCTTGTCCATCCGCGCCGCGTGGTCGACCAGGATCTTCAACGCGTCCTCGTCGATCACCGGGCCCACGTCGGTGGACAGCTGCCCCGGATCGCCCACCTTCAGTTCGACCATCGCGCCGGCCAGCATCGCGCACACCTTGTCGGCGATGTCTTCCTGCACAAACAGTACGCGCGCCGCGGAGCAGCGCTGGCCGGCGGACTGGAACGCGGAGGCGATGACGTCCTTGACGATCTGCTCGGGCAGCGCGGAGGAGTCGGCGATCATCGCGTTCTGGCCACCGGTTTCGGCGATCAGTGCCGCGATCGGCGCATTGCGCGCAGCCAGTGCTCGATTGATCGCCCACGCCGTTTCGGTAGAGCCGGTGAACGCGACGCCGGAGACGCGCGGGTCTTTCGTCAAAGCCGCCCCGACGATGGCGCCGTCACCGGGCAGATACTGCAGCACGTCCACCGGCACGCCGGCATCGTGCAGAAGCTTGATCGCGGCATGACCGATCAGCGAAGTCTGTTCGGCAGGCTTCGCGATGACCGCATTGCCGGCGGCGAGCGCAGCACTGACCTGACCCAGGAAGATCGCCAGCGGGAAATTCCATGGGCTGATGCAGACGAACACGCCGCGGCCGTTGAGGAACAATTGATTGCTCTCGCCGGTCGGGCCGGGCAGTGCTTCGGGCTGACCAAACAAGCGACGCGCCATGGTGGCGTAGTAGCGCAGGAAGTCGGCCGCTTCGCGAATCTCGGCGATGGCATCGGGCAGGCTCTTGCCGGCTTCGCGCACGCACAGGGCGATGAATTCACCACGACGCGCCTCGAGCTGGTCGGCAGCGTGTTCGAGAATGGCGGCACGACTGGCCGCTGGCAGGCGATCCCAACCATGCTGGGCGGCGACGGCGTTGCCCAGGGCCTTGTCGACGATCGCGCTATCAGCGCTGACGTAGCTGCCGACGCTCTGACGGCGATCGGCCGGATTCGTCACCTGCACGGTGGCACCCGAAGCCGTGGCGCCAGGCACGAGCGGGCCGGCAGTCCAGGGGCCGGCGTTGGCGGCGACCGCGTCGGCCATCGCCTTCAGTTCGTTGTCGTTGGAGAAGTTGACGCCCATGGAATTCTTCCGAAGTTCACCATAAAGATTCACCGGCAACGGAATGCGCGGGTGAGGGATCGAAGCGAATGAACGCACCGTCTCGCACGGATCGGCGACCAGCGTGCGCACCGGCACACTCTCATCGACGACACGATTGACGAAGCTGGTGTTGGCACCGTTCTCAAGCAGGCGCCGCACCAGATACGGCAGCAGATCCTCGTGCGTGCCGACCGGTGCGTAGACGCGGCAAGGGACGTTGAGATTCTGCGGGCCGATCACTTCGGCATACAGGTCGGTGCCCATGCCATGCAGACGCTGATACTCGTACGGCCGGCCCTGTGCGATGTGATGCACGGCGGCAATGGTGTGCGCGTTGTGGGTCGCGAATTGCGGATAGATCAGTTCGCTGCCGGCGTTGAACAATCGCCGCGCACAGGCCAGGTACGACACGTCGGTGTTCGGCTTGCGCGTGAAAACCGGATATCCCGCCAGGCCGTTTTCCTGCGCGCGCTTGATCTCGGCATCCCAGTAGGCGCCCTTCACCAGGCGCACGTACCAGCGGCGATTTGCGGCGCTCGCGGTTTCGATCAGCCAGTCGATCACGAACGGCGTGCGCTTGGCATACGCCTGCACCACGATGCCCAGGCCGTTCCAGCCCTGCAGCGAAGGGTGCGCAAACACGTCGCCGATGATGTCCAGCGACAGCTCCAGTCGATCGGCTTCCTCGGCGTCCACCGATAGCGCGATGCCGTATTTCATTGCCAGCTGCGACAGTTCCAGCAGCTTTTCGCTGAGTTGGCGATGGGCCAGCTCGCGCTTGGCGACTTCGTAGCGCGGGTGCAGCGCGGACAGCTTCACCGAGATCGAGGGTGCATCGGTGTGATTGACAAAGGGACCGCGCGCGCCAATCGCGGCAATCGCATTGCGGTAGTCCTGCTGATAGCGCTCGGCGGTTTCGCTGGTCAGCGCCGACTCGCCCAGCATGTCGTAGGAATAGCGATAGATCGCATAGTCCTTCTTCGCGCAGCGGTCCAGCGCCTCGTCGATAGTCTGCCCCATCACGAACTGGTAGCCCATGATGCGCATGGCCTGGCGCACGGCCAGCCGGATTGCCGGCTCGCCCGCACGACCAGCCAGCCGCTTCAGCGCGCCGGTGAAATCGTGCCGCGTGTCTTCGGCCAGATTCACTAGGTGGCCGGTGAGCATCAAGCCCCAGGTGGAGGCGTTGACGAACAGCGACTCACTCTGGCCCAGATGCTTTTTCCAGTCCGCGTCGCCGAGCTTGTCGCGGATCAGCTTGTCCGCCGTGGCCTTGTCGGGAATGCGCAACAGCGCTTCGGCCACACACATCAGCAAAACGCCTTCCTCGCTGGACAGGTCGTATTGGCGCATGAAGGATTCGACCGCGCTCTGATCTTTCGCGCGCCGGCGCACGCGGCTCACCAGGTCGGCGGCAAGGTCGATCACCTTCTCGCGCTCCATCGGTGGCAAGGTGGCTTGCGCGAGCAGGTCGTTGACCGCTTCGGTTTCGTCGCGCAGCCAGGCGGCAGTGATGCGTGCGCGGGCGGGGGTGCTGCTGGGGGGGAGTTCGGGGCTAAGAATGGGTTGGGTCACGGACTTGTCTGCCGATCCACTTCGATAAATCCGCTTCAATGCGGAGGGGAACGCGGGATTGTACGCTGGAGAGCCCATCGCAGGCGCACGAACGCTATCGCCGACCAACGATCTGCGGACGGGTCGAACCACTCGCCGAGCGTGTCGGCAGGCCACTTTGCGGCGTCTGTGGATGGCTTGATCGAGATCAACCGGCTGCGACATTCTTGCCCGCTGCCTCGCCGCGGCCTATCATTCCGCCGTTCCAGGCACGCCGGATCCCCATGATCGTGCTTCGACCAGCTGTCGCCGGCCTGCCGTGCGTGACGATGTGGCTTAAGCCCAATCGTGCGCTCAGCCGACGCGGTTTGCGTCGCTTGATCGTGGTTCTGGTGGTGCTGGCACTGACAACGGCAGGGCTGGGTGCGTGGCAGGGCAATGTATTTGCTCCGCTGTTTGCCTTGCTCGAGTCCGCCGCCGTGGCTTACGCGTTGAGTGTGGCCTGGCGGGCCGGCGATCGCAGTGAACGCATCACCCTCGACGCTTCGTCGCTGGAGGTGCAGACCCTGCCGGGCCGGCGCAGCATGAGTTTCCAGTCGTACTGGGTCCGCGTGTTGTTGGAGCCGGGCAATGGGCGTCACCGCCTGCTGCTGTCATCGCACGGACACGAATTGGAGATTGGCGCTTTTCTGGCGGATCAGGAACGCGTCGAGCTGTCGAAGAAACTCATGGTGTTGCTGGCCGACGTAAACGCCCAGCCGCGCAAATAGGTTCAACAAAGGTGCAAGACATGACATCTGGCGGCATCAGGCGATCATTCACGGCATGGGCAGCACTTGCCCTTGCGTCGTTCGGCGGCGTGGCTCATGCCAACCCCGAGCCCTATCAGTTGAACCTGACGCGTGGCGCGACCACCTGGTCACAGGTGCCATACAATCTCAACTCCATCTCGCTCGGCATCTGCGTGGTGATCGGCATCCTGGTGTTCGGCGCGATGTTCATCGCGATGTTCCGCTTCCGCAAATCGCGGGGTGCAGTGGCCGAGAAGTGGTCGCACAACACCACGCTGGAAGTTGTCTGGACGACGATCCCGGTGATCATCCTGATCACGCTGGCCTACCTGGCCACCGGCGGGCTCACCTCGTGGGCCGATACCACCGGATCGCAGATGACCGTCAAGGTCACCGGTTACCAGTGGAAGTGGCGCTACGACTACATCGACTATCTGGGCAAGCCGATCAGCAAGGTTGGCTTCATGTCCAAGCTGGACGATCAGAGCAACGCGACGCGTCAGCTCGGTTCGGGTCTGGATCCGCATGCGGTCAAGGTGGGCAACGAAAATACCTACCTGCTGAATGTCGACAAGCCGCTGGTGGTGCCGGTCGATACCAAGATTCGTTTCGCGATCACCGGTGGTGATGTGATCCATTCCTGGTGGGTGCCGGCGCTGGGCTGGAAGGTGGACGCCATTCCGGGCATCGTCAATGCCGCGTGGACCAACATCAAGGAGCCTGGCACCTACCGTGGTCAGTGCGCGCTGCTGTGCGGCCAGGATCACGGCTTCATGCCGATCGTGGTGGTCGCTCTGTCCAAGCCGGACTTCGCCAAGTGGCTGGCGGACCAGCAGGCGAGCGCGGCCGCACCGGCCGCCGCACCGGCACCGGCGGCGGCTTCCACTGCGGCGGCAACGCCATCGACCCCGGCTCCGGCCGAGGACAAGCCGGCTACGGGCAAGCAGGGCTAAGCCCTCGCTGTTCACGCTTTCATACAGTCGCATTCAATAACAGGTTAGAGGTTCAAGGCCATGTCCAACGCAGCCACCCATGATCATCACGATGATCACCACGGCGCGCCGAAAGGTTTCTTCCAGCGCTGGTGCATGTCCACCAACCACAAGGACATCGGCACGCTGTATCTGATCTTCGCGCTGACGATGTTTTTCATCGGCGGCAGCTTCGCGATGGCGATCCGCGCGGAACTCTTCCAGCCGGGTCTGCAGTTGATGCAGCCGTATTTCTTCAACGAGATGACCACGCTGCATGCGCTGGTGATGATCTTCGGCGCGGTGATGCCCGCCTTCGTCGGCCTCGGCAACTGGATGATCCCGATGATGATCGGTGCGCCGGACATGGCGTTGCCGCGCATGAACAACCTGTCGTTCTGGATCCTGCCGTTCGCGTTCACGCTGCTGCTGTCCACGCTGTTCATGCCTGGTGGCAGTGCCGCCGGTGGCTGGACCATGCTGCCGCCGCTGTCGCTGCAGAGCAGTTCGCTCGCCTTCACCGTGTTCGCGATCCATCTGATGGGCATCAGCTCGATCATGGGCGCGATCAACATCATCGCGACCATCCTCAACCTGCGTGCCCCGGGCATGGAGTTGCTGAAGATGCCGGTGTTCGTGTGGAGCTGGCTGATCACCGCGTTCCTGCTGATCGCCGTGATGCCGGTCCTGGCCGGTGCGGTGACGATGCTGCTCACCGACAAGTACTTCGGCACCAGCTTCTTCAATGCGGCCGGTGGCGGCGACCCGGTGCTGTACCAGCACATCTTCTGGTTCTTCGGACATCCCGAGGTTTACATCATGATCCTGCCCGCGTTCGGGATCATCTCGGAAGTGATTCCGACCTTCGCCCGCAAGCCGATCTTCGGCTACAAGGCGATGGTGTTCGCGATTGCCTCGATCGCGTTCCTCTCGTTCATCGTGTGGGCGCACCACATGTTCACGGTCGGCCTGCCGCTGGGCGCCGAGATCTTCTTCATGTACGCGACGATGCTTATCGCGGTGCCGACTGGCGTGAAGGTGTTCAACTGGGTCGCCACGATGTGGGGCAGCTCGATGACGTTCGAGACGCCGATGCTGTTCGCGATCGCGTTCGTCATCCTGTTCACCATCGGCGGTTTCTCCGGCCTGATGCTGGCGCTGGTCCCGGCCGACTTCCAGTACCACGACACCTACTTCGTGGTGGCGCACTTCCACTACGTGCTGGTCACCGGCGCCATCTTCGCGATCATTTCGGCGACCTATTACTGGCTGCCGAAGTGGACCGGCAATATGTACAGCGAGTTCTGGGGCAAGATGCATTTCTGGAACAGCGTGATCTGGGTGAATGTGCTGTTCTTCCCGCAGCACTTCCTGGGCCTGGCCGGCATGCCGCGCCGCATCCCCGATTACAACGTGGCCTTCGCCAGTTTCAACATGGTCAGCTCGATCGGCGGCTTCCTGTTCGGCGCCTCGCAGCTGATCTTCCTGGGCGTGCTGATCCACTGCGCGTTCTTCTCCAAGAACAAGGCCACCGACCGCGTATGGGAAGGTGCCAAGGGCCTGGAGTGGACCGTGCCGTCGCCGGCGCCGTACCACACGTTCGACGTGCCGCCGGTGATTCACGACGATGAGCTGGCCCACGGCAACGTCAACGCATAACCATCCAGCGAATCGACATGATGCAGCAGACGACAGATCACGAAATCGCAAGTCGCAGTAAGGGTGTACGGCTCACCGTGACCATCCTGGCTTCGCTCGCCGTGGCGTTCTTTCTGCTGTCGTTCCTGCAGATAACGATGATGAAATAGCACCACACGTTTTTGCTCAACCGGCGAGGTCTGGCCGGACAACATGCAGTTCCCCGTGCGACATGACGGGGCAAAAGTCATCAAGAGATATCCACGGGGTCTCACCATGGGTCAGCAGCACGACGCTTACTTTATTCCGACCAAAAGCTACTGGCCGTTCGTGGCCGCAGTGGTCATGTTCACCACCGTGTTCGGTGCCGCGCACTGGTTGAATGCGGAGCCCGGTGACGCCGGTTTCGGCAAGACCGTGCTGACCATCGGCGTGATCGGCGTGCTGGGCATGTTCTTCGGCTGGTTCCGCTCGGTCATCAACGAGTCGCTGGCTGGTGACTACAACCACCAGGTGGACGTGTCCTTCCGCATGGGGATGATGTGGTTCATCTTCTCGGAGGTGATGTTCTTCGGTGCGTTCTTCGGCGCACTGTTCTACATCCGCATGTACTCGGTGCCCTGGCTCGGCGGTGAAGGCCATGGTGTGTTGACCCACGAATTCCTGTGGAGCAATTACGCCGCATCGTGGGGTGCCAACGGTGGCAATGGTCCGGAGCATGTGGGCGGTGCATTCTCGACCGTGCCGGCGTGGGGTCTGCCGCTGCTCAATACGCTGATCCTGCTTAGCTCCAGCGTCACCGTGACGATCGCGCACCACGCGCTGCGCGCCGGGCACCGCGGCAAGATCCTGGTGTTCCTTGGCCTGACCGTGCTGCTGGGCGCGCTGTTCCTGAACTTCCAGGCGCATGAGTACATGGAGGCCTACAAGGAGTTGAACCTGACCCTGCATAGCGGCGTCTACGGCTCGACCTTCTTCCTGCTCACCGGCTTCCACGGCCTGCACGTGACGCTGGGCACGATCATGCTGGCGGTCATCTGGTTCCGCGTGCTGAAGGGACACTTCAACAAGGACCACCATTTCGGCTTCGAGGCCGTGGCGTGGTACTGGCATTTCGTCGACGTGGTCTGGCTTGGCCTGTTCATGTTTGTCTACATTCTTTAAGCCGACATCGTTGACTTGAGGAACCAAAAAGCCCGCCTTCTGGCGGGTTTTTTGTTTTTGGTTGGGCCGATCCGGTTTGTGTCTTGCGACGGTGGGCGTCGATATCGAGCGCCAACGGTCACATTCCTCATGGCCCGATCGCTTGATGACCCTGATCGGGCAAAAGAAACCGTTCATGCTGAGCGTAGGGCCGAAGGCGCGAAGTCGAAGCCTCGCGGAACCCCTTCGACTTCGCCGCTCTGCGGCTGCGCCCAGGGCGAACGGTGGGTGGTGGAGGGAGCTCAAACAGCTGCCCGACAAGCTTCATGCCGAGGCCACCGACAGCTGATTCTGCTGCGGGATGGGCGCTGCGCCAGACGGCATCAAGGTTGTCATCTGCGTCAGATTGAATGAATTCCCGGAATCCGGCCTACGCAACCGAAGCGCCGGATCGCTTCCGTTCAGCTTTGTGAGTCCTCGCCAAGCCCTTGGAAACACTGGAGTGTGACGGGTCTGTATTGTTATTTTAATATATTTGGTGTAGAGATTGTGGTCCTGGAGACCAGGACAGAACGTTTCAAGAGGGGTGGTGGCGTACGTCTTGCAAGACGAATGGCGACACCTGAGATGGGATAGGGGGAAGGGGTATGTTGCGTTTTCTGCATCGGCAGACCATGCGTTGGCTTCTGCTATTGGGGTTGGGGGAGTTATTGCTGCTGGCCTTATCGCTGAACACAGCGATGTACCTGCGCTACTTCCTTCAACCGGCCGAACTCGACGCGTTCTCGCGCCATATGCCGGAGCGCTCGTTTGCGTTCGCGGTAGTCATCCAGCTGGGCATGGTGGCGCTGGGCCAGTATCAGTCACACATCCGCACGAGCTGGTTCGGCCAGCTGGTACGCCAGGTGGTGGGCTTCGTATTGGGCGGACTCGGCCTGCTGGTGATGTATTACGTGTTGCCGCAGGCGTACGTCGGCCGTGGCGTCTTGTTTATCGCGCTGTTCCTGGGTTTTGTTGCCGTGGCCGCTTTCCGTGCGCTGTTTTTGCGCCTGGTGGACGCCAAGGTATTCCAGCGGCGCGTGCTGATACTGGGCGCTGGCGAGCGTGCCGAGCAGATTCATAGCCGCATGCGTCGTCAGTCCGATCGACGCGGCTTCAACGTATTGGGTTTCGTTGCCCGGCAGGGCGAGGCGCAAGCTGTGCCGGCGCAGTATCTGCTGACGCTGGACGTTCCACTGCACATCTGGGTGCAGCGCGAACAGGTCGACGAGATCGTCGTGGGTGTTGACGATCGCCGCGGTGGGTTGCCGATGGAAGACTTGCTCGAGTGCCGCCAGATCGGCATAGCCGTCACCGACCTGACCACGTTTTTTGAGCGCGAGTCTGGTCGGGTGCAGTTGTCCTTGACCGATCCATCCTGGCTGGTCTTCTCGGGAGGTTTCGATGCTACGCCGCTGCGCCAGTTGAGTAAGCGCTGTTTCGATCTGGCCATCGCAACCCTGGTGCTTCTACTCACCTGGCCATTGATGTTGTTGGTGGCGTTGGCGATTCGCATGGAATCAGGTCCGGGTCAGCCGATCCTCTATCGTCAGGAACGCGTTGGCGTTCGCGGCAAGACGTTTCATCTGATCAAGTTCCGCAGCATGCGTACCGATGCCGAGATGGACGGTGTGGCGCGCTGGGCCAGCAAGGACGACGACCGCGTCACTCGTGTCGGTCGCGTGACCCGCAAAATCCGCCTCGACGAACTGCCGCAGCTATGGAACGTGCTCAAGGGTGAGATGAGCTTTATCGGCCCGCGACCGGAGCGTCCGCAATTCGTCGCCGACCTGGGTGAGAAGATTCGCTACTACAGCCTGCGTCACTGTCTGAAGCCGGGCCTCGCGGGTTGGGCGCAATTGAGATATCCGTACGGCGCGTCCGAGGCGGATGCCGTCGAGAAACTGAAGTACGACTTGTATTACGTCAAGAACCACAACTTGCTGTTCGACCTGTTGATCCTGATCCAGACCGTAGAAGTCGTGCTGTTCGGACGTGGTGCACGCTGAAGAAAATCCACAGCCGATCACGTGACAAAGTGCTTGCGTGCTGCGTGCAGGCACTGATGTGTACGAAGACAGCGACACCGTTTCACCGCCGAATGACGACCATCCAGTGTCCCCTTGAATTCGCGGAGTTTCCATGGCGCGCTTCGATCGAGATCAGACGAACCCCACGCAGCATGCAGCAGCCAAACCCGTTCGAAGTATTTCGCCTTACGGGCGGGGCGCGCGTAGCGCCTGGAGTGCCCTGGCGCTGACGCTATTGTTGACCACCGTGTCGCTGCTGGCGCATGACAGCACGCAGCAAACGGTTGCGCCTGCCTCGGTGATTCCTTCGGTTCAACCGTCGCCGATCGAGACGTCTTCCGCAGCAACGTCGCCTAAAGCGATGGTCACCTTTGGCACTCATCCCGACGCCGACACCGAGGCGGTGGCGATGGAGCCTGTCCCGGTGGCGACCCACGCGCCGGACGCCACATCGACACCGTCCCCCGTCGCGACTGCCGATGCTGCAGCAGTGACTGTCTTGCCGGTCGGTGCCGCTGCCGTCGTTCCGGTCGTGAGTCCCACAGCGGCGCCAACGCCTACGCGCCAGGGCTCGACGGGTAGCGGCTACCAGATAAGCCCGAGCGCTCTGAGCACCACGCCCATCGCGCTGACCGCTGCGGCCGCAACCGTGCAACTGGCCGCACATCCGCGTTTGATCCTGGACGCCAACACGCTCGCCTCGTTGCGCCAGAACGTTACCGCCAACACGCCGGAATGGCAGGCGCTGAAAGCGACCTGCGATTCCTACATCGGCGGCACGGTGAATTATCCGACGCAGGCACCGTATCCGGATCTTCCCAACCTTGGGCAGGGCTACGAGGGAGACACGTACTTTCCCGAGTTGATGAACGTTGCGATGTGCTACCAGATGTTGAAGGTAAGCAATCCAACAGCGGCAGCGCCGTATGGAGCCAAGGCAGTTGATCTGCTGATGAAGATGTCTACGCCGCTCACTTCGGGTAGCGGCAATCTGGGCGAAGATCCACTGACCGATGACGGCTACGTCATTCGCTACTACGGTGTCGGTTTCGGCCTGGGCTACGACTGGCTGTATGAACTACTGACCACCGCGCAGCGTACGCAGGTGTACACCACGGCGAACGCGTGGCTGGCAGCTTTCGAAAATCCGAACGGCGACGCGGTGGGCAACGCGGCTTACGCTTATGCGCATCCGCAAAGTAATTATTACGCAGGTTATTTCCACGCAAAGGCGGCGATTGCGCTAGCCACCTATGACGAAAATCCGAACGGTCCGACGGAGTGGAACGACTGGTTGAGCAACCAGCTCACCACGCGCGTGCAGCCGTACTACGCGCTGCATCTGCTCGGTGGCGGTTGGCCCGAAGGCTTTGCCAACTATGGTCCGCCAGGCATCCTCAACATGAGTTTGCCGATGCGGGAAACGAAAACGGCTACCGGTCAGGATCTGACCCACTCCACCACTGCACCTTATGCCTACCCGATCGACAGCGCCAACTACGCGATGCACTTCACCTGGCCTTCGATGGCCTATTTCGACGATCGCGATACGAATCACGAAACCTCCACGAGCCAGCCTGCCGGCACCACGCAGACGCGAATGTTCGTGCAGATACTTGGTGAGCTGAAGTACTGGGGCTCAGCGCAAGTCAACGTGTTCCATCAATATCTCAACGACGTCACTGCAGCGACGTCGGACTATGCCGCCGCCGATGCGTGGCTGCTTTTTCTGGAAACGAATCCGAGCAACGGCCTTACCCCGGTGAACACGTTGCCGCTGTCGTATCTGGCGCCAGGCATGAATGCGGTGGCAGCGCGTTCCGACTGGACGACCGGGGCAAGCTGGATGTCGTTCCGCAGCGGGCCCTACGTCAATAATCCGAATCAGGCGGAAGAAGGTTTCGACCAAGGCAGTCTTGCGTTGGTGAAAGGAGGCACGCCGCTACTGCTTAATGCCACCGGCTGGTTGGTGCACAACCCGAATGGCGAGTCGGATGAAACGCTCGAGTATCAAGACCTGTTCAGCGATTTCAATGGCACCGTCTATTTCGGCAATCGCCAGATCTACAACATCTACTACGTCCGCCATATGAGCGGAACTGCCGTGGCCGAACCTTATGGACAACTTCCCAACACGGTGGAAGACGACCAGGTGCGCACGCAGGTTTCAGCGTACACAGACGGCAATGATTACGTTTACGTGCTGGCCACCCACATCGAGGACATGTACCGAAAGTTTTCGGCCGGCGCGGGTGTGGCGGCGTGGGCACGCCAGATTGTTTATCTGCGCCCCAACCGCTTCGTGGTGTACGACCGCACTACCGATGGCAGCGCGAGCTACGATCAATACCTCGCCTGGCATTTCCCGGCGGCTCCCGTCGCCGGTAGTACAGCGAGCGGGCAGAGCCGCCTGGATGTCACCTACAACGGGCAATATGCAGGCGCGATGACCGTCGTACTGCCGGCGAATACGACCACCACCACGATCGCGCAATATCCGACCAGCAATCCGGTCAAGGTATGGCAGGTTCAAGTGCGTGCGCCGAACACGAATGTCAGTCAGCAGTGGCTGACCGTGTTCGACCTGTCGGCTTCAGCGGCCGCTGTCGCGGTGGCCAGTCCGGTTACCGTTGTCCAGGGTGGCATCGTCGGCGTGCAGCTGCAGGCTAGCGACGGCAACAGTGTCGTGATCAGCAGTGCCGGTGCCGCGGGTACACCGATCAGCGGCAACATCGGTTACCGAGTCGCTGACGTTGGCGCGCACCATGTCATCACCGAATTGGCACCGAACACCGGCTATACCGTTACCGCTACTGTCAGCGGGAGTGTGCAAACCGTCAGCGTGAGCGTCGGTGGCACCACCATGACCAACAGCGAAGGCGTGCTCGACTTCTCTCTGAGTGCGTCGGGCACGGTGTCCACACCATCGGTCATTTCCACTTTGCCGATCAGTATCCTGCCGGTGCCGGGTTTCCCGCAGCCCTACACCGGATCGTAAAACGCTGCCGCGTCATCTCGGTGTCGAGATGACGCTTGATCATCCACAGCCAAGGCTCGGCGGACTTGCGAAAACGATTCAGCTGGGCGTCGGTGCGGGCTGCGCGGTGGCTGTCCTCAGTGGACGTAGCGGCGAGCTGTACCAGTCGGTGACCTTGCCGTCCTCGAGACGGATCCAGGACGGTCCGTACTCCCAGCGATCCCCGCCGATCAGTGTAGGCTCACCTTCGATCGCACGTACCGCATCGGCATCCATACCCAGCTCGAGACCGGATGGCTGAGTCGTTGTGCGGCGTCCGTCGACGGTACTATTCGCGCTGGTTGCCTGCGACGTGGCCGCTGCCGTTTCGGGCTCGGCACTCCCAGAAAACCATCCGAAATCCCACAGGAGCCACAGCGCGCACGCGAACACGGCCGGCACCACCAGCCGCCAGCGCATACGGCGACGCGGCTCGGCTATCGCTACATGAACTGGCGGAGGCGTGCTGCCTTCGGGAGGTGGTTGGCGTGTGGGAGGAGCACCGGGAAGTCGACCATGACGCCGCTCGAATTCCATCGCTGCGCCATACAGCGCGGTGAGTTGTTGCAGCCGCTCCGCGGCAATCGGGCTCGCCTGATCGGCACTGCGGCGATCCGGATGAAGCACGGCCACGCGACGGCGATAGGCCTGTTTGAATTCGGCCAGCCCGCAACCGGGATTCAATCCCAGGATCTTGTACAGATCGAGAAAATCGGTCTCGCGCGCCAAGCCCTTCCCCTCAGGGAGAATGCCTCGCCGTGGCCGGTCTTACGTTGGCGTGCGCATCCACCCACTTCATCGACAGGATACTTCAACGGCATTCGTCACGTGCATTTTTTGAGTGACGGATGCGTGGGGTCGACGCGCTACGCTCGACCTACCGTTCGCCCTGAGCGTAGCCGCAAAGCGGCGAAGTCGTAGGGTGCGCCGAAGCTTCGACTCGCCGGCCACGATCCTTACTGAGGTCGCGGCACTCTCGCCAGTTGTTGTCCAGCGATCAGCCATGCCAGGCTCTTGACGGGTTTGTAGGCGTGCCGAAGCGATCGCGTCAAATACGCGCGGCCGAAGTGATCGTGATGTCGTTCAAGCA
>Ga0302234_10001701_pt1 | contig 14909 bp, 12 predicted proteins | sample II_Palsa_N3_2_FD_193576 | JGI IMG/M metagenome (GOLD analysis project Ga0302234, IMG submission 193576) | Peat permafrost microbial communities from Stordalen Mire near Abisko, Sweden - II_Palsa_N3_2 | ecosystem: Environmental > Terrestrial > Soil > Palsa > Peat permafrost | place: Sweden... | reverse complement strand
CGAGTTTGTCGGTGAGAATCTTCCAGCCGTCCCAGTCGCTTTCGTGCATGCCGTCTTCGATCGATACGATCGGGAATTTATCGGCGAGCGTGGCGAGGTAATCCGTGAATTCCGCCGACGACAACTGCAAACCCTCACCCGCGAGCTGATATTTGCCGTCGTGGAAGAACTCGCTTGCGGCGCAGTCCAGGGCAAGCAAAACATCTTCGCCCGCGCGATAACCGGCCTTCTCGATCGCCTGGACAATGGTCGACAGGCATTCGTCGTTACTGCCGAAGTTCGGCGCGAAACCGCCTTCGTCACCCACCGCCGTGCTCATGCCGCGGTCGCTCAGGATCTTCTTCAGCGCGTGGAACACTTCAGCGCCGCAACGCAGTGCTTCGCGGAAGGTCGGCTGGCTGACCGGAACAATCATGAATTCCTGGATGTCCAGGCTGTTGTTCGCGTGCGCGCCGCCGTTCACGATGTTCATCATCGGAACGGGCAATTGCATGGCGCCCGAGCCGCCGAAGTAGCGGTACAGCGGCAGACCGGCTTCTTCTGCTGCAGCCTTCGCCACGGCCATGGAAACAGCCAGCATGGCGTTCGCGCCGAGGCGCGACTTGTTGTCGGTGCCGTCGAGTTCGAGCAGGGTTTTGTCCAGAAACGCTTGTTCCGATGCATCGAGACCCATGATGGCTTCGGAGATTTCGGTGTTGATGTGTTCGACTGCCTTCAGCACGCCCTTGCCGCCGTAGCGGCCGGCTTCGCCGTCGCGCAATTCGATCGCTTCGCGCGATCCGGTGGATGCGCCGGACGGCACCGCAGCGCGGCCCATCGTGCCCGACTCCAGCAGGACGTCACATTCGACGGTGGGGTTGCCTCGCGAGTCGAGAATCTCGCGACCGATGATATCTACGATAGCACTCATGGTTTCCTCAAGAAATGACGGTGAATCAGGTCAGACAGCAGGTCGGTGTTTAACATCTCGCCAATGCGCGAGCGCTTGGCTTCAGAGGCCTTCTACGACCATCATGTTCAATTCTGCTGCGCCCGCTTGCACGTGGCGCGCCGCTTCGTATTGAGCGGAGTGATTCCATTTTGTGGCCGTCTCGTCATCAACGAATGGTGTCAACGAATTCGAGTACGACCGAGGGTGGGCGCGTTGATCCTTCAAACGCCTCGCTCCGTTCTCCACGCACCAGAAACTTACCACCGTATGGTTCAATCGCCTTCATTGATAACGGTTGATATACGGAGTATTTATCGGGGTCAGTAGGGTTCGCGTTCATGGAGATGTAACCCTTCGCCATGAAACTCCCCCGCCGGTACGTGGCAGATGTGGATGCTTAAGCGAGCGCCTGCGCTTGAGTACACGCAGCGCCCGCAGCGTCCTTAACTGAAATCGTTCTCGAGAAAAGGTCCGCGCTTCACGGCCCGATCCAGCGCAACGAGTGTCTCCAGCAACGCTTCCATTCTGTGCAGCGGTACGGCGTTCGGCCCATCGGATTTCGCGTTCGCCGGGTCCGGATGCGTTTCCATGAACACGCCCGCAACGCCTGTTGCAATCGCGGCACGTGCCAGCACCGGTACGAATTCGCGCTGTCCGCCCGAACTCGTACCCTGCCCGCCCGGCAACTGGACGGAATGCGTGGCATCGAAGACGACCGGCGCATTGGTTTCCCGCATGATCGCGAGCGAGCGCATGTCGGAAACCAGGTTGTTATAACCAAATGACACGCCGCGTTCGCACGCCATGAAACGGTCGTCGGACAAACCGGCTTCGCGGGCAGCGTCGCGGGCTTTATCGATCACGTTCTTCATGTCGTGCGGCGCGAGAAACTGGCCCTTCTTGATGTTGACCGGCTTCCCCGAACGCGCGCACGCGTGGATGAAGTCAGTCTGGCGGCACAGGAACGCGGGCGTTTGCAGCACGTCCACGACCGACGCGACCGCTTCAATCTCATGCTCAGAGTGAACGTCGGTGAGAACCGGCAGGCCGAGTTGCTTCTTCACTTCGCCGAGAATCCGCAGGCCTTCATCCATGCCAAGACCGCGGAACGACTTGCCGGAACTGCGATTGGCTTTGTCGTACGACGATTTGTAGATGAACGGCACGCCCACTTTCGCGCAAATTTCCTTGAGGCGGCCGGCGACGTCGATGGTCATTTGCTCCGACTCGACCACGCACGTGCCTGCGATCAGGAAAAACGGCTGGTCGAGACCGACTTCGAAATCACACAGCTTCATGCTTGCGCTCCAACGGAAACCGCCACGGCCGGTGCGGGTGCGTGTTCAGCAGCAGTGCCCGCCTGCCCGTTCGCCTTCAGCGCCAGATGATGCGCGCGTGCCGCTTCGACGAATTCCTTGAACAGCGGATGGCCATCGCGCGGTGACGACGTGAATTCCGGATGGAACTGCACGCCGACGAACCACGGGTGCATGGCTTCCGGCAGTTCCATCATTTCCGGCAGATCTTCGCTCGGCGTGCGCGCGCTGATCACCAGCCCGCCCGCCTCGAGTTGCGGCACGAAGCGGTTGTTCACTTCATACCGATGCCGATGGCGCTCGTTCACATCCGTTCCGTAGATGCGTGCGGCCATGGTGCCCGGTTTGATCGGACATTTTTGTGAGCCCAGACGCATCGTGCCGCCCAGATCCGATTCTTCCGTGCGCTTTTCAACGCGGCCTGCGCGGTCATACCATTCGGTAATGAGCGCAACAACCGGGTTGGTCGTCGATGTGTCGAATTCCGTGCTGTTCGCATCCGACAGGCCGGCAACGTCGCGAGCGAATTCGATGACAGCCAGTTGCATGCCGAGGCAAATGCCCAGATACGGCGTCTTCGATTCACGTGCGTATTTGATCGCCTTGATCTTGCCTTCTGTTCCGCGCGCGCCGAAACCACCCGGCACAAGCACGGCGTCGAGATGCTTCAGACCGGCTACGCCGTCCGTTTCGATCTGCTCGGAATCGATGTACTCGATGTTGACCTTCGTCGACGTATGAATGGACGCGTGCTTGAGCGCCTCGATCAGCGACTTATACGACTCGGTCAGTTCCACATACTTGCCGACCATGCCGATGGTGACTTCGTTCTGCGGGTTCTCGAGCTTCTTGACAAGTCCGGCCCACATGCTGAGATCGGCGGGTTTCGCGGTGAGCTTGAGCTCTTCGCAAATGATGTTGTCGAGGCCCTGGTCGTGCAACATCTGCGGAATCTTGTAGATGCTGTCCACGTCCCACACCGAAATGACCGCGTCTTCTGGCACATTGGAGAACAGCGAAATCTTCGCGCGTTCGTCGCCAGGAATCGGACGGTCCGCGCGGCACAGCAGCACGTGCGGCGAGATACCGATCTCGCGCAGTTTCTGCACGCTATGCTGCGTGGGCTTCGTCTTTAGCTCACCCGCCGTCGCGATGTACGGCACAAGCGTCAGGTGCACGAAACACGCGCTATTGCGACCGAGTCGCAGGCTCATCTGGCGTGCGGCTTCGAGGAAAGGCAGCGATTCGATGTCACCCACCGTCCCGCCGATTTCCACGATTGCCACGTCAGGCTCGCCGCACGTGGCCGCAGCCGCGCCGCGTTGCAGGAACGCCTGGATTTCGTTGGTGATATGCGGAATGACCTGAACAGTCTTGCCGAGATATTCGCCTCGGCGTTCCTTGCGGATCACCGACTCGTAGATCTGACCGGTCGTAAAGTTATTGGCCTTGCGCATCTTCGTACTGATGAAGCGCTCGTAATGGCCTAAGTCGAGGTCCGTTTCCGCACCGTCTTCTGTCACGAACACTTCCCCGTGCTGAAACGGGCTCATCGTGCCGGGGTCGACGTTGATGTAGGGATCGAGCTTTAAGAGGGTGACTTTCAGACCGCGCGATTCGAGGATCGCTGCGAGGGAAGCGGCGGCAATACCCTTGCCGAGGGAAGACACTACGCCGCCGGTGACGAATACATATTTGGTCATCGCTAGGTGCTCGCGGGAAAAACGGATTATACCCGAAAGGCGACCCAGAACCCAGCGCGGGAGGGACCCGATTTACCGCGAGCGGCGGGTTTCGATCGCGCGTTTACCGGCGGCCTGAATGGGGGTTTGAACGGTGACTTGCCGTGATATGGCTTACTGGTATGCGCTAATTATAGGCATTACGCCCGCAGCCCGTTAAGCGTGCGCTGCAATGCGCGCGCTGTTTCCACCGGGTGTTCCATCGGGAACAGATGACTACCCTCGATCCATTCGAAATGCCCGCCCACAACGCGCCGCGTCATATCCAGGCCGACGTGGCGGACTTCCTTCGAATGCGTTCCCGCGATAAACCCGACCGGCACCGGCGCGCCATGCGCAACCCGCGCACCCAACGTGCGCGGCAGTGTCTTGTAGATGCGGAATTCCACCTCGCGATCGAAAGCGAGCTTGCGCTGGCGGTCGATGACGCCGGCCACTTCATCGATACCGCCGATACCACCGCCGTTACGCGCCTCCGCCGGAATCGCGAAATCGATGTAATCCGACAGCATTCGCTCGTCCCAGCGGGCGAATGCGGTTTTCGCGTGAAAGTGACGCCACGCGTCTTCCCTGCTCGGCCAGTGTGTGCGTCGTTTTTTAGTGGCGGCGGCAGGCGAAAGCCGCGTGTCGAGCCCCGTCCATTGCGATAAACGCAGCACGCTGCTGCGCCAGCCGGCGATTACCGGCGAATCCAGCATCACAACGCCTTTCACCCATTGCGGCCGCTTGAGCGCCGCCATCAGCGAGAGATAACCGCCTAGCGAATGGCCGACCAGCCACACTTTCACGTCGGCCGGGCGTCTGGCGTCGATGTCTTCGAGCAGTTGATCCACCAGATGCGGCCAGTCGCGCGTAACGGGGAAACGCGGGTCGTGACCAAACCGTTCGACGGCGCGAATCTCGTAGTCGTCGGCGAGTTCGGCGAAGATCGTCCGGTAGGTCGATGCCGGAAACCCGTTCGCGTGTGAAAAATGCAGGATGTCTTTCAAGCGGCGTGCCCTCTATTTTTTACAACGTCTCTTTCCAGCGTCTTATTTTTAACGTTCGTTTTCTCAATCTTCGATTCACCGTCCCATCCAATAACGCGCGTGCGTCTGCCTGAAACGTTCGATGGACACCTCCGCCGACACTTCCATACGCGCCGCGCCGTCTTCGTCACTGCGCGATAACTCGATATGACGTAGTCGATACCGCTCGAAAACCGTCGGATGCGGGTGATTAAATCGGTTGCGGTAGCCTACCTGAAATACCGCGACGCGCGGCCTCACTGCGTCGAGGAAAGGCTCGGTAGACGACGTCTTGCTGCCGTGATGCGGCACGATCAGCACGTCAGCCTGAAGCCAGGCAGGCTCACGTTGCCCGAGTTGCAACAACTGGCGCTCGACGTCGGCTTCAATGTCGGCGGCCAGCAGCGCCGAGCGCCCTGCCGCGCTGGTCACTTTCAGCACGCATGACGTTGCGTTTGGTTTGGCCACGAGCGGCCCGGCCTGTGGCCACAGCACGTCGAACACCACGCCGTCCCACTGCCAGCGCTGCCCCGCGACGCAGCGCAACAAAGCGCTGCCGTGATCCTGTGCCGTCCTCCACAAGGGTTCGCGCGGCCGCAGCGACGCCACGAATTGCCGGACCTGAATGCTCCCCAGCACCGCGGGCGCACCGCCCGAGTGATCGGAATCCGAGTGGCTGATCATCAGCGTATCGAGCGTGGAGAGGCCGTGGGCGAAAAGATACGGCACGACAAGCCGTTCACCCGCGTGCGTGGATTCGGGGCCCGGACCCGCGTCGAAGAGCAAGGTGTGATGCGAAGTTTCGATGACAATGGAAGACCCTTGGCCAATGTCGAGCGCCGTTACGCGAAACGTGCCGTTCGGAGGAGCTTGAGAGACAGGAAGCGCCAGCGGCAACCAGGTGAGCGGAGCGGCGAACCGCAGCGGCCAGCCGCGCGGAGCCAGCGCCCATATCACGCCAAACGCCGCTGCAGTCAGCGCAAAACCGTCCGGCTGCGGCAAACGCCAGAGCGTCCATGTGGATCCAGACAGGTGGCCGAGTGCGTCGAACATTGGGGCCAGCATGCTATGCGCCGCGCGGTACGCGAAAACATCGAGCGGTGCGGGCAGCAAGACGGCCACCAGCACAGTCGGCGTAACGAGAAAGCTGATCCAGGGGATCGCGAACGCGTTGGCAAGCGGCCCCAGCAGTGGAATCTGGAAAAACCAGTACGCGGTGAGCGGCGCGAGTCCGAGCGTGATGGCGTACTGCACGCGCGCACTGGATGCGATCCCGCGGCCGATGCGCCGTGCCGTAGGTCTGAGCCACGCGAGCGAGCGAACACGCACTCGACCGATCAGGTCGCCAAACCGGTCGCGGAGGTGGCGGCGTGGTTGACTTCCAGCTTTATCGGCGGGCTCGTTCGCGGCGGGATCTTCGTCTGCCTGATCGTCTGCCTGAGGCGCCGCGAACTCCTCCGCGAAGCCGACCGATGCCCGCCGGCCCCGCGATGCAATCGCGAACAGGATGGCCGCCACCGCACAGAACGACAACCAGAATCCCGCCGCCGTCACCGCCCATGGATCGGCAAGCAAAACAAGCCCCAGCGCCCACGCGAGCACGAGTGAAGACGCCGGCCGTCGGCCGCTCAGCACCGCTAGCGCGACGAAACACAGCATCCACATCGATCTTTGCGCCGGGACGTTGAATCCGGCTAGCGCCGCATAGAAGGCTGCGAATACCGCCGCACCGGCCGCTGCCGCTTTTTGTGCCGATACAATCAGCGGCGCGGGCAAACCGCGCCAGCGTAAGCGCCGCCATAACCCGCCGCTCAATAGCGCCGCGAGCCCCGCGACAAAGCCAATATGCAGCCCGGAAATCGCCACTAGATGACTCGTCCCGGTCGCTCGAAGCAAGGTCCAGTCAGCGTCGCTGACTACGTCTTGTGCACCCGTTGCCAGCGCTACGACAATTCCTCGATGCGGAGCGCCGTCAAGTGCCGTTAAAACCCGCTCGCGCAAGCGCGCACGCCAACGATCGATCGTCAGCGCGAAACCGTGCGCGTCCGTAGGCAACCGCCGCGCCGAGCCCGGCACGGAAACGTATCCGGTCGCACGAATGTTGCGGGCGAGCAGCGCCACTTCGGCATCGCGGCCACGAAAATTTGCATTGCCATGCGGACGCTTTAATCGCGTAACCAGCGTCCACCGTTGACCGGCCCAAAGAACAGGCGGCGGCGCGGCTGCGGGACCGCGTTTGGACGCATCCACGGCCATCCACGACAGCTGTACGACGCGCGGAAAATTCGTCAACGCGGCATCGTTCGATTCGACTTCAAACAGGAATCGTGTGCTATCCGCGCCCTGCATTGGCAGTCCGCGCACGAATCCAGTCAACTCGATGTTGCGGTTCTCGAACGCAACGGGCAAAGCGCGTTGCAAGCGCGTGTCGGCTCGCCAGGCGGCGTAACCGAAACCAATAACCAATGCAGCCGCAATCAGCGATGCCGCGCGAAACCGCGGGAAACAAACCGCGAGCGTGCAGGCAATCCCGAGCAGGAACAAAAGTGCCCACAAAACAAGGGCGCCGGGCAACACAGCTTGCTGCTGCAAACACGCGATTCCCAGCGCAAAGCCGATCAAGATACCCCGCACGCACGCTCCTCAAAAACTCGACGCGAGCGCAGACGCATTGAAGGAAAAAATTGCCCTTCAATGCCTGCAATCGAACAAATACGAGGAACTGATTATGCGGAGATTAGGCCGAGCCGCGGCAGCGCGGCGTGCGCGTTAGCCGTTGTGCCTAGAGAAAGCGTCTCTTCGTCAATACCGCGCAATTGAGCAAGCACCCGCGCGATGCCAGCCACCTGATCCGGCGCATTGCGATGCTTGTAGAGCCATGAAGGCGCGATATCAGGCGCGTCGGTTTCGAGCACGATCGCGTCTAGCGGCAACTCTGCGGCGAGACGTCGAATCTGGCGGGCGCGCTCGAAGGTCAGATTGCCGCCGAACCCAAGATGCATGCCGTGCGCGATGAACGCTTCGGCCTGCTGAAAACTGCCGTTGAACGCATGCGCAATACCGAGTTTGACGGAGAACACGCGCAGGCCCTTGAGCACCTTGTCCTGCGATTTGCGCACATGGCAGATCACCGGCAAATCGAAGTCGCGTGCGAGCTTGAGCTGCTCGTAATAGAAGAAGGTTTGGCGGGCATCGTCGAGACCGGGTACAAAATAGTCCAGCCCGATCTCGCCGATACCCACGAACCTCGGGTCCCCCATACTCGCGGCAATCTGCTCGCGCAACACGCGCAGATCGTCATCCTGTGCGCGCGGCGTGAACAAGGGGTGAATGCCGAGCGCGTAAGCACCGCCTTCAATGCGATGCGCAAGCTCACGCACGCGGTCGAAATTCTGGCGCTCCACACCCGGAATCACGATCCGCGAGACACCCTCTTTCAACGCCGACGCCGCAACGTCATCGCGGTCGGCATCGAATTCGGATGCATCGAGATGGCAATGCGTGTCGATCCACATGCAACGCCTCCAGCATTCCAGCGATCATCAAGCAGTTAAACGGGGACGACCGGTTCCTCGAACAACACGCCGTCACGCAAGCGCATGATGCGGTCGCAGCGCGCGGCGAGATCGGGATCGTGCGTGACGATCACGAAGCTCGTTTCGAACGTCTGCGACAACTCCAGCATCAAATTGAACACCGTGTCCGCAGTGGCGCCGTCGAGGTTGCCAGTCGGTTCATCGGCGAGCACGCATGCCGGGCGCGTGACCAGCGCACGTGCAATCGCCACGCGCTGACGCTCGCCGCCCGACAATTCGCCCGGCCGGTGTTTAGCCCGATGGCCAATCCCCACGCGCTCGAGCACGGCCATGGCCTCCTTGCGTGCGTCCGTTTCGCTCATGCGGCGAATGCGCAGCGGCATCGCGACGTTATCGAGCGCAGTGAATTCGGCAAGCAAATGATGAAACTGATACACGAAACCGAGCGCGCGATTACGCAGTTCGTTGCGTTCACGTTCACGCAATGCGGTGAACGGTTTACCCAGCAATGAAACCTTGCCGGCGCTGGGTTCATCGAGACCGCCGAGCACGTGCAGCAGCGTGCTTTTACCCGACCCCGATGCGCCGACGATCGCCAGTTTCTCACCGCGCCGGACTTGCAATTCTGCGTTGTCCAGCACTTGCACGTTGAAGCCGCCCTGCACGAACGTCTTCGAAATCGCCGACGCCTCGAGCACGATGTTGCTGTTGTTATCACTCATAGCGCAGTGCCTCCGCCGGGCGAACCTTCGCGCCGCGCCAGCTCGGATAGAGCGTCGCGAGCGATGACAATCCGAATGCGATAAGGCCGATCCGCGCGACGTCGGCGGGGACGAGTTCGGACGGCAATTCGCTGATGAAATACACCGATGGCGGCAGGAACTGCACGCCAAGCAGATGCTCGATCATGGGCACGAGCCACGGAATGCTCCACGCGATCAGACACCCCAGCGACACGCCAAGCGCCGTGCCGATAAAGCCAATCGTCACACCCTGGATCACGAAGATCTTCATGATCGAGCCGGGCTGCGCGCCAAGCGTCCGCAGGATGGCGATGTCCGCTTGTTTGTCGGTTACGGTCATCACCAGCGACGACACCAGGTTGAACGCCGCCACCGCAATAATCAGCGTCAAGATGATAAACATCATGCGTTTCTCGATCTGCACCGCAGAGAACCAGGTCTTGTTCTGCTGCGTCCAGTCGCGGATATAGAGGTCGCCGGTGAGCGTTCGCGACAGTTGCCGCGCGACTTCCGGCGCCCGCTGCATGTCCTTTAGCTTCAGGCGTACGCCCGTGGGCGCCGGCAGCCGAAACAGCGCCTGGGCGTCGGCGATGGAAATCAGCGCCAGTGTGGAGTCGTATTCGTAGTGCCCCGACTCGAACACGCCGACCACAGTGAATTGCTTGAGCCGCGGCAGCATGCCCGCCGGCGTGATCGTGCCCTCGGGCGCGACCAGCGTGATCTTGTCGCCCGTGGTCACACCCAGATTGGTCGCCAGATCCGCGCCCAGCACAATGCCGAAGCTGCCCGGCACGAGATCAGTGAGCTTGCCGCCCCGCATCTCCTTGCCGATATCCGACACTTGCGGTTCCAGCGACGGCTCTACGCCTCGCAACGCCACGCCGCTGACAGCGCCTTGACGCGTCAGTAGCGCCTGCGCGTCCACGTAGGGCGCCGCGCCGATCACTTCCGGATTCTTGCGCGCTTCCTGCGCGGTCAGTTGCCAGTTGGGCATGGACCCGGTCGGCGAGAATATTTCGACGTGCGCGAGCACGGACAACATGCGGTCGCGGACCTCTTTCTGGAACCCGTTCATTACCGAGAGCACCACGATCAGCGCCGCGACGCCAAGGGCGATACCAGCCATCGATACCAGCGCGATAAACGAGATGAAACCGTTGCCGGTGGTGCGTTTGCCGGCGCGGGTGTAGCGCCAGCCGATCTGCCATTCGTAGGGAAGTTTCAAGCGATTCCTTTTCAGCGTTCTAACATTCTTCGATCTTTACATCGCGCATTCGGCGCACGGCTGGAACCTTGCGACTTGGCGCCGTTTTTCTAAACTGATCCTGTCTATCCAGGGGTGGTAATAACAACGCCTTTTCAATCCTTACCGCATCGATCTGGCGCGAGCCGGACAGTCCGATCCGTCTGCGATCAAACGCGAAGTTTGCCACACAATCCTTAGCCACTCCTTTAGCCCGGATGACGTGGCGGCGGGAAAAACGATGCCGCAAGCCACCATGCTGGCCATTCGGACGATTTCCCACGCCGATGTCGCAGTTCATACTCGACTGACTCACCCATACGGCACTATCCCCTCAAAAACTCAGCCTCAGCCGCTGCGACGGTTCACAGTCGTAACTATTGACGTATTACGCAAAACGTAATACGATGAACATAATGATACAAAGGTTCCGATGCAAGGACACGCAAGCACTTTACGAAGGCGGAACACCGAAACGGTTTGGGGCAATCGCTGATGTCGCGATCAGAAGGCTCACGGCACTGGACGCGGCGGTGGAAATACGTGACCTGAAGTCGCCGCCCGGCAACCGGCTCGAATCCCTTTCCGGCGACCGGCGCGGTCAGCTCAGCGTCCGGATAAACGGCCAGTGGCGCGTTTGTTTCAAATGGACGACGAAGGGTCCTGTCGACGTCGAAATCATCGACTATCACTGAATAGGGAAGCACATGTCCAAGAACGGCATGCGTCCGGTTCATCCGGGCGAGATCTTGCGGGAAGATTATCTGGTCCCGCTTGAAATGAGCGTGAACGCATTGGCTATGGCGTTGAACGTGCCAGCTACGCGTTTACATGAAATCGTGAAGGAACGGCGCGGCGTCACGGCCGACACAGCCTATCGCCTGGCACGCTATTTCGACTCAACACCTGAGTTCTGGCTGAATCTCCAAGCCATGTATGACCTGAAAACCTTGCCAACGCGCAGTGAAATCGACCGCAAGGTTGAACCTCGTGAGTTGTCGCGCGCGTGATGTAGCGCTTGATGCATCGAGCAAGGCAGTAAGGGAAACGTGCTGCGCCGCCCAGGCTCTGGAGTCGGCGCAGAGCCTTGGGGCGAGGCGTCCGGAGTTGCGTGAGCGAATTTTATCCGCGAGCGATGGAACCCGTGCCAACGTGCAACACGCGCACTTTCACCATTACGGCCCAGCCTCAGCTTTGACGCGGCCCAAGACCTACTTTCCGTGTTCGGCAGCTAACCGCGCATTACTTATTGGCTGTTACGCATGGGTAACGTGGCGCATACGAGGCAAACGGCAAGCACCCGGAAATCACCCGGTCCTTTGCCCTACAATGCGCAGCATCATGCCCACGCCCAAGCTCCCAGACCTTCACCTTCTCTTACCGTTCGCGCTGCCATCGGCTGCGGACGCCGCCACCGCGCTGCACAAGCTGGACCGCCCCGCGCTCGACCGGTTGCTCGCCCGCGCGACGCTCAATGAGCGCGTGATCGGCGAGGACTTTCAACGCACGCTGCCGCACGAGCGCTGGATCGCGCGGCAGTTCGGCGTCGTGAGCGAAGCGCCCGGACAATCCGCCGACGAAGCACCGCTCGCGCCCTATATGTTGCTCGCCGACGGCGGAACGCCCGGTGACACGGTCTGGGCATGCGTCGAACCGGTGCACGTGCGGATCGCGCGTGATCATCTGGTGTTGATCGATCCGGCGACGCTCGGCATGGACGATCAAGAAGGCCGCACCTTATTCGATGTCGTCAAGCCGCTAATAGAAGACCTCGCACTGACCATTCAGGCGCCGCAACCGGCACGCTGGTACGTCGCAGGGCCGAATCTCGGAACGCTGGCGGGCGCGTCGCCGTTGCGAGCGAGCGGGCGCAATATCGAAATCTGGTTGCCGCACGAAGCGGGCACCGGCGAACGCTCGCGTGCGTGGATGAAGCTGCAGAACGAAGTGCAGATGGCCTGGTTCGAACATCCGCTTAACGAAGCGCGCGAAGCGCGTGGCTTGCCCGCGATCAACTCCATCTGGCTGCACGCGCAAGGCGCGCTACGCAGCGTGACAAGCCCGTTCGCGCGGGTAATGTCGAAAGCTCCGGCCACGCGCGGCCTCGCGCTCACCGCCAATATCACGCCACAAGCGCCGCCTGAATCTTTCGCCGATTTGATGGCGGCAACAACGGCAAGCGATGGCCGTACGCTCGTCGAACTCGATCCGTTTTCCGCACCGTTCATCGAGCAGGACTGGGCGCGCTGGAACGACGCGCTCGGCACGCTGGAGCGCGACTGGTTCGCGCCCGCTCTTGCCGCGTTGGAAAACGGAACGCTTGGCAGGTTGGGCCTCACGTTGTGCAGCGACACCGGCTCCGTGTCGCTGACCGTCACGCGCGGCGCGTTGCGCAAATTCTGGCGGCGGCGTCCGATCGCGGCGCTGCTTATCGAATAAACGAAGCGACTAGACGAAGCGAATCAATGAATCGAATCAAACGAATCATCACCGGCCTGTCCGCATGACCCGAATCGTCACCCGCGCGCCCTCTCCCGCCGATGCCGCCGTCCTCGTGCGGCATGGCGTTCATCCTGTCATTGCGCGTCTGTATGCATCGCGTGGCGTGTGTTCGCCGGAAGAGATCGAGACCGAACTCAAGAAATTGCACGCGCCCGTCGGGCTGAAAGGGTGCGATGAAGCCGCCGCCGTTCTTGCCGACGCGCTCGCGGCGAAACGCCGCATGCTGGTCGTCGCCGACTACGATTGCGACGGCGCCACCGCGTGCGCCGTTGCCGTGCGCGGCTTGCGGATGTTCGGCGCGCAGATCGATTACCTGGTGCCGAACCGGTTCGAATACGGTTATGGCCTGACGCCTGAAATTGTCGCGCTGGCCGCGAGCCGCGCGGGCGGGAAGCCGGATCTGCTAATTACAGTCGATAACGGCATTGCAAGCGTGGATGGCGTCGAGGCCGCCAATGCGTTGGGTATCGACGTGCTGGTGACCGATCACCATCTACCCGGCGATGATCTGCCGCCCGCGCGCGCAATCGTGAATCCCAACCAGCCCGGCTGTACCTTTGAGAGCAAATGCATCGCGGGTGTGGGGGTGATTTTCTACGTGCTGCTCGCGTTGCGCGCCGAGTTGCGTCGTCGCAATGCCTTCACCACCGACGCTCCCGAACCGCGTCTGGACGGCCTGCTCGATCTCGTTGCGCTCGGCACGGTCGCGGACGTCGTGAAGCTCGATCCGAACAACCGGATCCTGGTCGCGCAGGGCCTGAAGCGGATTCGCGCGGGAAGGATGCAACCGGGCATCGCGGCGCTGTTTCGTGCGGCGGCGCGTGATGCCCGCGCCGCGTCGGGATTCGATCTCGGCTTCGCGCTTGGGCCGCGGCTGAACGCAGCGGGACGGTTATCGGATATGTCGCTCGGAATTGAATGCCTGATCACCGATGACATCGGTCGCGCGTGGGAATTGGCGCAACAGCTGGATTCGATAAATCGCGAGCGGAGGGAGATTGAAGCCGGGATGCAGGAACAGGCGCTCGAAGAACTGGCGAGTATCGATCCGGCGGATTCCGCCACGCTGACGCTATTTAATCCGACGTGGCATCAGGGCGTGATCGGGATTGTCGCGGGGCGGCTGAAGGAGAAGTTTCACCGGCCATCGTTCACCTTTGCTCATGCTGATGAGAGCGGGGTTTTATCGAAGGGATCGGGGCGCTCGATTCCGGGGTTTCATCTGCGCGATGCGGTCGACCTGATTTCCAAGCGCGAGCCCGGGATGATCGTGAAATTCGGCGGCCACGCGATGGCGGCGGGGATGACGATTGTTACCGCTGATATTCCGCGGTTCACCGCGGCGTTTGAAGCTGTTGGACGCGAGTGGTTGAGCTCTGATGCCTTGTCGCGGGTGGTGGAAACCGACGGCGAGCTCGAGGACGCTTATTTCACGCCGCAGTTTGTTGAATTGATCGATGGCGCGGTTTGGGGGCAAGGCTTTCCGGCGCCGGTGTTTTCCGGGGAGTTTGAAGTGGCGTCCCAGGCGCTGGTCAAGGACAAGCATTTGAAGCTGCAATTGCGGCGCGGGCAGCAACGGTTCAACGCTATCTGGTTTAATCACACGGAAACGCTGCCGACTCGCACCGTCGTGGCGTACCGGCTGGTTTCCGACACCTGGAATGGCGTCGCGCGGGTACAGATGATTGTTGAGCATGCGGTTGGGTGAAGAAACGTCGGCCTGGCCAAGGCGTTCATCCCTAACCACGCGCCAATGCGTCCCGCTCGCTAAGCTATAATTTCCCTCTTAGCCAAAAAACCTGAAAACGATCAAATGGAAGCGGAACGTCTAAACGCAATCGAGAACCTCCTCGCCGACCTGCGCCGTCGCGCTGGCGAGCTCCGGGGGT
>Ga0302234_10001699_pt1 | contig 14917 bp, 10 predicted proteins | sample II_Palsa_N3_2_FD_193576 | JGI IMG/M metagenome (GOLD analysis project Ga0302234, IMG submission 193576) | Peat permafrost microbial communities from Stordalen Mire near Abisko, Sweden - II_Palsa_N3_2 | ecosystem: Environmental > Terrestrial > Soil > Palsa > Peat permafrost | place: Sweden... | reverse complement strand
CCTCCAGAGCAGAAGCTTTCGCACTCCTACGGAGCGCGACTACTTTCTCTTGCGTGGCCAAGAGAAAGCAGCCACTGCGCCGCAGGAGCGGCGTGAACAGCGAAGCTGGCCCGAAGGGCGAAGGGCAGGATGCCCGGAGGAAAGAGAAGGCAACCCCACTTGGCGCTTGCAGGGCCGCGCTCGCCAAGTACGTGAGCCGAGGTCTGGCTTTTCGACAGGACTCCTGTCCTGACGAAAAGGAATCGGCATCCATGCCGATTCCCCTTGCGGGCCTGGCGACCTCGCCTCACCGCCGCATAGGGGTTTAGTAGATCAATTGCAAAAGCTATTACGGCCAAATCTTCCACGACAAAGCCGTTGGCTCAGAGCAGTTGCAGCAACTACTTATTTTTTCACCCTGAACGTAGGCCCGTAGGGCCGAAGTCGAGCGGCTATTCCATCAATGGAATCACTGCGAACACGCGATGCAGTGCTCTTCGGCCCGCGTGCGCCACGTGGCCGTCACTCAAAACACCGACGTTGCCCGCAGCACGCCTCAGCGGACTGTTCTGATCGACGCTCCCCACGTGGAGATCGACCCGATGAATGGATGGATGCAAACGGTGACGGCCAAGGTGCTGGGCATCGCGCTGTTGGCGCTGCTGATGACGATACCGCTGATGCAGGTGAGTGGACTGGTGAGCGAGCGTCAGCAGCTGCGCGAAAAGGCGATTGCGCAAATTGCGCAGGGTTGGGGCGGTGAGCAGGTGCTGGGCAGTCCGGTGCTGGTGGTGCCGACGCGTGAGGCAATGCCAGTCGCGAGCGGAAACCCGCCGCAGTGGCGTGCCGGTACGCAAAACATGCTGGCCGATAGCACAACGCTGGATGTCGCAATGGCGGTGGAGAAGCGCAGCTACGGCATCTACAGCGCACCGGTGTTTGTCTCTACGGTGCAGATACATGCGAGCTATCGTGCCGACGACCTGGCCCAGCTTCGCCAGGCGATTGGCGTTCCGTGGCTGGGCAGCAAGGCCGAATTGCGTGTGCCGATCAGCGATCTGCGTGGCCTGCAACAGGTGACTCATCTGCTGGTCAACGGTAAGCCGGCGCGGTTCGATTCTTCAGCGGCACATCTTGGCGCATGGAGCACGATCGTCGTACCGGTTGACCTGGATACACTGGGGCTGCCAGTTACGGCTCAGACGATGGATCAGCCGCTGCAGGTTGACATCAGCTTCAAGCTCGCAGGCACTCAATCGCTGCAGATGCTTCCACTGGCGCGCAGCACGGACGTGACCATACATGCGCCCTGGCGCGATCCCAGCTTTATCGGCGCGGCGCTGCCGCTGGAGCACCGGGTGGATGCCCACGGCTTCAGCGCGCACTGGCACCTGCTCGATCTCAACCGCAATTACGGCCAGCACTGGAGCGATGGTACGGCGGATATGACCGGCGCACTGCAGGCCTCTGCCTTCGGCGTGCAGCTTTATCAGCCGGTGGATATTTATCAGCGCAATGAACGGGCGGGCAAATACGGTCTGCTTTTCATCGCCATGACCTTTGTGGCGTTCTTTCTGTTCGAAACGTTGAAAAAGCTCCGCGTGCACCCGGTGCAGTATCTGCTGATCGGCGCCGCTCTGGCGACGTTCTACGTCGTATTGCTGGCGCTGTCCGAGCAGATAGGTTTTGCGGCGGCCTATGCGTTGGCGGCCAGCGCGGTCGTGCTGATCGTGGGCGGCTGCGCAACCGCCGCGCTGCGCGCCGTGCGCGCGGGTGCCTTGCTGGCCGCGGTCTTAGGACTGATCTACGTGATGCTGTACGCACTGATCGCCGCGGAGCAATACGCGCTGCTGATCGGCGCGCTGGTGCTGCTGGCAATGGTGGCGCTGATGATGTATCTCACCCGCCGCATCGACTGGTACGCACACATTGCCAGCGCGTCGGCGCCAGCAACACCGTCGCCGGTTATCATGGAGCAGCCATGAACATTCTCGCCATCGAAACCGCCACTGAAGCCTGCTCCGTTGCCCTGATCCACGGACAGGACATCATCGCCCGCAGCGAAATCGCGCCGCGCCGGCACACCGAGCTGGTTTTGCCGATGGCCGACGCCCTGCTGGCCGAAGCCGGCATCGGTCGGTATGCGCTGGATGCCATCGCCGTGGGCCGGGGCCCCGGCGCCTTTACCGGCGTGCGCCTTGGCGTGTCGCTGGCCCAGGGCATGGCGCTGGCACTCGACCTGCCGGTGATCACCATTTCCTCGCTGGCCGCGCTGGCGCTGGAAGCACCCGAAGACGAGGATGCCGCCATCCTCGCCGTGATCGATGCCCGCATGGGCGAAATCTACGCCGCCTGCTATCGCCGCGATGACAACGGCGGCCTCATCGTGCTGGACGACGAACGCGTGTGCACGCCCGAATCGCTGCAGCTGCCCGATGCACGAGCCTGGCAAGTCGTCGGCACCGGTTGGGCGACTTACGCCACCATCATCAGCGAACGCTTCACCGGCGTGCTTCGCTCCGCCGACGGCGTGCGCTACCCGCAGGCCGCGCACGTTGCCGAACTGGCCATGCAAGAGTTCAACGCCGGGCGCATCCACGCCCCCGAACTCGCGCTGCCGGTCTACTTGCGCGACAAGGTCGCCTTGACGCTGGTGGAGCAGGGCAAGGCTTGATTGGGTGACGCAAGCTGGATGGCCATTGTTCCCGGCCGAGGTCCATACCAAGCCAAAAGCGTCGCAGCCAATGCCTCAGTCCATTAGCGACACGCTTTGGTCCGTGCGCCTCCAGCCCGCGTGGCGAACACGTTCGACCATAGCCATATGTGGCGCGGTTAGTGCGGCCAGCCCGACAAAAATCGTCCGCACGATCGTGACGTTGAATGGCTGGCGGACGACGTGCGTGGCCACAAGAATCAAAGCGGCGAAGACCAGCGTCATCGGCAATGCGTTGACCGCGATAAGTCGCCGTGCGGGAATGTCGCCTGCGTAGACAACTGTTCGCAGAATATGCCGGGCACCGTGCATGAGGCAAAAGAACACAGTGAACGCATAAAGCGGCGGTGCCGCCAGCACGAGGCAGCCGAGCGTCGCCAGCTCAAGTGCTGGTCGTGCCAAGCGACGTCGTAGATTGATGGCCGCGAGCGTCAGACCTGTCAACCATGGCCACGCCAGCCACTGCAGGCAATGAGTAATTCCATGGGCGCCGGGTTTGCCCACCAGCATGGTGAACAATGACTCGATCGCTGCGGGGTGCAAAAGCGCCGGCAGCACGACCATCGCTCCGCCATAAAGCACTTTGGTGAGCATCGGGACTCTCGGATCCAAGTCGCCGGAAAAATGTACGGCAGACGCCACTAAAAAAATCAAAAGAAAGGGTGTGGGTGCGGCCAGCCAGAAGAGGACGACCAGCCCAGCGACAACGCTATAGCACAAGCCAAAGATGAACCAGCCTCCGGCGCTGTGAATCCCGTAGAGCTGCGACGCAAAGACAGGATCTAACGCACCGTGGGGAACACCTAAGAGAAGGATAAAACTGCCGACGATCAGCAAGCCGGCCGTATTGTCTGTGGGCGGTAGCAACGGTGCGAACGCAGCGATGGCTAATGCCACGATGCAAAACAGTGTGCTCTGTTTGCGCAGTAGCGTGTTCATCATGCCGCTCCGGACGCCGACGCACGTGTGCGGCCTGAAAAGACGGCACCTAAAAAAGGTCGTGCAGGTAAAGCGCCAATCATTGCAAGATGATCGGCCAGCGTACCTTTGTCGCTCAGAAACCGGATGATACGGGCCGGATCGGCGTGCCAAAACAAGTCAGTAAACAACTGAGGTCCTAAATCCGGCCGCGCGCGAAGCGCTTTTAATAGCAGTCGGTCCATGGTGCGTGTTGGTAGTGGATCCGCTTGATGTGGCTTTGGTACGTCGCCTCCACGAAGTGTCCGGGCAGCATCGCTGGCCCAGCGTTGGATACGCTGAAATGCATAGCCGCTGGCGGGCCGCGCGCCACCATGCATGATGCCTGCACTGACAAAGCTGCCTTTGGACATGGCGCGACGCGTTCGCCATCCCATCGGCAAGATGCCGCTTTCGGTTCGATGCACTTCATACAACGCGCCGCCGCAATACTTTTCGACCGCGCGCAACTGTCGTGCAGCCAATGCTGCAGCATTGTGTGGCTGCGTTCCGAAGACGGTAGTTTCCACCAGCGCGCGCTCCGGCGACATCGGTAGCAGGTAGGTGAATCGCACCTCGTCGTGGCTTTCTGCTGCAAAGTCCATCAGTTGAACGGTTGAGGTGTCGAACGGAGCCGCATCGCAACGGATTTCCTGTCCGCTGAAGGACTGCCACAGCAACACGTCATCGACCGCCGTCGCGGGTGGACGCGTATCGATGACAACGTTTGCGGTCACCGGCCCGCGGGCCGTATCGAGCTGCCAGTAACTGCCAACTCGCTTCGCCTCGCCGTGAAACGGCGTATCGAGCATCAGCGACACGGTGTCGCTGGCGTGGACGAGTCGGCATGCCTGGTCGTAAAAATCTTCCGAGGCGAGCATCTGATACGGCGTTTTCCCGCAATCCGCCACCACCGACTGATGCGCAGAACTTACCGCCACCTGCGACCATTGATGGCGTATCACCGCATCGAACCGATGCGGTGCGAGCCGCCAGAAGCACCACGTGCGGTCATTGGCATAACGCTTGCGCGACTCCAGGATCATCACGCGACGGCAGGATCCGGGATTCTCCGCCAGTCGCAGGCCGAGGCTGAGCCCTGCGCATCCCCCGCCGAGGATGATGAGATCCAGGTCAGCAGGCATGCCGCTGGTTGAACTTGACGTGCGCGTGCGGCAGGTTCTGCAACAGCCCGTGGAGTGCGGCGTCGTGAGGGCGCAGTGGCTGATGGAAGCGAGGCAGCAGCGAGACATTCGCTACAGCGCCTAGGGTAATGGCTACTTTCCGCGTCAAGGTGACGCGCACCCGCTCCGACCAAAAGTCGCATTCGCGCCGCCGCAGCTCGGTTCCGATTTCGCGATAAGTCCTGGCGGCGACGAGGATGCCCGATCGCGAGCGCGATGGTAGATACGCCAGCCCGGCCTCACCGCTTCGGTAGTAGCGATCGGCCATGTCGAGCAGGCTGGTGATGGCCGATCGCAGCATGGGCTGCTGTGCGCGACCGGGTATCACCAGAGACCGGGGTGCCAAAGGGCCCACCAGTGAGGCGGGCAGATAGCGACGTCCGACGAGCCCGTCAGCGCTGACGTCGCGACAGATATTGGTCAGCTGCATCGCCACGCCGAGGTCGATGGCGTGAGGCAATGCATTGGGGTTCGACGTGTCCAGTGCGGCGCTCATCATCAGGCCTACCGTGCCGGCGACGCTGTAACAGTAGCGCAGTAGCTCTGCCTCGTCCTGGATTTGCACCAGGCCTAAATCGCTCTCGACGCCGCGAATCAGCTGCAGTGGAATGGCTGGATCGATCTTGCACTCACGCATCAATCGAATCATCGAAGCGGTCAGCGGGTCGTTCGATTGGCCGCGCGTCAGCGCCGCCGCTACGTCGGCCAGCGCCTCGCGCGGCGTCGTCGTAGTGTCTCCGTCGGCGAGGTCGTCAATGAGGCGGCAAAACCCGTAAAGAATGGTGGCACGTTCAGCGTGTTTCTCGCTCAGCAAGCGACGGGCCCAGTAAAAGCTGCGGCCGTGCCGGGTCAGCGACGCGTTCGCCGAAGCATAGGCCGGATCCGTAGCCTGGTTGGCAGGTAGTGAGTGGATCATGGTGGCTCTCCTCAGGTGCTTTGGACTAGCGTGGGACCGATCAGGGCATCGAGCACTTTGGCTGAACACAGCACGCCGGGCAGGCCGGCACCCGGATGGGTGCCGGCGCCGACGAGATAGAGCTGGCGAATGCCTTCCGCACGGTTGTGAAAACGAAACCAGGCTGATTGCCTAAACAGCGGCGCCACGGAAAAGCCTGCTCCGTGAACGCTGAGATAGTCATCGCGAAAATCCGTCGGGGTCTTTTGGAACTCGGCCGTAATGGTGTCGGCAAGCCCGGGCAGGATCGTCGCGTCCAGTGCCGCGACGATGCGGTCTCGCAGTTTTATGCCTTCAGTGACCCAATCGATATCCGTTTGCAGATTGGGTACCGGGCAAAGGACGTAAAAGCTGTCGCAGCCGGCTGGCGCAAAGCTGGGATCGGTCGCGGTGGGGCGATGGACGTATAGCGAAAAATCCGCTGGAAGCGTCTGGCCGGTGAAGATGTCACGCAGCAGCTCGCGATAGCGCGCGCCGAGCCAGATCGTGTGATGCGCGACATCCGGATAGGTGCGACGCGTGCCGAAGTACAGAACAAACAGCCCCATCGAGTAACGCGCGGTCTTCAATTTCAACCGCGCCGATTGCGCCTGCTGCTTGCCGGCGAGCATGCTGCCATAGAGGTGCGCGGGATCCGCATCGGATACGACCAGGTCGGCGTCCAGCGCGCGGCCATCTGCCAGTTCCACGCCGATGGCTGCACCCTTTTTTACACGCACACGCTGCACCGTCGTACGCAGTTGAATATCAACGCCTTGGCGCGTCAAAAGGCTGCCAAGCGCCTCGGTGATCGCTCCCGTCCCGCCCATGGCGAAGAACACGCCGTGCGTGCGCTCAAGGTAGTGAATGAGTCCGTAGATGCTTGTCGTATCAAACGGGTTGCCACCGACCAGCAACGGTTGTATCGAAAATGCCTGTCGCAATTTGGGGCTGGAGAGATACGCGCAGACCATCTGCCAGACGGTGCGATCGCAGCGCAGCCGGATCAGGGCGGGGATCTGTCCAAGCATGGTCGCCAGCCGATGAAACGGGCGACCGGAAAGTTGGGTAAATCCCACGTCGAAAATCCGCCGCGAGTGCTCCAGCAGTTTGAGATAGCCCTGGCTTTCACCGGGGGCTACACGTTCGATCTCGGCCAGCGTTTCTTCCAGCGATCCGCCGTAGTCGAAGTGCTCGCCGTCGGCAAAGTGGAAGCGATACCACGGCTTCAGCGGCACCAGTTGCACGTGATCTTCCAGGCGTTCGCCAAAGAGCTCGAAAAGCTCCTTGAAAAGGAATGGTGCGGTGATCACCGTCGGTCCCGCGTCGTGGCGAAAGCCGTCCTGCTCAAACACCTTGGCGCGGCCACCGAGCTGTTCGCACCGGTCCAGCAGTGTCACTCGGTAACCCTTCGCACGTAACCGAAGAGCGGCCGCCATGCCTCCGTACCCAGCGCCGATAACTATGGCGTGCATGGTGCTCCTCCGAGTTTCCTAATGGAGCGACGGGCCGACTCTGGCGCAGGTGATGCGTCCGCTATCAGCGTCGGATTGCATATCTCGTCGCAGCGACCAAGCCGCGTTCGATATCTCGATTGGACATGTGTGCCATGGATGACAGCGGCGGAGCCGTGAGCTCCGCCGCTTTTCTTCATGGCGTTTTTCCCTTTCACCGCGACTCAGTACTTTTCTGACTCGGACTTACGTACCGCAATCAGGAAAATAAACACGCCAAACATGGCTTTGGCCACGATGTCGGCGACGGAATAACCGACCTGTACGGCGATCGTCGCGCTGCCTCCGGTAAAGCCAATCATCGGGAAGATAAATACCACCGGGTAGAAACACCACGAGATCACCGTTAGCCAGCGCGCTGCGCTGACCATGCCGCGGGCGTTAGCCGGCTGTTCGCTGATGGATTTACGCAGGCCGATGAACAGATCGAACACGATGATCAGGAAAGGGATCATGGCAAGAACCCACCAGAGCCAGCGTGTGCCACCTTCTGACGAAACCTCTCCGGGGTAACCAAGCACCACCATCAGCGCAGCCAGCACCCCGAGTTTGATGCTCTTGCGAGTGGTTTCTGGTGGAGACAGACGCATCACCAGGATCAGTTCCACCAGCAGCAGTGGCACGGTGAGCAGCCAGTCGACGTAGCGATAGGCATCGTTGAAACGCACGCCGGTCGCGGTGACGACATCGCCAGTCACGGCGTAAGCCGCTTCCCAGCTGTTGAAGATTCGAAAGTAGTGGTAGCAGGCGATCAGTGTGACCAGGCCCGTAATGGTCACCGCGGTGCGATATACCGGCGCTACCCGGTCACGTGATATGAAAAAGAAAATCGTCGCCGCCCCCATGACAGCGATGGCGAACGAGAAAGCGTTATAGACCAAGTCGTACTGTCCGACGGTAATTCCCATTGCTAGATCCTCGTGTGGTCGATCTTCGTGTGGACGCAACAAACTTCATAAAATTGGACAAAGACTATTCACTAGTCGCATTTGTACGTCTCTATGCGGTTAGTGTTTATTCTTTGTTCAATTGAGAATATAGCCACAGGTGGTTTTTGGTTGCAAGTACGTTTGCATCAAACGTCGTTTTTATTGACTTTGATCGGCGTTTTATAGGGCTTTTTCTATCGTTTGGCTCGGAGCGTCTAACGTTTAGAGTTATGACTTAACAAGTATACAAAACATGGACATTGCATAAAAAGAAGGCCTATTGGTGCCATGACGAGGTATTTGCGGGTGCGCGTCGTTTGAATTAACGACTCGGCGGACCCAGAATCTAGGCTTGGCAACAAAACCCGTCTCCGGCTTTTTATGGCAATGAAAAACCCAAAAACTTCCGAGCCAGCGCCCAGCGCTGGTTCGTATCGGATTGCGTCGGTAGCGACCCTCACGGGCGTTCCCGCGCCGACCATCCGCATTTGGGAGCGCCGTTATGGACTGCTTAGTCCCAGCCGCAGCGCGGGCAACCTGCGGCTCTACACGCAGGCCGACATCGACCGCCTAGTCTTGGTCAAAGCAGCCGTCGACGCGGGACACTCCATCAGCACCGTCGCTGAGCTGAGCGCCGAGCAGCTGCGCGAGCGTGCGCAGGACGCACCACGGCGAAACGCAGCTGATCGAGCGGTCCGGGCGACTGTGTATGGCGATGCCTTGGCGGGCGTTCTTTCCGAGGCGTGGAAAAGTCGAGCGGATATTCACGTTACGGCACGTCCACTGCACGACGCGCTGGCCAAACCACCACGAACTGATGTAGCCGACGTGACGATTGTTGAAATTGCGTCTCTGCACGACCTGTCGATCGAAGTCTTGCGGCGCTTGCACAAGGCCAGTCGATCGTCGTTGACGCTGGTGATCTACGGCATCGGCGGAAGTAAAAGTCTTGCGGGTATTGATCGGGAGGGCATCATCGCCCTGCCTGCACCCGTCAATGCAGCGCACCTTGCGCGCCTGTGCCTGCTCAACTTTTCAGGATTTGGCGGAGCACCTGGAACATATGAGCCACTCCGAAGCGCCGCACCGAGGCGCTACGACGATGCGCAGCTGGCGATGATTAACCAGATGCCTAATGCCGTCGATTGCGAGTGCCCTAACCACCTTTCCGATCTGCTCATACGTATCAACGCGTTCGAGCAATACAATTACCAGTGCGAGGATCGCAACGCCGAAGACGCTTCACTCCACGTCATGATGGCGGAGGCTTCGGTTCGCTGTCGTGAATTGCTGGAATACGCCCTGTCACGCGCGATCGAGCACGCAAACCTGGAAGATTCGATACCGCAACCGGCGAGGGCGAAAGTCCAATCCACTGATAGAAAAAAATGAGCGCTGTGTCTCAGGCCGACGTAGCCCAGAACCTTATGTCCGTGTCACCACTTCACTTCGTCACGCGATTAGTTAAGTGCAAGAAACTGACTGCCGCCACGGCGGTTCGCTTGCCGCAACCTTGATGCGGGTGTCATGGCCTAAACAATCGTGAAACAGGCTTTCAAAGCTGCCCGATCACTCGCTGTACCAGCAAACTGCTGACGGCCACCGCCACCCAGACGCCCAGTCCCAGCAGGATGGGTTTGATGCCGCTGGCTGCCATGCGGCGCAGATTGGCGGACAGGCCGATGGCGGTGAGCGCCACGATGATCAAGAATTCGGCGACGAAGTGAATGGACGGCTGGATGGCCAAGGGAATCAGGCCTGCGGTGCGGATGCCGGAGGCCACCAGAAACCACAGGATGAACCAGGGGAAGATCTTGGCGAGGCTGAAGTGGCTGGCGGTGCCATCCTTCGCCGCATTACGTTTTTCGCGGGCGGCGACGACAAACGCCAGCACCAGGCAGACGGGAATGATCAGCGTGGCGCGTGTCAGCTTGACGATGGTCGCGAAGTCGCCGGCGGTCTTGCTGTAGCTGTAGCCGGCGGCGACCACCGACGAGGTGTCGTTGATCGCGGTGCCGGCCCACAGGCCGAAGCCGAGATCCGACAGATGCATCAGGTGACCAAGCAGCGGAAACAGCAGCACGGCGACCAGATTGAACAGGAAGATCGTCGAGATGGCGAAGGCGGTGTCGTGATCTTCCGGACGGATGATCGGGGTGACGGCGGCAATCGCCGAGCCGCCGCAGATCGCTGTGCCGACGCCGATCAGGATTTTCAGCTTGTCGTCCACGCCCAGCCAGCGGCCGAGCAGCCACGCCGAGAGAAACGCCACCGTCATCGTCACCAGCGTGACGGAGAGCGATTGGAGCCCGGTTTTCGCCACCTGGCTAAGGCTCAGGCCGAAACCCAGCGCGATGATCGACCACTGCAGCACGTACTTGCCGGCAAAGGCGATACCCGGCCGAAAATGCTCGCCCGGCGAGGCCAGGTTGCCGACGATGATGCCCAGCACGATGCCGATGACCGGGCCGCCGACCAGCGGCAGCAGGTGCCCCAGCCAGAGCGCCACCAGCGCGATGCCGACCGCCAGGGCGAGGCCGGAGGCAATCGAATGCTGCTGCGTGGGCTGGACGTGGATGACCTGGGCGTTCATGGCGTGTGTCCTTGGGATGCGTCATTGTCCTCGGGAGTATCTATCAGCAAAACTTGGAATATCTGATGGAAGCGATAAGATCGACTTATGATCAATATCAGCCCGCGCCAGCTCGACGTGTTTGTGCAGATTGCCCTGCACGGCAGCGTGCGCGCGGCGGCGGAGCGCTTGCACCTTACCCAGCCGGCCGCCAGCATGGCGCTGGCGGAAATGGAGCGTCAGCTCGATGCGCCGGTATTCGCGCGTGAGCGCGGTCGCCTGCGCCTCAATGCGCGCGGCCGCGAGCTGCTGCCGCTGGCGCAGGAGTTGCTGGAGCGTCACGCCGAGTTCGGCCGCCGCGGCAGCGAAGGCGCGGCGGCGCTGACGGGAGAGCTGCGCATTGGCGCCAGCAATACCGTAGGCAATTATCGGGTCGGCGAACTGCTTGGGGCCTTCGTGCGCAGCCACGCGCAGGTAGCTATTCGTCTGCGCGTGGCCAATACCGAAACCATCGCCGCGGGCGTGCTCGATCACAGTCTCGACCTCGGCTGCGTCGAAGGTCCGGTGACGCATCCGCTGCTGGAGGTGCGGCCGTGGCGTGATGACGTGCTCGTGGTATGCGCGCCGCCGGATCATCCGCTGGCGCGCAAGCGCGGCCTGAAGCCGACAGATTTTTCCGGCGCGCGCTGGGTCATGCGCGAGCCGGGCTCGGCCACGCGCACGATCAGTGAACGCGTGATGGCGCAGCTGCCGCCCGGTGAAACGGTGCTGGAGCTCGACCAGATCGAGGCGATCAAGCAAAGCGTGGTGGCCGGTCTGGGCATCGCGTTTCTGCCCGCCGTGGCGGTCACCGATGCGCTGGCCGCAGGCCGATTGAAAGCCCTGAAAACGCCGTTCCTCGATCTGCAGCGCAAGCTCTCGATTGTGCTGCACCGGCAGAAATACCGCGGCGTGCTGCTGGATGCGTTTCTGGAAAGTGTCGAGCCCCAACGCTGATTGGCCGGATCGCGTCAGTGGAAATCGCGCGACTTGACGTCGAGCGAGCCGAGCATCGGCGTGAGATCCTCCAGCCGCTGTGCGATGAGATGCTGCACGCCATGCTGGCTTTCCAGATAACCGTGCACGGCCAGCAGGTTCGACTGCAGCAGCACGCGGCGCTGGCGTTCGCAGACGCTGGTCCACACCACGACGTTGGTAAGTCCATATTCGTCTTCCAGGGTGAGAAAGATCACACCGCTTGCCGTCTGCGGCCGCTGCCGCAAGGTCACCATGCCGGCCACGCGGATGTGCCGGCCGTTGGGTATCGCGCCCAGTTCCGAGGAATCGCGGTAGCGCCGTCGCTGCAGTTCCGGACGCAGAAAGGACAGCGGGTGTCGGCCCAGCGTGGTGCCGGTAAGCAGGTAATCGGCGCGCATGTCTTCGCTGGCGGTGGGTGTGGGCAATGCGATCGATTCGGGCTCGGTCTGAGTCGGCAGATCGGCAAACAGCGGCAGCGATGGCTCCACGCCAGCGATGGCCCAGCGGGCGCGATGGCGATGGCCAGCCAGCCCGCGCAGGGCACCGGCGTCGGCCAGCAGCGACTGCTGGCGTCGATCGATGTGCGTGCGTGCGCAAAGATCGGTGACATCGGCGAAGGGCTGCTGCTTGCGTTGAAGCGCGATCGTTTCGGCCGTGGCCGGATGCAGGCCGTTGATCAGGCGCAGGCCCATGCGGATCGCTGGCTGCTCGCGGCGGTCGACGTGATCCTGCAGCGTGCAGTCCCAGGCGCTGTGGCGCACGTCCAGCGGCAGCACGCGGATGCCATGACGTCGCGCGTCCTGCAACAGCTGGTCGGGCGAATAGAAACCCATCGGCGCGGAGTTGATCAGCGCGCACGCAAACGCGGCCGGTTCGTGGCACTTCAGCCAGCTGCTGACACACACGATCAGGGCGAAGCTGGCGGCGTGCGACTCGGGAAAACCGTAGCTGCCGAAGCCCTTGATCTGCTCGAACAGGCGCTCGGCGAAGTCGGCGGTATAGCCATTTTTCAGCATGCCGGCGAGCAGCTTTTCGCGATGCGAATCCAGCCCGCCGTGGCGCTTCCATGCCGCCATCGACCGGCGCAGCTGATCGGCTTCGCCGGGTGAATAATCGGCCGCTGCGATGGCGATCTGCATCACCTGCTCCTGAAACAACGGCACGCCCAGGGTGCGTTCCAGCACCGCCTTCAATTTTTCCGAGGGATAGACCACCGGCTCCTGCCCGTTACGCCGGCGCAGGTACGGATGCACCATGTCGCCCTGAATCGGTCCGGGCCGCACAATCGCCACTTCGATCACCAAGTCGTAATAGCAGGCCGGTTTCAACCGCGGCAGCATGGCCATCTGCGCGCGCGATTCGATCTGGAACACGCCGACCGTATCGGCGCGTCCGATCATGTCGTAGGTTGCTTTATCGTCCTTGGGAAGGCTTTCCATCGTGTGGTCGCCGCGGCCGTGCTCGCGCAATAACTGCAGCGTTTTGCGCACCGCAGTGAGCATGCCGAGCGCGAGGCAGTCGACCTTGAGCATGCGCATCACGTCCAGGTCGTCCTTATCCCACTGGATGACGGTGCGGTTGTCCATCGCCGCGTTTTCCACCGGCACCAGGGTCGATAGCGGATGCTCGGAAATCACGAAGCCGCCGGGGTGCTGCGACAGGTAATGCGGAAAGCCGATCAGCTCGGTGGTTAGCGCGATCACCTGGCGCAGCAGCGGCGAATCCGGATCGAAGCCGCACTCGCGCAGATACGCCGGAAGCGGCGCCTCTTCGCTCCAGCGGTCCATCGTTGCAGCCAGTTCGCCGGCAAGGTCTGGCGAGAGGCCCAGCGCCCGCGCCACATCGCGCACGGCGCCGCGGCCGCGATACTGCGTGGCGACCGCCGTGAGCGCGGCGCGATCGCGGCCGTAGCGGTTAAACACGTATTGCAGCACTTCCTCGCGCCGCTCGTGCTCGAAATCCACGTCGATATCCGGCGGCTCGTCGCGCTCGCCGGAGATAAAGCGCTCGAACAGCATGTCCATCTCGATGGGATCGATCGCAGTGATGCCGAGCACGTAGCAGACGACCGAGTTCGCCGCCGAACCGCGACCCTGACAGAGGATTTTTTCCTCGCGCGCAAAGCGCACGATGTCGTGCACGGTCAGAAAGTACGAGGCGTATTTCTTTTCCGTGATCAGCGCCAGCTCGTGCTCGATCTGTCGGCTCGCCTTGTCGGGCGTGCCGTCCGGCCAGCGCCAGCGTTCGCCGTTTGTGACGAGATGGCGTAGCCAGGTATTCGGATTGTGTTCCTCAGGCACCAGTTCTTTTGGGTACGCGTATTCCAGCTTTCCGAGATCGAACTGGCAGCGCTCGGCAATCGTCACGCTTTCGGCCAGCAGTTCCGGCGGATAGATCGCGGCCAGCGCCTTGCGCGAGCGCAGATGCCGTTCGCCGTTGGCAAACAGGCGGTGGCCCGCCTCGGCCACGGTGGTCTTGTGACGGATCGCAGTCATCGTGTCCTGCAGCGCGCGGCGCGAGCGCAGGTGCATGTGCACATCGCCGCTGGCCACCAGCTGCAGCTGCAGGCGTTCGCCGAGCGCCTGCAGTTGGTTGAGTCTGGCCGCATCATCTGCGCCACGGTGCAGTTCGATGGCGAGCCAGCAGCGGTCGGGGAAGCGCGACGTGACCCATGTGCCGTGCGCGTCGTCGCATGCCAGGTCTCTTTCCTCGCGAGGAAGCCACAGCGCCAGCAGGCCGGTGGTATCAGTCACATCATCGCAGCGCAGTTGGTAGTGCCCTTTCGGCGCGCGTCGGCGTGCCACAGTGAGCATCTCGCACAGCCGCGTATAGCCGGCCTGCGATGCCACCAGCAGCACGATCTTGGGCCCGTCGTCCAGCTGTACTTCGCTGCCGACGATCAGCTTGATCTCTGTTTTGCGCGAGGCCTGCAGCGCGCGCACGATGCCGGCCAGCGAGCCGTCGTCGGTGATCGCCAACGCGTGATAGCCCAGTGCCTTGGCGCGTTCGAACAGCTCGATCGCCACCGACGCGCCGCGCTGGAAACTGAAAGCCGACAGGCAGTGCAGCTCCGCATACTCGGGCAGCGGCGCGTTCATGCAAACCAGCCGTGCAGCAT
>Ga0302234_10001688_pt1 | contig 14955 bp, 16 predicted proteins | sample II_Palsa_N3_2_FD_193576 | JGI IMG/M metagenome (GOLD analysis project Ga0302234, IMG submission 193576) | Peat permafrost microbial communities from Stordalen Mire near Abisko, Sweden - II_Palsa_N3_2 | ecosystem: Environmental > Terrestrial > Soil > Palsa > Peat permafrost | place: Sweden... | reverse complement strand
GTGATGGTCAAACATTAGGGGCGAAACTGATGACGGGACGAGACGGGGGGCACACTTGTTTTTTTGTTTGGTTTTTATTTGTTTCGTGACCCTTTCTTTTTTAGGGGCGAAACGTGATGATGGTGACGTGCAAACTCCTCCTTGCCTCCTGAAAGCTCACCGGGCGACGTGGTGCCAACGCATCGGGCAATCACCTCCCCCAGCATTGGTCTCAAATACGGCATTTCCCATTCGCCCCTTCGCCCACTTCCACACGCGACGAGCGCCCGTCCGCATTTCGAGAATCATGAAGGGAAACATTGTGATGGGCGGCCTGGTCCTCCTCGCCGCTGCTGCCTCTGCCATGCACCCGCCGCACCCCACCCACAGCAAGCACTTGCACCACCCGGCGCCCACCCGCCACCACGGTCACCCGACGCCGCCCGTGCATCACGAGCGCGACCGCCAGCACGGCAACAACCACACCATCGAGATCCCGCTCAAGGCCAAGGGCGGCTTCAAGGGACACCACCGTCGTGGCCGCGCCGTCGATGGCCCCATCCCACTCACTGGTGCATCACTTTTTTATTTCTTTCACTCCGCTTATATATATTTTTTTAAAAATTAGGCTGCGAGCAGATCTCCTTCTTCGCGCCCGTGACGATCGGCCAGGGCGCCGCTGCCCAGACCTTTGAGCTCGTCGTCGACACGGGCTCGTCCACGCTCGCGGTCGCCGGCAACACGTGCACGACCGGCTGCACCAACGTGTCGCCCCGGTACCTCCAGAGCACGCACCAGGCCAACGGCGCCGTCAACACCATGGGCACGATCTCGTCCACCTACTACGACGGGACCAGCTGGAACGCAACCATCTGGGAGGACACGGTCACCGTCGGCACCGCCTCGCTCCCCGACATGAAGATCGGCATCATCACCTCGGCCGGCGGCTACTTCCGCACCGACTGCAACGGCGACCAGCCCCCGCCGAACCAGGGCATCATGGGGTAATACGCCATGAATATAATAATAAAAACTGACGTTTGTTTCGCCTTGTTTTCAGCATGGCCTATGAGGTCCTTGCTCTCACCTCGGCCTCTGGCGTCCAGACGGACTCGTTCCCCGACCGCTGGGAGCAGGTCAACGAAGGCACTGCCCAGGGCGCGGGCTACAACCTCCCCGGCAGCCTGATGTTCTCCATGCTGATGTGCTACGACGGCGGCAAGATGTGGCTCGACGGCTACGACTCGTCCTACTTTTCGGGCGTGGGCTCGTTCGTCCCCACCACCGCCGACAACTACTACAACATTGACATCAACGGCGTCCAGTTCACCGACCCCACCGGCCAGACCATCTACCACACCTCGTCCGCCTCGCACGCCGACTTTGCCAACACGTACCAGGCCGTCGACTCTGGCTCGACGCAGATGATCCTGCCGGCCAACGTCTTCAACGACATCAACACGTACCTCGGCACCGTGCCCGTCATGCAGGAGCTCTTTGGCGGCGCCAACTTCCTCACCAACGGCAACTGCTACACCGGCGGCGGCAACTCGATCGCGACCATCAACGCCAACCTGCCGTGGCTGCGCATCAACCTGGACTTTGGCGTGGCCCTCGTCCTGCCGCCCATCTCCTCCTACATCATGCAGTACGAGTACGACAACAGCACCATCTTCTGCCCCGGCATCGCCTCGGCCGGCTCCTCGGACGACACCATCCTCGGCTGGGCCTTCATGAACAACTTTGTCACCGTCTTTGACCGCTCGGACAACATCTACCCCAACGGCGCCGTCGGCTTTGCCCCCACCGCCGCCTGCGGCACCGGCGACACGGCCCTGGTGCTGCTGCCCCTGCCCCCGACGCCCTCTGCCACGGCCTCCGCGACTGCCTCCGCCACCGCCTCGGCCACCGCCTCGGCCACGGCCACCCCCACGGCCACGGCCCCCGTCTACCACCAGTTTGTCACGTCCTCGTTCGCCCAGGCCTCGGTCGTCCAGGAGCCCCTCGAGCTCGACTGCTGGCTGCTCAACGAGCTCGGCCAGCTCCGCGCCGGCTACCTCGTCGATCTCGCCAGCAACGAGCAGGTGTGCTGCCACTTCCACGGCTACGTCACGCCCAACCAGCAGTTCTGCGAAACCCGCCACAACCCGCACTGCCCCGCACGCTCCAGCCGTACCGTTCAATAATTGGGTTCATAATTTAATAATTGCTTTTTTTTTTCCCCCCTCAGATGTCTTTGCGACGTCGTCGTCGCCCGCCAACTCGTGCATCCCTCTCTCGACCGATTTCTGCTTTGCCGCGACGCCCTTGAACGCGGCGCCCGAGTACCCCCTCGTGACCGGTCCCATTGCGTCGTTCCCTCCCACGGCCATCAGCCCCCTGGTCGACACCGCGACGACCATGAGCGAGCAGTGGACGCAGAAGGCCGTCATGATCGACACCACCACAGGCGAGTACCACGTCGGCTTTGACCTGACCGTGTCGCCCACCGCCGGCTCGTACGCCTGCGCCACCCGCGGCATCTACAGCAGCGCCGACAACACGTGCACCTTCGAGCTCTGCCACAACCCCTTTGACGACACAAAGGCCACCCAGGGCTTCTTCTACAGCGACCGCACAAAGTACTGCTTTGCAAACTGCATCGCCCAGATGTAAACAGCAGGGCCTCTAAAACTACAGGTTTCCGATTGTTTGTTCAAATTGTTTTTCCGAGTCTCGAGATCACGCACGCAGTAAAAAAAAAAAGAAAGGACAATTTAGAGGGCCTGGTTGAACGGGTTGGAGACCGCAAACAGCTCGACCTCTGTGTTTTCTAGCTTAAAAACGCACGGCTATTCTTTTTTTCCCTACCTTTGCGTGAAGAGTTTGTTTAACGAACAAGGGATACAGAAAATAGAGAGAGAGAGCGGAGAGAGAAAAAAGGAATAATAGTTATTGGACGGGAACATCGGAGGCAGGTGCCTCGGTGACGGCTGGCTCGAGGGTGGCGGCGACCGTCGGGGTTGTCGTGGGGTTGAGGACGTCGGTGATGCTGTAGGTGAAGAAGACAAACTTGAACAGGAGCACGATGCCGACATGGACGAGCATTGCCACCCCAAGCTGGTTCATTCATTAGTTTCCTAATTTCTTACCTGCTTATTTATTTATTACGATGACGAGGCCCATCTTGCGCTCGGTCGTGGCGAGGGGCCACAGGTTGAGGGCCAGAAACGCCCCCGACACGACCAGTGCCACGCAGGCGAGCGCCCACTTGACGCCGTCCCAGGGCAGGATGGACAGCACGGCCACGGGCAGGAACACGGTCATGCCGTAGCCGTACAGGCAAAACAACTCGAGCATCTTTGCGGGGATGCTGAACCACTTGAAGGCAAAGTAGAGCACGACGGGCGCGCCAAAGACGTACCTAGCAAATTAAGCCGTTAATACCACAGCGAACGCCAGCGCGCGCGCGCGAGAGAGAGAGCACGTACGAGTAGACGGCCGTTGCGGCCCACGACAACTGGGTAAAGTCAGGCTCAAAGTCCTCCCCGTTGGCATACGAGGCCATCGAGCCGGACAGGTTGCCGGCCACAAACAGGATAAACACCAGCGTGGTCGCGATCCAAAAGGGCCCGTACATGTCTGGGTTGTTCCCCAGCGACGAGAAGAACGCGGGCTTGAGCGGGACCAGGGCAGCAAGCATGCGCGACAGCACCTGCGAACTGTCCACGTCAAAGTACTTCATGTAGTACTCGATCGTGTAGATGGGCGCAGTGTTGCTGTTGCCCCCCGACGTGGCGGGCTGCGGCAACGACCCTGGTGGTGCTGATGCGGCACCGTCCCATTCTGCATCCCGCCAAATCCCCGGTCAGCACACGCACACGCACACGTAATTAATCTCCTTGCACGCACCAGAACCCTCCGCTCCAGCTGCGGCCATGCGCGGCGGTGCACTGTACGCCTGCTGGTGCTGCTGTGCGCCCTTGCCGCTGCCGGTGATCCCCCCGGCACCTCCACTTGACCTCGTGAACGAGTGGAACTCGAGCTTGTCCGCCGTCAACTCGTCGTCCTAGGTAGTTAACAGGGCCAAGGTAAGCAGGGGCAACACCCCTCCCCTCCCCGCCCACCGTACCGCGTTGAGCAGGGCCGACGTGTCCTCGTCACCAAACGGGTTGTTTTTGCTCATTTTCTTTTTTTCCTCAGTGCAAACTGTGATTCGCCTGTTCTCATTTGGCGCCGATGGACAACAATGCTCAAAAGAGCCAGCTGCACGACTAATCGACCCCTCGTTTAAATAGGAAAACTACCCCGCCGCTTAGCGATCGCGCTGCTTTGCCTGTGCCAGTATCGTTGCCTCAAACATGCGCCCGTCGCCCAGCGTTGCCTGCCTGTTGATGGCCCGCTGTTGGTCCTTGGTGACGATTCGCTCGATGATCTCCCCCGTTCCCTTGACCAACCTCGTGCGCCCCGTCAGCGGATCGTACTCTTCCCGCACGACCGACTGGATCTTGTCGTGCTGGGCCTGCGTCATCGGCACCATCGCTGTCCTTTTTGCCGCGGACGAGGCAGGGGCAGAGGCAGGGGCAGAGGCAACAGAAGGGGCAACAGACGAGGCAACAGAGGGGATGGTGATGTCGATCGCGGGCGCAACGGCCATAGCAGCCTTGTCGTTGTCATCATCGTCCGACGACGAAGACGACGACTCACTCGACGAATCAGAGCTATGACGATGGTGTTTCTTGTGGTGGTGCTTTTTCTTGCTGCTGCTGCTGCTCTTGCTCTTGTGCTTCCTCTTGGCTTTGGCCTTGCCCGCATCGCCGTGCCTGTGCTTGCGTTCCTTTTTCTTGCTCGACCCCATGGGCACAACACATTTAAAATGGGCGCTGTTGCCGTCGTGGCTCTTTTGCTGCTTTGCTGGCCTTCCGTGTGCCTGGGGCGATGCCTGTGCTCGTTGCCACCGTCGTCCCCCTCTCCCCGGACGACGCCAGCGAGTGCACGCCTGGCCGGGCAGACACGGTCCCTGTGCGAGTGCACGCTGTCGCACCTGATCGAGATCAACACGGTCAGTGTCCGGCCCAGGACATCGGCGCTGCTGGGCACACGCGTCATGCGCCACGTGGAGCTGCAGGACCTGCCCCCCGACTGCCCCGTGGACCTGGACCACCATCCCGACGCTGCTGCTGCTGCTGCTGCTGCTGCTGCCGGTTCACGTGCACAGAACGGGGATCACGAGGATCAAGCCACCTGCGCCATTCGCTCGTGCGGGATCGACCCTGTTGACGCAGCCACCCAGGCCCAGCTGACCCGCCACCGTCCCCGCCCCCCGCAGCACGAGCCCAACACCGGCGCAGACACGTGGGTCGCGCCAATGGCGACGGCCGTGGAAGGGACCCGGATCGTGTACTTTGACCTGCACGAGGCCAACAAGGAGATGTTCACGGGCTACGCCTCTGCGGACGCCGCGCCCGTGTGGACCGCCATCCACTCGGTCGCACGGGACAGCAAGCTGCGGCTGGTGGACCAGGCTGTGTCGGGGATGCACACGAGCATCAGCAGCCATGTGGCGGCCCACTACCTGCTCAACGGGACCACTTGGGGGCTCAACCTGGACGTGTACCGCGAGCGTGTGCTGGCCCACCCGCAGCGCATTGAGGGCCTCGTCCAGGCGTACCTGCTGGTCCTGCGGGCTGTCAGCATTGCGGGCGACTGGCTCCTGGGCGCCCCCATTTGGTCCGGCGCCCCCATCCAAGACAAGGCGACGCTGGAGGCACTTGCGCGGCTCCTCGAAGGCCGATCGGCCTGGCCACGGCCCAGCGCCGACCTGGCCCCACTCGTGAGCGACACGGATGTCCTCGGCAGCACCTTTTTCAAGCTGACCGAGCTGACCGAGTGCGTCGGCTGCGAGCGCTGCAGGCTGTGGGCCCGCGTCCAGCTGGAGGGGCTGGCCGTCGCGTTCAGGATCCTCTCGGGTGCGCCCATTCTGGGACAGCTGCAGCCGAGGCAGGTCGTCGTGCTCCTGCAGACCCTGGGGCGACTGGCGGACTCGATCGACATGCTCCATTTTGCCCGCGATTCGTTATGAAACAAATTAAAAACTAATTATTGCTGGATAATTTGCGCATTATTTGATCTCCCCCCCCCCAAAAAAAAAAAAGAAAACACTGGGCTTGCTTGTACATTTACACGTTATTTGTAGCCCAGGATGCCCGCAATCTTGATAATGTGTGCCTTCTTGAGGAACTGCTCGTTGGCGAGGTTCCTGACCAGCTTGGTGAACTGGTCCAGCGATAGCTTGCGCTGGTCGAGCGCCTTGGAGAGGAGATAGATCGTGTCCTCGATCGCCTTTTCCTCGGCCACGAGGGCGTACAGCTGGGCGTGCAGCACCGTGGCCGGCTTGATCGCGTCGTCCACGTTGATGTCGCTGCGGCCCTTGAGGTCGTCCAGCTGCCGGTTGAGCGACGAGTTGGCCTGGGCCAGCGACGTGGCCTCGACACGCATCTGCTCCAGCGAGCTGTTGAGGCCGGCCATCCCGTTGGCGATGATCTGTGCGTTCTCCTTGAGATTTTGCTGCTCGATCAGCAGGTGGTCCAGCTCGGCGAGCAGGTCCTCTTGGCGGTTCTTGGCGATCCGCTTGAGGCTGTCGTTGACGCTCGACAGCAGCGACTGCCGCTCCTCGTGTGGGCTGATGGCACCAACGGGCGGTGGGTGCGTTTGCACGGCCGCGGTTGACGACGGCGAGGAGGAGGAGAAGAAGTTGGCGTTGTTCGTGCTGTTGTTGGTGCTGAATTGGTGCTGCTGTGGCTGGTGCTGCTGTTGAGGAGGGGGGGACTGCACTTGCCCATGGGCGTGGGGCTGCGGCCTGGCGTACACCGGTGGCTCGACGCTAAACACATCGACCATGGTCTTGATGAGCTCGCTCAGCGATGCTTGCTGATACATAAAAGCGGCCGTTTAACGGACTGTAACCCAATGCGGACAGCAATACAACGTACGTCACTGCGATTGGGCCAATAGTGCAAATAGGGCAGATACACCTTCCCACTGGGGTCCACATGCTTGCCCTGCTTGACCAGCATGGTGCTGGTGGGCTGGACGTACGCCAGCGGCGCGTCGCGGGGGTACATGGGCGGCAGCCAGATCTTGACCGGGATGTTGTACACAGACTGGCGAAACATGATGGGGATCGTGCCCGTCAGGTTGATCAGCTTGACGGACACGCCCGTCGTCTCCAGCACGTAGTCGTCCTGCTGCACCATCAGGCCCTGGTAGGACGACACGCCCTCGACGTCACGCACGATCCGCTCGACCGACTGGGCGAGGTACTGGGACGCAAATGCAACGTCAGCACACATGGCCTTTTAATTTTTTGAATTGGACGGTACCATTGACGCCGCGGCCGTTCGCACCCACTGCAGCCGGTTGCTGTTGCTCCATTGCTGCTGCTGCTGTTGGAGGGCCATGGCCAATCGGGGGATTTGCCCCTCGGACGCTCTAAAAAAAGTGACAGCCAATCAGCGCTGCCAAAAAGCCCCCCAATAAAGAGAGCATAACAACAACAACACAGTGGGGGGGGGCTCAACACCAGCAACTGAACGAGGACAGAGAAGGTGGGTGACACTGACGGAGCAAGCTCAAGCAAGCCACACACTCACGAAACAGGCAGCACACTGTGTAAAATGGAGGTCGTTTCTTTTCTGTGCACGATTTCTTGCCTTCTCCTTCAGGGCTCGCTCTTTGAGCAGCTCCTGTTGGCTTGTCGATGTATTTAAAATTTAAAAAAAGCGAAGAACAATAATAATTATTTTTTCATTTGAATTTGGATCAATTGGATGTATTTTCGCTTCCTCATCGCTCGCCGTTCTTAAATAATTGCATCCAGCAAATGTCGCTCGACTCAGTGAGGACCATTGCCCTAGGGATCGGGTGGCTCCACGGGTGGCTCCTCTTGGGGTGGTGGCTCGGCTGCCCCCCACGAAAAAAGCAGTTCGACCGTCTCGATCTTGCTCGCTTGGATGGCCAGGGCCACTGGCGTCCTGCCCTCTTTATTCCACACGTCATCGACTTGTTAAATTATTCAACTTATGTCGTACGGTAGTCTGGTGGGTCCACTTTGGCGCCCGCCTCGAGCAGCATCCGCACGATCGCCGTATGGCCGTACATCGCGGCGTAGTGCAGCGGCGTCCTCAGCTTGATCCTGTGGACGGCGTCCACGTTGACGGGGCGCCTCAGTATGCTCTCGACAACGGCCCTGTTGACCGGCACTGCTTCGACGGCCTCATGCAGGACCGTCCACTTGTCCGCAGGCGATGTAATGTCGAGCCGTGCGCCCCGGTCGAGCAGCAGGTCGACCACGTCCACGTTCCCCAGCTTGACGGCGGCAAAGATGACTGGCCTGCCCTTCCTGTCCAGCGTGTCCACGCCAAAGCCCCTGTCGAGCAGCAATGAGAGCACGCGCAGGTCCTTCGCGGCATAGGCAAGGGCTAGCCAGTCGTCGTCGTGACGGGCCTCATTGGCTGCCTCACGTTCATCCAGCAGCGCCTCGATGGCCTCACACGAGCAGCCAGACGAAATGGCATTCAACAACGCCATCCGGCAAAAAAAAAGCAGCCAGGCAACAATGAGATCATCAGTTTCGTGCCCAGACCCTTCCTCCCTTTCATGCTGGTCGGGCTACGTTCTGCCGCCGTGCCGTTGCTGCTGCGCCGTGCCGCCGCCCCGGCCGTGGTGGTGGCAGCAGACGCACGGGGCCGGACCATTCAGGCGGCGGCGGCGGCGGCGGCGGCGGCGGGGTTAATAATACGGAGGCGGCACAAAGGTACATCTCCTCTTTTCCCCTCCCCGCCCCAATCTGAACGGGCTGAACACTCGTCCAGGGACCACAGCCGAGGCTAGAGAGGCACTAGCAGCAGCAGCGCCTGCCGCCCGTGCTGCCGACCACGTCGGATCCAGAGGGGATCCCGGCCCAGTCCCCAGTCGGCCCACCACCAAAAGGGATGGAGAGCAAAAGGTGGAGCGGCGCGTGGCCAACCCGCTGCACCTGCCCTCGTGGTGGCAGGACGAGACGCGTCCCTTTGCCCGCCCGCTGCGGTTCTCGAGGGACGAGGTGGACGTGGCAGGCATGCTGCCGGGCCAACGGGATCTGTGGTCCCGTGTGCTGCCCTTGGTGGACGCGGGCAAGCCAGAGGAGGCCTTTGAGGTGCTGCAGGCCTTTGTCTACGGCAGCTCGGACGAGTACCCGCCGCGCGACCTGTTCCGGGTGCTCGTGTGTGAGACCCACAAGCAGCAAGGTAGGCGTTCCCCTCTTCTCGTGGAACTAATGCACCTTTGTTCAGGCGACCTCTTCCTGAGCATCTGGTCGATGTACACCAGCCTGTACACCACGCCCGAGCCGCTGGACTACCTCATGCTCGTGACGATGCTGGACGCGCCCTTTGTCGAGAGCGTGCTGGCCAAGGCACAGGCGCTGGGACACGCACTCCACACCCAGGTGTTTTACGAGGCGTTTAAAAAGGTGGACGACGCGGACGCGGCGGAATCGCTCCTGGCCTACTTGCTGCGCGACCAGAGTGTCCTCCCCGACGAGCTCACGTTGATAGAATTCCTAAAGGTAAAAAAAAAATAAAAATAATTGTCAAGCAATTGTTAAATAATAATGTGATGTGCTTCAAGAATCCGGCCCTAAGAAGGAGTCCCTGGGTTCTCAACGGCGCCGACGTCATCTACAGGTACCTCGACATCCTGCGTCGTCGTCGTCAGGACCTGCCCTCGGCCGCGGACGGCCTCGTGAACGAACGCCTGCAGCTCCTGGACGTGCTCGTTTGCACCTACCTCAGCGGGCACGACATGCTCCTGATCCGCGGGTACAAGGCCGACAAGAGCGTGCGGGCCTACTCCCGGCTAGCTGCGATGGACCCCTCGCCCGACGTGCTCGACACGGCCGCCTACACCCTCCTGACGTCGCTGCACCTCAACCACCGCCTCCACGGCGTCACGGTCGTGGTCAAGGCCACGGACACGTACGACCACCTGAGCGAGCGCACGATCCGCACCGCCTTTGACGTCATCTGCCACGAAATGCGCCGCCGTGTGCTCGACATTTACGACGTCTGGGAGCCCCTCCTGACCTACCTCCTTCACGAGCCCGCGCCGCCCACCGCCCCCCGCTCCTTCAGCCCCGACACCTGGACCGCCGCCGCCGACGTCATCGACACGGCCTTCACCAAGTCCATCTCGCCCATCTGCAAGCACGCCTCCGCCTTCACCTACCTCGAGCAGCTCCAGAAGTGCATGACCCAACGCAGCGTGTACGTCTCGTACCGCATCCGCGAGCTCACCGCCGCAGCCCTTGCCCGCTGGAACCCAGCACGACCGCAGGACCGGGCCGATCGTGCCTTTGCCCTCCTCGCCTCCAAACGGTACAACACGCCCTCCATCCAGTTCAACCTGCTCCGTTCGGCCATGATCGAGACCACCACCCTCTCCGATTCAGCTCTCTCCCTAGAGAACGACGACGACGACGACGACGACGATGACGACGACAGCAACAACAAAGACGACATTGCTGCAGAGTCCAGAGCACCAGCCCAGGGCCGTCGAGACAGCCGCGATGACGACAGCCTCACCAGCCTGCTTCCCCACAGCCTCGACCCCCGCTTTGAGCCCCTACTCTCAACGGTCCTGGCCTCGTTGGACCAGTACGAGCCCCTGCACGTCATGGGGATGCTGGCGCGTCTGCGGCGCACGAGCCTGCTGGTCAAGTGCTGGTCCGATGTGCGCGAAAAGGAGCCCAGCGAGTACGACAGGGCGTTCCTCCGCTTGGCAGCCCACACGTGCACAGAGCCAGCCGACGCCCTTCGCGTGCTGCGCCTCTTTGTCCTTCGCACAACGCAGGAGGACCGGCCGCTGTCGCCCACGGCCGTCGCCAGCCTGCTGACCCTTGCGACCGCGGCAGGCGACTCAGCCCTGGTGGAGGCCGTTGCGTGGGCCGCGGAGAAGCGCACGTCACCCACCCTGGCCCTGCTGGGTCGCCTGTTCCCTGACAAGCTCACGGACGAGGGACGAGCCACGTTGCCGGCCAAGTGCGAGCCCAGTGGCGCCGTGCCCTTGCCACCTGCCCCGCTGGCGGCCTATATCAAGGGCTGTGAGCCTGCCCACATTGCGCGCCAGTTTGCCCACCTTCAACGGCCCCCGCTCGAGGGCGACAACGTCTCGATCGGCGTCCTCCAGACTGCCTTTCAACGGCTGCAGGCTGCTGGCTTGCAAGCAGACGCCGACGAAATCGACGCGTTGGCCGGGTCCATTGCCGAGCGAGCCGACGCTGCCGTTGCGTCGATCGAGCAGGCTGTGCTCGCCCAGCTGGACAAGGGCAACCTGCTCGACGCCGCCAAGCTGTTTGTGCGGCTGGCCAACCAGGACCACGGGCTGCACGTGTCCCAGACCAGCCATGCGATCGAGCGAGCGGCACAGGCCCTGGCCGATAAGCTGCGCGCAGCACACGATGGCGTCCCCAGCAACTACAGGGCCCAGGCAGCGGCACTGAGGCTGCTTAAGCACGGGTATGAGTCCAAGCAGAATGTTGCCAGCTGGGCCCCGTCGCTCAAAAGGTTTGTGGAAACGAGGGGGATCGTCGGGGAGCTCGTGTCCCTGACCAATCTGTTGAAATACAGGGAAAGAAAGAGGGAGCGCGATCATGAGCAGCAGCGAAAGGGCGCTGTTGTTAACCCTTTTAATAATAGGCATAAAAAATAGACTGTACAACCATGTAAAGAAAATAATTATACAATATTATTTCACCGGACGGGGGCGAAGGGAGGAACACGGACGTACATGTATTATTATTATTTTTTTTTTTTATTTCTTAGAAGAGGAGCAGATTGCGGCCCTGCTTTCCCTCGACACAGGCCGCGACGGTGCCGTCCAGTGCGACCTGGATCTGTGTGACCGTGCCGTTCCTCTTCCACGGTGCGGCGAGGCGGGACGCGTTGTAGATGGCGGTGGACTGGCTGACGTCGCCGCGACCAAAGCTGGCCACGATCTTCTCCTCAGGGTCGGCCGTGACGGCGATGATGTCGTCGCCGCCGTAAAAGAACAGGTCGGACGAGCGATCGTAGAAGACGCAGTTGGCGTTGCGTTGCTGCGGCGTGTTCGGCGACGTGAGATCGGCCTCGCTCACAAAGGCGCCCGTGGTCGACGCGAGCTTGCACAGGCCGCGATAGCCCTTGCTGCCGGACAGGTACGCAATGTGGTCACGGCCGATGGCGATCACGGGCGTGCCGTGGTGGTACAACGCCAGGAACTTTCGCATGCCGTCGTTCTGCTTGCGGTCGTTGAGCGTGCGGCCCGTGGCCATGTCGACAAACTCGAAAAAGTAGTCGCTGTCGTGGCGCTCGCCGTCCTCTCGCAGGCACGCAACGGGCCAGCGCATAAAGTCGCCCGGAGGAGCGGCACTCCTTCCCCTGTGCGTCATCACCGGTGCACTGGCCCTGGTCTCGCCGATGGCAAACACGACGGCCCCGCTCTCGAGCACGACAAACGCCACCGCCGTCTGGCTGGGCCCAAGCCTCAGCGCCGCCCCGTAGTCGACCGTCTGCAGCACCTTGCCCGTAAGCGTGCAGACGCGCACGAGCAGCGACGCGGTGCGGGCCCAGAAGGTGTGCTCGCCCGCATCGGCGCTCACCTCCCTCACGTACGGGTCGACCAGGTGCGGGTCCAGCTCGAGCCTGAACCGCCTGACCTCCTTGTTGCCGCCGTCCATCACACGCACAAGCGCCACCCGCTGCCGCTGGTCCTGGTGCAGCCAGACCAAGTGGCTGTCGCTGTCAAAGCAGAAAAAGTCGCCCTGGTCCACTGGCATCGCCGCACGTGGCTCGCTCACGGTCGCGTAGTCGCGCCCAGGGACGCCGTACTGCTGCAGCCGCACGCCGTGGTTGTCGTACCAGGGGATCGCCGTGCCCAGCAGCGTCATCGGCGGCGTGTAGACGCGTTGCTGCACAATCTTCTGCCATCCTGCTGTGCCCACGAGCGCTGCCGTGGTCGCGATGGGGGACACAGGGGCAAAGGGGGTCCTCGTGGCCATGTCGATGAGCCGGCCCAGCGCGCTGATGCGGGCCACGTCTGGCTGGCTGCCCGTGGCGTCCAGTGCCACACGCTCGGCCGCGACAAGCAGGTCCAGCTGCACCACCAGGCTGTCGTGCAGGCCCTCCACCGCCTTGATGTCTGCGTTGATCCGCGTGCTGAGCTCGTTGACCGTGTACTGGCGCTGCACGGCGTCCACGGCCCTGCTGCTCGACGTGGCGGACTGCGACAAGGCCCTGCTGAACGCCACACGGCGCGCAAACAGCTTGTCCAGCAGGGCGGCAAGGGTACGCGTCTGCTGGCGAACAAGGTGCTTGGTCGGGTCCTGGCCCTCGCGCAGCGTGCGCATAAAGTAGCTAATGCCGAGGCCGACGTTGACGTGCTTGCCGGCCGCGATGTGGTGCGGGTTGTCCTTGACGGCACACGAGCCACACAGCGGCACCTTGCAGTCGGCGCAAAAGCAGCTGTAGTTGAGCCTTTTGGGCTTGGCCGGTTGCTGGGGCTCGTTGGCTTCGTCCTCGTCCATGTCCTCGGCATCGTACTCGTCTTCCTCGTGGGCCTGGACGGCCTCGTGGGCCTGCTGTGCCGCCTGCTCCTCGGGGCCGTCCTCTTCTGTGCCACTGTTGTACTGCTTGACAGCACAGCCGTTGATGCACGGGATCGTGAAGCCGATTGGGCGCACGGCCGCGGGCGGACACGGGTGGCGCAGGACCGACGTGAGCGACAGCGGCAGGTCGCACTGGCGGCAGAAGAACGGCAGGCCCGTTGCTGTTGCTCCTGCCGCTTCCGTGGTGTCGCTGTCGACCTGGTGGGCTTGCGGTGGCTGGGGCATGAACACCCGCGATCGGGTAAAGGGAGTGCCGCACGTCAGGCCCAGCAGGATCGCGCCCTCGCTCGCTGCCGCGTCTGCGGCTGCTGTTGCTGTCGTTTGCCACTCTTGCCCGCCTGTCAAGACCCACGGGCACCTGAGCCCGTCCTCGTCGTCGTCGTCGTCGCCCTCGGCCAGCACGCAGTCAACGCAGATCGGGTGGAAGCACGGCAGCAGGGCAGCCTGCGATGCGTCCACGAGGGCAACGTCGCAGCTCACGCAGCGCAGAGAGTCGGTCATCGTCGTGGGGTGGAATCAAAACAGGGCCCGTGACCTCATTTTGACGTCACGCGCATGGGTCCTCGTGGTGTCAAGTCGGGCGTGGGCGCGGGCGCGGGTGGTCTGCCTCCGGTTGCGTGGCCGCGTCTGCTCGCGCTGGGGGCCATCCTTCTGACCTTTGTGTTTGTGCTGATGCGGGCCAACCAGCGTGCGTCCCTCGACAGCCACGCGGCATCAGCCGGGGGCGAGCGGCAATACGGCATCGTGCTGGACGCAGGCAGCAGTGGCTCACGTGTGCACGTCTACTCGTTTGGCCAGGGCGCCCAGGTGCTGCACGAGGTCTTTGAGCAGACCAAGCCGGGTCTGTCCAGCTACGCCGCGTCGCCCGAGGCGGCTGCTGCGTCCCTCGAGCCCCTCATCAACGTGGCACGTGAGGCGATCCCGCAACGGTACTGGTCGTGCACGCCCATGACGCTCAAGGCAACGGCGGGGCTGCGCATGCTGGGCGACCAGACGGCGCAGGCGGTGCTGGACGCGGTCACAGAGTACCTGGCCGGCACGCCGTTCCATTTGGGATCAGTCGAGATCATGCCCGGCGAGCTGGAGGGCGTGCACGCGTGGACCGCCGTCAACTTGCTGCTGGAGAGGCTCGGCGGGGGCAAGAAGGCCGCCACGTATACGAGTGAGAGCAGTATGCCCACTGTGGGCATCATCGACCTGGGCGGTGGCTCTGCGCAGGTACTTTCTTTGGGGGGGCGCCCCCCCCGCCGCGGGGGGGGGGGTGGGGGGGGGGGGGGGTGGGGGGGGGGGGGTGTGGGTGGGGGTGGTGTTGTGGT
>Ga0302234_10001684_pt1 | contig 14984 bp, 13 predicted proteins | sample II_Palsa_N3_2_FD_193576 | JGI IMG/M metagenome (GOLD analysis project Ga0302234, IMG submission 193576) | Peat permafrost microbial communities from Stordalen Mire near Abisko, Sweden - II_Palsa_N3_2 | ecosystem: Environmental > Terrestrial > Soil > Palsa > Peat permafrost | place: Sweden... | reverse complement strand
TCAAAACCTATAACTGCTTGATTGAATTTTTGCGACTTGCATGAGAGAGCTCGAGATGGGTTTTTTGGCATAAATATTATTCATCCTGCATGGGGGCAGCCAGCGTGACCGATGAGGTGACGTTGCCCCATGCAGATATGTACAAGTAATGAATAAGGAGGTAGAAGGGGAGGAGGCGGGTAAGCGTCTGAACAGCTCGTGAAAAGAAAAAGAGAACTATAGGGGAGACAATCTTGCACTTATCAATAATTAACCTGCGCCTCGCTGCGCTCGCTTGCTTAATACCTTATAACTGCTTGATTGAATTTTTGCGACTTGCATGAGAGAGCTCGAGATGGGTTTTTTGGCATAAATATTATTCATCCTGCATGGGGGCAGCCAGCGTGACCGATGAGGTGACGTTGCCCCATATGATGCTGACCACTGTGCGGAAGAATGTGAATTTTATGCCGACGTAGACGTGTCGCGTCGAGGAGCGTCGATGGGATAGGAGGGTGCCGTGGGACCCACAGTAGCCGACAACAAACGCTCGGAGACGGCTAAGATCTGTGCGACCGGCGTCCGGACGTAACGCAGGTACGCGTCCGATTTCCACCTGCCCATAGCCTTGATGAGCCAGTCGGGGAGCCCAGCTGCCGCCGCTGTCGTAGCCGCACCAATACGGAGGCTGTGTCCGGTGAACGCCGTGTTGTCGAGGCCAGCCGCGCGCATACGCGTTCTCAGCATACCGATGAAGATTGCCTTGGTGAGAACTCGACCGTCGTCGCACACGAAGAGAGGGGCCGAAGTCAGCGGGATGCCCGCACCTGGTGGAACGAGGCGCCTGAAGTGTAGGTACGTGCCCAAAGCGCTGACTGGGCAGATGGGTGAGTTGGTCACGCCGAGGTGAACTGTTGAGCCCTGTCGGAACGGGTCGGTCTTGGACACCTTGATCCGAAACGTCGCATAGCGCCCATGTTGCTCGTGTTGGAGGAAGGAGATGTCACCGACGGTCGGGTGGATAGATGGGTCGAAAGCCACGTTGGAATCAGCCACGGCGAGCTCACCTAAGCGAAGGAACGCAAAGAAGCCCAGGCTGATCGCTGCCCGAAATAACACATCGTCCCATCCTTGATCGATCTCAATAGCCCAAACTCGTCGGAGGATCTCGATGGTGAGTGGCAGCCGCAGACGCCGTGGCTGGCTTGCGATCCTTTGCACGCCCCGGACGACACGTGCCAGCTGAAGACGCCCCGCGCTTGAATCGCCGTATCCGTTGTCGATGTGCCACGAACGAATCGCTGCCAAATAAACGCGTATGGTCGGTGGACCGACCGAAAGGGAGCACCACGCCACAAATTCGATGAGGCGTACCTCGCTCGCAGGCAGACGGTCGTTTGCCGGGATTCGATGCTCGTCACAGAAGCGCTGGTAGGCCCGGACGCCAGTGGCATATGTTGTGCGCGTTGGATTCGCGAGCCCAGCATGTAGAAGCACGAGGGCCCGATCGCTGAGCGTTGATGCACGGGTCATAGCTGCAGTGCCTCGACGTGCTCCCGCGTGACTGTGACCTGACGGTTTGACCTATTAGGGTGTCGGGAAAGGAAATCAGAAATCTTTCCTCGCGATAAGTCATCAGCATCGGTATTGGTCACGCCCCGCACGTGGACGGCAGAAAAAGTAAAGCCACAGCGGATCGCACAAAGCCACAAATGACGCAGGTAGTGCCGCAACTTGGGATCCTTGGGGTAGCCATCGTTGACAACGAGGACCACGGCCATGTTGTCGCACTCAAATATCACCTGCCGACGTGACCAGCGATTGCCCCAGAGCATGGCGGCCAGCACGAGTGGTATTAGCTCCTTGACGTGGATTGGAAGGTCGTTCGATCGCTCCGTCCAGCGTCCATATGCCCATTCATCGCCGCAGAGTAGTCCATAGCCCACTGTTGAGGACGCGTCGCTGCCTACCTTGACGTGCAGATGGAGATCGCGGCCGGCAGAAGCAGGAAGGTACTCGATAAACGTGACGCCGTTCCAGTCGAGTAGTAAACGTTGCCACCAACGCAGATCGTCGTACAATTGGCTGGACGGCGGCGGGCGTACCACCTCGTAAAGGTGTCTTACTTTGTATGCCCACAACATGAGGCTTGAGGTGAATGTGCGCCCGGGCTTAACGACCTTGGCAGCTGCGAAGAGCTGGCCCGCGATGGACAAAAGCTCCCGTTGGGTGAAAGAGGTCTTGGCCAAGGCGCCACCAACCACGTCCACCAGCGCCAGCTGTTTTTGCTTTGGGAGGCGCACCACACGCGCCGCGACATCCAACTCGACGCCGAGAAAGGTCAGCTCCTTTGAGGGGTCCACGCATTTTTTGTCGTTGACGAGTAGACCGAGCTCGGTGAATGTGTTCATGACGGTCGCCATCACATGCCGTGCGGGATTCAGGCCGAGACACACAAGCAGAAAGTCATCGAGGTAGTGGACTATGGCGAACTGTACCCTTGGGTGCAGGGCTCGGGCGACCTGAGAGGCGATCCACATTGCGACGTGGGCAAGCTCGTTGAAGACAGCGGGACTGGTGCGCAAGCCGAACGGCAAGCAGAGATCCACATACGTTTTTCCCCGGAAATGCAGCCCGAGCAAGTGCACCTCATCTGGTCGGACCCTGCAGTGTCGAAAGGCGTCCTTGAAGTCGATCTTGGCCAGATAGACGTCACTCCCCAGTTTCTGAATATGGTCCACCGCCTGCGCAATCGTGCCATAATTCGTACGCGCATCCTCCTTGTCGATTGCCGCGTTCACTGAGGTCTCGTAACCCGCTGACAAATCATGGATGAGGCGGAAGCCGGTTGGCTGTTTTGGGACGAGACCGATGGGCGCCACCAGAACCATTGAGGAATGCGCCTTGGGAATGTAGAGGTAGCGTCCTAGGTCGAGCTCCTCTTGAATGCGTTGAGCGATGAATGCGGGATCCTCTTCCGCCGACTTGTGGTTGTTGCGGGACGCTGGCTGCAACTTGATACCCCCGGTCGCTCGAATCGAGAAGCCGTTCTGGATGCCGTCTAGGACGCGTCCCCGTACAGCCTGCTCAGGATAGGATGCCAGGTGACGCCGCCACACAGATTGTTGACGGTACAATGGGCTCTCGACGAGTTCTTGCGTAGCTCGATCAAGGTGGTCCTTGGGCAACGCATGGGGGCGCGGAAGCTCGGAAGCGGACATGCTGGGCGAAGACCCGATGCTGGACACGCCGGGCCTAAAATTTTTGTTTTTCAATGACACAGACAGTGAGTACAAACAAAAGACTAAACGGGATAGGATGAGCGAGGCCGAGAAAGATAAAAGGGGCCAAAAGAAGGAGACGAGGCGAGAGAAGCCCGATGGTGCGCAAAAAGGACAAACAACAAACACAACAAACACACGAGGCAAAAGGGGACACATTGCAAAATGGAGTCGTTGCTGTCACTGTCCCTTATCCTTCGGGTGTTTGAGGGCCGGATGATGCGCGCCACAGCGTGCGCAGACGTGCGCGCGAGGGCAATCGCATGCCGCCTTGACCAGGTGATTGTAACGGAGGCACACCTCCTTGCCGTCGTGGACGCGGTACGCCCAACCGTCTTGGAACTCCAAGCGCGGCATGCGAGTGGCATTGCGAGCGGCCGGAGCAGGGGAAGCTGTGGGGGAGCGGACTGCCGAGGTGGGCGAGACTGCCGACGAGGACGATGCCGACGGCATCAGCAAGAAGGGCGCCACATCCTCCTCGGCCTGCGCACGGGCGTGCAGGTTTGGCAGGGGAAGGACCCCGATGACCGATTTGAGGATGCGGTCGATCGACGGGCCCGTCGATGTGGCGGCGGCAACGCGGAGGGTGACGAGGTGGCGAACGTGCAGGTCGTAAGCCACAGCCAGACGCAGGCCCTGCGTTGTCTCGCCAGCCAGTTGCGCCAGGACGGACGTGTGGGCCGCCGTGACCTCTGCGGGCCAGTGCGAGAGGGTGGCGAGGGCCTGTGCGGCGATGACGAGCGCCGCCGCGTTCGGGATGGTGCGGGGCTGCACCAGGGCCGATTGCGCGACCGGCTGGGCAAAAGACCAGCTGCCCTCGGCCGACAAAGTAGCGACATGGGCCGGCTGGGAGGGCGCGAGTGGATCGCGCGTCGGCGGGCGCGCCCGGAGGACATCCGCCAGATCGACGACCTGGTTCGCCTGAATGGCCCTGGAGACGCGCGTCGCCGCAGCCAGCGTGTTGCCCGTACGGGCCTGAATGGTGCGGACCAACGCCGACATGGACGGGTCGGGCTGCTCCAGCGGGGTCGCAAACGGCCAGCCAGCCAGCATCGTGGGGGCCGCCGACACGGAAGTAGGGACAGCGGGGGCCTCCTCATCCTCGACGAACAAGGTGGCTGGGCGAGTGCGAGGCGAACGCAGAGGCGATAGGCCGCGGGCCTGGGCGCGAGCGGCCTTACGCAGGGCCTTCCTCACCTTTGTGGCGCCAGACTGAGGGCCGTCACCGTCACCGGCCAGATCGACCACCTCCGTGCCGGTGATCGTGCCCGCGCCGTCAGCTTGCAGATCGTCGGCGGACCAGGCGTCCTCATTGTCGTCAAGCGAGGCAGCCTTGCGCTTCTTGGAGGCAGACTCTAGAGCCTTCACCAAGTCGCGAGCCTGTTTGAGGCGGCGTGCGGCGGCGGCATCATCCTCAAGTTCCTGAGCGCGAGCGGCGTCACTCTCATCGGCCGCATCCGCAGCAGCCTCGGCAGCAGCGGCGACCTTAGCCTCAGCGGCGGCCTTCTTCTCCTGTGCCTTTGCCACCTTCGAGTTCTTCGCAAGCGTGCCGGCGGGTTCTACAAGGGGAGCCGCCTTCTTGGCCTTCGTCGTCGACGACTTAGCTTTGGGCGCCGCCTGAACGGCGACAGGGGCCGCAGCGGCCTTAGAACGTGTACGAGGACCGAGCATTGTGGATGCCTAGAGACCCAAGGCAATAATTGTTAAATAATTGTCTTATAAAACTCTTTGCGGGGAAAGGAGGCCGTGAAAATTTTTTGTTGATAACGCCCGGGTTAGGACAAGACTGTAAAGCCAAGGTAGCCTCGGGGAGTTTAAGAGAGTTGGGTGGTGTTTTGCCCGTACCCCAAATTTTGTCAAATAAAATTCAGAGTCTTTTAGGGAAAAATAGGATAGGTCCTAATGGAATGACGTTTTAACTGCGGACAGGTTTCCACGGCGACGACCAAGCCATACCGTTTTACACAACATAACCGAGAGAGAGAGAGAGAGCGAGGGTAGGCAGGAGAGGGCGAGGCCGGTATAAACGAAGGTAGGTACAGTCGAGGGTAGGCTGTAGGTATACCGATAGTAAGCTTGGTGGGTGTTGTTGCGAAGGAAAGTATTTTCCTCGGAGGGAAAAAACGTGAATAAAAACGGGCGCAATGGGTCACGCGCAAGCCGGATCGCGTGCGGCACCTCGATCGCTGCCTTTTCGGAAAAAATAGTAGTCGTTCGTACGGTCGCGGCCCCATGGAACCGAGTGTCGTACGAGGGACCTGCCATAACGGGCCACTGATCGAGCCGTAATCGACACCGATTGCCCAGCCGGAAAAAGGAGTCTCGTGACGAGACGGGCCGTTAATGGAATCGGACGATTCACGATGGTTGACCGTTGTTGGCCAAAGTCAATGCGGGGTGTGCCAACGGCTAACGTCTGGTAGCGTGGTTGCTAGACGATGCGCCAGCTGCCTTGCCAGTTCGTTGAGTCGATGTAGTCCAGAACTGGTTCAGTGCCACGTTCGATTGTGATCCTCGTTTGGGGCAAAATGGGTAACTGACGGGTTTAACGATCGGTGTTTTGAGCTGTTGCTCGGGCCATTGGCGGGAGCCTATGAGCAGGCGGCGGTCGATGGTCGGTGACGCATCTAGCCCTGTCGTAACATGCGGCACGGGGTGCCAGGCCATGTTTTTTACCATGCGGCACGGGATGCCAGGCCATGTTTTCACCATGCGGCACGGGATGCCAGGCCATGGATTTTAACCATGCGGCACGGGGTGCCAGGCCATGTTTTTACCATGCGGCACGGAATGCCAGGCCATGGGTTTTAACCATGCGGCACGGGATGCCAGGCCATGTTTTCACCATGCGGCACGGAATGCCAGGCCATGGATTTTAACCATGCGGCACGGGATGCCAGGCCATGTTTTAACCATGCGGCACGGAATGCCAGACCATGGAGTGTGAGCGAACAGTGAGGCGGAGCCTTGCCACTGAGCTCGGAGAGTTATAAGCGTCTGAACAGCTCGTGAAAAGAAAAAGAGAACTATAGGGGAGACAATCTTGCACTTATCAATAATTAACCTGCGCCTCGCTGCGCTCGCTTGCTTAATACCTTTTTTTTAATAAACTAAGAACGTAATCTGAAAAAGGCTGCTCGAAGAGGACGACGGGGGCAGCACGACTACCGGTATTACCGGCAACGAAAACACTCCACCGGCATCATCGTCGAAAAGACCCACCAAATTCCCATCGGCCTTTTCGTCGTCGCATCGCAAGCCGTCCCGCTTTGACGAGTACGACGAGCCTTCGCCCTCGTCCATCTTCGGCATTGTGCGCGACCCCACTCCCTCCCAGTAATACGCCCGAAATCCGTTGGTTTCTTAATATTGTTTTTTGTGGGGGGGAAAAGAAATGTCGTCGGTGTCTCGCTCGCGTTTCCCGGCGGCACCGAGGTCGAGGACCAGCGGAGCAAGGCGATCAAGCGCACGGCCGATCTGCCCGTGGTGTTCGAGAACGCGACCCAGTACAAGACGCTCTTTGGCGAGGCGCTGCACGAGAACCTGCAGGTCCAGGTGACCCAGCTCGCGATCACGTACCACACGCTCCGTGCCGAGTGGGCGCAGAAGCACGACGGAGCCACACGGGCCCCCGATGGCAAGACGCACGAGGACTTTTTCCGCTTCAAGGGCGTCAACCTCTACGTCGAGAGCACGCTGAGGTGTGTGTGTGTGTGTGTGTCCATGAACGACTCAGTTATCATCTGTGCAGCGAGATCGACAACCAGTACAAGCGCGCGGGTGTGACCAAGCTGCAACTGCTGGTGAAACGGAAGCAGCGTTCGTCCATGTACCGTTTTGTTCCCCTCCCCTCATTCTTTGTGCCAACGCGTAATTATCGGTTGTGTAGGTACAACAAGGACGATCTGTGGGTGGTTTCGGCGGACGAGCACTTTGGCCCCGGGCTGACGTTCCTTGCGCGGAGCACGTTCTTTGGGCCGAGCTCCAGTGGCTTTGTGGAGATGATGCTGCTCAACAACAAGGACAAGCACGTGGCCGAGACGCTCATGCGCCGCCCGTCCGTTTGCGCGATCCACGTCGTCGAGGCGGGCTCCGAGTTTTTGATGCAGGAGACGCTGAACCAGCACGTGGACGAGATGCCGCTGCTGGACGAGCTCCTCAAGCCCGCGGCCTCAGCGGGCACGAGCCTGCGCGGCTCAACGGGCTCGTCCATCGCGGTGCTGGCCTACCACACGGTGATGGATCTGGCCAACGAGGTCACAGCCGAGTTCCGCCTCAACGCCGACCAGGAGGCCGTCCTGCACGACTTTGCCCTGGGCTTTGTCGAGCACCGGTCCCTCCTCGGCGTCGCCTTCACCAAGGCGCCCTCGGGCGTGACGCTTGTCCACGGCGTGTTTGGCGCGGGCAAGTCGTTCCTGCTCGCCGTGCTCATCATCTTTCTCAGCCGCCTGCGCGACAAGCTCCCACCGGCCAAGGCCAGGCTCTTTCGCGTGCTCGTGTCGTCGGCCACCAACGTTGCCGTCGATCGCGTGCTGCGCTGCCTCATGTACCATGAATTTTAAATATAAATATTATTATTTTAAATTAGTATTATTCATATAGGGATCTGGGCTACACCGAGTTTGTGCGCGTGGGCTCGCTCAAGAAGATCGCCAAGTGCATCCTCCCGTACACTGCCAACGGGCGCAACAACGAGGACGTCAAGGAGCTGCAGATGATGCTCAAGGGCCGCGACGTGAGCCCCCAGGACGAGATGTACATGCGCAAGACCCTGGAGAACCTCAAGGGCGACGCCAAGAAGGACGCCGTGCTCAAGGCCCTCGTGGTGGGCGTGACGTGCAACGCGTCCAGCTTCCCCGTGATGGATGGCCTGTCGTTCCCCATCGTGCTGCTGGACGAGTGCTCGCAGATGGTCGAGCCCATGTCGCTCGTGCCCGTTGCGCGCTTCGCCTGTGTGCGCCTCGTGCTCATCGGCGACCCGCAGCAGCTCTCGCCCACCATCCCCAGCGACAGCACGAGCGAGAACGGGCTCGATCGCACGCTGTTTGAGCGGCTGCGCGACGGTGGCCACGAGGCAATCATGCTGGGCATTCAATACCGCGTATGTTCCCTCCATTGACAACACATGCTTGAAAGCCCCTCTCCCCCCTTCTAGTGCCATCCGACGATCAGCAACGTGTGCAACGACCTCTTTTACGGCAACCAGCTGCGCAACGGCATCGCGACCGGCCAGCGAACGCCGCTGGTGGACCCGCTGGGCCCGCTCACCTTTGTCAACGTCGACAACAGCACCGAGCGCTACCACGGCAGCAGCTGGTACAACGACGGCGAGATCACGACCATGATGGCCGCGGTCAAGCAGCTCATCCGCCTGGGCATCCCCCCGGACCAGATCGGCGTCATCTCCCTCTGTAAAATAATGATGATGTCAAAATGAATGCAGTAGTTCACTAATTTTATTTTAGACAAGGCCCAGACGATCAAGATCAGCGAGCGGCTCGAGCAAGTCACCGGCGGCGCAGGGATCCAGGTCTCGACCGTGGACGCGTTCCAGGGCGCGGAGAAGGAGGTCGTGCTGGTGTCGTGCGTGCGCACGCGGTCTCAGCAGCACGACTTTATCGACTCGCAGCGGCGCATCAACGTGGCCATCTCCCGCGCCAAGCGGCACCTCATCGTCGTGGGCCACTCGGACATGCTCACGAAGAACAACACGTGGAGCCGCGTCCTCGAGCACTGCCGCGCCCACGGCCGTGTCGTCCAGCACGACTCGTTCTCGTACGAGATCAACGAGTGGGCCCCCGGTCCCGGCCTGCCCGAGGTCCTGCCCAAGCCCACGGGCGGCTCTGCGTCCTCTTCTTCTGTTGCCATCGATCTGCTCGACGACTCTGCGGACGATGGATTTGATTGATTCATTTTCTGTAAAAAAAATGTGTAAAAAAGGTTGCATTTCTCGCATTTTCCAGAATATATCATGGCTGACTCGCCAGAGTGGCTGCCGCTGACAGAGCTGCTGGACGAGGCCGTCAAGGGCACGTGAATGGGGAGGGGAGGGGGCCACACATCGATCGACGCTGAACCCACGCACTGCTTGTTTTATTTTGGGTAGGATTCAAGCTGGGCCAGCTCATCCAGGCCAAGTCCATGTCGCTGCAAACGGCCATGCAGGCCATCGAGGTAAGGCCGCGGGTTGCTTGCCCCACTAACAGAGCCATCGCTCGGTCCCCTAGCTGATGGACCCCAAGATGGACTCGGGCATGGCACTGCCCGGCACCGACTCGATCACGGTCGAGCAGGTCTTCGCGCAGCAGCTGGTCAAGCTGGGCGGGCACACCACGGACGAGCTCGTGGCGCTGCTGGACGACCTGGCCGTGGCAGAGATGCGGCACGTGGCAGGCGACATGCTGTCCCAGTCGGTGCTGACGTGGGCGCAGATGCACCGCCCGTACGACATGGTCGAGCCGGTCCTCAAGGGCTTTTGTCTGTCGGTGCTGTTTGCCGTGCACACGATGCACACGCGCGTGGCCGCGGCGGGCGTGGCCGAGGAGGAGGACCGGCTGTACGAGGGCGAGGCGTTCGGCTACGTGGCGGCGTTCAAGGCGGAGGACGAGGTGCTGCTGGTGCTGGACAAGGCCGAACAGGACGCATCGGCGCGCTCGGATGCACTGGGCCACCGCATTGCCGTGCGAAAGCTGTGGCTCAAGCTGCTCATCCAGCTGGGCAAGGAGGGCAGCAGCGACAAGAGCGTGCTCGAGACCACGGCGCAGCTCAAGGCGACGCTCAAGGCCGTCAAGAGCACCATCACGGCGGAAGGACCGCGGTCAGAGGGGTGCTTCCCCTCGCTCACAAGGGCGCTCAGCACGCACGCACCACCGCGCCCCTCCGGCTCGTTCAACCGCCTGCAGGCGTACGAGTACTTTGAGCACGTCGTGGGCTACCTCGAGGGGATTTGCCACATGACGCAGGCCACGTCGCTCACCGAGCTCCTCGTACGCCTCTTGACTTGTACATACTTATTTCAAACTGCGTTTGCAGCGACTGGTGGACCACTTGTGCGGGGCCCAGCCCACTGCGCCCATCTTTGTGCGCTCGCAGCTCAAGCTGACGATGTTTGTGACCAAGGAGCTGGACGATCCGCTCCTGTTTGGCAAGACGTCGCTGTACAAACAGGTCTTGCCCCACGAGATGGCCGGGCTCACCCACGCGCCCTTTGCGCTGCCGGCCAACCTGCCCGAGTCCTATGCGCCGCCGCTCAAGAAGGGCGAGGCCGCGCCCAAGAAGCCTGTCTGGGCCCCGTTTGTCCCGATCGTGCCCCCGGGCGTGCGCGAAAACGTCGACGCGTTCCTCCCGACCCTCGCAAAGAACGTGGTCGAGCTGTTTCGCGTGCGCTTCCAGAACCGCGCGCGGTACCGCCGCCGTCTCAAGCGCGTCATCGGCGAGTGGGACCAGCTGCAGGTCCTGGCCGAGTCGGTGGACCTGTCGATCCAGACCCAGATGCTGGCCGCAAACGAGGGCAAGAACAAAGTACCTGCATTTTAGAATTTTTTTTTCAATTCTGTTTAATTTTTCACTCTCTGTTAGTTTCCCATCTTTCTCTTCAACTTTAGCTCGATCGTGTACATCAACAAGATCCGCATGATGGCCGACTACCTCCTGCTGGGCTTTGAGCTCGACATGTACCGCCAGCACGAGTACCCAATGATTTTTTGGTAACGCAAAAAAAGAGAGGAAAAAAAAAACACTGCATTATTGAATATATTTTTTTCCCCTTCAGTTACGTCGACTACCTTTTCGAGACCGAGTCGCTCCAGCGGCAGAGCATCGTGCACCACCTCACGGCCGACTCGGAGGCCTACGGCACCTCTCTGCGAACGGCCATCGCCGCCGCCAAGTCCGTAGCCAAGCGCAACGCCCTGATCGAAATCGCAACAATGCCGTACCCACAGTCCACCCTTGCCGAGTACATTCTCCTGCTCGTGCGCCAGAGCATCGTCCGTGGCGTCATCCGAGTAAGCCCCCCCCACGAGAGGCCGCTGCTAATATTATTTCGATTAGTTGATGCTGGCCCTGCATTTCGACAAGCTGCTCGATTTCAAGCACCCCGAATTTGGCAGCGAGGAGATCAACTTTGCGCACCGCTTCGAGGCCTTTGCGTCCATCTCTGGGCCGGCCCTCATGCCCTACGAGCAGTTTGTCAACGGCATTTGGAACGTCAAATTCACAGTAAATAATTGTGTGTGTTATTTTATTTATTTCTTTTTCCAGTCGACCGAGCTCTACGCGATGGCGAGCGACACGTTCAGCCAGGCCAAGCGCCTGCTGGAGCGGTACAACAAGCACACGTCTGCCGAGACCGAGTCCACGCACAGCGAGGCGCAGCTCAAGCAGATCGTGACCAGTCTGGGGCGCGTCATCATCTCCAACACGCTCTTCAACGTGCAGCACACCAAGGCGCCCTTTGCCAAAGTGAGGATGGAGTTCAAGCAGCACCCGTATCTGCCCATCTTTGTAGGGTCGACAGTGTAGTATAGGCGTTGTTCAAAAGAAGACTTTAAAAATGCCTTCCGCTTATTCTTTAGTTACTGGTACCTACAATGTTTACAGGAGACCTTCAAGGACTTTTCTAGTTGTGGCGGGAAGGGCCACATCGCGCAGGCTGCGTCCGTACGCGGCCGCTAGACTGGCCAGCGAGATGGTCAGCTCGTCGTGGAGGTGGGCGAGCCGGGCGCGGAAGGCAAACTTGGTCTGGTTGTGCGAGGGAACGTTGTCCTGCAGCAGCGAGCTCGTGGAGAGGCTCTCGACGGCCGCGCGAAAGTCCACCATGGTCGAGAGCACCTTGGGCAGCGACGCCTGGACGGTGCCGTGGCTGTCCTCGTCGATCGAGAGCACGAGCAGTTTGGCCACGCCCTCGACGGCCCAGTGGAACGTCTGGATCTTGCGGATAAAGTCGACCAGGAGGCGCTCCGATGGCGATGGCGAGCGCGCAGCCTCGAGGAAGACCAGCGAGAGCGCCCTAGGGAGCAGGCCAGCGATAAACGGAACGGCGTTGAATTTCGTGTTGGACGGCAGACTGGCGGGCGCGGCGACAGCCGGTGGGGCCGCGGCGGCGGGGACGGGCGTCGTGGACCGGAAGGCGAGGGGGACAGCGACCGCGTCAGCCGATGCGGCGGATGACGAGGCAGATGACGTCGGTGCACCAGCTCGAGCGGACCCACTGCCAAAGACGGCGTCGAGGACCGTGTCGAGCACGCTCTTGTCCATTTTCTTGGCAACGGTGGCAGCGGTGGTGGTGGGCGCGGCCGCCTTCGGGGCTGCTGCTGTTGTCGTGGGCGTGTTGCTGCGCAGGGCGAGCGAGGGGTGCTCGAATTTACTGCTAGCTGGCTTGTGCAGCGCGTTGACCTGCTGTGTAAACTGGACGAGCGGTTTGAGCGCGGCGTCGGCGAGGGCTGCCCATTCGGGGCTCTCCGTGTTGCCGCCAAACAGCACGAGCCGCAGAGGGCGGCACACGGGCTCGGCCAGGTCGAGCAAATCGAGCAGCGCGAGGCGGAGCACGATCGGGTGCGGGCTCTGGAGTGTGGCCAGCAGCGTGGCCACGGGGTTGGTCGTGCTGCGGTAGTACTTGGCCGGCTGCAGCACAAAGACAACGATCACGCGCGCGGCCAGGTCCCACACCAGGGCCAGGGCAAGACACACGAGGAAACCAGACCAGACAAAGCCCAGGGTGAACACATCGACGCCCAATCGCTCCGTTTCGACGGCTCGTCTGCCGAAGTCGTCAGTAAAGAGATATAACTAGAAGCAAAGCGTACTGGTACGTCAGGCCCACGACGGGCGCGACGATCCCCGGCAACGGGACCAGCTCGACCACGGGATACAGCGCCGCAAAGGCCAACATCGCCGTCACTGCCGTCCGAACGCACGCCGCCACGCTCTGCTCGAGTCCCCGCAGGAGCAGGAACCGGGCCGGCAGCCTCAGCGCGGGCGCCTCGAGCAGGTAGTGGGCCGGGTCGCTGAGCAGGCTCACCGTCTGGGCAACGGCTAGGGCCAGCACGAGCAGGTAGTGGGCGTGGGCCACGGGGTTGACCGCGACAGGGCCCCTGTTCAAACGAGTAATTACCACCACGGCCCGGCCAAACAGCAACGTACGTCTGCGTGGCCTGCAACAGCAGCTGGTACGGCGTCGTCACGACGGCCACAAACAACGCCTGTGCCGCTTGGCTCACGAGCACGAGCAGCGCAGTAACGGCCAAACGGGGATCCGAGATCACGTCGGCCCAGTGCACGGGGGGCCTCACCGCGTAGTCTGCGCGCCGCCCAGGCTATTATTAGTACTGACACACACCAGCGCTACCGCACGGTACCATGGAGCAGCCTCTTGTGTGCTGCCAGAACGGGGACCGACGACGCCGTGGCCACGACCAAGGCCACCGTCCACGAGCCGGCATCGAGCCACGGTCCATCTTTTTCCCCCCCTCGGTTAGCCACACGTTTGCCCTCTGGTTGGCCGGCATACCCAGCAAGAGACGCACAGACAGCAGCGCTACGAGCGAGTGCACGAGAGCGGCGAGGAGCGTGCGATCCCTCGTCAAGGCCAGCGCACCCAGCGCGTCCGACATACTTTCCGTTCAAGATAAAAAAAAAAATTTTTTTTTTTTTTTTCACAACTGCCACAAGCAATGGTTGTTGGCATCGCTTGCGTAGACGGCCGAGCCATCGTGCGACACTGCGACGCCCCATGTCCGCTGCTCCAGGTGCCACCGATGGAGCATTCGCCTGTCGTGGCGGGACCACACCGACACGCCCTTGTGCTCGCCCACGACAAACACCCTGGCCAGGCCGTCGTACGCGATCGACAGGGCCCTGATGCCCGGTCGCCCACGGGGGATGTTGTCCTCGCGGATGCCGTAGCCCTCGCCAAACTCGGCCACAAAGGCCCCACTGGCAGCATCCAGCAGGAACGTGCGGTACCCGTTGAGATCGGTGCACGCAATCATGTCTTGTTCGTGCTCGACGGCCGGGACATAGACCAACCCGAACGGGAAGCTCCCCACAGCCATCTTCCAGCGCATCGTGCCGTCTGGGTCGAACATGCACACGCTCTTGTCACAGGACACGGCCACAGAGCCATCGGGCAGCGCTGCGATCCCCTCGACCGTCCTCACGCCCTTGATCAGTACGCGCACGAGGGCGCCGGTGTCCGCGTCGTACAGCAGCACGTCGCCTGCCACGGTCGTCACCCACACGTGCCCCACTGTCCTGGCCATGGACACGGCCAGCACCGCGTCGTTGGTCGGGATCGCGGTTGTGCCGTTCTCGCCGTCGTTCTCAAGCGACACAAAGCGGACGCAGTTGGGCTTCTCCAGGGCAACGGCCACGCAGTTGCGGGCCCCGTCCATGCCCAGTCCTCGTGGGCTGTTCAGTCCTGCCACGTCGATCCGCCGTGGGGGCCTCGTGGCCGGCTGCTGATGCTCGATGCCCGCATAGTCTCGCGCGAGCCACGGGAGGTACAGAAAGGGCAGCCGATCGACCATGAGCCGCTCGCTGAGCACGCTTTGGACCACTAGCCGGTTGCTCACGGGCTGGGCCAGCAGCGCCCCTATGCTGGCTGCGGTTAATTGGGGCTGGTCGTGTTGCGAAATTAATTGCAGGGCGTGCGCGTAGCGGCCCTTGAGCACGAGCAGCGCGTCGCGTTGGCCCTCGAGGTTCTTGCGGTCTGCTAGGGGTCCC
>Ga0302234_10001679_pt1 | contig 14995 bp, 16 predicted proteins | sample II_Palsa_N3_2_FD_193576 | JGI IMG/M metagenome (GOLD analysis project Ga0302234, IMG submission 193576) | Peat permafrost microbial communities from Stordalen Mire near Abisko, Sweden - II_Palsa_N3_2 | ecosystem: Environmental > Terrestrial > Soil > Palsa > Peat permafrost | place: Sweden... | reverse complement strand
GGCAGTATCTGAGCCATCTGTGCTGCCTGTGCTGCCTGCACCTGCGGCGAAAGATAAGCGGACGACAAGGCAGGCGATCCGGGTCCGAACTGCATCTGCATCATGGTGTGCTGCATCGGTCCCACCACCCACCACTGCATGGCAGCCATGGCGAACTGGTAGAGCACATCAAAACCCAGCATCACCAGCATGAGCTGACGCCCCCAGTCTTTGCGCCACAGCAAGCTGATCGCGGCGATCAGATGGAGTACGGCGATCAGCAGCAAACCAAGGCAGAGTTCGGCGGCGTGATCGAAGAGCCATTGCGCGAAGGGAGAAAAGTGCGGCGCGTCGGAAGCCCCGGCCATTTGCTGACGCAGCATGGGCAGTATCACCTTCGGCAGCAGCAGGCTTTCCAGCAGCAGCGCGAGCGTGGCAAAACTAGACAGGCCGATGAAAATCCAGGCCACCACCGTGACCAGCATCGAGCGTTTGACCGGAATGGGTGGTGGGATAGACATCATCGAGTCTCTACTGGACGTGGGCGGAGCATGACGATTCCATGTGCCGCTGACAATCCGTCAGGCTCGGTCTGCCGGGCACTCACAGCGTATCGGTAGCGCCTTCCACCGTTTCATTCTGCAGGCGTTGGCGCCGACGTAAGGTGGGAAACATCACCATCCAAAGGCCGACTACCACCAGGGTGCCGACGCCACCGAGCACGGTAGCGTGCACGGCGCCCATCCACGCGGCCAGCATGCCGGATTCGAATTCGCCGAGCTGGTTCGAGGTATTGATGAAAATCGCGTTCACCGCACTGACGCGCCCGCGCATTTCGTCCGGCGTATCGAGCTGCACCAGCGCGCCGCGGATCACCATGCTCACCATGTCGAATGCGCCGAGCGCGAACAGCGCGGCCATCGACAGCCACAGCGTCGTCGACAGCGCGAACACCAGCGTCGCCACGCCGAAGCCGGCCACGCAGGCAAACATCGTTACTCCTACGCGGCGCTCCATGGTGTGCTTCGCCAGCCACAACGACATCAGCAGCGCGCCGACCGCAGGCGACGCGCGCAGCAGGCCCAGACCCCAGGGGCCGGTATGCAAAATGTCCTTGGCGAAAATCGGCAGCAGCGCTGTGGCGCCGCCCAGCAGCACGGCGAACAGGTCCAGCGAAATCACGCCCAGCACGTCCTTGCGCGCGCGGATAAAGTGCACGCCAGCGAAGAGCGTTTTTAGCGTCGCCGGCTCGCGCCGCGGCGGCGCCTGCTCGTAGCGCAGCCGGCTCATCATAAAGGCGGCGACCAGATAAAGAATCGCCGAAACCACGTAGACCACGCCCGGGCCGGCGACGTACAGAAAGCCGCCAAGCGCCGGCCCCATGATCATCGCCGCCTGGCCGGCCGAGCTGTTGATCGCCATCGCGCGCGACAAAATCGCCGGCGGCACCAGCGCCGGCAACATCGACTGCAGCGCCGGAAACTCGAACGCCTTGGCCACGCCGATCACCAGCACCAGCGCGAGAATGCCGACCTCATGAACATGGTGCGCGAGCGTCAGCGCGGCCAGCGCGGCGATAGCGACCCATTCCACGATCTGGCCGATCAGCACGATGCGGCGACGGTCGAACTGATCGGCCACATGCCCGGCCGGCAGCGCCAGCAATACCGAGGGAATGAACTGCACAAGCCCGATCAGGCCCAGATCGAACGCGCGGCCGGTGATTGAATAGATCTGCCAGCCGACGGCAACCGACAGCATCTGGAAGCCGAAACTGGAGGCGATCCGGGCAAACCAGAACGCCACAAAGGCGCGATGGTGAAACAGCGAATCCGAACGAGGTGAGCTGGTGCTAGCGGGCATCGACGATCCTGGTGAGAATGCCATTATCGGTGGGTCGGCGGCTTGGTCCAAGCGCGGATGTCCTGCCACGCCCAATGCTGCATGAAACGGGTTGCCGAGGTTGATGCCAACACCGCGGGATAGTGCAAAAAAAGCCCGGTACGAGGCCGGGCTTTCAAAAAATCGCATGGCTGGAATCTCACCACAAGCGTTATTGCTTGGTCGCCACCAGAGTCACATCGCGGTTGCTTGGCTTGTTGACGATGGTGGTCGTCATGGTCTTACCGTCTGGTGAAACGGTCATCTTGGCGATCGAGGTGACTTTGCCCTTCATGCTCGTCGTTTCCTGCATCGCCTTGCCGACCATTTTTACCGAGATCATGTCGGTGCCGGGATCGCCGTTGTAAGGCACCGGCTTGCCATCGAGCTTGGCGGTATACGACTCACCCCGCGGGTTGGTCATGCTCACACTGTCGCCATTCGTCTTGTACGTGTAGGTCAGCATGTTGTCCGAGGCGCTCTGGAAGCTGGAGGTATGCCACGAGCCGGCCAGGGCGTGCGACCCCGCCGGCGCCTTGCCTATTCGGGTCATCGTGCCCTTGACGGTCGAAGAGCCCGTCGGACGGTTGCTGGTGGACTCGAACGTGGCCGTCTTGCCGTCCGCGGCAACGGTGGTGGTATCGGTATAGATCACCTTGCCGTCCTTCTTGCCGGTTTCAGTGACCGTGTGATCGTCGACGATCTTTACCGACACACTGTCAATGCTTGGATGGCCGGTGACAGCGTGATCCATACCATCCGCCTTGACGCGGATCGGCGGCGTGCAGTTGCACGCATACTCACCGTTCTTCAGCATGATTACCTCCGGTTTCTGGGAGGCTTGCACTTTGTCGACGTCGATCTTCCAGGTGCCGTCGAACACACTTTGCGCCATGACGTGACATGGCAAAAGGAATGCCAGCAGCATTCCACCGAGTACTGACTTTTTCATTGCCCCTCTCCCCACTGGTCGTGACCGTGGCTGAGATCTGCTCAGATAGTCCAGATTGTCCCCAAAGGTGCCGAAACAGCCTCGTTCTCCGAGTCCCAGCGCGGTTACCTTACGCCTGAGTTATAACTTGCGCATGTGCCTCGCTTGGAGGAACGGATTGAGCTGACGAAAGACTTGCGTTGGGCAAGAGCCCGCCTGCATCCAAGGCTTGTTTGATGCCGGCTGAAAGCATGGAGGTCGCTTCGGGCAGATCGGGCGCCGACAGCGGATTGAGCCCAAACAAAGGCCTTAGCCAACGTATGCGCCGGATCAGGCACTCGTGCAGCAGTGCGCAGCCAGCCACCGTACCCAGCAGAATCAGCAGCGGTTCGGCCACGGGTCCCAGGTGATGCGGCATCACCTGCCAGGCGAAAAACAGCAGCAGGCTCTGATGCAGGATGTACCAGGGATACACCGCCTCGCGCGCATACGGCAACCAGCGGAACGGGCGATCGAGCAATGTATGGCCCCAGCCGAGTACGGCGTTGATTGCGATCCACGTATAGCTGTAGCGCAGCCAGACGTTGAGTAACTTGAGCACGACCAGCACCGCGTAGTTATGGATGGTGGGATCGATGTACTGACCGGCGAACTTGTCGAGGAATAGATACAGCGCGAAACAGCCCAGCGCCAGAGCCAACGAATGGTGGCGCAGCCGCGCCAGTTCAGCCCAAAGCGCAGCGTCGGTGCCAAGCAGATAGCCGTAGAAAAACATCGTGGCGTAGAGCGCCAGCGCATACCAGTCACCCACCAGTGCATGTGTTTCGGGATAGCGCCAGGACAGCAGCATGCCGTAGGCGAACAGCGGCAGCACCGGATGCACCAGCAGGCTCGCCCCGCGCAGCCGCAGAAAGCGCGCGCGCAGGCGCCGACCAAGGCGTGATTCCAGCGCCGGTAGCAGCGGCAGGAGCAGCATCGTGTAGACCCACAGGTAAGGCAGATACCACAGATGCGCCCAGTCCAGCCCGTAGTCCCTGCAATCGTGCGTCCAGTAATGCACCAGAAAAGCGTCGAAGCCCGGTGCGATCATGTGATCGGTAAGCCCCGCCACGTACGACTGGATCGGGATGACCACCAGCATGCCAAAGATCAGAGGAACCAGCAGGCGTAGGCTGCGTTTCCGAGCCAGTCCAGTCAGCCCGGTCCTGTCACGCATGAAATGCACCGCCAAGCCCGAAACCAGAAACAGCAGCTCCATCCGCCAGCGGTTCACGAACAGCATCGGGTACTGCAGCCACTGCGCCATGTGAGCGCTGTGCAGCGGCATACCTCGCCAGTCCGACCGCGGTGCGACGTACAGCATGCCGAGGTGGTAAAAAATCAGCAGCGCGAAGGCGAGAACGCGCAAGGCATCGATATCGTGGCGGCGGCTCATGGCGGGTTCCGAGGTTCAAGGAGTCGCCAGCGTGCCCCCGAGGCAGGCTCCTGCCTCATCGAAAGTGACCGTCGGCGGGGTTGGAGTGACGAACGGTGGGGTGGCGGGGATGAAGGTCGGCCCAAAGCGTCGCCCACTCCGTAGAATGCCGTGCATGATTTCCCGGCATCGCTTTACCCTGGACGCCTACCTGCGCTGGCGCCGACCGTTCGAGGTTGGCTTGTGGGTCGTGTCTTACGTTGTCAGCATGCTGTTCAACTCGGTGACCGCGCAAATCGACCATCCCGCGCTGCCGGCCTGGCAGCCATGGTGCTGGGAATGCAGCAGCTCGATGCTGTTGCTGGCGCTGGTGCCTGCCGTGATCGCGTTGGAACGGCGTTGGCCGCTGCGGGTAAGTACATGGCGACAGATGCTGCCGTTGCATCTGCCGGCCAGCGTACTGTTCAGTGTGGTCCACGTCGGCGGCATGATCGCATTGCGCAAGCTCGCTTATGCCTATGCCGGTTCGCACTACGATTTCGGCCCCTGGTGGCGCAACTTCGGGTACGAATACCTCAAGGACGTGCGCAGCTATTTCGGCATCATCGCCACGGTATGGCTGTATCGGCTGGCCCTGCTGCGTCTGCAGGGCGAAGCGCGGCTGCTGGAGGCGCCGGACGATGGCCCACCGGTGGAGCCGATCGAGCGACCGGAACGTTTTCTGGTGCGTAAGCTGGGCAAGGAATTTCTGATCAACGCGCGCGAGATCGAATGGCTGCAGGCCTCGGGCAACTACGTCAACCTGCGCGTGCGCGGACGCGACTACCCGCTGCGCACCACCATGGCGATGATCGAGAACCGGCTCGACCCGTCGCGTTTCGTTCGTGTGCACCGCAGCTATTTCGTCAATCTGGACTACCTGGCCGAGATCGAGCCGCTGGACACCGGCGATGCGCGGCTGCAGCTGCGCGACGGCGCGAAGATTCCCTGCAGCCGACGCTACCGAGGCGCTCTGCGCGACCGGTTCGGCGAAGCGCCGGTCACGGTAGCCTAGAGCGGCCACGGTTGCACGAAGCTCCCGGCTGGCTCCACTCTAGGCGCCTGCCATTGATGGATGCCTGCCGATGAAGCCGCTTCACTATCGATCCTTCCCCGCCCTGCTGGGTGCGATCTGGCTGCTGGCGGCTTGCTCGCCGCAGGGTGGCCAGTCGACGGCGCCCGCCGCGCCCAACCCGCAGCAGACGGCGAACGCCGAGGCGGCGGACAAGCTCAATACCTATCACGAGCTGCTGCGCATCAAGAACGACGAGATGGTGGTGTCGATGGGCCATGACATTCTCGACCACTACCCGAACACGCCGGCCGCTGCCGAAGTAGCGCAGAGCCTGCCGGCGATCGAGGCGCGTTACAAGGCCTCCAGCGAAAAGAACCGACTCGCGGCGCTGTGGCTTTATCAGGTCTCGCCCATGGAAGGCGGTACCCAGTCTACGGCCAGCATTGACAGCAGCGAGCCCGCTGGCGATGGTCGCGTGCGGCTGGTGCTGCGCCGGCATACGCAGTGGGGCCAGAACGCCTTTCTCTACGGCGAAGGCCACGGCTTTGTGTGTCGCGCCAACTGCACCATTCCCACTACGGTCGACGGCAAATCGGTCGGCATCAGGGCTTTTGCGCCAACCACCGGCGAGCCGGCGCTGATGATCCGCGACGACAAGGCGTTTATCGCCATGCTGCAAAAGGCAAAAAAGATCACCATGAACGTGACCCTGGTCGACGGCGAGAAAAAGGAGGCGCTGGTCTACGAAGTCGGTGGGTTCGATCCATCGAAATGGGCAAGCGTGGGGAAGGGCAAGAAAAAATAGCGGCCGCATAGGGTTCGGTTCAGGCGCCGCTCGGCCTGAGCGGACTACAACGGCGTACAGACAGTTGAATGTCGCGCGTACGGCGTCAGCGGGTTAACCGTTGGCGCGTTGTCGGTGGGACGTCACCTCGTATACAGCGGAGATTCGCCATGAAAAGTTGGTCTTTGATCGCGGCATCGGTTACCGCAGGGCTGCTTGTCGCGTGTTCCAACGTGCCTTATGCCAAGCGCAACAGTGATCGTTTGGCCGCCTATACGGCCGCCGCTGGCGAGCCGGTGAAAAGCTTTCATTTCTTCAGTCCGCTTTACTCGTGGGAACCGCTGAGCGACACCCAGCTAGTGGTTTATACCAAGTACAAAGAAGCCTATCTGCTCGATCTGGATGCATGCGCCAATCTGCAGGTGACCAACGGGATCGGGCTCACCTCGAATCTGGGGCAGGTCCAGGTACGCTTCGATAAGGTCATTACCCGCTCTCCTCGCATTCCATGCACCATTGCGCAGATACGGCCGATCGACATCGCGCACCTGAAGGCCGTGCAGCAGGCGCAGCGGAAGATCGAGGCTGATCCGCGACCGGCAACCTCGGGGGCCTGACCGCATCGGGCGCCGGTAGCCTGCTGGCGTAGGGGCTCAGTGCAGAAACATCCTCTCGGTGATCCGCGCCAGCGGCTTCTCCAGCGCCGATACCAGTCGGGGCGCCAGGTCCAGCGGTTTGAGCAGCATCTTCACCGTCATCTCGGCCGGCAGGTGTCGGCGCAGCAGTCCTTGCGCGCGATCGCTGATGCGTCGAAATTCCTTTTCGTCGCCCAGATGCTGCGGATAGCATTGGTTGAATACGTGACGTAGGGCGATGTCGCTGTCCTCGCTCTTGATCTCATTGACGCGGCGCACGATCGCGCGAAATACCTTGTAACGGCCGAAGCCTTCGCGCTCGCGGTAGGCGCGATAGTGGTGGTAGAAGTGCTTGTAGTGGCGCACCTCATCGCTCTTGATGTGGTTGGTCAGCTGCTTAAGCACCGGCTCGTCGGTAATGTCGTGCAGTGCCCGATAAAGGCTGGCGGTGCCGGTTTCCACGACGCAGCGCGCCGCAAGCTCCAACCCGCGGTTGGACTCCAGGTGCTCCGACGTACATACGGCGGCGTAATCGCTCCAGAATGCGTTGAAGCCTTTGTCCCAGTCAAATTCCGGCCAGACCTTGCGCACATAGGCGGTCAGCGCGCGGCCGTGCTGCAGCTCTTCGTGTTCCCAATGCTCGCTCAGCCAGCGCTGCAGTTCTTCATTGCCGGCAAAGTGATCGACCAGATTCTGCGTATACAGATCCGAGCCACTTTCGACGTAGGACGAACTGCACAGCAGGAAAAACAGGTCCTCGTTGTGGCGTATGCGTGCGATCTCGATGTTGTCCAGATCGAGACTCTCCAGTGTCCATGGCAGAGGGTGATAGCTCAACGTGCCGTTTCCCGTCATTGATGCGTGAGCGCTGCCGCGGCAGGTTCTGCGGTTCGCACGCAGCGCTCGAAAGTTGATGCGACAGCATACGGCCTGATTCGCGCAGTGGATTAACGCCCGCCCACCTGTCTCTCGTGTGGCGATCGGCAGCGCTCCAGGCTTAGCGTGAGCGGTTAGGTCAGCTTCGGTCTTTTGTTGCTGAGGTTGGCGCAGGTATTCGCTATCGACATAAGCCGTGGTGGTTCCGCGCGGCTTTGATGGATTCCGAGGCCGCGGCGTTTAGCGAACCACGGTGACCGGTACGTGCGCCCGCGCCAGCACGTTGCCCGACACCGAACCCATCAGCCAGCGCGCCAGCGCGCCGCGCTCGGTGTGGCCGATCACGATGTGGTCCACACCATGTTGATCGATCTGGCCCAGCAGCACATCGCCGGGACTGCCGTGGATCAGTTCGATATCGAGCAGGTTTTGGGCGTCCGGAACGATCTGCGCCAGCTCGTCGTGCAACTCCTGCACGCGGCGTGTGCCTGAGTCGGCCATCATCAGAGTGCAGGCATCGACGCCACCCTCGGATACCTGCAGCACCGACACGACGCGCACTCGCCCGCCACCGGAGCGGGCGAGGTCGACCGCAAAATTCAGCGCCCGTCGCGATGCAGCGGAACCGTCGTAGCCAACCAGCGAGTACTTGACCATAAGTTTCCTTTGCGACGAGTGGCAAAAAAGAGGTGTTGCCGTCAGTGCGGACCATGCCAGAAATCTGGCTCGCGGCGTAACTTTGCTACGAAATGAACCAGTTGGATATGTTGGCCTGCTTGGGCAAGTGGCTAAGAGCCGGCAGGGTGGACACGGCATCGAGTCAGGAATCTGAACAGGCCGATCGTTGTGCACATTGCCATCACGCGCACCTGAACAATCTTGGCTTCCCTGATGCGGCTTCACTTTTGTGAAGGCTCAAAACCGCTTCGGCACGCCATTCTATTTATCCCTCATGCACTCAATTAAGGAGACGACGATGATCAAGCGTACTTTTGGAACGGCCGCCCTCGTACTGGCCCTTGCTGCAGGTGGCATGACCGTTCTGCCGACATCCAGCGCCCGTGCCGATACGGCCACGGTAAAGTGCCACCTGCGCTTCAACCTTTCGGGCTGGTCGCTGATTTACAAGCACGCTGAAGGTAATGGCACGGTTCGCTGCGACAACGGCCAGCGCTCAAGCGTAAAAATTGCCGTCGTCGGCGGCGGTCTCACCGCCGGCAAGTACAAGATCACCAACGGTACCGGCGAAATCAGCACGGTCAACGGGATCAAGGACGTGTTTGGCGACTACGCGCAGGCTGGCGCTGACGCTGGCCTGGTCAAGAGCGCCAATGCGCAGGTCCTGACCAAGGGCACCACTTCGCTGGCGCTGGCCGGTACGGGTGAAGGTGTCAACCTGGGTATTTCGGCCGGCAAGTTCACCATCTCGCCGCGCTAATCGCTCGCGGTAGTTGGATGATCTGACGAAGGGCGCCGCATGGCGCCCTTCGCTTTTCAGCGCGTACACTCTCCTGCTGGCTTCTGCCCATTTTTTCTGTTTGGAGATTCGGATATGCGTCGTTTGTCCTGTTTATCGGTGTGGATTCTTTGCCTGGCGTTGATCGGCGGCGTCATCACGCCGGCGCTTGCAGCTGATAGCGTCGCCGGACTGCAGGTCGGCCAAAAAGCTCCCGCTTTTCGTCTCGAGGATCAGAGTGGCAAGTGGGTCAAGCAGGCCGATTTCCGCGGCCGCTATCTGGTGATGTATTTCTACCCCAAGGATTTCACCGGCGGCTGCACGACTGAGGTCTGCACTTTCCGCGACGACGTCCTTAAGCTACATAAGGCCGGCGCCAGCGTGGTTGGCGTGAGCCTGGACGACGTGAAGTCGCACGCCGCATTCGCCGCGAAATACCACGTGCCGTTTCCCCTACTTGCCGACTCCAATCATTCGGTGGCAACTGCCTATGGCGTACTGACCTCGGATGCTGGCGTTCAGTACGCCAGGCGCACGACCTTCCTGATCGATCCGCAGGGCCGCATCGCCAAGATCTACGTCGACGTCGACCCCGAGAAAAACTCGGGTCAGGTACTGTCCGACCTGGCCGCACTTAAAGCTGCGCCATAATGCCGCTCATCGTTTCTTCCGATCAGCCGGCGCGCGCGCGCCGACCGATGCTGTGGCGCGTAGTGGTTTGGATGCTGCTGCTGGTATCGGCATTTGGCTCTCTGCAGTACATAAAACACATGCAGAACGTGTGGGGCCAGCTGCGCGACAACCCTTCACTCCAGCCCGCCGATCTCGATGCACTTCACGGCATGCTTGGCTGGGACGCGGCGTATCTGCTCGTGGTGTTCGTGCTTATCGTGATCTGCGCCGGCTGTACCATGTGCCAGGCCTGGGCCAGGCCGTGCATGCGCGTGGCGGCCGTGCTTTTGGCCATCTGGCTGCTGATCACCGGGTATCTGCAGCTGCGCGATCTGCAGGCAATGGGCGCGAACAGTGCCGCGATTCTGGCTCAGGCGCAGCACCAGGGTACGGCTGGGGCGGCGCAGATCTTGGGCAGGCTCCAGCGCAGTTATCAGCTGGCGGTAGTGTTCAAGTCGGTCGGCGTGCTGGCGCTGCTCTGGTTGAGCTGGAGACTCGGCAAGCCCGCTGTACGCGCGCAATTCCGCGCGCGGCGTTGAGCTATCGGGCTCAAGATACACAGTGTTAGGCTTTCAGAAGGCTTAACGAGGGCTTAGGGATGAAACGACTTTTGGCAGCGTTGTTTTGCGTGACTTTATCGGCGGCTGCATTGGCAAATGACGTCGAGGCCGTGCGCAAACGTGCCGTTGGCAGCATGGTGGTGACTGGGAACATCGAGGTATCGCCCAGCGGCAGCGTAAGCCGGTACGACCTTGATCAATCCTCCAAATTACCTCCAGCTGTCGTTCAACTGATTGGTAGATCTATTTCTCAATGGCGATTCGATCCCGTGCTGGAAGGCGGAAAACCCGCAATCGCGACATCAAAAATGAGTCTGCGTGTTATTGCTAATCCGGTGGCGGAAGGGAAATATGCCATCAGCATTGCTGGCGCGGATTTTGGTAAGGGTATGGCAGAATCTCACGCGAGCACAGCCACTGATCAGATCAGCGAAAAAAGTGTTCCGAGTCCTTCTTATCCGCCCGATCTGGTGGCCGAGCACGTCACTGGAACAGTTTATGTTCTGCTCTTGGTTAACCGCGCCGGGACTGTTGAAAATGCTTCGGCTCAACAGGTTAATCTTCGAGTGGCGGCGAGTGATCGCGAGATGGCTCCATTCCGCAAGATGTTTGCGGTGGCGGCGACCTCGGCATTGAAACACTGGACGTTCAACATCCCAACAACTGGCAAGGAAGCTGAAAAAGATTATTGGCTGGTCAGAGTGCCAGTTAGTTTCAATATTGTTGGAGACCGTACCCCCGGCTACGGAGAATGGGATGTATATGTTCCAGGCCCGCTTCAAACGGCACCGTGGATAGAGACTTTACCCAAGATCACCAATGAGAAATTGTTGTCAGAGAACGTGGATTCCACCCCGCCAGGTGGTAGCTTGTTGTCCGCTGGCGGCCTGCACCTGATCACCAATGCTAGCGGCACCTGAAATATTTCCGACGCTTTTCTTCAGTTGATTTTTTGGAAGGAACAAAAGCATTCAGCATGGGTTCGCCGCTGGCCGGGTATCGCTGAGTGCATTACCTAGACGAACCCTGCCAATGCATCTCCCCTACTCCACGATCGCGTTTATTTTCTTGTTGGCGATGGGTCCGGCTTATGCTCAGGATCTGGCCACCACCTGCCATGCGACCAGCAGCTACGACGTCACCCTCAATGCGGACAGCGTAGCGTTCGATCGCGCCACGCCCGCGCCTTCTCGGGTCGAGATTCGGCAAGGTTTGTTGCGCACGGATGGCGTCACGGTCCGACTCAACGCGGAAAATCAGGATCGCATGACTTTGTTTGAGCGAGACTTGCGCGCGCTGGCGCCGCGCGTACGTGCCGTGGCACAAAACGGGGTGGACATCGCGGTGCAGGCGGTACGCGCCGAGGCCAGTGGCATGCATCTCAGTGCGGAAACGCGCGCCGAGCTGGACCAGCGACTGACCGATCACGCCAGAGAACTCAAGCAGCGCATTGCCGCCAGCCGCAGCACTCACGACTGGAGCGCTGACGCCATCAACCAATACGCCAACCAGATTGCGGGCGACCTCATGCCGCTGATCGCCAGCGACATGGGGCAGCAGGCTATCAACGCGGCGTTAAACGGCGATCTGCAGGCTGCATCGGCCCTGCGCGATCAGGCCGCCGGGCTCGCCACTCAGATCCAGCCGCGGCTGTTGCGGCGCATGCAGACGCTGCGTCCGCAGATCCAGGCTCTGTGCCCGTCAATCGATGCGCTGAGTGAACTGCAGGAGGGTGTGCGTGCCAGCAATGGTCAGCCGCTAGAGCTTATTCAAACGTCGCGGTAGCTGAGGTCTTGGCGCCTCCTGCGGCGCGCAGCCAACTGCAAGCTGACCGGTATCCAGCGGATTTAAGGCGGTTTATGTGGTGCTAAGTCGCCTGGGCAGAGGATGTATATAGGAATAGCAGCCCATCCTCAGGAGGTGGACATGTCTTCTATGCCCTCGACTTTGCCCCAGAGCACTTACAACACCTTGATTCAGCGCAGTATCGACCTGCTGCAACTGTATCGGCACGCTGCATCGTCCTGCGAGCCAGGACTGAAGATGGTTTTAGATGAAAACGCCCAGACGCTAGGCGCCATGATCGCCGACCTGCAGACACAACTGCGCTCCAGCGGCGGTACGCCTCGCCGCAAAGGCACGGTGCGTGGAGCTTTCCGGCGCTATCTTGCAGGCTCGCTCACCCGTGTCTCCTCGCATCGCGACGTGGCGTGGATTCGCGAACTGTCGGATGGCGAAAGCAGCTTGCTGCACGCATTTGAAACTGTCGTTGCCCAGCTGCCTCCCGAATCGGCGTTGGCCCTGCAGAGGCAACTTCCTCGATTAAACAACATTCACCTGGATATGGATAACTTGGCAGGCACGGCGTTATAAGGACTGTGACGCGTTTGTTTAGCAAACGTTCGCCGTCCAGTGAAGGATGTCAGGAACTAGCAACTTGGACAGATACTTATAAATGAGTAATCAGTTACTCGTTAGTTAAGTCGACCGGAACCGCATGACTCGGCCGGCGAAATCACTAAGTGTTGGCCGCCCGATTTGATTAACTGGCGTGCGCAGTTGCGACGCGCACCCTCGTAGCTTCGAAGTGGGCTGGCGAAAGAGTCTCTTTCGGATGAGTGTCTCAGTAGCGCTACGCCCCCGGCCGGCACGCAATAATTTTCGGATAGGCTGCGAAGAGAGCGCGAACCGATTGACTTTGCCATGAATGCGGTTGATCTGGGCCAGAGAGTGGAATAACGGTTTGACGAAGATCTGCGCCGGAAGCTATGCACGATCGGTTGATTACATTCAGGGAGAAACACCATGCGTCGAATGCTGCTGATACCGCTATTGGCAATAAGCCTCGGCATCCATGCGAACGATACCTTACGCGTCGGTCAGCATGTGCTGACGGCAGGCGATCCGGTGACACACGTAATCGACCTGCTCGGTACGCCGGTCTTCAAGGAGCCCTTGCAGAATGAGTATGGCGCGTACGTCGGCGAGCGCTGGCAATATAAGCGTGAAAGTGGGCGCGTGGTGACGATCACGATCGTCGGTGGCCGGGTCGCCAATATTGAGGAAAGTCAGACCTACTGAGGAGAATCAGACCTACCTAGGCTGACGGCATAGGCCTTAGCCCACATTGCCGCTATTTCGCTATGCTCTCATCAAACTCAAGACTGCAAGCAGACAAAGACAAGCAGACAAGGAGATGTCATGCGTATGCTGCCGATCGTAGCGGTCATCGTATGCGGTGCAGCGCTCGCGCTGAGCAACACCGTTCAAGCCGTCAGCACGCTGCGCGTCGGCAATCAGGTATTGACCACTGGCGACAGCGAGGTTCGCGTGACCGAGCTCTTGGGCAAGCCTTCGCATAAATCACGCAGCCGCAGTTCGCGCAGCAGCCACTCCAGCGGCACCCGGCGGACACGCGGCAGCGTACGCGTTCTATCCGACGAAGGCGTTGGCGAAAAGTGGCAATACCGGCGCGACGATCACATCACCACGGTGACGATCGTCGACGGCAAGGTCAGCGACATCGACGATCATCGTCTCTGATTCGAACGCTGCGATTGCGGCGCAAGAACCCGGTGGTGAATCCGGCGGCGTCGTGCGATAAACGCAAGCAGGTCGGGCATCGTCGGGGGCTTTAATCGTGCCGTATCCACCATCAGGCCATTCCTTTTTCGCGCGCGCCGGCCTGCTGCCGCGGATCAGCTTGCTACGCGAGCGCGCAGAGCACCAGGAAAGCAAGGTCACCAATATCGAGCTTTTTTTTGATCTCGTCTTCGTCTATGCGGTGACCCAGCTGTCGCATGCCTTGCTTCATCAGCTGAACCTGATCGGCGCGCTGCAGGTGCTGCTGCTGTTTCTGGCCGTGTGGTGGGTGTGGATCTTCACCGGCTGGGTGACCAACTGGCTTGATCCGGAGCGGCCGCTGGTTCGGGTGGCCTTGCTAACCCTGATGCTGGCGGGTCTGGTGCTGTCTATCGCTATTCCAGACGCATTCGGCGAGCGCGGCATGTTGTTTGCAGGGGCATATGTCTTCATGCAAGTTGGGCGCACGCTTTTCATGCTGTGGGCGATCGGCGATGCCGCGCCGGCGAATACGCGAAATTTTCAGCGCATCGCCGTTTGGTTGGTGGCATCGGGCATTCTCTGGCTGCTCGGCGGACGGTTGGGCGGCCAAACGCGCGTGCTGCTCTGGGTCGCCGCGCTGTTGCTGGAATACCTCGGCCCAGCGATGACGTTTCGCGTGCCGGGCCTTGGGCGATCGAGCACGGCGGACTGGAACGTCGAAGGTGGTCACCTGGCCGAGCGCTGCAGCCAATTCGTGATCATCGCGCTGGGCGAATCGGTGCTGGTGACCGGTTCGATTTATGCCGAAACATTTCGTGGACCCAGCGCGCTGCTGGCGTTCATCAGCGCGTTTATCGGTAGCGTGGCGATGTGGTGGATCTACTTCGACCTCGGCGCTGAGCGCGGAAGTCGTTCGATCAGGCAGTCGGACGACCCCGGCCGAACCGCGCGTGTGGCGTATACCTATCTGCATCTGCTGATCGTGGCGGGCATCATCGTGTCTGCGGTAGCGGACGAGCTCACGTTGCGTCATCCGCATCAGCGCACCGATGTGATCACCGCCGCCGTATTGCTCGGCGGGCCGGCGCTGTATCTGCTGGGCAACGCGCTGTTCAAAAAAACGGTCAACCGCACCAACCTGCCGCTGTCGCACCTTATCGGTCTGGTGCTGCTGGGCGCGCTTGCGCTG
>Ga0302234_10001656_pt1 | contig 15070 bp, 10 predicted proteins | sample II_Palsa_N3_2_FD_193576 | JGI IMG/M metagenome (GOLD analysis project Ga0302234, IMG submission 193576) | Peat permafrost microbial communities from Stordalen Mire near Abisko, Sweden - II_Palsa_N3_2 | ecosystem: Environmental > Terrestrial > Soil > Palsa > Peat permafrost | place: Sweden... | reverse complement strand
GACTATAGCGATGCATTTGCGTCGGGCTGGATGCGTTTGCGCGGCGCCCGGCGCAGACGCGGCGTCGACCGCGGCTTCGTGCTGTCCGATCATGCGGATTGGCCGAGCCTGCACACTGCGATTCGCGAGACGGGAGCCGAGCGCGTGATCGTCACGCATGGCCAGGTGGAACCGATGGTGCGCTGGCTGCGCGAACAGGGCCTCGAAGCAGGCGCCTTCGCAACGCAATACGGCGACGAAGCGCTTGAAGATGCTGCAAACGCGGCTGAAGCCGCCACCCCAGTCGCATCCGATCCATCGTGAGCCGCGCGCCATGAAACGATTTGCCGCGCTCTACACCGCGCTTGATGCCACCACCTCGACGCACGACAAGCTCGAAGCGCTGACCACCTATTTCAGCGCGGCGGCGCCAGAGGACGCTGCGTGGGCCTCGTACTTTCTGGCGGGCGGCAAGCCGCGGCAGTCGGTCCCCACGCGCCTCCTGCGCGAAATCGCCTGCGAGCGCGCTGCCTTACCGGCATGGCTCTTCGAGGAGTCGTACCAGGCGGTCGGCGATCTGGCCGAGACCATCGCGCATATTCTGCCGCCGGCGCAACGCATCTCGGAGCTGGGGCTCACGCAGTGGATCGAGCAACGCGTGCTGACCTTGCGCGGCATCGCGCCGGAAGAACTGCGCACGCGGCTCCTCGCTTACTGGGACGAACTCGACTGGGGCGGGCGGTTTCTGTTGACCAAGCTGATCGGCGGTGGCTTTCGGGTTGGCGTGGCACGGCAACTGGTGGTGCGCGCGCTCGCCGAAGTGGCAGGCGTCGACCATAAACGCATCGCACAGCGCATGGTGGGCTGGACCGATTCGCAACAAAAGCCCGATGCCGCACGCTATCTTCGCCTGATTGCGCCAGAGCCCACCCATGCGGCAAATGGCGAGGCGACGAACGAAGCGGAGCAGGGCGCGCTCCTCAATGCAGCGAACGATAGCGATCTCGGCCTACCGTATCCATTCTTTCTCGCGCATCCACTACAGGCCGAACCGCAGACGCTGGGCGACCCGCAGCACTGGCAGATCGAATGGAAGTGGGACGGCATTCGTGCGCAGCTGGTCAAACGTGCCGGTCAGGTATGGCTCTGGTCGCGCGGCGAAGATCTGATCACCGCGCGCTTTCCCGAAGTGACGTCGCTGGGTGAGGCACTGCCGGATGGCTTCGTGCTCGACGGTGAAATTCTGGCGTGGGAACCCGATGCATTGGCGCCGTTGCCTTTTGCCCGGCTGCAACCACGCATCGCCCGTAAGACACTTACGAAAAAAATCCTCGCCGATTCGCCCGCCACGTTCCTCGCCTACGATCTGCTCGAAGCGCACGGCAACGATTTGCGCATGACGCCGCTCGCGCAGCGCCGCGCACAACTCGAAGCGCTTGCGGTTTCGCTTGACGGTGCGCAGATCCGCGATCTGCTGCGAGTCTCGCCGTTGGTAGCGGCGCGAGACTGGACCACGCTCGCGCAATTGCGCGATGAAAGCCGGGCCCGCGGCGTAGAAGGCTTGATGCTGAAGGAGCGTCAGTCGATGTACGGCGTGGGGCGCACCAAGGCGTCGGGCACGTGGTGGAAATGGAAGATCGATCCCTACGCGGTCGATGCCGTGCTGGTCTATGCACAACGCGGACACGGTCGGCGCGCGAGTCTCTACACCGATTTCACCTTTGCCGTGTGGGACGAAGCCGATGGCGTACGCACACTGGTGCCGTTTGCCAAGGCATATTCCGGTCTCACCGATGAAGAGATGCGTCAGGTCGACGCGATCGTACGCAAGACGACGATCGAGAAGTTCGGCCCCGTGCGCAGCGTGACGCCTACGCTCGTGTTTGAAATCGGCTTCGAAGGTATTCAGGCGAGTCCACGACACAAGTCGGGCGTGGCGGTGCGCTTTCCGCGCATGCTGCGCTGGCGCACCGACAAGTCGATCGAAGATGCCGATTCGCTGGCAATGTTAAAAGGCTTTATCGACGATCGCTCCGCCTGACGCGAACCGACTCGGGATTTTCCCTGAGAGCCATGCCGGATGCGTCGCGTGGTGGCCTTGGTTGCGCGCACAAGGGGTTTCCCAGGGTGGTCAGCTCCGGTGCATTTTGGTACTTGTGCACCTTTGGACCGGTTGCTTCGCCTGTGCGCGGCACTATCAGGATCGAATCTTGCAAACGGGATCCAATGTGCCCGCTCGTGGCACAGGGGAGAATGCAGTGAATGCAGACGACGAAATCAACGATAACGATGACGTGGTGGTGTGGCGGCCGATCGGCGCAGCGATGGCATCGCATCGCCGCGTGCTGGTGGTCGACGACTATCGCGAGGCGGCCGACGCGTTGCAATTGCTGCTCAATGCGGACGGTTTCGAATGCCGTGCACTCGAAGATCCTTTGACGGTCTGCGATGTGGCGGGTGAATGGCAACCGTTTGCGGTGGTGCTCGACATCAAGATGCCGGGTCTCGACGGCTTCGAACTCGCACGACGGTTGCGGGCTCATCCGGCTACAGCACATATGCTGCTGGTGGCTTGCACGGCTTTCTCTTCCGCCAACGACCGGGCTAACGCGAAGGCAGTGGGCTTCGACGCGCATTGCGCGAAGCCGCTCACGCCGCAGCGCCTGCTGCGGGTGCTGGAAGCGGCGACGACGAGCCGGGCACACGGGCCGTTGTGATTTTCCGCTGACGATTCAACACGTCTGCGAAACCTCGCCTCCAAATCCTCCTCAATCAGGCGCGTACTTAAACTCCGGCAGCGCCTCCAGCGACTTCTTCGTCGCATCGGGCAGGATCACCTGGCGGTTCTCGATCTGCAGATCGGCGAACGGCACTGCGACCAGATGCTTGTCCATTCCCAAAAACCCACCAACCGACAGGACGGCGTACGTGCTGTGGTCCCCCGGCGCGACGATCAGATCGTCGAGCGTGCCGATGTCATCCTTGTTGCGGTTGTAGACCGACGCGCCGTGCAGCTTCGAAGCGCGATAGCCGCTGCCGAGTTGCACGACGTCGGTTCGCTTCTCGGTGACCGCTTGCGGCGCTCCCTGCGCGAAAGCTCCGCAGGAGAGCAGGGCGGCGAGTACACCTGCCGCAAATTGCATCTTTGTTGTTCGTGTCATGGTGTTCACCCTCCGGGCGCCTCAGAGGCGCGTTTGGTTTAATCATGCAAAGAGACAGTACGGTCATGCCGAAGCCGCCGTGCTGATTCACGCGTATCGGGATAGAGGCAAAACGCATGCCTTCCCACCTGGCCCCACGCAAACCGCGCATGATTAACAACGCATAGAGAACGCACAGAGGGCGCCTCAGAAAACCGGGACCATAACTTGCTTAAGTTAGCCTTTCGCACAGGCTCCCGTGCAAACACTCCCATCGTCCAAGGAAAAAACATGTCACGCGAGGCCTCCAAAACGTCTCACGCTCGCTTCGCTTCACGCATCGCCGAAGGCGTTCCTTTCCCACTGGGCGCGACCTGGAATGGCGTCGGCGTCAATTTCGCACTGTTTTCCGCGCACGCGACGAAGGTCGAACTATGTCTGTTCGACTCAACGGGCAAGGAGGAAATTGAGCGCATCGAACTTCCCGAATATACCGATGAGGTCTGGCATGTCTTCGTGCCCGACCTGAAGCCTGGTGCGATCTACGGCTACCGCGTTCATGGCCCGTACGCACCCGAGGAAGGCCATCGCTTCAATCCGAACAAATTGCTGCTCGACCCCTACGCCAAGGCGCATATCGGCGATCTGAAGTGGGGACCGGAAATCTTCGGCTACACGCTCGATCACGAGGACGGCGACCTGTCCTTCGACGAGCGCGATAGCGCGCCCTTCGTACCGAAGTGCAAGGTGGTCGACGCCAATTTCTCGTGGAGCCACCCCGAGCGCAACGCGCAGCCCTGGGAGCGCGTGATTGTCTACGAGACGCATGTACGCGGGTTCACGCAACGCCACCCCGCCGTGCCGGAAAATCTGCGCGGCACCTTCGCCGGCCTCGGTCAGCAACCGGTGATCGACTACATCAAGGGACTGGGTGTCACCACCGTCGAACTGCTGCCTATCCACATGTACGTTAACGACAGTTACCTGCTCGAAAAAGGTCTGACGAACTACTGGGGCTACAACACAATCGGTTTCTTCGCGGCTGACCCGCGTTTTTTCGCGGGTACCAATGCGTCGGTGGAAGAATTCAAGGCGATGGTCGACCGCTTCCACAACGCCAATCTCGAAGTGATTCTCGACGTCGTGTACAACCACACCGCCGAAGGCAACGAACGCGGCCCCACGATCTCGTTCAAGGGCATCGACAACGCTTCGTACTACCGTCTGATGCCGGATGAACCACGCTATTACATCAACGACACGGGTACTGGCAACACGCTGAATCTGTCGCATCCGCGCGTGCTGCAGATGGTGACCGACAGCCTGCGCTACTGGGTCAGCGAAATGAAAGTGGACGGCTTCCGCTTCGATCTCGCCACGATTCTGGGCCGCGAGCTGCATGGTTTCGATGAAGGCGGCGGCTTTCTCGATAGTTGCCGGCAGGATCCGGTGCTCTCGAGCGTTCGTCTGATCGCCGAGCCATGGGATTGCGGTCCGGGCGGCTATCAGGTGGGTGGTTTTCCGCCGGGTTGGGCGGAGTGGAACGACCGCTTCCGCGACACGACCCGCTCGTTCTGGAAAGGCGATGAGGGCATCGTGCCCGATCTTGCCAAACGCCTCACCGGCTCCGGCGACAAGTTCGACCGGCGCGGCCGGCGTCCGTGGGCGAGTGTGAATTTCATCGCGGCACACGACGGCTTCACTACGAACGACCTGGTCTCGTACAACGACAAGCACAACGAGGCCAACGGCGAGGACAACAACGACGGTCACTCCGATAACAAGTCGTGGAATTTCGGCGTGGAAGGGCCCACCGACGATCCGGATATCCGTCAACAGCGCGAACGTCAAAAGCGCAATCTGCTGGCCACCTTGCTGCTTTCGCAAGGCACGCCGATGATCCTCGCCGGCGACGAATTCGGCCGCACCCAGAAGGGCAACAACAACGCCTATTGTCAGGACAACGAGATTAGCTGGCTCGACTGGGAAGCAATCGACGACGACGGGCGTGCGTTGACGGAGTTCGTCAAAAACCTCACTACGTTGCGGCATCGCTTGCCGGTGCTGCGGCGTGGACGGTTTCTGACCGGCGAGTACAACGCCGCGCTGGAGGTGACCGATACCCGCTGGCTGTCGCCGACTGGCGAGGATCTCTCGCAGGAACAGTGGGACGACGCGGCGATGCGCTGCTTTGGCCTCGTGATCGATGGACGCGCCCAGGCGAGCGGCATTCGCCGCCCGGCCTCCGATGCGACGCTGCTGCTGGTCCTCAACGCGCATCACGACGTGGTGAACTTCACGTTGCCGGATGTCCCCGAGGGTGATCAGTGGACCTGCCTGCTCGACACGAACATGCCGGTACGCGACGAACTGCCGGCATTTCCTGCCGGGGCGTCCTACCAGGTCACGGGTCGCTCGCTGCTGTTATTCGCGCTCGATGCTTCGAGCCGCGCAACCCAGCGGGTGCTGGACGGACTCGAGCAGCAGTTGACCACCGATGACCCCGGCAAAACCAGCTGAGCGCGGTGCGTAGCGCCAGGTATAGGGCTTGCTGAAGATCCGAATGCAGGCACCGTCGCGTGCCTTTGCATTCACCTGATTTTGCCGGTGTGAGCTAGCAGAGTCGGGGCGGTGACAAAGGCAGCGGCGGTTGTTCCGATCAAGGCAACATCCTGGCAAACCCAGGCAAAGCCCAGGAGGGCAAGATGGCACAGGACCACGAACTCGAAACGAGCAGCACCGAAGCAAAGATCCGCACTCGCGCGTACTACTTGTGGGAACACGCAACCGACCCCAAGGGTACCCCGGACGAATACTGGGAGCAGGCTCGCGCTGAAGTCGAGAAGGAAGAGTCGGGCGCGGAGGGCGACTCGCATGCGGGTGTGACGGTAACGCCGACACACAAGGAATAGATGCGGGACTTCGACGACCCACGCCTGACGCGGCCGGCGACACGCATTGCTCCGAGCGCTGCGCTGGGCATCGAGGGGCTGATCACGATGGCGGTCGGCGTGCTGGCCGTCGCCGCGCTTTACTTTGCGCGCGACGTGCTGATCCCCATCACGCTCGCGATCCTGCTCAGTTTCCTCGTCGCGCCATTGGCGAATGCGCTGCTGCGCGTTCGCCTGGGACATGTAGCCTCGGTGTTTGCCGCGGTGCTGCTGTCGGTCTCGGTGATCGTGCTGCTCGCCAGCGTGATCGGGACGCAACTCACCGAACTCGTCGCCAATGGACCGCATTACGAAGCTACCATCGAGCGCAAGCTCGACACCGCGCACAACCTGACCATCGGCAAGCTCGACCGGCTGATGGGCACGGCCGGTCAGGCGCTGCAGCGTGTCACCATGGAGCCGCCGCAGCAGCAACCGTCCGCGGCGCCACCGCCGGCCTCGCGCAGTGCCGTCGCGCCGTCATCCGATGCACAGGCGCCCGCGGCGATGCCCGTCGTCGTGCGCGAGCCGGTGCCCACGCCGTTCGAACTCGCGCGGCGTTTCCTGACGCCGGCCATCAGCCCGCTCGAAACCGCATTTATCGTTTTCGTCGTGACGATCGTGATTCTGCTGCAGCGCGACGATCTGCGTGACCGTGCGATTCGTCTGTTCGGCTCGCGCGATCTGCATCGCACGACGACTGTGATGGACGAGGCCGCGCGTCGTCTGAGCCGCTATTTCGTTTCGCAGCTCGGCGTGAACGCCGGGGTCGGCGTGGTGATCGGCATCGGTCTTTCTCTGATCGGCGTGCCGAGCCCGATCCTGTGGGGCATCATGGCTGCGTTATTGCGGCTCGTGCCTTATGTGGGCATCTGGATTTCGGCGGTGCTTGCCACCGCGCTGGCTGCGGCGGTGAGCCCCGGCTGGTCGATGGCGATCTGGTCGCTGGCGCTCTTTGTGAGCGTTGAGGTGCTGGTAGGGCAAGTAGTCGAGCCTTTGCTGTACGGACACAGCACAGGTCTTTCGCCGTTCTCCGTGGTAGTCGCCGCGATTTTCTGGAGCTGGATCTGGGGGCCTATCGGGCTGATCCTCTCGACGCCCTTGACCTTATGTCTGCTGGTGCTGGGCCGTCATGTGCGACGGCTCGAGTTTCTCGATGTGCTGCTGGGCGATCAGCCCGCGCTCACGCCAGTCGAAAACTTCTATCAGCGAGCGCTGGCCGGCGATCCGGATGAAGCCCTCGCGCAGGCCGAAAGTCTGCTGCGCGAGCGTTCACTGTGCGCGTATTACGACGAGGTTGCCCTCAAGGGCTTGCAACTGGCGGCCAACGATGTGCAGCGCGGCAGCGTTACCGCCGCGCAACTCGCACGGATCGAAGCCACGACTAACGATTTGGCCGAAGGGCTCGACAGTTTCGCGGATCGCGACCCCAGGCTCGATCAGCCGGACGACAACTGGGCCGCGGTAGGACCGTCGGATGAGCGATCGCGGCTCCCTGCGAACGAAGAAAGCGCCAGGCGCGAGAGCGGGTCTGGAGCAGACGCAAACCAAGGGGAGAGGGTGGCTGGCCCGGACACAAGCATGACCGGCTTCCCCAGCGGCGAAGGCGACGAGACTCGTGTCCAGCGTGAGCGCGCCGCACACAACCGGGCCGGCCATCAGGTGCTATGCATCGCGGGGCGCGGTCCGCTCGATCAACTGGCGACCAGCCTGCTGCTGCAACTGCTCGGCAAGCACGATCTCCATTGCCGGTCGCTGCCGCACGAGGCCGCGTCGCGCACCGCCATCGACACCCTCGATACGTCGGCGGTCACGATCGTGTGCCTGTTTTATCTGAACATCGATGGCATTCCCTCTCATCTGCGCTATCTCGTCAGGCGGGTTCGGCAGCGTCTGCCCGATGCGTCGATTGTCGTTGGACTATGGCCGCAGGGACAACCAGAAAAGTGGAGCGACGATCTGCAAAGCGCGATCGGTGCGGACTGCTACGCAACGTCGATGCAGGACATGCTGAATGCGTGCTGCCGGATCGCCGCCACCGTCGCTGTGGAAATGGAACCGGCGCACGCCGTCGACGATATCGCGGCGTGATTCCGGAATATCCGTCGACCTAACCGCCCGGCGCTTTCGCCGGGGCCGCATCCGTCGCGCCGGTAGCATTCCCAGCGGGTTGCCATCCCCCGCCCAACGCCTTATACAGTGCCACGAGGTCAGTGCTGACCTGCATGGTTTCCTGCGCGTACTGCTGCTGCGCATCGCTCAACTGCCGTTCTGCATCGAGCACATTGATAAAGGTGACGAGACCCTTACGGTAGCTGTCGCGCGCAAGTTCGAAGGCCGCCTGCTCCGCCGCGACGCTATCGCCCAGCGACACCTGACGAGCCTGATCGGTGCGGTAGACGGCGAGGGCATTGTCGACGTCACGCAACGCCATCAGCACCGTCTTGCGGTAATCCAGTGCAGCCTGCTGCTGTTGCGCCTGCGACAGATGGAGGTTGGCCACCAGCGAGCCGCCCTCGAAGATCGGCAGCGAGATGCTCGGCCCGAATGAGTAGAACAGGCTCGACCAGTGAGTCAAGCCGCTCGCGTTCGTGGCGCGCGTGCCGATCTGGCCGGTCAGCGAGATATCCGGGTAGAACTGCGCCACCGCCACGCCAACATCGGCGGTCGCCGCATGCAGACTCTCCTCGGCACGGCGAATGTCCGGACGCCGGCGCGCCAGCGTCGACGGCATGCCGACCGGCACGCTCGGCGGCACAGGTGGCACCGCGGCGGGCGTGGACAGTTCATCTGCGAGCGACCCTGGCGGCTCGCCGAGCAGATACGCGAGCCCATTGAGCGCCTGCTGGATCTGCTGATCGTACTGGGGCAACTGCGCCTGCGTCTGCGCGTATTGTGCCGCCGCGCTTTTCACATCAAGCTGGCTCGCGAGTCCCACCTTCGCCTGGTTTTGCGTCAAGGCGACGATATCGCGCTGCTGATCGACGAGGCTCTGGGTAATTTGCCGCAACGCCTGGGCGCCGCGCAATTGCATATAGGTTTGCGCGACCTCGGCCTCGAGCGACACCAGCGCGTCGTTGCGGCTTTCCACCGCTTCCTCGGTTTGCGCATGCGCCGCCTCGACCGAGCGGCGCACCCGGCCGAACAGATCCAGCTCCCATGAAGCATCGAAACCGACCTGCCACAGGTTGATCGGTGCGGTCAGCTGGTTAAGGACATTGTTGGCGCCGTTTTCCAGCGTCGCGCCCGCACCCGGAGCGATCTTGTTGACCGGCGAGTTCGGCGCGCCCAGCTGATCGACCTTGTTGTAGACGCCATCCGACTCGAGAAAGCCCTTGGCACCGAGCTGTTCGCGCTGATAGCTGCCGCTCGCGCGCACGTTCGGCAGACCTTGCGCGGCCGCGCTCTGCTCCTGGGTGCGTGCTTCGACGATACGTAGCACGGCTTCCTGCAGGTCGAGGTTGTCGCGCGCAGCGCGGTCGATCAGACCATCGAGCGTCGGATCCGCGAAACTGCGCCACCACTGCGGATCGGGATCCGAGTCCATGGTGGGCACGGATGCGACCGATGGCGCCGAAGCAGGTGCAGGCGCTGCGGCACGGGCCGACGCCTCTGAGGCAGCCTGCTGCGGATCGTGCCATTGCGTTGGCACGTCGGCTTGCGGAGCGTGGAACTGCGGCCCAACCGAACAAGCGCCGAGCAGAACCGCAAGAGGAAGTGCAACGGGGAGTGCACGCCGGAGCGCGGCACGTCGTACGCGGCGAACGTGGCTCATATCAGTGTCCTCCTCCGCCGCCTGCGGCTTTGGCCGGAGAAAAGAAAAACGTCACGGGAATGACCATGGCGCAGAAAAGTGCGAGGTAGCCGAACACATCCACGTAAGCCAGAATGGTCGCTTGCGAGATGAAGGTCGTGTAGAGCTGCCCGGCGGCGCTTTGCATCGCCTGCGCGAGCGGTTGCCCGGTCATGCCGGCAATCGTATGCGCCGTGCGCTGCAACGTGTCGTTATAGTTTTGCGAAAGTGTCGACATGTGGACGGACAGATGCGCCATGCGCGCCTGGGTGCGTTCGCGGATCAACGCGGTGGACAATGAAATGCCGATCGACCCCGCCACGTTACGGAACATCGTAAACAGCGCCGACGCGTCGTCATTGAGTTCTCGCGGCACGGTCAGATAGGCAAGCGTCGTGATCGGCACGAACAGAAAGCCGATTGCAATCGACTGCGCGCTACGCATCTTGACGAGCGTGTCGTAGTCGACATACGGCACGAGCGTATGAGAATAGGCGAGGGCGCAGGCCAGCAGCAAAAAGCCGGTCGCCACCAGAAAACGCGTCTGGATGTATGGCATCGCGCGGCTGATCAGCGGGATCTCCATGACGATCAGAATCGCGCCTGGCGATAGCACGAGCCCCGCCAGCGTCGCCGTATAGCCAAGTTGCTGCTGTGCCAGTTGCGGCACGAGCACAGCGCTGCCATACAGCATCATCGCAAAGGCCGCCATGGTGACGCAACCGAGCGCGAAGTTGCGGTCTTTCATACACGCCAGATTCACCACGGGCTTCTTCGCATAGCGCAGCCACGCTATCGCCCCGGCTATGCCCGCCACCGCCAGCGCTGCAAAGATGCGAATGAACGTCGACGAAAACCAGTCGTCGTCTTCGCCGCGATCGAGCATCACCTGCAGGCAGCCGAGACCGATAGCGATCAGCGTGATGCCGATATAGTCGATCGATAGCTTGCCGCTGTCCTTGTTACGCCACGGCGGATCTTCGACCAGTTGCATCACCGCCAGCGAGGTGAGAATACCCACGGGCACGTTGAGCAGGAAGACCCAGCGCCAGGAGAAGTTGTCGGTGATCCAGCCGCCGAGCGTCGGGCCGAGCACCGGCGCAACCACAATCGCCACCGCCGAAATCGAAAACGCGCGGCCGCGCTGTTCGGGCGGGAAGGTGTCGAGAATGATCGACTGCTGGTTCGGCTGCAGGCCGCCGCCGAAGAACCCTTGCAGCAGCCGGAACACGATCAGTTGCATCAGGTTGGTGGCGAGCCCGCACAGCAGCGAGCAGATCGTAAAAGCGATGATGCAAACCAGGAAGTAGCGCTTGCGGCCGAGCACCCGGCCAAGAAAGCCCGAGATCGGCAGCACGATGCCGTTGGCCACCAGATAGGAGGTCAAGGTCCACGTGGCTTCGTCGTAACTCGCCGACATGGTGCCGGCAATATGCGGCAGCGCCACGTTCACGATGGTGGTGTCGAGCACCTCCATGAACGCGGCCAGCGTCACGACGATCGCGATCAGCCATGGATTGCCGGCAGGCTTCCAGTTGGCCTCGCTCATTTCAGGAAGACCTTCGGCGAAACCGAGAGTCCGAGACCGAGCGGCTGGTCGCGCGGCATGCCGTCGTCGATCACGATCTTGACGGGCACGCGCTGAACGATCTTGACGAAGTTACCCGTCGCGTTTTCCGCCGGGAAAGCCGAGAAAACCGAGCCGCTGCCGAGCTGCACGCTGTCGATATGGCCATGCAGTTCGAGCTTCGGATACGCATCGACCTCGACGTTCACCTTGTCGCCGGGGCGCATGCGCTCGAGTTGCGACTCCTTGAAGTTGGCCGTTACCCATACGTCCGGCGTAACGATCGAGAACAGCGACACGCCCGCTTGCAGGAAGCTGCCGTACTGCACGTTGCGACGTGTAACCCAGCCGTCGGACGGCGCCCGCACTTCGCAGTACGAGAGGTTGAGGCGGGCCTGTTCGAGTTGCGCCTCGGCCTGCCGAACCTGCTGACGGCGCTCTTCGACCGTCGCCTGGGTTTGCCTGATCTGCTGCGGCACGAGGCTCGCCGTCTGCTGCTGGGCTTGCGCCTGCTGCACGCTGGCGCGGGCGGTTTGCTGTTGCGCGTCGGCGGTGTCGATGTTCTGCTGCGAGGTGGCGCGCTGGTCGACCGCATGCTGGCGCACGTAGGCAGCTTGCGCCTGCTTCAGGTTGGCCTCGGCCGAAGAGGTTTGCGCCTTGGCCTGCAGGTACTGCGCCGGATACTGCACCCGCGCGATATCGAGCTGCACCTGGGCCGCATTCAGTTGCGCCTGGGCGAGGCCCAACTGGGCCTGAGCGGCATCCACCTGGGCCTGGTACTCGCGCTTGTCGATGACGACCAGCAGCTCGCCCTTGTGCACGTAGACGTTGTCGTTGATCGCCAACTGAACCACGTAGCCCGAGACCTGCGGCGCAATCGTGATGGCGTTGCCGTCGGTGTAGGCGTCGTCGGTCGTGACCTGGTTGCGGGTCGCGAACCACCAGATAAACGCGCCGATCAGCAGGATCACGGCCACCACGGCAAGAATGATCAGCGGCTTTTTGCTCTTGTTCTTTCCGGAGCCGTTCGCGTCCTTGCCGTCTTTGCCGTCCTTTTCGTCCTTGCTGTTGCCGTTACTGCTGTCCTTGTCGTTCTTGCTGCCGTTGTCGTTCTTGGTGGACCGGTCGTTCGCGCCGTCCTGGCCGCTCGCGGCGCGCCCGGAGTCGCCGACGCTGGACTGCCGGTCGCGTTGCTGGTCTTCATCACCGTGGGATGGAGCGGTCTGGTCAGACATGACGGTTCGTTCCGATAGGGCGGTGCCGGGTGCGGCAGCAATCGTTGTGCCCAACCGCCTTGCGGATCGCGTCGCAACGCCCTTGAACGCCATAGAGCCTGCTGTTCGCGCCATATGTTTGTGTCTGGGCGCGGCCTGTCGTACAGTCAGGCGAAACCGAATTAGGGTCGCGCGCAGTATCAGGCACGTCGCCTGCAAGCCAACAGTTCGACCTACACTGAATTTATCGATTCGTCAGAGGAGATCGTCACGTGCAACATGCGGAGCGCGCCGTCGTCGACTTGCCCCTGCCGTTACGCAACTTTGCTGCAACGCGGCGCATCCTGCTCGTGGTGTTTGTCGCCTCGATCCTGTTTCCGCTCGCGTGTCTTGCGGGCTACGGATACTTCGACTATCAGCGCCGGATTGCCGATTCCGACAATATGATCGACCGGCTGGCGCGCGTGACCGACGAGCAGGCTGTCAAGGTGCTCGATCTGAACCAGCAGATCATCGCCCGCATTCTCGACCTGCTCAATGACGACGACGCGGCTGCGATCCGTGCCCACGAGGGCGAAATCTTCCAGCATCTGCGCGAGATTGGTGGCGACTTCCCGCAGGTGGCGGCCATTGCGATCTTCGATCCGGCCGGCAAGCTGCTCGTCAATAGCCGCGCTTATCCCGCTCCGGACGTCTCGATCGCCACACGCGACGACTTTCTCTCGGCAAAGGCGATCCGCCCGTCGACTTACTTTTCGCTGCCGATGTACGGTCAGGTTTCGCAGACCGATGTGTTCAACACGACGCTGGCCCGCTCGACGGCGGACGGGCGTTTCCTCGGCGAAGTCTCCATCGCGCTGCGCAGCGACTATTTCTCGCGCTTTTACAGCGACCTGACAGGAGGCGACCCATCGCTCGCACTCGGCCTGTACCGTCAGGACGGGCAGTTGCTGGTGCGCTATCCGGGCTGGCCGCCGGGTACCGAGCTGTCGGCGCATACGCCATTCACCGATGCGTTGCGCGACAAGGAACTGTTCGGTCACGTGCGGATGACTTCTAGCGTCGACGGGGTCGAGCGGCTGCTGGCGTTCCGGCGGGTCGCCGACTATCCGCTGTATGTCATGAGCGCCTATGCCACCTCCGCGATCTTTGATCAGTGGTGGCACCACTTCTTCCTGATCGCCACTATCACGGTGGTGCCGTGCATTGCCATCTGGCTGCTGGTGTTCTTCTCGCTGCGCCAGCTCGAGACCGAGCGCCAGGCCTGGGAGCGCTGGCAGGGCGAAGTGGCGATGCGGCTCTCCGCCGAGGCGTCGAGCCGTCAGTTGCAACGCATGGGCGCGCTCGGCAACCTGGTGGCCAACGTCGCGCACGACTTCAACAATCTGCTGATGGTCGTCTCGTCGAATATGCAGATGGCCCGTCACAAGGGCTTCAACAACATCGAACACGAGGTGAAGGCGGTGGAGCGCGCCACCTCGACGGCGGAGGCGTTGACGCGCCGCCTCTTGAGCGTGGCGCGCAAGCAGCCGCTCAAACAGGAGCCGGTCCAGCTGGTGAAATGGCTGCCCGGCGCTGCCACGCTGATCGACGCGGCGGTAGGCGACAAGGTGCAGGTGAAGCTCAGTCTGATGGACGAGATCTGGCGCGTGCTGGTCGACCCGACCGAACTCGAGTTCGCCATCATGAACCTCGCGGTCAACGCGCGCGATGCGATGCCGCGCGGCGGGCGCTTCGCAATTCGCTGCCAGAATGTCCGGCTGGTGTCGAGCGACACGCTGCTACCGGATGGCGAATACGTGCTCATCAGCTGTTCCGATGACGGCGAGGGCATGGCCGAGGCGGTGGCGCGCCGCGCTTTCGAGCCGCTTTTCACGACCAAGCTGCACGGCTCGGGCACCGGCCTCGGGCTCGCACAGGTGCTCGCGATGTGCGAGCAATCGGGCGGCACCGCAAAAATAGACAGTGTGGTGGGCAGCGGCACGACAGTGCGTCTGTATTTGCCGCGTTATCGCGAAGCACGGGCGGCGCAGCCGGCGGTCGACACGGCGACCAGCGACGACCACTCCGTCGGGCAGGGCGTCGTGCTGCTGGTGGAGGACAACGCGGATGTCGCGGCCGGCATCGCGGCCGTGTTGCAAACCTTCGGATGCGAAGTGCATCACGAAGCGACAGCGGATCGCGCGCTCGATGTCCTCACCGCCGGAGAAACCTTCGAACTGGTGCTCTCCGACATCCAGATGCCGGGCAAGCTGAACGGCGTCGACCTCGCGGAACGGGTGCGTATTTCCTGGCCCGCCCAGAAGATCGCCTTGATGACCGGCTACGCCGACGAACTGGACCGCGCCAGGCATATCGGCGTGGCGATCCTCGCCAAGCCTTTCAATATCGACGAGCTGCATGCGCTCGTAACTTGCGAGTAGCGGTCGCCGGGTAAGCCCGGCGAG
>Ga0302234_10001646_pt1 | contig 15099 bp, 7 predicted proteins | sample II_Palsa_N3_2_FD_193576 | JGI IMG/M metagenome (GOLD analysis project Ga0302234, IMG submission 193576) | Peat permafrost microbial communities from Stordalen Mire near Abisko, Sweden - II_Palsa_N3_2 | ecosystem: Environmental > Terrestrial > Soil > Palsa > Peat permafrost | place: Sweden... | reverse complement strand
TGCGACCGTGAGAGGTACTCGCTCCCACCCTTTTGTTGTTTTTGATCGCCCCCGCAAATTCCAGATCATTCCAGATGGCGGCATTTTCGCCTTTCCACCCTCGAGCGCTGCTGCTGCTCGTGGCACTGTGTGCGGCCGCCGTCCATGCCCAGTTCCTGCCGATTGTAAGCATCTCGGGCTCCAGCTATTTTGGCAACGGCGTGGCCGTGGGGCCCAACGGGTTCCTCGCCGCCGGCAGCCCATCCTACAGCAACTCGAAGGGCCAGCTCTCTGTGTACACGTGCACGACGGGCTCATCCTGCTCGGTCACGTACTCTGTCACGGGCGGCTCGGGCATGTGCCTGGGTGTCGACGTCGCGTACTCGCCCTCGAGCACGCTCCTGGCCGCTGGTGCGCCCTGCGGCAACACCGTGTACGTCTACAAGTGCTCGCCGTCCTCGTGGTCGTGCACGCAGATCGGGTCGTGGCAGGGCAGCGAGAACCTGGGAACGTCCGTGGCCGTCTCGGGCTACATGGTTGTGATGGGCGGCGACAACTTCTTCAACTACGACTTTTACGACTACTACGGCGAGGACATCTCCGATGGCTACGCCTACGCCGTGGGCTGCACAGACACGACCTGCGGATCCGCCGTTGAGCTGTCGGGCTCGCCCACGGACGGCTGCTACGGCTACTCGGTGGCCGCCTCCAGCCCGCTCGCCGCCGTGGGCCAGTTTTGCGCGTCCAACTCGCACTCGTGGCAAGGAGGCGTCAAGATCTACAACTGCGCGTGCTCGGGGACAACCTGCTCGTGCAGCAGCGCCAACACGTACTGGGGCTCGTCGTCCAGCTCGAAGAACGTCTTTGGCTACTCGGTGGCCCTGACCGGCACCACCCTCGTCGTCGGCGCCCCCGGCATGTCCAGCTCGGAGACCCTCCAGGGCGCCTACTACACGTTCTCGTGCACAACGGCCTCCCCTCCGGTCTGCTCCGAGGTCAACGGACCCAACTTTGAGACGTCCGCCTTTGCCGAGTACGAGGACGAGATGGGCTATGCCGTGGCAGCCGGCGGCAACTACGTCGTCGTGGGCTCGCCCGGCCAGACGGGCAACTACCAGGGCACGTCGTACGTCTTCAACTGCCCCACCTGCACCACCGTCTGGCAGTACTACACAGCCCCTATCAACAAGGGCTACGCCGGCGAAGCCGTCGCCACCGACGGCACCAGCGTCGTCATCGGCGCCCCCGAATCCAGCACCGTCTACTACTGGCAGGGCTGCGTCTCACCCTGCGCCACCTGCTCGGGCACCACCACCACCTGCACGAGCTGCGTGTCGGGCTACTATTTTTACAACAGCCAGTGCTACAACCCGTGTCCCTCGGGCACCTACGCCAGTGGCTCTAGCTGCGTCGCGTGCACCTCGCCCTGCGCCTCGTGCACGTCATCGTCGGCCTGCACAACCTGCGTCAGCGGATCCTACCTCTCCGGCACGAGCTGCGTCACAACGTGCCCCGTCGGTACCTTTACCAGTGGATCGACGTGCGCGCAGTGCAGCACGGCCTGCACCGCCTGCTCGGGATCGTCCACGACCTGCAGCTCGTGTGCCTCGGGCAACTACCTCTACAACGGCAACCAGTGCGTGTCCTCGTGCCCCAGCGGCTACTTTGCCAACGGCAACGTGTGCTCGGCTTGCACCAGCCCGTGCTCTTCCTGCGCGGGATCGTCCACGACATGCACCGCCTGCATCGCCAACAACTACCTCTCGGGCTCGACCTGTTCGACCACGTGCCCGTCCGGCTCCGTCGCCAGCGGCGGCTCCACCTGCGTCCTGTGCACCAGCCCCTGCTCGGCCTGCACCGGCACGACGACAGCATGCACGTCCTGTATCAACAGCTACCTTTTGTACGGCTCCACCTGCGTCACCTCCTGCCCCGCCGGCACCTACCTCTCTGGCTCCACCTGCCTGGCGTGCACCAGCCCGTGCTCCACTTGCTCGGCCAACGGTGGCTCGTCCTGTCTCTCGTGTATCGGCGGCTACTTGCTCTCCGGGTCCACGTGCTCGCTCTCGTGCCCCTCCGGCTACTTTGCCAGCGGATCGTCCTGCGCCCAGTGCTCGTCCTCGTGCGCCACCTGCTCGGGATCCGCCTCGACCTGTCTCACCTGCGCGTCTGGCCAGTACCTCTACGGCGGCTCGTGCCAGACCAACTGCCCCAGCGGCACCTACGCCGACGCCCCCTCGGCCAGCTGCCTGCCGTGCACCGCCCCCTGCGCCACCTGCAGCACCTCGGCCACCACGTGCACCTCGTGCAGCTCCCCCTACCTGCTCAACGGCGCCGCGTGTGGCACGTCCTGCCCCAGCGGCACCTACGTGTCCTCGTCCACCTGCGCCAGCTGTGTCGCCCCATGTGCCACGTGCTCGTCCGCTTCCACCTGCACCAACTGCACGTCGAGCCAGCTGCTCTACGGCGGATCGTGCAGCACAACCTGCCCCTCGGGCACGTACCAGAACAGCCCCACAACGTGCGCGGCTTGCTCTGCGCCCTGCGTCACCTGCTCTGCCGCGGGCACCGCCAGCTGCCTCTCCTGCTCGACCGGCTACCGCCTCTACACGGGCTCGTGCGTGACCACCTGCCCCGCCGGCAGTTTCGCGCCCGCCTCGCCCTCGACCGTGTGCTCGGACTGCGACCTCTCGTGTGCCACTTGCTCGTCATCCGCCACGACCTGCACCGCCTGCGCCGCTGGCCTGCTGCTCTCTGGCTCCCAGTGCCTGGCATCCTGCCCCTCGGGCACATACCAGAACAGCGCCACGACCTGCGCTGCCTGCACCGCCCCCTGTGCCACCTGCTCGGGAACGGCCACGAATTGCTCGTCGTGCACCGGATCTCTGCTGTCGTACAACGGGCAGTGCTACTCGACGTGCCCCACCGGTGCCTTTGCCTCGAGCACGTCCACGTGCGCCGCCTGCCAGTCGCCCTGCGCCACTTGCTCGGGATCGGCATCGACCTGCACCGGCTGCGTCTCGGGCTCCTTCCTGTCGGGCAGCAGCTGCATCAGCACTTGCCCCTCGGGTTCCTATGTGTCGGGCACCAACTGCGCCTCGTGCTCGTCCCCCTGCGCCAACTGCACCGGCACGGCCACCACCTGCACCGCCTGCAGCGCCGGCTCCCTCTTCTACCAGGGCTCCTGCTACGCATCGTGCCCCGCCGGCTCGTACGCCAACACTGCCTCCACGTGCGCTGCCTGCACCAGCCCGTGCGCCTCGTGCACCACGTCGGCGACCACGTGCAACGGCTGCGTGGCCAACTACTACCTCTCGGGCACGGCATGCCTCACGTCGTGCCCCTCTGGGTCCTTCATCAGCACCGGATCAGTCTGCGCGCCCTGCACCGCCCCGTGCGCCACCTGCACGGCCACATCGGGCACGACCTGCGCCTCGTGCGTCGCAAACACCTACCTCTTCAACAGCACCCAGTGCGTCGCCGCGTGCCCCAGTGGCTACTACATCAGCGGATCCACGTGCGCACAGTGCTCGTCCACTTGCGCCACCTGCGCCACCAACGCGACCGCCTGCACGACCTGCGCCGCCGGCAAATTCCTCTACCTGGGCACGTGCTATAGCGCCTGTCCCACCGGTACGATCACGTCTGGCGCGTCGTCGTGCGCCGCGTGCACCTCTCCCTGTGCGACCTGCGCTGGATCGATCTCGTCGTGCACCACGTGTGCCTCGGGCTACGTGCTGAGCGGATCCCAGTGCTTCCTGGGCTCGTGCCCGACCGGCCAGTTCCTCACGTCGCCCACGGGATCGACGTGCGCCAACTGCCAGGCGCCCTGCTCGGCCTGCACGGGCTCGGCCACCAGCTGCACCACCTGTCAGGCCAACTATGTGCTCTACAACAACGTGTGCTACTCGTCCTGCCCCGCCGGCACCTTCCAGAGCGGGTCGACATGCGTGGCCTGCACCAGCCCCTGCGCTACCTGCGGCGGATCGGCCACCAGCTGCACCGCCTGCGACAGCGGGACCCACCTCAGTGGCAACACGTGCGTCAACACGTGCCCGGACGGCTCGTACCTCGACGCGGGCATCAACGCGTGCGTTTCGTGCCAGCTGCCCTGTACCAACTGCTCGACCTCGGCCTCGACGTGCACCTCGTGTGTTTCTGGCTTCACCCTGAGCGAATCCTCGTGTATCAACGGCTGCTCCGCCGGCATGTTTGACTCGGATGGAACCTGCACCAACTGCACCTACCCCTGCGCGACCTGCACAGCCGAGGGCGACCAGGCGTGCCTCTCGTGCACCAGCGGCCTCGGCCTGCGCTACTACAACGGCCAGTGCAACAGCACGTGCCCCAGCGGCACTGTCCCCGACGACACGGGCACAGAGTGCACGCTCTGCACCGCGCCCTGCGCCACCTGCAACAACACGGCCGACACGTGCACGTCCTGCCTGGGCGGCTACTTGTACGACGACGTCGCCAACGCGTGCGATCTGGTCTGCCCAGTTGGAACGGTCGCCAACGGCGTCAACTGCAACGTGTGCACGCTCCCCTGCACCAGCTGCAACACCACGGCCACCACGTGCACGTCCTGCCAGAGCCCCGCGCTGCTCTACGGCTCGGCCTGCTACGACGTCTGCCCCGACGGCACGATCGCCTCTGGTTCCAACTGCGTGCCCTGCGACCCCTCGTGCGCCACCTGCCAGGGATCGTTCGACACGTGCGCCACCTGCCCCACCGGCGCGTTCCTCTCCAACGGCCAGTGCCTCGCCGCGTGCCCCGCAAACATGTACGTGGACGGCAGCCAGTGCTCCTCCTGCTCCGCGCCCTGTGCCAACTGCACCGGCCTGCCCACGACCTGCACCAGCTGCATCGCGACCTACTACTACCTCGCCGCGTCATCGCAGTGCCTCACCAGCTGCCCCGCCGGCACGTACCAGGACACCACCGACGCGACCCTGACGTGCCTCTCGTGTGACCTCTCCTCGTGCGCCACGTGCGTCACATCGCCCACCCAGTGCCTCACGTGCCCCAGCGGCCAGGTCCTCTCGGGCACGTCCTGCGTTGCCGTCTGCGGCGACGGCGACTACGCCGACAGCGCCGGCGTGTGCGAGCCCTGCACCTCGCCCTGCGCAACGTGCTCGTCCGCATCCACGTCCTCGTGCAGAACCTGCGCCAACGGGACCCTGCTGTACGACGGCGTGTGCTCGTCCGTGTGCCCCGAGTTCACGTTCGACCCGATGGACGGCAGCGGCACCTGTGCGTCCTGTGCCTCGCCCTGCTCCACCTGCACCGGCCTCAGCATCGGCGACTGCACCGCCTGCGTCACCAACTATGCCCTGCTCGACGGCGTGTGCTACGACGGCTGCCCCGATGGCACGACGCAGACCACCAGCAGCAGCGGCGCCGTGTGCTCGTCCTGCCAGTGGCCCTGTGCCACCTGCGACGTCTCCATCGACAGCTGCACGTCGTGTTCCAGCGGCTACTCGCTCTTTGGCAACACGTGCGAGTCGGTGTGCCCCCCGCAGATGTTTGTGTCGGGCGCCGAGTGCGCCCCCTGCTCGTCGCTCTGCGGCAACTGCTCCTCCTCGGCCACCACGTGCACGTCCTGCAACCAGGCGTCGGGACACTACCTCTCCCAGGCGACCTGCGTGACCCAGTGCCCCAGCGGCACCTATGCCGACGCATCCACCGACAGCTGCCTGCCCTGTGACCCCTCGTGCGCCACGTGCTCGTCTGCCTCCGCCACCTCGTGTGCCTCGTGCCCCAGTGGCGCCTTCCTCGCCAGCTCGGGCGCGTGCGTGACCTCGTGCCCCCCAGGGACGACGAGCGTGACCCTTGCTGGCCTGGCCCAGTGCCTCGCCTGCACCAACGGCTGCGCCAACTGCTCCTCCACCACGTCCACCTGCACGGCCTGTGCTGGCTCTTTGGGCTTCCTCTACAACGCCACGTGCCAGTCCTCGTGCCCCACCGGTTCAATCCAGTCGTCCCTCATCGACAAGCTCTGCGTGCCGTGCCAGTCGCCCTGCGCCGCCTGCAGCCAGACCACGTCCAACTGCACCGCCTGCTCGCCCTCGGGCCCGCAGCCCCTGCTGTACCAGAACGAGTGCGTCGCGACGTGCCCCGCAGGCACCGTTGCCGTGGGATCGGCCTGCGTCGCCTGCACGGCCCAGTGTGCCACGTGCACGGCCGGATCGCCCAGCAACTGCGCGTCCTGCCTGGGCGGCTACTTTGAGTACGGCAACCAGTGCGTCCAACCGTGTCCCAGCGGCACCTTTGCCAACGGCGCCGTGTGCTCGGCCTGTGCCGGATCGTGCGCCACCTGCGTGGGCACCAACTCTACCTGCGTCACCTGCAGCCCGTCGACCATCCTCTCTGGCGCCTCCTGTGTTGCCCAGTGCCCCACCGGCACCTTTGAGAGCACGGCCGGCTCCGTGTCTGTGTGCGCCCCTTGCGACCCCTCGTGCGCCACCTGCTCGTCCTCGGCCACAACCTGCTCCTCGTGCCCGTCCGGCCTGTACTATGACGAGGCCACCCTGGCCTGCTACGCCGCCTGCCCCGATGGCACGTACCTGAGCGGCAACACGTGCCTGTCGTGCTCGGGAAGCTGCGTGACCTGCTCTGGCTCGGCCAGCTCATGCACCAGCTGCCCCTCCGGTGACCTGCTGGACCCTGTCGCCGGCACGTGCTCGTCCTCGTGCCCGATCAACGAGATCCCCAACGGGATCGAGTGCGTGGCCTGCACCGCGCCCTGCGAGTCGTGCACCAACACGACCACCCAGTGCCAGTCGTGCGTCACCGGCACGTACCTGCTCGGCGGTACCTGCTACACCACGTGCCCCAACGGCTACATCGCCGGCAGCGCCCACGACTGCGTCCAGTGCACGCCGCCCTGCGCCACCTGCGAGGACAATGCGCTCACGTGCACATCCTGCAACCTTGGCAGCGCTCTCCTCGGCTCGACGTGCGTCAGCCAGTGCCCCCCCGGCACTTTCCTGAGCGGATCTGTCTGCGCGCCCTGCAACGCGACCCTGTGCAACGAGTGCGTCGGCACTGACGCGACCTGCACGTCCTGCCCCAACGGTCTGCTCCTGGACGGGACCCAGTGCGTGTCCTCCTGCCCCGATGGCACGCTCGCCGCGGCCGGCCAGTGCCAGCCGTGCTCGTTCCCCTGCTCCACCTGCTCCGTCTTCTCCGCCGCGTGCACCACGTGCGTGCCCGGCTTCTTCTTCTACACGAGCCAGTGCTACACCACGTGCCCTGTCGGCTCGATCGTCAACACGAGTGACCCCACGGGTTCGTGCATGCCGCTGCCGCCCAGCTGCCCCTCCCTCACGGCCACCGATGGCAGCAGCGGCACGTTCCCCCAGACGGCCCCCAACACCTACGTCAACGGCACGTGTGCGCCCGGCTTCAGCGGCACCGTCGAGGGCTACTGCCTTCCCTCGGCCGCCTGGGGCAACTTTACGCTCAACTGCACCTTTGACGTGGTTCTCTCGGGCACGCGCGTGTTCGACCTGCGCTCGAGCTACGTGGACGCGACGTCGATCGTGCTGGCCTGGGACACCAACGGCACCTCCGTGTTCCAGTACGTGGCCTACATCTCGTCGGACGGCATCACGTTCCAGCCCATCTTCACCACGGGCCTGATCAAGAGCCCCACCGTGGCCGTGGCCGGGCTGGTCCAGCACACGCTCTACTACTTCCAGGTCTTTGGCTCGTCCGGCCGCGGGGACCACGACGTCGACGGCGCACAGGTGGCCGTCCTGACCGACATCAACCCGCCCGGCGCACTCGTCATCAAGGACATTGTCCAGTCGGGCTTCCTCGTGACGTGGCCCGCACCCGTCGACTCGCTCGCCCAGTTCTACAGCGTGTCCCTCCAGGTCGTCAACGGTGACAGTCGAAAGCGCGTGGCCCCTCACGTGGGCAACGGCACGGCCACCACCGCTCCCTCCACTGCGCCCGCCTCTGGCAGCACCGGCACGTGGACGATCGAGGGCATCGTGCCCGCCAACGGCAACGCCAACACGTTCAACATCAGCGGTGTCAACGCGAGCCAGTCCTTTGAGGTGTGGGTGCAGGCCAGCATCGACGGTGTTTCCTTTGAGCCCACCGGCTCGCGCGCCTCGGTCAAGACCACCGCGCCCAGCACGCCCGGCGGCGTCAACTACGCGCCGCCCACGGGTGTGATCGCTGCCGTCGTGGTGGTGGTCGTGCTCGTGCTCGTCATCCTGTGCATCGCCCTGCTCTGCTACCGCCGCCACCTGCGCAGGCGCCAGAAGGAGATCCTGGACAACTTTGGCTCGGACATGCAGCTGGGCTCGGTCGGCTCGCTGCGCGCAGGCACGTTCATCCCTGCCAACGTCGAGATCGGCAAGGAGATTGGCGACATGCCCGACGTCACCAAGACGCACACACAGATCGCGGGCGCGGACGCCACCATGGTCAACACCGTGCTCGAGGTGGCCCTCCCAGGCTTCCTCAAGCTGGACTACGAGCAGGACCTGCGGCCCCTGGGCAAGCTGACCGAGGGCGGCGCCGGCACGATCTGGAGGTCGGACCTGATGGACGCCAAGGTGGTCAAGCGCAACAACAACACGACCGTGGCAGCCGTCAAGCACATCGCCGACTCGCCCAACCTGGACTCGGACGGCAACCTGGAGCGGTTCCACCAGGAGGTGGCCATCATGTGGTCCCTGTCGTTCCACCCCAACATCATCAAGCTCATCGGCTACACCGACGAGCCCCGCACCATCGTCACGCCGCTGTACAAGACCGACCTGTACCGCTTCCTGCACACGCAGGCCGACAAGACCCGCCTCAACTCGGACCTGATGCTGCATCTGTGCTCGGGCATCATGGCCGGCCTCGACGCCATCCACTCGATGGGCGTGGCACACCGCGACATCAAGTCGCCCAACATCCTCCTCAACGAGCCTACACGTGGAGGCCTCTACCCCATCCCGCTCATCTGCGACTTTGGCCTCTCGCGTGCCAACGATGACGCGGTCGCCAAGGCCGTCATCATCAACGGCCTCTCGCCCCGCTACGCCGCCCCCGAGGTCTTTGCCCGTGCCGTCCTGCGCGGGGCCAGCTCGACCATCGACGACGACAAGCGCTCCGACATGTACTCGATCGGCGTCACCTTCTGGGAGGTCTTCACGCGCACAGTCCCGTGGACCGGCGTGAACAACGAGGAGGTCGAGCGCACCGTGCGCAACGGCGGCCGTCTCTCGCAGGTGCACCCCGACGAGAAGGACGAGGTCCACATCCTCGTGTGCAGCACGATCGACCAGTGCCTCCAGAACAGCGCGCCCCACCGGCCCACCACCGGCTCGCTCAACACTCGCTTCATCGACTTGATCCAGCTGCGCAACGGCGGCGTCCCCAGCTCTCCCCTGCCCAGCCCCCTGCCCATGTCGCCCCGATCGGGCTCCACCAACGGAGCCCCTCGTCCGCCGCCGCCGTCGGGTCCCGCCGTGCCTCAGATGACCATCATGCTCGGCGACAACCGGCGCGCCTCGCTCAGCTTCACCTCGGTGCCGCGACCGCTCTCCACGGCGGCGCCCGCTGCGAGCTCGCCCGGCCTCCACTACCAAAACAACAACAGCAGCGGATCGCTCATGTATTGAAGGGATCCAGCCATGGCATAGTTATTTCACGAACTCCCTTTTTCTTAGTCTTACTGCTTTTTTTTTTGTTTGCACTTATTCAATGAAGTCACTCGGCACTTGTTTCGTCCCTGATGTTTCGGGTTTTAATTTTTTTTCAGAAAGAATTATTTTTACTCGAGCTGTCAACCCGGCTTTACATCGTGCATCTACCTACCTACCTGCCTACCTACCTACCTACCTACCTACCTCTGGCTGTGCTAGTGGCTGTTACATATTTAGATTTTACATGAGGCGCCGGCGGACGGCATTGGCGACGTTTTCGCGGATGAGGTTCTTGTAGGACTGGTACCAGCTGATGTTGTCCAGTTGGACCTGCTTGAGCTCGGCGGCGTTCTCGGGCAAAAGCCACCGTGCGATGATCTCGGGGGCCTCGTCCCAGTCGGGCACGATGATGAACGGCGCGCCAGGATGGGTCTTCGCAAAGTTGCCCTCGTCGAAATCAGCCTGCGCCATGACCGGGATGGCGCCGCTCTCCCAGGCCTCGTACAGCCGGATGGTCTCGACCGAGTTGCCGCCGGGACAGAAGGCCAGCTTGGTGTCCTGCATCTTGAACGCGTAAAACTCGGGCGAGTACCCGCCCGCGAATTCCTCCTGCTTTTCCATGAGGCACTTTACCAGCCCCTTTTTCCTGGCCGCCTTGAAGACGTCCATCATGTGCTGCCGCTCCTTCCGCATCGAGCCAGAGAACCAGCAGTCGACCGAGCGCTGGTGCACGTGCTTGAGGATGGCCGGGTTCCAGGGCGCGCGCCCGTTGAAGTAGCCCGTGGGCTCGTAGACGACGCGGTCGCTGTCGCGGTACTGGTGCTCGTGGTAATAGGGCCTGATGATGAGCTTGACGTAGGCCGGGTCCACGGCAGACTGGTTGTACAGGCCGCTCTCGTCCGCGACGATAAACAGGCCAAACTTGCCGCTGGGCACGATGCCCGTCCGGTGCACGATCCGCGCCCTCTCGTCCGAGTCCGTGCGGAAGCCCATGATCAGCACGGGCCCCGGTGGCGCCGGGTGCCTCTTCCACTCCTTCTCGTCGGTGCCGTTGCCCTCGACGATCACAATGTTGACGGGCATGCCCACCTTTTCCATCATGTCGAACGAGAAAAAGTGCCAGTTCTCCACGCGCACGAGCTCGTTCCGCAGCCAGTAGATGGACAGCACGTGCTTGTCGTCGCCCAGCAGGCCGTCCCGCGCCGGGCTGTCTGGCCGAGCTTTGTTGCTGCTGCTCCCTTCCCCATCGACCTTTGACTCGTCACCCTGAAACTTGGAGTGCACCCACTGGATCGGCACCGACGCGTTGCTGTTGACAAACGTCATGTTGAACAGCAGCAGGAACAGGAACAGCCCGGCCACGAGCAGCAGACGCGTGAAGAGCGCGTGTTCCATGGCAGCGCTCACTTCGGCCGACCAGTCTGTCGATATGCACAAACTCATTGCCCAGGTTGCATTCCAGGGTCACACTTTGCCGCTCCACAAGTCCGCGTCGGCGATGCTCGTGTGCTCCTTTTTGAAACCCGTCCAAAAAAGGTTGGCCAATTATAATATTATTCAAAGTCTTCCAATCCGTGCGTGCTGAATCTGAGGAAGAAAGATTTCTTTTTTTTTTTTTTTCACTGTGGTCAGTAGAAAAAGAGGGTGTCAGAAAGGGAGAAGGAAAGAAAACTTTTTAGTTGGCTTTGGAAAGGGCCTGGATAGCAAAGTGCTTGACGTCCTGGTCCTTGTCGCTGGCGATGAGTGCTTCGAGGACGGGTCGGATGTTGCTGTCGATGACAGACTTGTGTGTTGGCGTGAGGACGATGATGATCTTTTCAAGCGTCTTGGCGACGTTGAAGCGGATGTTGGGGATGGGGTCTTGTGCCATGTTGAGGATGACGGGTAGCATGACGTCGACGATAACAGGGGTGCCCACGACCTCCGAGAGTGACTGTAGTGAAAAAAAAAAAGAAAAGAAAAATTCAGCTCTAAAAAAAAACAGAAAACAGCGTACTCGGACGGCAAGGAGTGTTGTCATGCGGTAGAGGTAGTTGGAGTGGGAGCTCATGCCGATGACCTTGGGGACAATCATCTGCTGGGCCCACTGGACGCCAAAGACCTCGGTCAACTTGCGCAGGTTGAGCGCAGCCGCGTCACGGATGGAGAAGACCGAGTCGCCGAGCCACGACATGCACAGGCCCGCGAGCTTCTCGTCAAAGAACTCGACTCCGAGCTGCTTTGCCAAGAGGGGGATATACTCGATGATCGCTAGTCGCACGCGCCACTGCTTGTCCTCGGCCAGCTCGACGATGGCGGGGAGGAGAGACTGCGAGAGGAGCTCGATGCCAATCACTGGATTATTGCAACTTGTCAGTCGACTAAAAAGGCGCAGATTCATACCCTCATTGACATAGTCGAGCTTGGAGATGATGTTGAGGCGGACGTCGGAAAAATCGTCCTTGAGGAGTTGGAGGAAGAGGGGCAGGAGGTTGTCGATAGTGCTGTCGCGGAAAAAGAGTTGGGACAAACAGGGGCAAACCAAAGAAGGGGGAAAAAAGGGGGGTACCTGGACTTGCCGAGGATTGGTGAGAGGGCACCGATGTGCTGGGCAAGCGAGGCACGGACGTGCTGCGACGAGTCGGTCACAAGGTCCTTGACGCAGGGAAGGATCTGCTTGAGCACAACCGAGGTGTCGTCCTTGGTCGCAACGAGCTTACTGAACCCGGGGACCTTGGCTGCGGCGGCGGTGCGCACCTCTGCCTCGTTGTCGCGGAGAAGGGCGACGTAGGCGGCGACGAGCTCCTGTTTTGTGATCTCGTCTCCGAGTGCGACGGCGATCTAGGCAAGAAATTAAAGGCGAACTCATTTGGTTGCTTACATCGACAAAGTTATCGGCAGTCATGTAGCGCACACGCCACGACTTGTCGGATGCGACGGCCTTGACGTGGTTGAGGAGGTGCGTCTCGAGACAACGCAATTAATTCAACCAGCGATACAATAAAAAATACCTTGCTCTCCGCGGGGGTGAGGAACGACGCAATGGCGACGGCGGCGGGGATGACGAGGACGCGGACCGAGTCCTGAACAGACAGCTCAAGTCAGCATTACCGACACACACAACTGATCTCCACTGGCGTACGTGCTCGTCGCTGGCGAGGGCGGTGAACAGCGCGACGCCATCCTTCAGCACGTGCGCCTTGCTCATCGTCTTCAAGAACTCGCTGAGGTTGCTGGCGGCAGCACGGCGGACCATGGGCGACTCGTCCTTGGCGAGCTGGGCAAAGAGGCTGTTTCCGACAATTGAGACAAAAAGAAACAGCACGAGTGGTACCCTCGCAGGGCGTCCTTGTCGTCGGCGCCAACACGGGCATAGATCGCGGCAAAGAGGCCGCAGGCAGACGTGCGCGAGGTGAAGAACTCGGCCGTGGCCAGACGCTTGAGCATGGGCACAAAGTCGGTCACGAGGGCGTCCTCGTGTGCGAGCGCGGTCAGCTTGTTGAGGGACTCGACCGCCTTTTGCATAACCTGCCGTCAACCAAACGACGCCCCCCTCGCACCAAAAACACGCACCTTCTCGCGCACGACCGTCTCCTCTTGGGCTGCGAGGTTCTCGAGGGCGGACAGCAGCACGGGGATGTGCTCGGCTCCACCAATCAGCTCGGTGAACTTGCCCAGCTCGTCCGCGAGAGCGAGCAGAATCTCGTCCTCGTCGTCAATCGACTCTGCACCCCCCCCAAAAAAAAAAATTCCATGAGCTACGGCCGACACACGGGGATGCACCCACCGCCGAGGAAGGGGACCAGCTCGAGACGCGTTCGCTCGGCGCCGAGGGCGAGGGCAATCGTGCTCAGACGACGGATGGCGTTGAGACGAAGGGCGACGTCCTTTTTTTTTTTCGGGTCGTTCGAATCAAAGGGAACAAAAAACAGTGAGACGCCCTTTATTCATAGAGAGCGCACGCACCTCGTGCTTGAGCTCGTCGATGAGCACGGCAATGGGGTACAGCGCGTCCTCCTCGGTGAACGGCATTATGTGGTCGTGTTTTTTTTCCCTGAGGTTTGCAGGTTAACTGATTGCCACCGCTTTTTTATTTTCCAGTGAGGGAGGGAGAGGGGAAAGGGGGGAGAGAAGGCGCAGACAGACAGCACACGAGGCGGCGCGGCTGCAGCACGGGCCGCTCTCAAGCAGCAAAAAACAGCCGTTGTTCGAAAAAAAAAGGAAACTCTTACGAGTTGCACCAGGCCGCCAAATCCAGTCTGTCGAAAGTGCCGCCATGTCGACGTTTTTGCTCGTCCCCTCGCCACGCCTCCCAATCCTGCGCCCAGCCGTGACTGGCTCTCACCGTCAAGCCGCGGATGCGGGGGGGAATGAAAAAATTTCGAAAAAATTCAATCTGGCAGCATAAAAACGTAGGCAGCGGATGGCTCGCCTTCCCTGTGCGCACTGTGCGGCCGGGGCACGACCAGGCCTGAAACACAAATAGGATTGTTATCAGGCTAACTCGGAAAATAAGGGAATGGAATGCGCAATGATGAGTCGGTTCACGCGACGGCCAGCCGCGTGGCACTGAGTGGATTTGTTTTGTTTGTCCAGCCCCTCGCCCCGTGCTCGTGAACGCCCGTTACGTTCCGGTCCGGTCCGAACGACCGTTGCCAACGTCACGGCGGCGTTTCTTGCGAGGTTTTGGCTGTGCTGCCGCCGCCGAGGGTGGTTGGAAACACACATGAAACAGTTCATTCGGTTGTTCTCTTTGACTCTTTTTTTTTCCCTTGAAAAAAACAAACAAACAAACGTCACAGCGGCTGCTCGTTTCCACCTCTTGCGCCTCTTCCCCTCCTCCTCTTCCTCCTCCTCTTCCTCGACCCTCGCAAGTCCTCCTCCCTCTCGACTCGAAACTCGAAACAAATTATTGTTTATTAATCCAAAATCCGAAAAAGGGGGATGAGCCAACTGCCGTTGTCTTTGCAGGCCAACGTCAGTACCCAGTCCCTGTCCGGAGGCGGCGCCGGCGCCGGCGCCGGTGGACCTGCCACGCCCGCGCCCGTGAGCGCTGCCAAGCCCGGCAAGCAGTTGCGCCGCAGCAGCAGCACCACCACGTTCTTCTCGTGGAACAGCGTGCTGGACCTACCCGACCTGCGACTCATGGACGTTTTGCGCAACAAGACGCGTGTGCCCGTCAGCCGCAACTGCTTCAAGATGTTTCTCCAGCAGGACCACTCGGTCGAGAACCTCAAGTTTTGGTACCGACTTTTTTAACCTTTTTCTTTTGGTTTGATTTGGACCATGTGAAAAAAAGGGTGGCCGTGGAAAAGCTGCGCAAGTTGCAGGAGAAGCGGCTCAGACGGGAGGCTCGCGACCGCCTCAAGCACGAGGAGCAGGTGACGCTGCTGGACAAGCAGAACAACAGCAGCCTCGTCAGCACCGGCAGTGGCAATGGCGCCGAGGAGGGGATCCCCGTGACCAGTGGCAACTACTCGCGTGCCCT
>Ga0302234_10001640_pt1 | contig 15133 bp, 16 predicted proteins | sample II_Palsa_N3_2_FD_193576 | JGI IMG/M metagenome (GOLD analysis project Ga0302234, IMG submission 193576) | Peat permafrost microbial communities from Stordalen Mire near Abisko, Sweden - II_Palsa_N3_2 | ecosystem: Environmental > Terrestrial > Soil > Palsa > Peat permafrost | place: Sweden... | reverse complement strand
ATCGCCTTGGTCACAGACGATTTATTCGGCTTGCCGCGCGCGGATGAGATTTCCGATGCCGCTACCCACGCACCGAGTGCCTCATTCCAAATGCTTCTGTATAACCTGTTCATTATCGAAAATCTCTCTCAGGTAACGCGCGACACTATCCGGACCGTCCGGCATTTACCAGACAAAATCATCCGAGCTCAAAAACCGATTCCCGACGCGCATAAAAATTGGGATGAGCGGATTCTATGAGCTTCGGCATTCAACGAATGACAAGCAATGCAAATTCAAGCACAGTCATTCGTTAAAAATTGTCAATACGACTCGCGGGGACCTATTTTCTGATTTTCAAAAACCAGTCAACTCGGGAATAGCGGTTAGATTGTTTCCGCTTCCTGGGGTGTGGTGCGAGCTGGACAGCTCAGCCCACAGCCCCATACGATAAGGCTAACAGACAAACCGGGCCTTAAATCGCATTAGCCATACTATTTAGCCTTGCGTCGAAGCCAACCAAAGCCCCGCCAAGTTAGCGCCTTATACGGTCATTCTGTCTGGCTTGATTTTATAATCATCGTACAAATATAAAAAATCCTGCCAAACAGGTCTCTTCACTACCGACATTGAAAACAAAATGGCAGAACGCTCATTGAATTAATGTCGCAATCTCTTAAATCAGACAAACCATCCATACGCTGCCTCTATATTTTCTGTGTGTTTTCACAGATTAAACCCTGAGATTTAACATCATTTAAACTTTAAACCCCGCAGCCTGTCGATTCTTGACAATTTTCCGAAACAACCGGGTTTATGCTTGACTCCGTCAAAGCGCTACCGCGCCCGGGCAATGCGCCGGGCATTCAGTTCGCAGCACGCGAATCACACCAGTACGCTCTGTGTCGGACCGCTCCTTGCCGGGCAATTAACTGACACACAGGCGAGCCATTCGCCTAAGCTCTTCAGGAAATTGCCCATACAAACCTTGAGGGCTGATCCGAGCTTGCCGCTCACTTTATAGAAAGGAATGCCTTGTGGACCGCATCGGAAGTGCCGCGTTATCGCTGACGGGCCAAGGCGCCGCGAACGAAGCGGCGCGCTCGGGCTCCGAAGAAAAGCTTGCGCAACGGATTCGCCGAGGCCTGCGGGCGGGCGAGTTCGGCGTCGCGTTCCAGCCGGTTGTGCACGCCCAGAGCCTCAAGCTGCTCAATGTCGAATGCCTGCTGCGCTGGCAGCATCCCGAGTATGGCCTGCTCCTGCCCGAATGCTTCGTATCGGCCTTCGAAGACAGGGACACCGCGCGCGAGGTCAGCGAATTCATGCTGGAATCGGTGTGCCTGCAACTGGCCGAGATGCGACGGACCGGCCAGGCGTTGCCGGCAGCCGCCATCAATATCCAGCCGTCGCAATTGCTTGATGCGACGCTGGGCAGCACGGTGCGCGCGACAACCCAGCGTCACGGCATCGATCCCACGCTCCTGGAGCTCGAACTGGTGGCTACCGAAGACGCGTCGACACTCTTGTCCACGCAGGAATTCACGCGCTCGTTGCGGCAACTCGGCGTGCGCCTCGCGCTCAACGACTTTGGTTCGGGTTATTCGCCGCTCGCCATGCTGGGCACCGTGCAGATCGACACGGTCAAACTGGCGCGTGGGTTTCTGACCCGCGTGCCGGCATCGCCTCGTGACTGTGTGGTGATGACTGGCTTGCTCGACATGCTCGACAAGCTCGAGATGCGGGTGGTCGTAGAAGGCGTGGAAAGCGAGGCGCAGTTACGCTGGCTCAGGCAACGCCCGAAGGTCTACGTGCAGGGCTATCACGTGGCGCGCCCACAAGCCAGGCTTGCGGACGCGCTCGCGATGAATTGAGCGGCGCGCGAGGCAACGCGACGCGCCTGGTTTGATCAACTCGACGTGAAGGCGACGTACGGTCCCGTGCCGCCACCGGCCGACGCCGCGCCCGTGATCCCGTAGTAGACATGGCGCCCGTAGAAGAATGGCATGCCCATGTCGAAGACGCTGGTCATATAAGCGCCCATGTTGTTGAATGCATAGTTCCCCGTAGCAAATAGCGTGTTCGCATTAGCCACGTTGAAATCGATGGTCGCAGTCACGAGATTGGTCCCGGCGATCGAGACGGAACGCGATAGTGTCGTGCTCGGGATGTAGTACTTGAGCGCGCTGGTGCCAATGCTGGAGTCCTCGAAAAACAGGACGCTCGAGCCCGAGTCGAAGAAGGCGTTGCTGGTATAGGTGACGCCGTTGTATGTCGCGGTAAAGTCTCCGGACAGATCGGTGCCCAGCACAGTCGCGGCGCTTCCCGCCAAGGTGTTGTTGGACTGCGTATCGATGCCGAAGACCAGCGTGCCAGTGGCCGACGACGCCCCCGTCGCACCGACTGCCGGCATTTCCAGCACCACGCCATTGTTATCGGTCGCGAAGAACTGCACCGGATTGCCCACCTGTTGCCCGAGCGACTCGTTGGCTACACTGCAGCTAGTGCCGCTGCAGGCATAGTAGGTGCCCGCTGGGCTATTGCTTACACATTGGCCACCGCAGTCCTGCGGGGCCACACCGATCCCGAGAATGCCGTTCGCCCCCAGATCCGTGGGTTGGGCAAGAGCCGGCTGCTGTTGGCAAGCGCTCGGCGCGCCAGCCGTAAGCGTCGAATCGGACACCACCTGAATAGGCACGTTCTGGGCCACTTCGCCAGACATCTTGAGGTCGGCATTGCGCACGGTGCCCCATGTGTAGCCGCTACCGAACAACGCGCATTCGGCGATGGTGGCGCCCGTCGAAGTCTGGGTTTGCGCATTCAGCGTGTTGAGCGTGCTCGACGGAATCGCCGACGCAAACAGACGCAAGCCGAACGATTCGGTGTCCACCAGCACGTTGTCGATCGTCGAGCAGTTAGCGGTCGCGCCAGTGCCCGCGGTGCAGATCGTGACGCTGGCGAGCGGAGAATTCGCCCGATTGAACTGCGTGAACGAAACGACTACGGGGACCGTATTGGCAGCCGTGCTCGCGGTTGGCGTCGCGGTCGGCGTCGCCGAGCTGACGGTGTTGGTCGTGGCCGTCGTGCTTGTCGCGGGGGTGGTCGTCGTTGAATTGCTGGTCGTATTGCCCGTCGCCGAGGTCGACGACGAGCCGCCACCGCCGCCGCAAGCGGCAAGGCCAGCCAGAAGCGCCGCGACGAACGCGCGGGCCATGATTTGCTTCATGTTTGTCGTGTTCATTGCAGGTCGTCAGGACTGGTGCCTTGTGGGAGTGCCGCAGGCAGATAGGCCCGGCCCGTGAAATTGCCCATATGTCCACCGGATTGCACCATCAGGCCGGGCGCCTGCACGGTGGCCGGTCCATGCCCCCCGCCCTGAGCCGCGCGCGCGGCGCTCGCACCCTGCAGATAGGTCGGAAAGTAGCTGCCGAGCAAGCTGTTGAGCGGCGCCATCTGCGGTCCATGCCAGACGACGGCGAACACGGTGCCGCCTTGTCCGACGTATTCGCGCACTACCGTTCCGCTGGTCAGCGTGGTTTCGTTGACGGTATACGGCACCGCTGCCGAGCTGACGTGCTGGACCAGACGAGTCGCCTGGCCCGAACTGCTGGCCGGCCAGGTGGGTGCGCTGCCGAGTTCGGCGTGTGCGGGTATGCCGGCGGCGAGTGCCGTCATGGCGGCTGCCGCGCAAAGCACGCTGGTTTTCATTGGTTCTCCCCGTATGTAGTTGTCGCGCGAAGGAGCGCGAGTTGACATTCACGGCATCATATAGGGGCAATTATTGTGGGGAGTACGGGATTTTGATTCGCGGAAAAGAGCCAGAGATAGGGCCCTTTTGCGAGTTTGTACGGCGGGCCGCTATGCCTTGTCTATGGCGGCTCGGCGGGGTAATTGTCAAATCCGCGCCGGCGGGCGCGGAGCAGTGTGGCATCAATGGACGAACACCGCTTTAGCCGCTCCGGGTGCGCCTTGGATGCACCCGCAACGAATCGATTTCGTCGAGCAGATCGAGCACGAGCGCGATGCCCGGCGGATTGATCTCGAGATCGTGCGCGAGGCGGTGGGCTGTGCGCACGCGGCGCAACGCCGCGCCGCTAAAGCGCCATTCTTCGGGCCGCGCGCCTTGCGGCTCGAACGCGCCTTCTGCGACCCACAGCGTCACCTCGTCTTGCGAGGCACCGCTCACGCGGCACAACTCGACGAGCGTGAACTCTATCTCTTCGTTCACAATCTGACCTTCCAGATAGGTCGTCACGGACTCTTTCATGATGAGCGATCATCCATAAAAATGCGCGCGAGGGTCGAAGTTGAACGCCTGCCGCATCACGTCGTAGGCGGCTGCGGCACGTTCAGTATCGGCTGGCGGCAAGACGATGTTCAGGACCACGTACAGATCGCCGGGCTGGCTCCCTGGGATGCCTTTACCCTTGAGCCGCAGGCGCCGTCCTCCTTGCGAACCCTTGGGCACCGTCATTTCGACGGAACCGTCGGGTGTCGGCACGGTGATCTGTGCGCCAAGCGCCGCTTCCCAGGGCGCGACCGGCAGGTCGAGCGAGACGTCGCGGCCATCGACGCGAAACCGCGGATGTTCACGAAATGCGATCTCCAGGTACAGGTCACCCGGCGGTCCCCCGCCTATCCCGGGACTGCCCTGCCCGGCCAGCCGCAAATGCTGGCCAGCACGAATGCCCTTGGGAATGGTGACATTCAGCGTGCGCGACTCCAGCGTGACGTGGCCTTGCGGATCGACCACCGGCATCTGCAGCGTGATGCCGCGCTGCGCCCCGTGGTAGGCCTCTTCGAGATCGATCAGCACTTTCGCATGATGATCCTGGCCACCCATCGCGGCTGCCGCCCCCTGCCGTTGATGCGCACCGCGCGTGCGGCCAAACATGGCTTCGAAGAAATCGTCGAGATTGGCCTCGCCGCCCGCCTGATAGCCCGCTTCGTCGCCCGCCTGACCGCCGGCTTGACTGCCCGCCCCGCGGAACTCGAATCCTTCATCCCAATTCGGCGGCGGCTGGAATTCCTGGCCGTTCTGCCACTCGCTGCCCATCCGGTCATAGGCCGCCCGTTTCTCCGGATCCTTGAGCACCTCATACGCCTCGCCGACTTCCTTGAAGCGCTCCTCGCCATCGGCCTGTTTGCTGACGTCCGGATGATATTTACGGGCAAGCTTACGGTAGGCGCGCTTGATCTCGTCCTGGGTCGCGCTGCGCTCCACCTCCAGGGTGGCGTAATAGTCCTTGTATTTCATCTGGATAACAGCCCCTTGAAAGTGAGGACGGCACTGCGTTCAACTCCGGCTGATTTATTACTCTATACGACTCTGCGGAAACGTGTCTGTACCGCCCCTGTTTCGGCTCGATGCGTGGCGAATCCTGGAGGCAGGACCGGGCTTTGCTACTCCTTGCGTATCTACACTCGAGGAGCCGATGATGAGCGAAACCAAAGAGACCAAGCAGCCCAAAGAGACTAAAGCGCCGGATCTCAAGCATCCGCAACCCGCGGGTCACAGCGACAACGAGAAGAGCAAATTGCCGGAACGCGATGATGAGGCGCGGAAGCAGTCACCGGCCGACCACCCAGGCAAGAAACCGGGTGAAGGTGAGCCCTCGGTAAGTTGAACGGTTGGACTTTGTCGTTCACGTTGACATCTGTGTTCTGCCAGCGAGAATCGACAAGGCCCACGGTACAGAAGCACGTAAGCCTGGGCGCAGCGACCCCGAAGGTTTCTGTGGTCCGGGCTTTTGCAGTGTTTCGTACTGCTGATTCAACCCGCCGCGTCGATGCTCTGCGCGGGGCTCACCGCGTCGACAGCAGGACTCGCCAGCCAGTTTCGTTCGCGCATCAAGGTTTCAATCTGCTTTGCCGCCAGTTTTCCCATCCGCGAGGCATCGGCCTCGACTGTCGATCCGCCGTCCGTTGCCACCCCCACACCCGTACCCACCGCCAGCGACCCTCCACCAATCGGCACGAGCGCGCCAGGCGTCTTGCTGCCTTGAGAATCCAGTTCGAAGGACAGCAAAACGGTCGAGCGCCCCGCGGTAATCGACGAAACCGTCACTCGCGTCTTCACATGACTTGAGCCGCTGCCGAAGCCGATCATCACGCGCTTGCTCTTGTTGCCCTCGTCGATCGCGGTGAACGCCCCGTCTACCACCAGATTCGAGGCGTTACTCCCGGGCGCTGTACCGTCAGCCTTTGCTGGAGCAACGTGGACGTTCGCCAGTTCACCCGAAAACCCCTTGAAAAACGACGCTTGAACACGTTGTACCAGTACTTCGGGCGACGAATCTTCGTCGGAACCCTGGAGCGCTAACCTCTTCCGGCGCAAGCGCCCCGCGATGGACTGGTCCAGCGTAATGTCATCGGGCCGCACCGCAAAGTCGCGAATCAGGAGATGCTCCGGTTTCGGAACCGCTTGCGCCGCAGCATTGTGCTCGATGGCATCGACCTTGGCCCCACCGGTTATAAAGTTACCGACACTAGTCTGCGCCTGCGCCATTTGAAGCTGAAGCGCTGTCACAGCGAAAGCCACGATGAGTTTCGCTTTCATCTCTATTCCTTTTGGGTTCGGGACGGCAGGTTGCCGTTTGTCCAGGCTGCCCGGTCGGAGTCGTCGCAACGAACCTGTCTGGCTACTGTGATGCGTATGCTGAGCGCAGCGTCCACGCAGTGCCACCGGTCTGCGACGAAGCGGCAAGGGGTGTCGCGAAGTGGCGCCGGCCCGGAGCGAAACGGGACGAGGAGCGACGGACGACGTGCGCGACGAAATGGGACGTTCAGCGCGGGCGGTCCTGACGAATGCGGTTTTTCTTCGAAGCGGCGCCGTGATTTGCAAACGCGTATTTGTCGTTTGTCGATGCCCGCGACGCTGACTAGCATCGAGGCTCCCCATTCAGATAAGAGGAGTGTTGCCATGTCTGAGCGTGCCTCGTTCAAGCCGCGGGTCATCGAGCCGGTGGCCATCAATCAGCCCGATGGGCTCGGCCTGGCGGTCGAATTGTGGCTGGCGCATCCAGTTGACGGGATTGCCGGTCATGCCGTGCAGATTCATCTGCGCGGCGATGCGCGCATGGCGCAGGCCGAAGCCTTGCGCGACTTGCTTCATCAATTGGGAACGAACATCGTCGTGGCGTAGTAAACGGGGCGCCTGGCGCCGCGCCCCTTCCCTTCATCCCCCTCGCTCCGCCTTGTCTGACGGGCCACACGGGATTATCGGCCGATTCAAAACAGTCATTTCGAACTATCGATACAAAGATTCGATAGTCGGGGTATACACTGCCTCCATCGACGTTGCAGACACAGGTCACCGCCCCGGTCGCAACGCCATCCTGAACTGAAATTAAAACGTTAATGGAGTCCCATCATGAAGACCAAGATCATTGCTGCTCTGCTGGTTGCTGCTTCCGCTACCTTGGCTGCCCCCGCATTTGCGAGCGGCTACGGCCCGTCACCGTTCTACCGTCCGACTGTTGGCGCGCCTGCTTCGCAACAAGGCCAAAGCGCACAAACCGTTGCAGCTGAACGTGCCAACGCGAATGACAACACCTCGTACGGTGGCGTTGCTGAGCAAACTTCACAATCGGGTTCGCGTGAACCTTCCACCGGTGCAAGCTCGGTAATCTTCAGCCATCACTAATACCGCCGCACCGGCTTAAAGAACTTGCTACACGCAGTCCATAAATAAATTTCGGAGGTAACAGATCATGAAGTCCCTTATTCAAGTTGTTGTTATTGCTGCTGTTGTCGTTGCACCCGTAGCTTCGTTTGCCCAGTCGAACAATCAACCGGTGACCCGCGCACAGGTGCGTGCCGAACTGGTGCAAGTCGAGCAGGCAGGTTATTCGCCCGCTCGTGGGCGCGATCCGTACTATCCGGAAGATATCCAGGCCGCTGAAGCAAAGGTCGCCGCTCAAAACGGCACGGCGCAGGCTGAAAAGACTGGTTATGGTCCGAGCGCCAGCGGTACGTCGCAATCGGGTCAACGTGCTGAAGTAACGGTCAGCCCGTACTCGCCGCCGGTCTACGTTGCGCATTAATCGGGCGGTTGCATGAGATAGAGTCGGTTTGACACGGCTCGCGAATATGAAACAGGCCGGCGTTAGGTGTCCATGCGGGTCTGTTTGAAAAGTCATTTCCCCGGACTCCTCCGCTGCCAAATGTCTGGTAGCTTGGCCCAGCGCTTTTGCTGGGCTTTTTTCGTATTCAAGGCGCGATTCGGCAAGAGTGAGCACGCATGACGCATGCTCTTATGCTATGCAGACCCAGATTGCGGAGCGCGAACCGCCAGCGTCGAAAAGATATTGGCCAGGTCCAGGTAATTCAGCCGGCCTTCGGCAACGTCAACCATGATCTCTTCTAGAGCGGGCGTCCGTTCCACCGAGAACCCTTCAAGAAGCAGGTAAACCAGAGCGGACACGAGCGCTGTCCGCTTATTCGCATCGGAGAAGGTATGTCCGCGGGCGATCGCTCCAGCGTACAGGCCCCGCAATTTCGAAAATGTCGTGGAGGCCCTCATAGTGTCGCCGAGCCTCTATCCGACCGAGAGCGCCTTCCAACGCGCCACGATTGCTTCCGTGGATACCAGGTTCGTTGCCCAGGATGTAGTCATGAATCAGCCCAACCAACTCCGGGTCGAGCGTCATCGATTGGCGAGCGCCTGAATCACCTCACGGTGCTGCTCGTACACTTTTTCAACGGCGAGCAATACCGCTCTGCGGCCTTCCACAGTATCCGTCGTTACCGTCACTGTCGGTTCTTGCGTCCGTGCTCGTGCTTTCACTTCGACACCATGGATATTCCCAGTCTTGCCTTTAGGGGTCATGTGGGTTCTCCATTCGATTTGGTTTTGCAAACAAACCTTCACTAAGGTTTGACGCTAATTTTACACGGAAGTTTGGCGATTTCCGCTGCTGCACCAGACTCCTTATGTGGAAGAGTCTTGAGACCCTCAAACTGGTCAATGCCCCTCATGCCAAGCGAATCTCGTCCCGGGGCTCGCCAAGGTGTTAGGTGCTGTCGCACAGCCGCCCAATAAAAAGCCAGCCCGAGAGCTGGCCTTTTAAAGCACTCGCACTATGCCACGCAACCGCGACAATCAGAGCCTCACCGCCGGCGGCACATACCGACACTCATACCGCTTCCTGACCGTGCCGTTTTCGTCGACGCTTTCCAGATACACGTCGAACTGCCAAAGCCGCGCCATATGCTTGAGCACTTCATCACTGTCGCCGGACAGATGACGGTTGTCACTCATAAAATGCCGCAATGTCAGACTGCGGTCGCCCCGTGTGTTGACCGACCAGACCTGGATATTCGGCTCGCGGTGGTGCATATCGTACTGCCGCGACAACGCCTGACGCACATACTGATAGCCGCTGTCGTCGTGGATCGCGGAGACTTCGAGCGCGTCGCGCATATCATCATCCAGCACCGAGAAGAGCCGCATTTCGCGGATCAGATGCGGGGACAGATACTGCGCCACAAAACTCTCGTCCTTGAAATTACGCATTGCATAGTGCAGTGCCGGCAGCCAGGGGCTTCCGGCCAGTTCCGGGAACCAGCGGCGATCTTCGTCCGTCGGGTTTTCGCAGATGCGGCGAATGTCGCTCATCATCGAAAAGCCCAGCGCATACGGGTTGATGCCGCTGTAATACTGCTTGGTGACCGGCGGCTGATAGACGACGTTGCTGTGCGAATGGAGGAACTCCATCATGAAGCCGTCTTCCAGCTTGCCCTGGTTATACAGCGTGTTGAGTAGCGTGTAATGCCAGAACGTTGCCCAGCCTTCGTTCATCACCTGGGTCTGACGCTGCGGATAGAAATACTGGCCGACCTTGCGCACGATGCGAATGACCTCGCGCTCCCACGGCTCCAGCAACGGCGCATTTTTCTCCGCAAAATACAGCAGGTTTTCCTGCGGCTCGGGCGGATAGCGGTCGTCGGTTTCCTCCGGCTCCGGCGTTTGTCTGGACGGCAGCGTGCGCCACAACTCGTTCACCTGCGACTGCAGGTACGCTTCGCGCTCGCGCCGCGCAGCCGACTCCTTCACCAACGACAGCTTTTGCGGCCGTTTGTAGCGGTCCACACCGTAATTCTGCAGTGCATGGCAGGAGTCGAGCAGTTCCTCCACCCGGTCCAGGCCGAAACGCTCCTCGCACTCCGCAATGTAATTCTTCGCGTAGACGAGGTAGTCGACAATCGCGTGCGCATCTGTCCATAGCTTGAACAGATAGTTGCCCTTGAAGAACGAGTTGTGCCCATAGGCCGCGTGCGCAATGACGAGGGCCTGCATCGTCATCGTGTTCTCTTCCATCAGATACGCGATGCAGGGGTTTGAATTGATGACGATTTCGTAAGCCAGCCCCATCTGTCCGCGACGGTAGCTTTTTTCGGTGGACAGGAAGTGTTTGCCGAACGACCAGTGCCGGTAGTTTACCGGCATGCCGACGGATGCGTATGCATCCATCATCTGTTCAGCGCTAATGAGTTCCAGCTGGATCGGATAAACGTCGAGCTCATATTGCTCTGCAACACGGGCAATATGGGTGTCGTATTCCTCGATCAGTTCGAAGGTCCAGTCGGACGGGCACGGCAGAGGCCGTCTATCGGCTACGTTCATACGGACTTCCCTTTGCCCCTCTGAGGGCGTTCCGGTGTGTCCCCGTGCTGCTGCAGCGTTGTCCAGACCTGCTCCTGCATCAGCAGCCTGCGTTTCGGCCGCTGTGGCATCGGCATGCCCGGATTTCTGCTTCGGCACGCCTTTTTTGCGCGCCGGCTTATCGCCGGGCGCCTCATTCTGCAGATGTTTGGTGCTCATGAAGACGCCACCTGCTTTTCAAACAATTCCCGGAAGACAGGGTAGATGTCAGCGGCCGTTTCGACCTTCTTCATCGCCATATGCGGCTGCGACAGCGCGAGTTGCGCATATTCGAGCCACAGGTTCTGCTCTTCGGGCGTTACCTGAATATACGCAAAATAGCGCACCTTCTCGAGAATGTCATCTGAAAGGATCTTGCGGCACTTGGGCGAATCGTCGGTCCAGTTATCGCCGTCGGACGCCTGCGCGCCGTAAATGTTCCATTCAGTGGGCGAATAACGTTCCTCCTGGACCTTCTTCATCAGCTCGAGGGCGCTCGACACCACCGTGCCGCCGCTTTCCGTCGAGTGGAAGAAGGTATCCTCGTCGACCTCTTCGGCACGCGTGTGGTGGCGAATGAATACCACTTCGATGCGTTCGTAATTGCGCTTGAGAAACAGGTACAGCAGGATGAAGAAGCGCTTGGCGAGATCCTTGCGCTGCTCGTCCATTGAACCGGACACATCCATCAGGCAGAACATCACCGCTTGACTCGACGGTTGCGGCTGCTTCACGCGGTTCACGTAACGCAGATCGAACGGGTCGATGAAGGGGATACGCCAGATGCGCCCGCGCAGATGATGGATTTCCTCTTCGAGCGCCTTGATGTCGTCGCGGCGATCGTCGTGATCGGCCTTCATCTCTTCGAGTCGCCGTTCCATCTCATGCAACTCGTTGACGAGCGGCGCGCCCAGTGCGATCCGGCGGCCGAGCGCGCTGCGCAGCGAACGGACCACGTCAATGTTGTTAGGCGTGCCTTCCGCAGCCCAGCCTGCGCGAATGCTCTTCCAGGTGGGGACCGCCAGCAGATGCGTTTTGACGAGACGCGGCAACTCGAGGTCGTCGAAGAAGTACTGCATGAATTCTTCGCGGCTCAGTTCGAACACGAAGTCGTCCTGACCGTCGCCCTCGTTGCTGGCCTGATTGCCGCCGCCTCCGCCACCCCCACCCTGGGGACGCGGAATCTTGTCGCCGCGGATATAGTCGGCGTTGCCCGGATGCACCATTTCACGCTTGCCGCCGGGACCATGCCGGAACGACGGTTCGGCAATGTCCTTGCGCGGAATCGTGATGCTCTGGGTGTTCTGGATATCCTTGATGCTACGGTCGCGCACCGCTTCCGAGACGGCACGACGGATATAGCCTTTGACGCGGCGCAAGAAGCGTTCGCGGTTTGCAATACTTTTGTTCTTCCCAGCTAACCTGCGGTCGATGATTTGATGAAGCACATCCGGTCTCCCATCCCATGCAGTGACTGCAAGTCGATCGGAGATAGCGCTTTAGCTGTCGGCCAGCGTTTCGCGCTTTGGCGCGTTACCCTGGTCCCATGCAAAGCTCTTACTCCGATCCCATGCAGGTACTGCGCATCGATCGAGCCCGCGCAGTCTCCCTGCGCGGGCGGCACGCTATAAGTTTCATGAGCAAGTCACGATGACTTACGCACGCGCAGATACCAGTCGCACAACAGCCGCACCTGCTTGGGCGTGTAACCCTTTGCAACCATCCGGTTGACGAAGTCTTCGTGCTTGCGCTGTTCCTCCGCCGAGCCTTTGGCGTTGAACGAGACCACCGGCAACAGTTCCTCCGTATTCGAGAACATCTTCTTCTCGATCACGACGCGCAGCTTCTCATAGCTGATCCACGCTGGATTCTTGCCTGCGTTCGCAGCACGCGCGCGCAGCACGAAGTTGACGATCTCGTTGCGGAAGTCCTTCGGATTGCTAATGCCAGCGGGCTTCTCGATCTTCTCCAGTTCCGCATTCAGTGAGGCACGGTCGAAACTCTCGCCGGTGTCGTGGTCGCGGAACTCCTGGTCCTGGATCCAGAAGTCGGCGTACGTCACATAGCGATCGAAGATGTTCTGCCCGTACTCCGAATACGATTCCAGATAAGCGGTCTGAATCTCCTTGCCGATGAACTCTGCGTAGCGCGAGGCCAGTACGTCCTTGATGAAGGACAGGTACTTCTGCTCGGTTTCCGGTGGGAACTGCTCGCGCTCGATCTGCTGTTCGAGCACATACATCAGATGCACCGGATTCGCCGCCACTTCAGTGGTATCGAAGTTGAACACACGCGAAAGAATCTTGAACGCGAAGCGCGTCGATACACCGGTCATACCTTCGTCCACACCGGCAAAGTCGCGATACTCCTGATACGACTTGGCCTTCGGATCGGTGTCCTTCAGATTCTCGCCGTCGTAGACCTGCATCTTCGAGAAGAGGCTGGAATTTTCCGGCTCCTGCAAGCGCGTCAACACCGACATCTGCGCCATCATCTTCAAGGTGCCGGGTGCGCACACCGCGCTCGCGAGTGACGAGTTGCGGATCAGCTTCTCGTAGATCTTGATCTCTTCGCCGTAACGCAGGCAATACGGTACCTTTACGACGAAAATCCGGTCGAGCAAGGCCTCATTGTTGCGGTTATTGCGGAACGCTTTCCATTCCGACTCGTTCGAGTGAGCGAGGATCACGCCGTCGAACGGGATGGCGCCGAAACCTTCCGTGCCCTTGAAGTTGCCTTCCTGGGTCGCAGTCAGCAACGGGTGCAAGACCTTGATCGGCGCCTTGAACATTTCCACGAATTCGAGCAGGCCCTGATTCGCGAGGCACAGGCCACCGGAGTAGCTGTACGCATCGGCATCATCCTGAGCGTATTGTTCGAGCTTGCGGATGTCGACCTTACCGACCAGCGACGAGATGTCCTGATTGTTTTCGTCACCCGGCTCGGTCTTGGCAATACCGATCTGCCGCAAGATCGAAGGGTAACGACGGACGACGCGGAACTTGCGGATGTCGCCGTTATATTCATGCAGCCGTTTGACAGCCCAAGGGCTGAGGATGCTCTTCAGATAGCGGCGTGGAATGCCGTACTGCTCTTCAAGGATCGGACCGTCTTCGTCGTAGTCGAACAGACCGAGCGGCGATTCGTTGACCGGCGAGCCCTTGATTGCATAGAACGGTACGCGCTCCATGAGTTGCTTCAAACGTTCCGCGATCGACGACTTGCCACCGCCAACCGGGCCAAGCAAATACAGAATCTGCTTCTTTTCTTCGAGCCCCTGGGCCGAGTGCCGGAAGTACGCGACCACCTGCTCGATCACGTCTTCCATTCCGTAGAACTCACGGAATGCGGGGTATACCTTGATGACCTTGTTCGCGAAGATACGCGACGTGCGCGGATCGTTGCGAGTGTCGATCTGTTCGGGTTCTCCGATTGCCGTCAACATGCGTTCGCCAGCTGTAGCGTACGCGGCGGGATTGTCTTTGCAGAGCGCGAGATACTCCTCGAGCGAGAGCTCATCTTCTCGCGTTTTCTCGAAGCGGGTCGCGAAACTGCTGTAGATATCCATGCTACCTCCTCGCCAAAGTCTAGACCGATGTCGTGCGCGGCGCGCTAATCGGAAACGACATCGCTCGAATTCATCCTAAACCCTTTTAAATTTTTTTTCACGGACTACGTGATGAAAATCGTGCCGTGTTGCCCTCCCTACAATCCTCACTTGGAAACGCAGATTCGGTCACCTACAATCTTCGACCACGCTTCGGTCACCGCATCGACCACCGCTTCCACCACACCCACCAGGATTGCAGACATCTCCACTGCCATGTTGCGCATTGCGCCCTGCACTTCGTCGCTGCATCTGCGTTACATCGCCAACACACCATCCCAACACTAAAGCATCGAACCTGCTGCAGTCTACGCGTACAAATTTCATCGTGATGCATGCTCGAAACTTTGCACTTGCCTGCGTTCCTGCTGCCGTCGCGTTACCCGTTATCTGGTCACTTTTCCCACAACGCGCCGTACAGCGTTTCCGTGCACATGATTCACGCTGTGTTACATAGTTTGCCTGGCCAATGCGCCGCGCGGGTTGCCGTTACATGCGGCGAGTCAATCGTTCGTCACTGCAACGCAGCTTTCGTTCACCACGAATTGCACCAATGTGCGCAGCGCTCGACGACCACATGCAATATCCACATCAGCTACATGGTCGGCCGCTAACATAACTGGATGTCGGCTGCGCGTGTGACCGCGTGCATAGGTGTATACGGGGATGGGGAGTGCCTGGATGCGCCCGAGGGTGGCGCCGGCACGGCACGGAATGTGACAGGATCGGCCACGAGGTGGCCAACGAACGATGCGATACGCGTCAGGTCAGTTCGATTTCGACCTCGCCGAGGCCGTCCAGGTGGCCATGCACGAGGCCGGCACGCTCGACACGGTGCGCACCGACATAGGAGCCGGTTGTAATGGTCCATTCCGGTTCGATCGTGACGCCTGTAGCCGCGCAAT
>Ga0302234_10001634_pt1 | contig 15177 bp, 14 predicted proteins | sample II_Palsa_N3_2_FD_193576 | JGI IMG/M metagenome (GOLD analysis project Ga0302234, IMG submission 193576) | Peat permafrost microbial communities from Stordalen Mire near Abisko, Sweden - II_Palsa_N3_2 | ecosystem: Environmental > Terrestrial > Soil > Palsa > Peat permafrost | place: Sweden... | reverse complement strand
TTCGATTGCGCATTCGCGCAATGCGCATACAGAAAGTGCTGGCCAAGCTGGTTGGCTTCGTCAGCGAGATCCTGCACGCGAAACGCGCGGATCGACTGTACGATGTTCGGTCGTACGGTCTTGAAAAGACTCATAGGCCCCTCGTTCGATGAAAGCACAGTGCTGGCTTCGCTCTGGGTGTCCCGTCCGTCACCGGCGGAGCGCATCTGCATGACGCGCTGAAACAGATTGCCGTCGCCGGCCGCGAAAAGATCCGTCGCGACTCCGGAGTCGTGCGCGTAGACGTTGTCGCTCATGCCGTTCATCCCGATGTCATTCAACAATACGATTAAAACTCGTGTAGTGGTCGTCCGAGTAGTAGCAGTTATCGGTCCGCTGTAGCGGACCCCCACAGACAATGCGACGCGCGCCGCGATTGTGGGCACGCGGCGTAGGAACGGTGTATTCGTGATAATAGCCGCGCCGATGCGGCGGCAGCAGCCTTTCGCGGTTGCCGAATACGATGCCGTCCTTCTCATACGGGTAAGGCCCGCCTGCGGCAATCAAGTTCAACGTATTGACTGCTTCACGCGGCAATTGCGCCACCGCGATGGTGCCCTGCACCTGATTCTCACTGTTGCCGGGTGTCGAATAGTCCCGCGCAAACGCGCCGGTGACCAAGCTCCCGCACAAACTGCCAAACGCCACGGCGCCGATGAGCACGCCGCTGCGGAGCCACTTGCGTGCCATGAATCAGGGTTCCCGCTGTTAGATCACGAGTTTGACGACCATGAAAGACGTAAGGGTATCGCTAATGGCCCCTGGAATCAACGTTCGTTCGGCAAACGAAAGGTTCCGATGTTGCGGCGAGACGCCGATTGCCCAGTCTTTACGATTCTTGACAGATTATTTTATCCCAAACGAGATAAAATTAGCTCGACGATGTCATCCGGAATGAGCGGATCGGGTTCGCTCTATTCCGGACGCTTCGGAGGTGGAAATACGTCGTTTCAGCCTTTATGGGTGGCAGTCCCCTGTTCGCCCAGCGGCGTGCCCATTGCGGGCACGCCTTTTTTTATTGTGGTGGCGTCGCGGCGCCGGCCGGGCTACCGGCTTAGCGCGCGGCGATCACATCCGCAACCAGCAGCGCCGTCATATTGACGATCCGGCGCACGGTAGCCGAAGCAGTCAGCACATGGACCGGCTTGGCCGCGCCCAGCAGGATCGGGCCAATCGCGATGTTATTGCCGGCCGCCGTCTTGAGCAGGTTGTACGAAATGTTGGCGGAGTCGATGTTCGGCATCACCAGCAGGTTCGCGTCGCCCTCGAGCGTCGATTCGGGCAGCACTTCGCGGCGCAGGTTGTGATCGAGTGCGACGTCGCCGTGCATCTCGCCGTCCACTTGCAGGTCCGGCGCGCGTTCACGCAGGATCTCGAGCGTGTCGCGCATCTTCTGTGCAGTCGGCGCATTGCTCGTGCCGAAGTTCGAATGCGACACCAGCGCGATCTTCGGCTCGATGCCGAAGCGGCGCACTTCCTCGGCCGCCATGATCGTGATCTCGGCGAGCTGCGCGGGCGTCGGATCGACGTTCACGTGCGTGTCGACGAGGAAAATCTGCCGGCCCGGCAGCACCAGTCCGTTCATCGCCGCGTAGACGTTGCGACCTTCCTTCTTGCCGATCACCTGGTCGATGAAGTGCAGGTGCCGATGCGTCGTGCTGACTGTGCCACAGATCATGCCGTCCGCTTCGCCCTTGTTCACCAGCATCGCACCGATCAGCGTGGTGCGGCGGCGCATTTCGAGCTTGGCCATCTGCTCGCTGATGCCCTTGCGCGCCATCAGCTTGTGATACGACTGCCAGAAGTCGCGATATCGCGCGTCATGGTCGGTGTTGACCACCGTGTAGTCCTGACCGTTGACCAGGCGCAGGCCATAGCGTGCAATACGTTGCTCGATCACCGCCGGACGGCCGATCAAGATCGGCTTCGCCAGCTTCTCGTCGACGATGATCTGAAGTGCGCGCAACACGCGCTCTTCTTCACCTTCCGCGAACACAATGCGCTTCTTCTCCGGTTCGACGCCACGCGCCAACTGGAAGATCGGCTTCATCGTGGTGCCGCTGTGGTACACGAACTGCTGCAGATGCTGCTCGTACGCCTCCATGTCTTCGATCGGACGCTCGGCGACGCCCGAATCCATCGCGGCTTTCGCCACGGCGGGCGCAACCTTGACAATCAGGCGCGGATCGAACGGCTTCGGAATCAGGTAGGCCGGCCCAAACGAGAGATCCTGGATGCCATAGGCCGTCGCCACGATGTCGCTCTGCTCCTGGCGCGCCAGTTCGGCGATCGCGTTGACGGCGGCGATTTCCATTTCCCGCGTCACGGTCGTCGCGCCGGCATCCAGCGCGCCACGGAACAGGAACGGGAACACGAGGACGTTGTTCACCTGATTCGGGTAGTCGGTGCGGCCCGTACACAGCACGGCGTCCGGGCGCACTTCCAGCGCGAGTTCCGGCAGGATTTCCGGGTTCGGGTTAGCCAGCGCGAGAATCAGCGGCTTGTCAGCCATCTGCTTGACCATATCCTGCTTCAGAACGCCGCCAGCCGACAGGCCGAGGAAAATGTCGGCGCCGCCAATCGCTTCGGCCAGCGTGCGGGCTTCCGTTTCGCGTGCGAAGCGCTCCTTGTCCGGGTCCATCAACTCGGTGCGGCCCTTGTAGACCACGCCGGCCAGATCGGTCACGGTGATGTTCTCGAGCGGCAACCCGATGTCGACCAGCAGGTCCAGACAGGCCAGCGCCGCGGCGCCCGCGCCGGAGGAGACCAGCTTGACCGTCTTGATGTCCTTGCCGACCACCTTCAGGCCGTTGGTAATGGCCGCCGCGACGACGATAGCCGTGCCGTGCTGGTCATCGTGGAACACCGGAATCTTCATGCGCTTGCGGCATTCGCGCTCCACGATGAAGCAGTCCGGCGCCTTGATGTCTTCCAGGTTGATGCCGCCGAAGGTGGGTTCGAGCGCGGCGATCACGTCCACCAGCTTGTGCGGGTCGGACTCGTTCAGCTCGATATCGAACACGTCGATGCCGGCGAACTTCTTGAACAGCACGGCCTTGCCTTCCATGACCGGCTTCGAGGCGAGCGGACCGATGTTGCCGAGGCCCAGCACTGCCGTGCCGTTCGTCACGACGCCGACCAGGTTGCTTCGCGCGGTGAAACGGGCGGCATTCAGCGGGTTCTCGACAATTTCCTCACACGCGAACGCGACACCGGGCGAATACGCCAGCGCGAGGTCGCGCTGGTTGATCATCTGCTTGGTCGGCGCGATCGCGATCTTCCCGGGGGTCGGGAACTCGTGATAATCGAGAGCGGCTTCGCGAAGTTTGGTATTGACGGGATTCGACATAAGGCGGGCTTGGAGTGCGGATTAGAATAGGTGTTCGACGGGGCATTGTAGCGCCAATCCCTAACGTGATTCCTTCAATCAGGGCACAGGTGCTGCGACTGAAACAGGGCCAACGGCATCGAGACCACCCGCCGAGAGAATTTGCGGCGACGCAGCATTTTGACCGTACAATGCGCGCCGTTAGCCGCTTTTCCGTGCACGGAACCCCATCATGCTCTCCGAGTTCTCGCTGATCGACCGTTTTTTTGCGCGCCGTGCCCGTGGCGCGCGCACCGCCGACGACGGCTCGCTGGGCATCGGCGATGACTGCGCTTTGCTCGCGCCGCGTCCAGGCGAAATGCTGGCCATTTCGACAGACATGCTGGTCGAAGGACGCCATTTTTTCCCGGATATCGATCCGCATTCGCTGGGCCATAAAGCCCTGGCGGTGAACCTGTCGGATCTGGCGGCGATGGGCGCGAAGCCACAGGCATTCACGCTCGCGTTCGCCCTGCCACAGGCCCGTGAGGAATGGCTCTCCGCGTTTAGCAACGGTCTTTTCGAGCTCGCCGACCGCTACGGTTGCGACCTGATCGGCGGCGATACGACCGCCGGGCCGCTCAACCTGTGCATCACCGTTTTCGGCAGTGTCCCGCCCGGCCAGGCGCTGCGCCGTGATGCTGCGCAAGTTGGCGACGACATCTGGATCTCCGGCACGCTCGGCGACGCACGTGCAGGACTCGGCGTGCTGCGCGGCGAATGGTCCGCCGATACCACCGACACTGCGACATTTCGCCGCGCCCTCGAACGGCCCGAGCCGCGCATCGCGCTCGGCCTCGCGCTGCGCGGCATCGCGCGTGCGGCGCTCGACCTCTCAGATGGCCTCGCCGGCGACCTGCTGCACATCCTGGAACGCTCGCACTTGCAGGCCCAAGTCGACGTGGACACGGTGCCGCGCTCGGCCGCGCTGCGCCGGCTACCGGAAGACGTACAACGCCGCTGCACGCTGGCGGGCGGCGACGACTACGAGCTTTGCTTCACGGCGCCGGTGACCGCGCGTGCAGCGGTCGAAGCGGCCGGCCGCAAAGTGAATGTTCCGGTCACCCGGATCGGTACAATAAACGCTCTCAGATCGGCGGCGGACAGCCCTGCGATCCGTTGGCTTGATGCAGCCGGCAACCCGCTCACCTTGACCTTGCAAGGCTTCGACCACTTCCATGCAGACTGAACCCGCGCTAGGCCCCGCAGATGACTTCCGGGGCGGCCATCCGGCCGACGGCCCGTCGCATGGCGGACCATCAGGAGAAACGCCCGGCAACCCGGAGCCGCGTCCCTCGCGGCCGCGCCGCGCGACCGCCCGCTTCATGCTGTCGCATCCGCTGCATCTGATTTCGCTCGGCTTCGGCAGCGGCCTGTCGCCGGTCATGCCAGGCACGGTCGGCACGCTGTTCGCCTGGGCGTCGTTCGTGGTGCTCAACCGCTATCTGACCGTGCTCGACTGGGGGTTGCTAATCGTGGTTGGCTTTTTTGCCGGCATTTCGATCAGCGGCTTCACCGCGAAAAAACTCGGCATCGACGATCCGTCGCCGGTCGTGTGGGACGAAATCGTCGCATTCTGGCTGGTGCTGCTGATGGTGACGCCGGCGAACTTCAAGGGACAGCTGTGGGCCTTCATCGTGTTCCGTTTCTTCGACATGGTGAAACCTCCTCCGATCCGTTACTTCGACCGCAGACTGAAAGGTGGTTTTGGCATCATGTTCGATGACCTGGTCGCAGCGTTTTTCACCTTGCTGGTGATCGCGCTGTGGCTCATGGCGGTCTGACCGTCTCACGCTTTTCGGACATACGCATGGCTACCGATTCCATCGTTCACCAACTTGCTATCCGTGTGAGCAACCGGCTGCGCGACGAACGCCTGATGCTCGTGACGGCCGAGTCCTGCACGGGCGGCATGGTCGCGACAGCGATCACCGACATCTCCGGCAGCAGCGGCTGGTTCGAGCGGGGCTTCGTCACCTATTCGAATCAGGCCAAGAGCGAGATGATCGGCGTGCCTGCCGATCTGATCGAAAAGCACGGTGCGGTCAGCGAACCCGTTGCCCGCGCGATGGCCGAAGGGGCGCTACGCAATAGTCGGGCGCAGGTGTCGCTGTCGATTACCGGTGTGGCGGGTCCCGCTGGCGGCACCGACAGCAAACCGGTGGGCACCGTGTCGTTCGGCTGGAGCAACCGACTGCATACTGCTGTGGAAACGGTGGTGTTCAAGGGTGATCGCGAAAAGATCCGCACCCAGGCCACTGCTCATGCGCTACGTGGGATGCTGGCGTTGCTGGATGAACGCGAGCGGTAAGTACTGCCTATGTCGACTCCCGCGCTAGCCAAAGACGACCTGATCCGCCGCTTCGATCTGCAGCCGCATCCCGAGGGCGGCTTTTTCCGCGAAACGTATCGCTCGACCGCGAGTGTGAGGCGCGAAGGATCCAGCGAGACGCGCTCGGCGTCGACAGCGATCTACTACCTGCTATGTGACGGCGCGCATTCCGCGTGGCACCGGATCAAGTCTGACGAAGTCTGGCATTTCTATGCCGGCGAGCCGCTTCTTGTGCACGTGCTCGATGAGGCGGGTCAGCTGATCACGCATCGGCTGGGTAACCCGTTGACCCATGCGGGGACCGTGTTTCAGGCGGTGGTGTCGGCCGGACTGTGGTTTGCGGCCGAGTGCGAAGACCCGACGACGTTCGCGCTGGTGGGTTGCACGGTGGCGCCGGGGTTTGAATTCAGCGAATTTGAGTTGGCAGAGGTCGACGCGCTGCGGAGCGCCTATCCCATGCACGCAGAATTCATTGCGAGGCTGGGACCCGCGCCCCGTCCCGCATAAAGCAGAATAAAACGGCCACCATTGATCGAAGGCAGCCGCTCCGCCATCACCGATACGCATTAATCCGATCGCGCGTCTCTTGCGCAGCCTTCGCCGCGGCCTCGCCAAAGTCCTCGCCCTTGCCGGCGTAAATAATCGCCCGCGACGAGTTGATCAGCATCCCGGTGCCCGCTGCGGTGCGGCCCGCGTCCACCGTCGCCTCGACATCGCCACCCTGCGCGCCGATCCCCGGGATCAGCAGCGGCATTTCACCCACAATCCCGCGCACGACTTCGATTTCCTTCGGGAACGTCGCGCCCACCACCAGGCCAAGCTGGCCGCTCGCGTTCCACTTTTCCGCGGCCAGTTGCGCGACCACCTGATACAGCGGCCGCCCCGCCGTCTCCAGAAACTGCAGATCGGAGCCGCCCGGATTCGAGGTACGGCACAGCACGATCACGCCCTTGCCCGCGTGCTCCAGATATGGCTCGATCGAATCGAAACCCATATACGGGTTCACGGTCACCGCATCCGCCTGGTAGCGCTCGAAGGCCTCGCGGGCGTACTGCTCGGCGGTGCTGCCGATATCGCCGCGCTTCGCATCGAGAATCACCGGCAAGCCCGGATGGCTCTGATGAATATGCGCAATCAGCTGTTCAAGCTGGTCTTCCGCGCGATGAGCGGCGAAGTAGGCAATTTGCGGTTTGAACGAGGAGGCATACGGCGCTGTTGCGTCGACGATCGTGCGGCAAAACTCGAAGATTGCATCGGCACGGCCGGCAAGCGCGGCCGGGAATTTCGCGGGCTCGGGGTCGAGGCCGACGCACAGCAGCGAGTTGGTGCGCTGCCAGGCGTCGTTGAGGGTCTGGATAAAAGTGGGCATGGTGAGTCTCGCGGCGGGCCGAATAGAGAAGTGGCGCGTATTTTACCCGTCCTCGCACGCAGGGCACGGCGCCGATGCAGCCGCCATGCGCCACCGCCTATCGCCTATCGCCTAGCGCCTTGCAGCAGCCTTCCGCGAAACAAGCGCGCAGCGGTGGCGCTCCTCACCTACCCGCCCAGCTCACTGCTTCCGCGAGCCCCGCGCTCCAGCCGTGGCCCGCAAGCCGGTCCGCTCGACCGTGAAGCGAAACGACCGGGAGAGGCGCTCGCCACGCGCCAGCATCGTCATGCCGTGCGAGGCCGCCCCGCCCGGCAGGTTCACCGCATTGATCGGATGGTCGACCGGCTCAAAGCAGAAGAAGTCTTCGCCCGGCGGCGTGTAGAGCACGTAGTAATCGGCATCGGACGCAATGGTCAGCGACAGCCGCCGCTTCGGCCAGACGACGGCCGCCTGCCCGCTCCAGCCGGTAAAGGCGTGATTGACGATCGTCTCGGGCAACGGATACGCCACGCCGAACTGCCAGGCCGGCGGCGCCGGCACATGGCGCACCGGCAACCAGTCGTCACCCTGCAGCCACAACCCGGCTGCTGCCGCCGACAACTCGGTCTGCGCGTCGCGCACCAGAAACGGATGAATGCCGAGCCCGAACGGCAGCGCGTCGCGCCCCGTGTTTTCGACCTCGAGCGTAATCACGAGACTTGGGCCCTCCAGCGCATAGGTCTGGCTTGCGCGATACGCATAGGGTTTACCGTCGCTGTGGTCGAGCGTCAGGCGCACCTTGTCATGATCGGTCTCGGCCACCTGCCAGTGAGCCAGCCAGCCGTCGCCGTGAATCGGCAGCGGCTCGGCGACGCGGTTGCGCGGCACGTCGACGCGCCGCCCGCCCACGCCGAAATGGCCACCGCCGATCCGGTTCGAATACGGCAGCATCGGATAGCAGGCCAACTGGTTCGGGTCGGTATCGGCGGCGATATGACGGCAACGGCGAAAAATCGGCACCAGCGCGCCGTCGCTGCGCCAGTCGAAGCGCGTGATCCCGCCGCCCAACGACGGCGCCACGTCGAGCCGCAACTGTGGATTGGCCAGCGTCACGCACGCGAACTCGCCCGCACTGCCCTCGCCGACGGCCACAGCCGACGTGCTGGGGCCCGCAAGCACCGGATTGGCGGCGGCAGCGAGCCGGGCGCGGCGTGTCTGTGACGTGGGTGAAGTAGACGAACTGGAAACGAGATTCGCGACAGTCATATCAAGCTCCATCGAGAGGCGAGGGACGTTACCGGCGTTGCTGCCGGATGTTTATATGGGCGCCTTTGCCGGCCGCCTCTTTATGTCCTTGAATCCTAGAATCGCTCGGGCCTTGCGTGGTGCAGCATGCTACGCAATTGCTGCGTTGCCAAGCCTCGCTGGACCCAATCTGCTGAAAGTGTTGCGGCAGACTCACGCGCCGCGAAAAAAAAGTTAGCTCAACTGACTCGGCCTGCCCAGCTGCGGTGCACCCTGAAAGACGGCTTCAGGCAAGCCGCGCGCCCCAGGTACGGCCACGAATACCCCGCCCGCATGCGTGTCGCCAGCAAGCGCTGACGCGTCGAGATCGGTGCGCGCGCTCGTGATGTACAGCGTGCCGAGCTGGTCGCCGCCGAGCGCTACGCAACTCGGTTGCACGGTCGGCACCGTCACTCGCGCCGTTTCCATGCCGTCCGCGCCATAGCGCACCACCCTCGAACCGCCCCACTGCGCATTCCACAGACCACCGTCGCGGTCGACGGTCGAGCCATCGGGCTCGCCGGTTGCATCCGCGAGCTTCGTGAACAGACGGTCGTTTGCGACCGCGCCGTCTGCGCCGTAATCACATGCGCGAATCTCGCGGGTCGGCGAATCGCAGTAGTACATCGTCGCGCCGTCCGGACTGAATGCGATGCTGTTCGAAATCGCGGGCGCCGGCAAAGGCAAGCGCTCGAGCGACAGATCGCGGTTGAGACGGTAGAACCCGCCCACTGCGCGTAAGGGCGAACCCTCATCCTTCGTACCGAATACGAAACGCCCCTGACGGTCGCAGCGACCATCGTTGACACGCGTGTTCAAACCCGGCTCGACATCGACAATACGCTGAGTCTCGCCCGTTGCAAGGTTGAAGAACGCCAAGTGTGTCGCCAGTCCGAGTAAAAGGTAGTGCGGATCGGCGCAGAGCGCAAATGTTGCGAGCCGCTCCGGCATGCGCCAGAACGTGCTGCGACCATCGCGCGGGTCATAGTGCCAGAGTTTCGCGCCTTCGATATCGGTCCAGTAAAAGCGGCCGCTTCTCGCGCACCAGGTGGCGCCTTCGCCGAGTGTGCATTTGGCGTCGATCAGCAGCGATGCGCGCTTGGGTTCGCTCATGCCCAGCCTCCGTCGACGATGACGTCCTGGGCCGTGATCATCCGGCTGTCATCGGCGGCGAGAAAGAGCGCCATGCGGGCCAGATCGTCCGGCAGCAACTCGGCATCGATACACTGACCTTCCTTGATCGCGCGGCGCCCGGCGTCGTCGAGCCACAAGCGCTTTTGCTTCTCGGTCATCACCCAGCCCGGCGCCAGCGTATTGACGCGAATATTAAAGTGGCCGAGATCGCGCGCAAGACTGCGCGTGAGGCCCTGTACGGCCGATTTCGACAGCGTGTAGACGGCATAACCGCCGTTCTTCAGCATCCAGCTAATCGAACCGAGATTGATGATCGAGCCGCGTCCGGCCGCTTTCATATCGTCCATCACGGCCTGCGCCGCGAAGAGCTGATGGCGGATGTTCACGGCGATGCCCGCATCGAACGATTCGGGCGTCACCTCCTCAATCTTGTGACGCTTGTCGTTCGCTGCGTTGTTGACGAGTACCCCGATCGGGCCGAGTGCGGCTTTGACGTCGGCGATCGCTTTGCGCAACGCGTCGATGTCGGTCAGGTCGCACGCCAGAAACAACGGCTTGTGGCGCGAATCTCCGAGTTCATCGGCGAGCGCCTCGCCGGCGCTCGCGTCGATATCGAAGAACGCGACGCGTGAGCTCTGCGCTGCAAAGTGCTCCACGAACGACGCGCCGATGCCGGTCGCGCCGCCCGTGATCAACACGGTCCGGTCTTCAAGGCTCGGATAGCGCGCATATACGTTGTCCGCCTGGCGGGCATTCGCATTGGCAGGAGACGACATCGTTCGATTCCTATTCTATTAAGCAACTTAACGGGGCACCGCGCGTTAATCGCGCGCGCCGCGGTTCTTCAACTGGTCGAGCAGCACGGCGGCGAGCAGGATCGCACCGCGCACCAGGTACTGATAGAACGCGTCAATATTCAGCAGGTTCATCACGTTTTCGACCGTGCCCATGATCAGCACGCCGATCACCACACCCGAAATCGTCGCGCGGCCGCCCAGCAGCGACACGCCGCCCAGCACGCACGCGGAGATCACGTTCAGCTCGAAGCCTTCAGCGGCGTTCGGCTGCCCGGAGGTGATGCGCGAGGCGAGAATCACGCCGGCCAGTGCGGTGACCGCGCCCTGCACCAGGAAAATATACACACGAGTGCGTTCGACGTTGATACCGGCCAGACGCGACGCTTCCGGATTGCCGCCGATCGCCAGCGTATTGCGGCCATACACGGTCTGGTTGAGCATCACACCGAATACGATGAAGCACAGCAGCGTGACCCAGATCGGCAACGACACGCCGAACATCGACAAACCGCCCAGCGCGATAAACGTATCCGACGACACGCCCACGGCCTGGCCATGCGACACGATGAAGCCGAAGCCGCGCACGATTTCCATCGTCGCGAGCGTCGTGATCAGCGCGTTGATGCGCAGATAGGCGATCACCGCGCCGTTGACCCAACCGATCGCCGCCCCGGCAGCGACTGCCGCGATGATCGCGATGAACGTGCTGCCCGTCGCGTTGAGCACCATCGCGCACAGCACGCCGGCGAACGCGACGATGGAGCCCACGGACAAGTCGAAGTCACGTGAGGCGAGACAGAACATCATCGTGCAGGCGACCATGCCGATCTGCGAGATCGACAACGCGAGACCGAGCATGTTTTCGATCGAGAAAAAGTGATCGACCGTCAGGGACATCGTGATGAACATGATCGCGAAGATCACGATCAGGCTGTAGTCGGTGACTTGCTGCCACCATTTCTGCTTGTCGTTGCTTTGCGGAATCAGCGCTTCGGCGGCGGCCTTGCCGGCCTGTTGCGCGAGGTTTTCTCTGGCTTGCATTTGATGACTCCTCCCGTTTTCGTCACGGGCTGACGGGTTATTGGGGACTTGCGTCCGTTCAGTTTCAGGCCGCCTGCGAGGCGACATCTTCCGGTGCGGTCGAGCTTTGCGGCAATGCGAGACTCAGCACCGCCTGCTCGTTGGCCTGGCTGCGCGGCAGCTCGCCGGAAATGCGGCCTTGCCGCATCACCACGATCCGGTCGGACACGCCGAGCACTTCCGGCAGTTCAGACGAAATCATCACGATTGCGCAACCGCGTTCCGCAAGCTGATAAATGACGTTATAGATCTCATGCTTCGCGCCGACGTCAATCCCACGCGTCGGTTCGTCGAGAATCACCACTCTCAGATCGGGTTCCGCGAGCCAGCGCGACAGAATCGCTTTCTGCTGGTTGCCACCGGAAAGGAAGCGGATCTTCTGGCGGCGGTTCGGCGTCTTGATCTTCAGCAGCTTGATAAATCGGTCCGCCGTTGCCGCTTCTTTCTTGCGGTTCAGGAAGAAGCCTCCGCGCAGGTAGTGGCGGCGACAGCTGATGTTGATGTTCTCGGACACGCTAGCCATCGCGACGATGCCCTCTTCCTTGCGGTCTTCCGGGCACAGCACAATGCCGTGGCGAATCGCCTCGCCGGCGCTGCGCACCTTGATCGTCTTGCCGTCCAGCATGATTTCGCCGTTCTTCTTGCTGTCGGCGCCGTACACGAGGTGCATCAGTTCGCTACGGCCCGCGCCCACCAGACCGAAAAAGCCGACAATCTCGCCGCGCCGTACTTCGAACGTCGCCGGCTCCTTGAGCGGATGCCCTTCGATCGCCTTGGCGGCGAAACGCACTTCGCCGAGTTCGCGCGGCTTGTAGCTGTAGATGTCCGAAATTTCGCGGCCGACCATTTCGCTCACGATCGTGTCGCGCTTGACGTCTGCGAGCGACGGGTGCGATGCCACCTTGCGACCGTCACGGAAAATCGTGCACGCATCGCATAACTCATAAATCTCGTCCATCCGGTGCGAGATATAGATCATCGCCCGGTTGTCGGCGCGCAAGTCGCGCACCAGCTTGAACAGCACTTCCGTCTCGCTGTGCGACAACGAGCTGGTCGGCTCATCGAGCGCGATCACGCGCGCGTTACGCATCAGTGCCTTGCAGATTTCCACCATCTGCCGCTGGGCAATCGAGAGCTTGCCCAGCTTCGCATTCGGATCGAGCGCCACACCCATCGATTCCAGGCGTTCGCGCACGAAGCGCTTGGCTTCGCGTTTGTTGACCCAGCCGAGCGAGTTCGGCAATTGGCCGAGCAGCAGGTTTTCCGTGACCGTCAGATCGGGCACGTATTGCAGTTCCTGGTGAATCACCGCGATGCCGGCGGCGATCGACGCGGCCGCGCTACCGAAGCGCACCTCGTTGCCGTCGATCATCAGGCGGCCGCTATTCGGCTGATACTCACCACCGAGAATCTTCAGCAGGGTCGATTTCCCCGCACCGTTCTCACCCATCAGGCCATGCACCTGGCCGACGTTCACGTCGAAGGACACGCCGTCGAGCGCACGCACGCCTGGAAAGACCTTACCGATATTGTCAAAACGCAGCGTCGCTGACACTTCGCCTCCTGTTGCATCCTGTGAACCGTGCGGGGCAGGACGACCGGAGTCACGCTCCGGCGCCTGCCCGCTGCACTTCTCTATTGCTGACTGCTTACTTCGATGCCAGACCCATCTTTTCACGCACGTCCGCGACGTTGTCACGCGTGGCCAGCATGCCGGTCGTCAGCGTGAGTGCCGGCGGTTCCTTGCCTTGCGTGATCCAGTCGTACATCAGCGTCGAGGTTTCTTCGCCATGGCGCTTCGGGCTGATGATGACGGTGCCGTAGAAGCCTGTCGGCGTCGGCTTCTTGAACTCGTTCAGAGCCGAGTCCGAACCGCCGATACCAATGCCGATCATGTTGTCAGCCTTGAAACCACGGCCTTCCGCTGCACGCACAGCGCCGAGCACCGCTTCGTCGTTCAGTCCGTAAGCCACCCAGTGCTTGTACTGCGGGTTCTTGGTCAGCGCGATGTTGGCGGCGTTGAAGGCGTTTTCCGTGTCGGTCTTTGCCTGCGGAGCTTCAACGATGTTGGCCTTCGGGAAGCCGGCGGCCACGAGCGCGTCGGTTGCACCGCCAGTACGGTCAACTGCGGTCGGCAGCTGGTTGTAGGTCACGTCGATCGCGCCTACATCCTTCATGTCCCAGCCACGCTTCTTGATTTCCGCAGCCAGGCCATCGCCGACCTGCTTGCCGATGTTGTACGCCGAAATGCCCATATGCGGCACCGAAGCGATCGGCTTGCCAGCGCCGTCGACGAGGCGGTCGTCGACCGTCATCATCTTCAGTCCGTCAGCCTTCGCCTTGGCGACGATCCCCGGTCCAAGCTTGACGTCCGGCGTGCAGATAATGAAACCCTGCGCCTTCTGTGCAGCCAGGTTGTCGATCGCGCTCATCACCTTTTCGCCAGAAGGAGCGCCGATTTTCACCAGCGTGAAACCCTTTTCCTTGGCAGCGATCTCGGCGAACTTCCATTCGTCCTGGAACCACGGTTCTTCCGGCTGCTTCACCAGAAAGCCGATCTTGACCTGATCGGCGGCCTGGACGACCGGTGCATTGAACAGCACCCCTGCTGCTGCAGCTGCCAGCGTGAGGAAAATTCGACGTTTCATGTTGCAGTCTCCTGACTAATTAGTAGATAACGAGAAGGTATCGGCCGCGTCTTCTTATCCGGTCCTTGACACACGCGGCCAGCGCGTCAACCGGCTGAAACTGATCGTTGCGCTCTGTGGCGCTTCGCTTTGTTCTGCTTCACAGCGGCGCGTTTTCCACGGCGCACCACTGTGTTTTCTCCAAACGATGGCTCAGTCGTGATACAGCGCTGAGCGCCCGCCATCTACAGTGATGCAGCTCGCGTTGATGAACGGTGCCTCGTCCGATGCGAGGAACACCGCCGTCATCGCAACTTCTTCCGGGCGGCCGATGCGCTTCATCGGCTGCAGATCGAGCGTCGCCTGCTGCGCTGCCGCCGGGTCCGGCTGACCGTTCCACCAGTCATGCGTCAACTGCGTTTCGATGTAGCCCGGCGCGATTGCGTTGACGCGTACATTGCGTGGTGCGTATTCGATACCGAGTGCCCGAGTCAATCCAATCACGCCGTGCTTCGCAACCGGGTACGGGAAGCAACCCGGAATGATCTTGAAGGCATGTGTCGAGGCGATGTTCACAATGCTGCCCGCGCCGCGTTCCACCATTCCCGGCAAGACGGCGCGGCAACCGTTCCAGACTCCATCGAGATCCACCGCGAAGCAGCGGCGCCAGTCGTCGTCGGTCATCGTCAGCGGATCGCAGAAGACGTTGATGCCGGCGTTGTTCACCAGCACATCGACCGCGCCGAAGGTGCTTTCCGCTTCGCGCACGGCGTGCTGCACCGAGGCGGATTGCGTCACGTCGGTCTGCACGGCGAGCACTTTGGCGCCGGCTGCTGCAGAGCCACGCGCTGCACTCGCACCATTCGCACTGCCAGCGCCGGTTGCCTTGCAGGCCGCTTCGATGTCCTGCGCGGTGCGCTGCGCGGTTTCAATATCCAGTTCTGCCAGCACGACCGCCGCACCTTCGCGCGCAAACGCCAGCGCGATGGCTGCACCGATGCCGCGACCGGCGCCGGTGATCAACGCGACCTTGTTGGCGAGGCGGTTCATTTCTTTGCGCTCGCCCGGGCAATTCGCAGACCGTTGATATAGGCCCGCGCATGCGACGCCGTTGCCGCCGCGTTCTGACCCGGCTTGTACAGCGCCGAGCCGAGCCCGAAACCGTTCGC
>Ga0302234_10001632_pt1 | contig 15200 bp, 17 predicted proteins | sample II_Palsa_N3_2_FD_193576 | JGI IMG/M metagenome (GOLD analysis project Ga0302234, IMG submission 193576) | Peat permafrost microbial communities from Stordalen Mire near Abisko, Sweden - II_Palsa_N3_2 | ecosystem: Environmental > Terrestrial > Soil > Palsa > Peat permafrost | place: Sweden... | reverse complement strand
AGATCGCCGGCCGTGCCGTGACGTTCTACGAAGCCGACGCGCGCGACGAAACCGCGCTGAACCGCATTTTCGATGCGCATCCGGTGACGGGTGCGATCCACTTTGCGGCGTTGAAGGCCGTGGGTGAATCGGTGACGAAGCCGATCGAGTACTACAGCAACAACGTCGGCAGCCTGCTGACGCTGCTCGGTGTGATGCGCGATCGCAATGTAAAGCAGTTTGTGTTCAGCTCGTCGGCTACCGTCTATGGCGTGCCGAAAAGCTCGCCGATCGACGAGTCGTTTCCGCTGTCGGCGACCAACCCTTATGGTCAGTCGAAGCTGATCGCCGAGCAGGTGCTGCGCGATCTCGAACTATCCGACCCGAGCTGGCGCATTGCCACGCTGCGCTACTTCAATCCGGTGGGCGCGCATGAGAGCGGGCTGATCGGCGAAGATCCGGCGGGCGTGCCGAACAATCTGATGCCGTACGTCGCGCAGGTGGCGGTGGGCAAGCTCGAGAAGCTGCGTGTGTTCGGCGGCGACTACGACACGCCCGATGGCACGGGTGTGCGCGACTACATCCATGTGGTCGATCTGGCGCGCGGTCACCTGGCCGCACTCGATGCGCTGGCGAAGCACGACGCGAGTTTTGTGGTGAACCTGGGGACCGGCCAGGGGTATAGCGTGCTCGACGTGGTGCGCTCGTTCGAGAAGGCTTCGGGCCGTCCCGTACCGTATGAGATCGTGACGCGGCGCCCGGGCGACGTGGCGTCCTGCTATGCGAATCCGGCAGCCGCGGCGAAGCTGCTCGGATGGCAGGCGCAGTTTGGTATAGAACGCATGTGTGTGGACCACTGGCGCTGGCAGGAAAAGAATCCGCACGGCTTTGCTGACGCATAGGGCGGCGACCCAGGTCTGTCGGACCTGCTGCCTGCCCCTATGCCCTCCTGTCTGCTACATGGATGGCGCCGTCCCATTCTCATCGGGCATCGGCTGGATGCGATCTTCGCTACGCGGCCCGGTATCCACGAGCTTGTCCTGCCGGGGTGCCGCACACCGTTCAGCCTCTTCGCGCCACGCCGATGATGGCATGCGCGGCAAGGAAAGCGTGTCAAAAACCTTGCCGATGTCGCCCGCGACGCCCAGCACCATGCGCTGGGAGAGGACCTTGCGCATGACCTCACGCAGGGATGCTTCGTCCGCCCCGGCGCTGCGGGCCCGCTCGAGATCGAGCTCAAAGTCGAGCGCGCCGTGCAGCAGGTCGCCCAGCTGGCTGTGATCGCGTTGCAAACGCGAGAATGCCGGCGCATCGCTCAGGACGGCGTCGGTGCGCCAGTGTTCGAGCACAGCGCGCTGTTCAACGAAGCGCGCGAGCAGGCCGTACGCCGTCTCCGGGAGGCGCTCGCGTGGCGCATCAGCATAGATGATGCGCATCTGCGCGGGCAGCATCCCTGCCGCCAGCAGCTCGTTCGCCGCGTCAATGGTCGAGGTCTGAGACAGCTCATCGGGCGTCGTCGTCAGGACACAGGCCGTAAAATCTGACGTGGTGCCCGGGCAATCCCGCAGGAACCGCACGAACGCGCGCCAGCAATCCTCGGCCACGTCCATCACACAGCAACTCGCGCTTGCGGCTGCAACATGGGCTTCCTCAAGCTGGTCGACGCGAAAGCGCAGCGTGCCAGGCGGGCTGGGCGTGCGCGCCCGCGACTCGATGCTCACACGCAGGCCGCCCATCTGCGAATGGATGAGGGATGCGCTAAGACCCTGTGCGGCATGCCTGGTAGTACGAATGTGTAATGCGAGCGGGTGTTTCATTTTCGATCTCCTTGGGTTGACTGCGTGCTGTGTTAAGTCCTGGTTGTGGTGGCCGCGACCCTGAACAGCGCCGGGGGCCGCGCGGTGCAGCGCGAGATACAGGCGCAACAGCGCCCTGCAACGGGTGCTAGCGGTCTTTTGGCACCAGTACGAAACGGTATCTGCCCGTTTCACTGTTGCGGATGCGTACCCGCCGGCGCGGCGCCACGAGTGCGGCCAGCCGCGCGGGCTTCCAGCCCGCGCGTACCAGGATCATGCGGACGGCGGACAACGTCAGTAGCAGACGCTCATCATCCATTCCGTTGTCCTCGCAGTACTGGACAAAGGGTGCAAAGCTTGCTTCGGGGATGTCCTCCAGGCGCTGCGGCAATGCTTCTCGTCCGCCCAGATATGCCTCGAAATCACGCCACAGCGGCATGAGCGTCTCGCGGACCGTCTCGCCTCCCTGCAACCCGTCAAAAGTGTTTTCGGCCTGTTGCCCGATCATTGTCTTGTCCATGGTGTCTGCCTCAGGATCGCCCAGTACGGCCATCGCTGGCCGGCGTGTCCGATGACGCGTGCACCGTGCATCGCGCACCTTCGTGGTCTGCCGCCGCAGGCTTCCCGGCACCCGCCCGCTGGTCCCTGATATGGGCCCGCCAGTAGGCCCGGGCGGGCCCCGGCCGGGTACGGCGTGGCGGAATGAACCGGTCGTCAATCCTGTAATCCGGATTCCTAATGAATTTTCCGTCCTGCAGAATGCTTAAGAACCGGTCCGCGAGGCTCAGAAGATAGGTTCGCAGAATGAACCGGCCACGCTCTGGTCCATGGCCCAGTGCCGCAGCCACCCCCACAAGCACATCGCGCTCGGGCATGCCCCTGTCGAGGTCTTCGGTTGCCTTGGTGCCGCTGTACGTGTATCTCAAGGCATGTCCCGAGATTTCCCCCTTCAGGCCCACCGCCCGGTACAGCGCTTTCAGACGGTTAAGTGAGCTCTCGAGGTTTTTCCTGCGCCCCTCGATGAGTCGCCCGCCATGCGCGTGACAATAGCGGGCCGCGTCCTGCAGCAACGCCAGCGTCTCGGCGCGTTTTCCCTCAATGATGGCGGTACATCGTGGACGCCCGCCCTTCGCCCCCCGGTGCATGGGCAACTCGCTGGCACCGCCCGCCAGCAGCCGCACCCACGTGGGGATGTCGGGCGCGCATCGCAGGGCCTCAGCCCGGCGCAGTCCGAGGAGGTGCTGGAGGCGAAGCAGCAGGTAAAAGCCATAGTCAAGAGCACGCGCGCGCGCGTAAATGACGTCAAGTTCCCCGTCATGGAGGGGTCTCTTTTTTCCATCGCGGCAGCGCGTCGCCAGGCCGAGCAACTTGCAGTTCACGTGTTCAAGATTACGCCCCGCGCGCGTCATCACGACCCTGATCTCCGCGGCCCGGTTTCGCACGGTCGCCACCTTCAGTCCACGGGCGACGCAATGCTGGAGGTACAACATGAGGAGGGCCACCGGAATGTCGGCGAACCGACGCGGCAGCGTCCCGTGCTGCTGGAGGAAGCGGAAGAAGTCGCTCCAGGTGTCCGTCGAATTCGCCCGGGTGGCAAACGCACCCTGGGGGCCGCGCCGGATCTCGCACGCTTCGTGAATCAGTTTGCCTCTTCTGCTCATTTCAATTCTCCCTTGATATAGCGCGGCGCCCGCGCAGCGTGCGCGGTGGTCCTCGCGCGTGAAATCAGTCCGTGACAATGGACATGCGCCCGACGGCAAGCCAGGCCGGACCTGTGCCGGGGCGCCCGGCACAGGCGTTGCCGTGCGGCACGCTGACGCGTGCCAACGGACGGTGCCGCATCGAGCGGCGGCGATATAAAGCGGTGAAACGTCATGCAGTCTCCTGCTCAGGATCAGGGGTGCCGATCGGGCGACAAGCCATCGGCATACGAGAGGTCACGCCTTGATTCGCGCATTACGCGCCGGGGGTATCGCGGTCCGGAACGGACCAACGATGCACACGTCCCCGGCGCGGCAGGAGGGGCGTGTAATCCCGGAATTGCCCGTCATCTGTGATGAACTTCAGTGCACAGCATCTGGAGGAGTCCTGTTCAGCTAAGGGAACCGGACGTGCCGGCTAAAAATCTGGACTCTGTGTTGTTTTCAGATCGAGAGCGTCGAGGGGTGCGTGCCACCAAAGGCACGGATTTCTGCACGCGCGACCGCCAGGCGGAAAGGGTGCAGCGACGGCTCATTGAATGCCCGACATCGGGCATGCTGGACGACTGGACGTGCGCCCGGAGGCACATGCTCGTTGCCGCGCAGTTGCAGCCAGCCGAATTGATTGGATGAAGCCAGCCGCAGAGGTGCCCGTGTGAGCGCCCGAAGGCCAGCCTTGATTGCGATGTCCCAGGAGAAGGCAAGGCGCGGCAGGATGAATCGCCTGGGCGCAGCCGGAGGTCGCGTGCGCGACCTCGCCTGGGTGGTTCTGTTACGGGAAGAGCTGCACATTGCAGCGTATTGCCTGAACGACGTGCCGTGCGGCACGACCGCTTTCTCATGCGGGCCAACGCCCGGACTACGCCTTACTTACCGCCAGCAACGCAAGCCACGCATCGACCAGTGTCGGCGACTGTTGCCTGCTGTTTCTTGCCCAAACATCTGGGACGCTCATGCCTGCAACCAGGCGTTTTAAAATCCGCGAACTGCGATGTTCAGATTGAATCATGTTCGCCGGACTTGTGCAAGTGATATCTGCCGATCTTCCACCACATCTTCAGACCTGATACACGAAGGTGAATTTTAACCTTAGGTATCCTGAAAAATTCGGTGTAGCCAGCGCGCTGGGTTGCCATTCCGGATTTCGCATTCTGGATGAGGGTACTTCGCAGTGCTCGCACGCACCCCCGCTTTTTCCCGTCTTTATCGGCGGCTTCCCGTGCCCGGGTGCAGGTGCGTTTTGCACGCTCTGGCGCTCGGGCGTGCAGTGCGCAAGGGCACCATGGCCCGCGCGACAAGGCTTTGCGGGCGACCCCAGTCGCGGCCCGGGACTGGAGAGAAAGTCGGCATGAAAAAAGATCCGGGCAAATCGCCCGGTGCAGGCACCGGGCATGAGGGCATTGTCACAGCAAGCGGGAGCATCCCGGGCACGCATTGACATCCGCCTTCACCCAGCTATTCAGGCAGGATTTGATGGCGTTGCATCTCGCTCAGCTGCCGTTCTCATCCGGTCTGTTTGTGGCGCGCACCGTCCTTTCAGGCCAGATGACATCGGCCGGCCATGGCCTGTCTGAGAGCCGGGCCGCACACCCTGGCGGCCGCCTCGGGCGCGCTTCGGATTCACTTCCGAAGCACATCTCGACCATCGTTCGCTGCGTCGGTGATCGCACTGTGCAGGCCAATGAGGCTGACCAATCCGTTTGACCCGTGCCTCGTTCTTCACGACGGTACATACCCGGTCAGAAGCGTTTGAATAATCGTGTCTGGTGACCGGTGAGTGATTTGCCATCCGGAGATTTTTAAATGTCCTGCCCGAGGAAGTCCAATGCGCGCGTGACCTACATGACCGGCGACGTCTCCCGGGGAAAGCGCCCGTCTCACCTTCTTCCCAGCGGCCAAAAACAGGCCATTTCGCCCGTGCTTTCGTCCTCCCGCCGGCCCTCCCACGACTTAGTATTGTGATCACGGTTCGGCGATGCCTGTGTGAGGCGCCCGACCGCTCGATGCCCCCGGTTTTCATCCGAAAGCAGAAGTTTCATGCCGGATGCGAAACACCGTGCCGCGTCAAACAAATCGGCCAGCACCAGTCGCATGCTGCACTGGTGCCGGCAACCCGACCCTTAACAATGCCACAACCGCTGGAGAAAAAAATGCCCCTCAAGATCCTCGTCGGTCACAGTTCGGAGAAAGTCGGCACAACGACCGTCGTTGATGAACTATTAGTGCCCCGTCTAGGCACAGGCGTCGAAGTGCTGCGCGTTGATGCACGTAAGGAACACGCTGAGGGCGACGGTGATCCCGCCAGACGCTTTGGAGCAAGTGACCTTGTCCCGGTTATCGATGCGCTCCTTAGCGCCAAGAACAATGTGATCGTTGAGGTTGCGGCCACCCAGTTCTCCGCATTCGTGGAAGGATTGCGAAGTCACCCGCAAGCGGTCCCCTTGTTCGACGCGATCATCGTTCCGCTGACGCCCGACGTCCACGTGCAGCAGGAGACAATCGTGCTCGTGAAAAACTTCACCTCGCTCGGTGTACCACCCGGAAAACTGCGCATCTTGTTCAACATGGTGAGAGCCGAGCCAGGGGCGTCGCTCGAGAAGTGCGTCGGCAACCAATTTCCGCAATTTCTCCGGTTCGCGCGAGCGCACGGCGTCAACGTTCGTATGGACGCCGCACTGTGGGAAACGCCCGTTTACTCACAGCTTGCAGCCCACGGCCTCAAGTTGCGCCAGGTGTTGGCCGACAAACGCGACTACGAGCCGCATGTCCAGGCCGCCATCCACGAACGGCGTCTCGAAAAGATCGAGGCCGTCTCAATGACGGGCGAACCCATGGAGCTTCTAAACGCCCTTCGTCACTACCTGCTCGAGAGCGCTGAGCGCACCGTGGACGAGGTGAACGCCCTCGCCCAGCGGTTCGATCAGCTTGTGACCGGTCAGCGAAAGTCGCAGTACAGTGCGATCGCCGGAGACGTTGCCCTGGGTCAGGAGCTGTCTCAACGACATAAGTCCGGCCGGCGCATCGAAGAGATCGCAGCTTCAATCGAGGCGATCCGGCGCGACATCGACGACATGAAGGGCGCTCTCTGACGTCAGGACATCTGGCCCAGGCGTTTTACCGCCATCCCCAGGCCGCTGGACTGCGACAGCCATGATCCGATCGGGATGAGGCGGGCATTGCTACTGTGGATGCGGCGTTCCCACACCTGCAGCAACATCCGTAACTCGAATCGTGAGCTGTCAATCCGCTTCCGCTGCAGCCGGCTGGTCAACGTATTGATCGATGCTGGCGAGCGCCTGGGCGCAGTATGGTCAGACACGTACCGGCACGCTCCAGCCGGCGCTGAGGCACCAGGCCGCTCTGTTTTCTTGTGATAGCGCAATGCATCAGCCACGCCACGACCGGCCGTTGGCTTCGGATTCTCTCAACTCCGCGGTCGCGACCGTCATGCAGAGCATCTTGAAAAGAGCCGCTACACGTTCGAGGTGACCGCCTGCCTCACCAAAGGCGACGACAGTGTTCTCAAACGAGGCTTCATCGCAACATTTGGCGATGTCGTCAATCCGCGCCATATGCGCATTCGCCAGTTGCTCGACAGCGGGCGGAAAATGATGCGGTTTGACGCTCGCGAAGGGAGGAAACTGATCGGCTTCTTGCCAATCCAGGAGCAACGGATTTTCTTCCTGATCGTACATTTACACATCCTCTTGTCGGTTCTTCAAAATGGGGGGGGGTGAATGGCGCATGCGCACTAGACGGATTCCGGTTGAACCTCACTTTCAAGTCGTCGAGAATCGGAGTTGCGACGACACCGGGGGCCGGCCCTCGCACGATCCCGGAATCATCACATCCGAAGTCCGCAGTTACGTGCCGACCTGGCGCCGGCAAGGTTCACACCGGTTTGCTCACAGGATCTGTGAATGCATCCGGAGTGCGCGCAATAAGGAGCGTTGAGCCGGCAACGGTGTGCGAAAGTGGAGGTCGCACGCCCGGCAATTCCTGTCGATCCCGCGCGAGCCATGGGACGAGCAGGATCGCTGGCCGGGCGTTTGCATGCGCATCAGGTGACCAGGACAACGGCGAGTGCAAGCTTGATGTCTTCCGGCCGGATGTCACGGGTCTGTTCGCGCAGGCGTCGCACTGCTGCCACATCAATGACTTTCTGGATGACTGCGTCAGCGTCAGCAATTGATCGGCCGGTGAGGCAATCAGTCACCAGACGGACCGCCCGCTTCGAGACCCGGTAATCCCTCGCCACCCTGGCAAAGGCGTTGCTGACGTACGCGGCCATGTCGGCTGCCGCGGGTACATCGAAGAATATCTTCTCCTCGAAGCGTCCACCGCGAAGCGCGGCTGCATCGATCTGCTCGCAGTAATTTGTGGCCGCAACGAACATCACATCCCGCAACCGGCCTTCTGCGCCATCCATCGTCGTCAGGATTTTTTCGGTCAACATCCCGTAGTGCGAGTATTGCCGGTCACGCAGGATCCCGTCCGCCTCATCGAGAAATACGATCGCAGGGCGGATGTCGCGGGCGGTACGGCACAACCGGTCCCACGCTTTCGGATCTGCAATGATCTCCGCTCCGGTGATGCGGAAGAAGGCCCAATCGCTCTCTTTGGCAAGGGCCATCGCCGACATTGTCTTGCCGGTGCCCGGTGGCCCGGCAAGGATGACCCCAGGCGGCAGCTTTCCACCGGCCTCTTCGAGGTTGAAGGCGTGCTTCATCCTGAACGCGAGATCACGAAGCGCATCGCGCGAAATGTCTGGCATCAGGATCTCATCGATCGCCTTGACGTTCTCTGGCAGCTTTCCCTTGCGGCCCTGCAGAAGGCGCATCGCACGCATACCGATATCGAACGTCACCGGAGCGCCAAACGGGCTTTCCCGGTGCATCTCACGCAACTGGCCACGCAGGGCAGTCAGCCTCGCCACGCTGAACCCCTCCCAGCGGCTGGCGAGGGATTCGATGGTGCGACGGTCGACGAACTCTTCGCCGAGCCCCCGTACCGAGCGCCAGATGAGCACCTGACGCACCCTCAGGTCCGGAGCCGGAATCTCGATCCGGAAGTCAAAGCGCCCCTCACGGATGCCGGCTCCATCCAGCGAGTCGATAAAATTGGTTGCTGCAACCAGGATCACTTTCGACCCACGCAGTGCCACCGTCTCAGTGAGCATTACGTTGGTGAGATCGCGGTCCATGTGGTGAGTGTGTCCGTCCCGCGCCTTGAGGAACGAGTCGATCTCGTCGATGAACAGCACACACGTGTCGAGCTTCCGCGCGGCATTGAAGATCGCCTTCACTTTCTGGGGTGTTTCGTTAACCCACATGGAGGCGGCATCTCCAAAGGCGATGGAGAGAAACGGCACACCGAGCTGGCCGGCGAGTGCCTCGGCGAACATGGTTTTGCCATTTCCTGGCTCACCGAAGAGGAGGATCCCGTTACGCATCGGCTCGCCCCCTTCCAGGACACCCTTTGCACAAGAGAGAAGGCGCCGCTTTGTGTCAGCCATGCCTATCACGGCATCAAACGCGTGTCGCGGTGTACGCACGCAGTCGCTGAAGTCGTACTGCGAAACCGGTGCAGGTTGAGGACGCGGCACCTTGACCGGGGGCATGGGCCGCCTGGGCGGCGCCGCTGGAGCTGGCGTGGTGGATTGGACCGGTGCAGGCGCCAGCGGGACGACATGTTGGGAGATGTGGTTCTCCCGACCACCACCTGGCTGCGGGGTGATCTTCATCGCGAGCGGCACCCACACCTGCGTCCCCTTCACGACAAGCCGGGATGGGGACTTCGCCTGCGAACGTGGGGTACCGCGCCGATGGTGACCGTATGCCAGTCCAGTCGCGGCCGCAATCACCAGTGCGAGCGCGGTCATGCTGCCCTTCATCAGGACCAGCGGCACCATCCCGGTGGCGAGCACGATGAAAGCGCCCCAGCAGAAGCCTCGCACGGTCGGATTCGGCAACCAGATGCAGAGCGCAGCGATCAGCGTGGCCAGAAAGAGGACGGTACCCTGGAACGTGCCATGCATGAGTCCGTGAAGTTCCATCGTCATCACGGCAAGACCGAAAATCAAACCGGGGATACGTATCCGCCGGCACACAGATAAGAGAGATGGGTTCATGTTGATCTCGTCAGGATAGTGAGCGATGGACGTCGTCCCAGGTGGGTGACGTCGTGCGTGTCATTCAGTCTCCGGCACGGGACTGTGGATGCAAGGTGCGACGCCACCTGCCAGTCCTGTGGCACACGGAGAGGCGCCGCCCGATGTACAGGCGGCTTCGTGGGCCACGAACGCGCACGTGGCGCTGAATTCGCACACGTCTACGCAACTGCTTCGCAGGCCGTCGGCGCATCTGTCGTATCCGGCGACGTTCCCATGCGAGAGGCCGCGCCTCCTGGTCTCTCGCCATCCGTAGCAGCGGCCCGATCCCCGGAATCCCCTCGTCCTGCAGCCTGAGCAGAAATTCCTCAAGGGTCTGGATTCTTGCCTTCATGAAAATGTCCTCGTCCTGGCGAATGCGGGCCGCGCGGCCGAAATGCACGGCGCGGCCCACGGGTTTATTTGCTCCGGCGTCTGATCCAGCGGATGAGCTGGACCACAGGAAGGAAGTAGTCGCGCAGTAACGCGCGTACCTCGTCGACGAATACCCACCAGAGCCTGTGTCGGCTGTTCATGGCGAAAACTCCAGTAAGCCGGACCACCTGCAGCGGCGGCCCGGAAGTTGTGGAACGGCGCTCAGTGCTGGGCAAGTGGACTGGCTGCCGTAGCTGCTGCGGTACTGGCTGGGGCAAAGTCGAGTGCGACGGGATAGGCCGGGATCGTGGCCATGACCTCGCCACCAAACGGACCAGTCGCAACCGGAACCCGCGTCTGCGCAGAGGGAACGACGGCGGAGGCGATGATCTGGTCATCCTTTGTGCAGGTGGCGCGCAGTTCGCTGGTCGAGCGGCGGATCGTGACCGTTTCTCCTCCCCGCACTGACCAGGATCCGTGATCGTTAGAGAGGACGCAGCTGACACCGGCCAGCACGTTGCCCCGTCTGTCCCGCACGCTGACAGTGAGCGACTGAAGGTGACGGTCTTCTCCAGATACGGCATTGTTGGCGGGAGTGATGATGTCGACGGGTCCAAGCCTAGCGCCCATCAGGTCGAATTCCGTGACGGGTCGGGCGGTAGTGGTACCGGCGAATGCGCTGGTAGATACGAGGAGTGCAGCGGCAATAGCGGTGCGACTGATGATCTGCTTCATGAGATTCCCCTGGCATTGAGAGTCCGCCGGATAACGATGGCGGTGCGCAACATGCGCGATGCTTTAACGGGCCGGGAACAGGTGAAACCCGTTATCCGGCTATCCTGTCGCCGCGTGCTTCGGTGCGGTGACGAATCCAGGTTCTCATGGGGCTTTGCAGATGCAAGTCGGGGGGGGCTGCAGAAGTGCGGATGGTAATTGCCGTGGCAATTGAATTGCCGGATCGCGAGCATGTACAACCCGGGGTGCACCACGGATCGCAGGGTCAATCGGCGTGCGCGCTTGACTACCAGGAACTCTTCCGTCTGGCCGTGTTCACGCTCCACTGGCACAAGTGCTGGCGAGCAACCTGCAAAACTCCACAGAACCGAGGCAAATCAGCGAGAAGCGATCCGTACACAAGGCGATGGCGTGGCAGGGCTCGTGCATCCACCAGCAACAGCGTGATCATCTGCGCGACGAGCGACCGCATGCCCTGCTTTTTGTGCTCCTCCAGCGACGTCTTGAAGCTGATCCATGCCATTTCGTCACGCGACGCCCGACTCTACGAGGCACTGCGTTCGCCCTCACATCTTCAGCCACCGAAATGACCCGCGCCTTGTATCCTTCCTTGACGAGCGACGTCGCGATCTCGTCGTAGTGGGCCTTCGCCTACGTGTCGGTAACGGGCTCTGGATAAATGTTGCCCGGCATCCAAGGACGTCGAGAGAAGTTCGGACCTGTGAGTGGAACACTGCCCCCGGAAAAAGGAGCACGCTCGATGTGCGCGTACAAATGGGGAAGCACAGAGGTGCCAGTTATAGTTGAAGGAGAGTGGATGTCGGACGCGGTTAGAATCCCAGCCGGCGTACTCCTTGCCAAATATGTCTAGCGAGAAGTGATTTCACCCCGCCACCACGACACTTGGCAACCGTCGACGGCTTGCGAATCATGCCTGCCGCAATGGTGTTGTATTCCCAAGACTTCGCACTTCTCGGCGCCCGAGATGCCATCTGATCGGTCGTAACCGCAGGCGAAGACCCAGAACACCCGCAATCGATGGCTTTCGTCCGGTTGGCGGCTATCTGGTTATCAGAAGCTGGCTATCTGAGCCATCTGCCGCACGATTTCTGCCGAGGCGGCATTACGTCTTGTACCCAGCGTTTGTCGTTGCTTCCGCCATATCCGTATTTCTCGTCGAACCTCGGTGCGGCCGTAATTGGAAATTATTTTCGCGAGCTGAATCTCGAGCGGGTATTGGCGGGCTTCCTGATGTTGCGCGACCTTCATACCCAGCGGAGTTTGCAGTGACCCGTTGGGTTCAGCCAGTGCGTCGACGCGGACCATTTCATTCAAAGCGCGGCACTATCTGGTCGTAATGCTGCTGGCTCTGGCTGGTCTGTCCAGGAAGCCGGCAACACTGCTGATCCTGAGGGTGTTGTCGGGAGCGCGTTTAGGTGCGCGCCCCCGAGGCCGGGCCGACCACCAGCACGCGCTTTTCGGTACAAAAGCGGTGCGCGTTTAGGACTGGATGGGCTGGTTTGCGGTATTTTTTGACGGAAAGTCCATGAATCTGTTGCGAAGCTGATTAGACAGAGTTTTTAGGGACATCCGACAAATTTAATGCACACCAAAGACAGGAGTGCTTCGTGAACGTCAGCACAGCGTTCGTAACGAATCTTGAGGCGTCGAAACGGGTGAAGCCACGCAACCGAGCGCTGGACCGTCATCAGCACCGCGCCCGGTTCCTTCTGAGTTCCTGTCGCTTCGTGTTGCGCGTGCATCAGGACTTGGTCTCCTTACTCGGCGATGGGATATTGCAATACGACCCACATGCCGTTAAAACCAAACAGGTAGCTTGCATCATGATCTAGATCGATGATCTCGAGGTCGAGAAGGGTTTCCAGGTCGTGCATGACCATCGTCCTTTCACGGGCAAGGAGCGACACAATCGATTCAGCCCTCATCGGGCCTTCTTCCAGAAGCATCGCAACAATCTCCATCCGCTCGACCGTCAACGCCTCTAGCAGCCGTCTGATATCGTCAACGAATACGAGTCTCGATCCGTGAGGCCGCGCGTTACTACCGGCCGCAGCCGCTTCTTGCGCACCATCGAGCGGAACGTTCGCGAAGATGAGAAAGCTCATGGTCACTCCTTTTTGCCTAAGCGCGACGCGCGCAATCGTCGGCGCATGTCAGGAAATATCATGTGGACGCGAGAGGTCAAGCAACTGCGAACTGACACAACGGGCCAACCCTGTAGTCGCGAGAGCATCAAGGACCGCTGTCAACGACCGAGATGCATTCTTTCAAGAGCAAACGCCAACGCAAACCCCATGTACCGCATCTCAGCATGTCGGGCGGCCCCGCTGCTGCGTCGTCTTTCGCCACTCCAAAGACTGAGCGCAATATGTCGATGCCCCATGTCAATAAAAACCACAACACCAGCGAGTTTCCGTGCGGATCTGTCAGATAGCGCGCGCCAACGCCATTGAGAGCCTAATGAACCGGGTGTGGCAGTTCGGCGCAAGCCGAACTGCCGGCAAAAATGACAAAAACGTTGATGGCTTCGCATGTGATTTCTCCGGGTCAGCGTTGGAACATGATCGTGCGTTCGTCGATCGAACCCACCAACCCAGTCTCACGTACGTCACCACAAATGCAAGTCGGCAACGGAGTCTCGGAGCACTACGCTGCGGCGTATCGAGCGAGCGAGAGCTGACCAACAAAGAAAGCATGGCCGGGTAGGTCCGGTGGCGTCGACGCAACGTGCAAAACGGGAGGGATGCAGGAAGTGGTCGGGCGTACGGCCGCCAGGCTTGACACGGGAACGCACTGCATCTGATTTCCTCGCACCGGGGGGTTTGCAATGTAGACCAACGGGCTCACGCGATCGGTCAGAAGGGTCAAGCGTTCGCGGAAGAAGTTGCTCCTGCAGGAATAGATTTGATTCAGCCCGACACCTGAAAAATCCTGGCGTTGCGGGTGATGTCCAACCCCGTGTTTCAGAAAAAACTGATATTGATCCTGAAGGAATTCGACCGGAGTGATAGCGGTTGTTCAATGTGAGCCAGATACATTGCTCGATGCAAGCCCGACGCGCGGATCGAAAAAGAAAGAGTGGCCCAGTCGGATCGATCCCATTTAAGGAACAAGGACGCTGACGCACGTCTTCGACGTCCGTCGCCTGCGTCGTATCATTCTCTTCGCGGCATTCAACGCAGTAGATAAGCAGTTAGTGAGGCCACTTGGGAAGTCGTTTCCGCTGTCGAGGAGCAGTCCTCATGGGCGGGCGGAGCTGATCGTCAACTAGTCGTTGCGCGACCTCGACGTATCGGGTGCCAGCCGGTGCAGCGCGACGCTGCGCTATTCCAATCCGGAGGGTACGCGTGAGAGCGGGCCGATTGGCGAAGATCCCGCTGGTATTCCGAGCACTCTGCCGCCGTGTGTAGCGCCGGTCGCTGTCGGCAAGCTCGGTAGGCTTCCCGTGTTCGGCGGCGACTACGGCGCTCCGGATGGCACCGGTGCAAATACATTCGTGTGGTCAATCTGGCGCGTGGGCACCCGGTCGCACTCGATACGCTGGTGACACAGCACGCGAATTTTGTTGTGAACCTGGGGATGGATCAGGGGTACAGCATGCTCGACGTGGTGCGCTCGCTAGAGAAGGCTTCGGGCCGCCCCGTGCCGTGTGAGATCGTGACGCGACGACCGGGCGACGTGGCGTCCTGCTATGCGAATCCGGCAGCTGCGGCGAGGCTGCCTGGATGGCAGGCGAAGTTTGTATCGAATGCATGTGTGTGGACCACTGGCGCTGGCAGGAAAAGAATCCGCACGGGTTTGCCTGAGCGCCCCCGCAAGTCCTCCTAAAACGTCAAGGCTGTGTGCAAGCTGGCGACAGCCGCGGCGTTCAAACGGATCTGATATTGCTGCGAGTAGTTGACTGTATAGCCGGTGAGCGTACCGGGTGCCGCGACGAGAAACACATTGCCACCCAGTACGGTCCCCGCCTTCACGAGACTACCCGTATACACATTGCCATAGAGCTCGTAATAGGTCCTGTAGGCGGGCGTCGTCAGATCGGGGCGCACCACCGAAGCGACATATGTCGTGACGCCGCCGACCGACACCACACTGCCGTTGGTCAGCGTGTAGGTCGTGCCGTCCTCGCTTGAGGCAATGCCGCCTGCGGCCATCAACGTCGCGATCGTCGTACCCGTGGCGACCGGCGTTGGCGTGTTGCCCGTTGTCGTGCCAGTGAAATCCTCAACCGTGTAGGTATCGGCGAGCTCAGTCGACGTGTATTTCAGATATTCGGCACCCGCACCCCACACCGCCGACGCACTGAGCAGCGAGGGGTTGTAGTAAAGCGCATTGAACCATTGCGCCAGATCACTCGGAGCGGCCGCGACGGCTCCACTCAAGGGCACCACTGAGAGATTGCTGCGCAACTGGCTATCGACAACTGTCACACCATCGACGGCGAGA